>MTKX01005793.1_pt2 | contig 10273 bp, 9 predicted proteins | sample 1042771 | NCBI WGS metagenome assembly MTKX01 (sample SAMN06212183, study PRJNA360534) | anaerobic digester metagenome | biome: Wastewater treatment plant; material: sludge; isolation source: anaerobic digester fed with sludge from wastewater treatment plant | place: Denmark: WWTP Randers ... | reverse complement strand
CGCCGGGGCAAGGAGAAGTATAGAGGATGCATTTTCCACAGGGGTAGACATGATAGATTTCTCATCGTGTGACACAACCTTGTCCTCTGAGTATCTCGTATCTACGGCAGGCTTGAATATCTCCACCTTCAGCCCGGCAAACATCGCCCTGCGCAACCTTCTTATCAGCTCCTCGGTCTTACCGGAGAACATTGACCCGGCTATCACCTCCACCGATCCGCGCTTACCGGCATGGTCAACCGAATTTTCGAGAAACTCCATACTTCAGTTGTTATTGGGGCGTTCAATACTCAGGATTGATTAATTCAGCCCGAAAAACTATTATTGATTACTTTTGCAAAATAAAGAAAACGGAAATAATTAAAAAACTAAGCGAGATGGATTTCCTGAAAGCTGTCAACATTATTGGAAGGGATCTGGAGGAGGCGTTGACGTTGCTGGAACAGCTCTCCGACATATCAGGATCAGACAAGGCGGAAATAGAGCTTGCCAGGTCACGCGTGAGAAGCGCTGCGGACATGGTCAGGTTGCTGCCTTCACTCAGCGGGGCGCCTGACATAAAGACGGCTGAGACTCCCCGCATGGCGGAAGAGCCGGCAAAGCCGAAGCACGAAGAGGCTGTGACCGAAACTTCAGAGATAACACAGGCTGAAGTCGCCGCTCCAAAGGCAGGTCCGGCTGTGGCCGAAACTGCCGGAACAGGCCGGGCTGAGGCCCGGACTCCCGAAACTGAGCCGGTGAGGGAAGAACCGAAGAACCCGGAGCAGTCGAAGACTATCCTTGCTGACCGCTTCACCTCAGGCGGAACCCTGGGTGAGAAGATACAGACAGAAAAGAAAGAAGAGGTCATCTCTTCAGTCGGGCACAGCAAGCCTGTCTCCGATATAGCTGCTGCCATTGGCATTAATGACAGGTTCTACTTCATCCGTGAGCTCTTCAGCGGTGATGCGCTGGCATACGGTGACACCATCAAACGACTGAATGCGGCAGCATCCCTGGGTGAGGCAATGAGAATCCTCGATGAAAGCACCGTAATGGGTTCCGACCCTGCTGCGCAGTCGTCATTCGTCGACGTGGTCCGAAGAAAATTCAGCTTGCATGTCTAGACTGATCCTGGTGCCCACCCCCATCGGCAATCTTGGTGATATAACCATCCGCGCCCTGGAGGTGCTGAAATCGGCCGGCCTTGTCCTTGCCGAAGACACCAGGACTACCAGGATCCTTTTTGACCACTATGGAATAAGCGTCCCGCTCCGGTCACACCACAAGTTCAATGAGCATCGCAGCCTCGAGGCGGTGTGTGACGCCATCGAGGGAGGTACGGTGACAGCTCTTGTCTCTGACGCCGGCACCCCGGGCATCTCCGACCCGGGCTTTCTGCTCGTGCGCAGGTGCCTCGAGAGGGAGATACCCGTAGAGTCACTTCCCGGCCCCACCGCCTTCGTGCCTGCACTTGTATGCTCCGGCCTGCCTTCAGACCGCTTCTGCTTCGAGGGATTCCTTCCTCAGAAAAAGGGAAGGCAGAAAAGGCTTTCGGCCCTGGCCGGGGAAGAACGGACAATGATTTTCTACGAATCACCTTTCCGTATTCTCAAAACTCTCGAACAGCTTGCCGCTGCCCTTGGTGAAGACCGAAGGGCTTCCGTCTCCCGCGAGATAACGAAAAAATTTGAGGAGACCGTCCGTGGAACCCTTGCCTCTGTGGCAGATCACTTCCGCACAACCGCTCCCAGGGGTGAGTTTGTAATTGTGGTGGCAGGTTCCTCACTGAAAGACCATTCCGAAGAATCAGAATAAAGATGCGCGGCAGGAGACAAATTCCGGAGGCACTTTCTTCATTGCCATACATTACTAACAGCGGCAGGAGACAAATTCCGGAGGCACTTTCTTCATTGCCGTACATTACGAATAATGGCCTGGTTCCGGGTACAAGGATACTGATTCTTGTTGCCTTTCTTCTCCTCCCTGCCATTTCGGTCAATGCCCAGGTATTACGCGGCAGGATAACCGACAGCAGCGGAACACCAATGCCTTCCGCATCTGTCTATATCGCTGAACTGCGCCAGGGTANNCTGACAAGAAACATTGCCGTCACTGGCGAAGGCGTCGCTGCAGACATAACCCTGACTGAGCAGCTCTTCGAAATTCCACCGGTGAGGGTCTCGGCATCAGGAAAAGACCCTGCATATTTCATAATGCGCAAGGCTATCGGCATGGCACCTTATCACCTCAACCAGGTTAAGATGTGGAAAGCCGAGGTTTACATCAGGGGCGGTGGCAGTGTTGACCGGATTCCTGAAATGCTCAAGCGGAGGATGAAGATCGACTCGAACGGTGATGACCTCAAGGTAGGCAAATACTACTTCACCGAGTCGGTCAACATGATAACTTTCACCGCTCCGGATAAATACGAACACCGGGTTATCTCTGCCAACTCAAGCGAAGACCTGACTCAGGGGCAGGCCTCGCCAATGGATTTCATCGAAGCCAGTTTCTATCAGCCTGTACTGGTGGAGATGGCAATTTCACCCCTGGCGCCAAATGCCTTTTCTCATTATAACTTCACATTCCTTGGGTCATCATCGCAGGGCGACAATGTGATTGACAAGATCAGCGTCACCCCGCGCCGCAAAAGCCAGCAGCTCTTCACCGGGGTAATATACATCGTGGAGGACCTGTGGGCCATTCACTCCCTCGACCTTACCAATGACAACATGGCCGGACGCATAAGGGTAAGGCAGGTTTACACACCAGTGGAAGACGGCATATGGATGCCTGTCAGCCATGAGTTTAACGCTGACATTTCAATCATGGGAGTAAAGGCCAGGGCTGCATACACCAGCGCAGTCAGATACCTTGATGTAGAGCCTGACAGGATTCTCCGGCGGCCAGCCGCATATGAAACTGCCATTACGGCCGGGGCTGAGGAAGGACCTGCTGAACGGCCGAAAACATCTGCCGGGCGGGAGATTGAGGCTCTGCTGGCANNAGGGACATGTCACGGCTGGCGCGGCTGAATGAGAAAAATGTCCGCACCACGCGCGGGAAGCCTCCCCTGGAGATAGAAGACAAAACCACGATGATTGTCGAGGATGGCGCCACCGGCCGGGATTCGGCGTATTGGGCGGAGGTGCGGCCCATCCCGCTCACCCGCGAGGAGAACGCCAGCCTGGCAACAGCCCCGGCCGCAAAAGGAAAACTGGCAGTGCGTGACACCTCAACACTGACCATCACCATCGGCGGAAGATCACAGCCGGGATCAGACTCAGCCGCCGTCTCCGACTCCGCAGGGATGAAAACGAGCCCTGTATCCCGGTTCATCAGGGACCTGACAGGCGGAAAGAGATGGCAGCTGTCAAAAAACACCTTCCTTGAATTTGACGGACTGGCAGACCTGAAGAGCTTCTCCTACAACACCGTTGACGGGTTTGTGGCAGGAACGGGAATGAGTCTCTCGGCCAGGTCAGGCAAAACAGGCCGCTTTACTATTGCCCCTTCGGCAAGGTATGCCTTCAGCAGGGAAAAACTCCTGTGGAATGTCACTGCCAACATGCTATATGACCCGATGCACGCAGGGAATATTTACATCAGGGCAGGCAGCCAGTCCGACGAATTCTCTGCATCAGGCGTTAACCAGCTGGTTAATACCGTATCTTCTCTTTTCTTCAGGGAGAACATCATGAGACTTTACGGAAGCCAATACATCATTGGCGGACACCGTATCGACGTTGTCAACGGATTGACACTTGACATACAGGGGAAGTACGAAAAGCGTGATCCCCTGCCAAATAATTCCTCCTTCTCCTTCTTCAGGAGGGAAAAACCCTGGTCTCAGAACATACCTGACAACCCGTATGCTTCAGCAGCCGAAGGATACGACTATGAGCCACCGGTCAGCCACAGGCATCTCTCCCTTGAGTCATCCCTGACATGGACCCCGCGGCAGAGGTATCGCATATCTGGCGGCGCCAGGGTCAGTGCGGGATCTGATTATCCGACCTTTACCCTGACATGGAGACACGGTTACGGCTATAATGACACCCTTTCAGGCAGCTACGACCTTCTTGCAGCGGAGGTAAACCGCACAGACAGATTCGGGGCAATGAATGAGTTCCGCTGGCGGATCCGGGCCGGTGGTTTCCTCAACAGTGAAAATGCCAGGATGCAGGATATGCATTTCTTCAATACACAGTCGTCACCGGTACTGCTTAATTTCTATGAAGATGCATTTTATCTGAAGCCATGTTTTTCCGTCTCGACAAGGAAAGCATTTGCCGAGGCACATTTAAGATACACCACTCCCACCCTGCTGCTCAAGCGCCTGCCCGGGCTCAGCCGCACACTCATCAGGGAGAATATAGGGATATCAGCGTTGTGGACGCCGGAAGCCGGAAATTACTATGAAGCAGGCTACTCCCTCAGCGAAGTGTTACTTGTCGGTACGGTTGGCGTATATGCCGGATTCACCGGCACATCATTCGAATCAGCCGGAATCAGGGTTATCCTTAGGTTAGAATAGGTTCCTCAAATCACCAATTCGCAATTTTGAGCCTGCGACCCAGGAGCAGGATCAATCCCGCATCCGCCGGCTGACGGATCGGGACGCAATTTCCACTTCGCAAATCGCAATTCGCAACTCGCAATTCAAAAGGGTCTCCGGCCATTGTCATCAGGAGAAAAATCACTGTAGTCCGATGATATGTCATCATTCATCTTTGACCCCATTGTGAAGACGCCTCCGGAGGGAATGTCGGGGAAAGCAACATCAGGCCCGAAATCATCAGGCTCAACAAAGGAGGCACGGTCTTCCTTGAAATACAACAGAACCTCATCGGTGGGGCCGTTACGGTTCTTTGCCAGTATGATATCAGCATGCCCCTTGGTTGACTGTCCGTCTTCAAACTGGAGGACACCCATCTTCTCAGGACGGTGGATGAACACCACCATATCGGCATCCTGCTCAATGGCGCCCGATTCACGAAGGTCTGACAGCATCGGTTTCTTGTTGCCTCCGCGCGTCTCTACTGACCGGTTAAGCTGCGAGAGCGCCAGCACCGGCACAGCAAGCTCCTTGGCAATGCTCTTCAGCGACCTGGAGATGGAGCTCACCTCCTGTTCACGGCTGCCCGCATCGGGCGGCCCGGTCATAAGCTGCAGATAGTCAACCACTACAACATCAAGCTTCCCCTGGGCCTTCAGCCTGCGGCACTTGGCCCTGAGCTCAAAAACGGAGATGGCCGGGGTGTCATCAATAAAAATGGGCGCCTCGGTAAGAGACTTAATGCGCGACTCAAGCAAAGACCACTCCTCCGGCGAGAGCTTGCCGTTCTTGATCTTCTCCCCTGGTATCTCGGTCTCAGAGACAATAAGCCTGTTCACAAGCTGAATTGCTGACATCTCCAGGGAGAAGATGGCAACCTTCCTTCCGTGATCTATTGCCATGTTACGGGCCATAGTGAGAGCAAAGGCAGTCTTTCCCATCGAGGGCCTCGCGGCGATTATCACCAGTTCCGACCTCTGCCATCCCGAAGTCAGCCTGTCAAGTTTCGTGAACCCTGAAGGAACGCCCACAAGAGCATCCTCCTTTTTGCCCAGCTCCTCAATCTCCGCAAGGGTCTGCTTGATCACTTCGTGTATTGGTGCAACCTCATGCTTGATGTTCCCCTCGGCAATGCGGAAGAGTTCATCCTCGCTCCTGTCAAGCAACTCAGTGACGTCAAGGGTATCCTCATAGACCAGGTTCTGAATCATCGTGGCCGCACGTATCAGCTCACGCTGTATATATTTCTGCAGAACGATCCTTGCATGGTATTCAATATTGGCGGCAGATACTATCCTGGAGGTCAGCTCCGTGAGATAAACCGCACCTCCGGCTTCCTCAAGCTCACCTGTCCTCTTCAGCTCCTGCGTTACCGTCAGGAGGTCAATTGGCTGGTCGCGCTTGTTTAGCTCGATAATTGACGCAAAAATCTTCTGGTGGGCAGCCGAATAAAAAACCTCCGGCCGGAGCATGTCAACTACCATCCTGGCAGCCTCTATCTCAAGCATGGCAGCCCCCAGGACAGCCTCTTCCATCTCAGCCGCCTGCGGCGGGATCCTCCCTCCCTCCGGAATTATGACCACCGACTGCTTTTTGTCCTGCCTGCTTTTAGATGTACCCTGTGCCATTAATATATGATTGATTATATGTTAGTTCCACGAATGCAGCATTCACTGCAGCCGGAATCAAATTTAACAATAACAACCGTCTCCGGGGAAACAGCCTGTCTAATTCTTTCCACCGCAAGTTGTTTATAAGATGTTGAAAAAGGATATAATCGATAAAGATGAGGTAAATTAAAAAGGTTCGTATATTTTTGATCTCTCAAGAGACACCGGCTATGGTTGTATTTCCAAAAGCGAAGATAAACATAGGGTTAAGGATCGTGGAAAAGAGGCCTGACGGCTATCATAACATCGAGACCTTCTTCTACCCTGTTGATCTTGCTGATGCTCTTGAGTTTGTGGTCAGGAAGGATAATCGCAGGAATGACTCACTGAGGGTAACCGGGTTGATGAAGGAGGCTGATCCGGACAACAATCTGGTGATGAAGGCGGTGAAGATCATGCGCCAGTCGTTTGATTTTCCCGGCATCCGCATTCACCTTCACAAGAGCATCCCCGTCGGTGCGGGCCTTGGCGGCGGATCATCCGATGCCGCCGGCATGCTGAAGGCGCTGAACAGGTATTTCGGCTTCGGCCTTAACGCCGAGGAACTCCGCTCCTTTGCAGGCCTTATCGGCAGCGACGCACCATTCTTCATAGACGGTACCCCTTCATTTGCCGAAGGGGTGGGTAACATTTTGTCAGAGTTCCCGCTTGACCTGAGGCAGTACCGGATCGTGATACTCTATCCTGACACAAATATCAGCACGGCTGAGGCCTATGCAGGATGCGTACCCTGTCCTACGGGGCTCTCACTCAGACAGCTGCTCAACCTGCCCGTCAGCCAGTGGAGGGGAAGGGTGGTGAATGATTTCGAACTTAATATCTTCAGGTTGTATCCCCAGGTGGGCAGACTGAAAGTGGCACTCTACGAGGCAGGGGCATTATATGCATCGATGTCTGGAAGCGGATCCGCCGTATACGGAATCTTCGACAGCGAGCCGGAACTGCCGCGCGAGTTGTCGCGTTACAGGCTCACCACAGCCATGCTTGAGTGAGCCGCCTGCCATTATCTGACTCAGGCTATCTCCACCAGCACCGCGCCTTTGGTCACCCTGTCGCCGGGACTGACATTCACCGCCATGACCTTGCCATCAATGTGGCTCTTGAGCCTGTTCTTCATCTTCATTGCATCGAGGATGACTATATCGTCACCCTCCTTCACGGCATCACCGGTTTTCACCAGCACCTCAACAACCGTTCCCGGTATGAAACTCTGTATTCTTCCCGGTACGGGCGGCTCATAAGGCTTGCGTGATGTAAACCGCCTGCTCAGCCTGGTGCTGTAGGTGGTGTGGTCTATTATGAGCCTGTCTGTATTTTTCTTTTCCATTGCAGTCTCTTTCGGGCATTAATCAGAAGGGCGGGATCCCATGCTTTTTCCAGGGCATCTGAACATCCTTGTTCTCAGAAACCTCAAGTCCGTGCAGCAGCAGCCGGCGAGTCTCTGACGGCTCTATTACCGCATCAACATATCCCCGGGAGGCAGCCACATAAGGATTGGCGAACTTTTCGCGATACTCGTCAACCTTCTGGCGGCGCATCTCGTCAGGATTGGCAGCAGAAGTGATCTCCTTGCGGAAGATGATGTTGGCAGCTCCCTCCGGGCCCATCACAGCTATTTCGGCCGTAGGCCATGCAAAGACGAAGTCGGCGCGCAGATGGCGCGAACTCATGGCAATATAACCTCCGCCATAAGCCTTGCGCAGTATCACCGTAAGTTTGGGAACAGTGGCTTCGCTGTAGGCGTAAAGCACCTTGGCACCGTGACGGATGACGCCGGCATGCTCCTGGTCAACACCGGGCAGATACCCGGGCAGGTCAACAAGGGTCACCAGCGGGATGCTGAATGCATCACAGTACCTGATGAATCTCGCAGCCTTGTCAGATGAATCAACGTCAAGAACCCCGGCCATCTCCAGCGGCTGGTTGGCTACAAAACCCACGGTACGGCCCCCGAGACGCCCGAAGCCGATGACCATGTTCCGGGCATACATCTCCTGAATCTCGAAGAAATCGGAACTGTCAGCAACCGCCCTGATAACCTCCCTGACATCATATGGGAGCGTCGGGTCACCAGGCACTATCTTCTCAATGTCATACCCCGCCTCAGGCGGCAGTGTTTCAGCAACGGCAGCCTTCATCTCATTGTTCCTGGGAATGAAGGAGATCAGTCGCTTGATCTGGCTGAAGCACTCCTCCTCAGAGGAAGAAAAGAAATGGGCGTTGCCCGATGTCTCGCAGTGCACGCGGGCGCCTCCCAACGCCTCCATTGATATCTCCTCGCCCAGAACGGTCTTTATAACCTCGGGACCGGTGATGAACATTTTCGAAATATTGTCAACCACAAATACGAAGTCGGTCAGGGCCGGCGAATATACCGCACCTCCGGCGCATGGTCCCAGGATCACCGAGATCTGTGGAATGACCCCGCTGGAGATGGTGTTCCTGAAGAAAATCTCACCATAACCGGCGAGTGAATTGACCCCCTCCTGGATGCGTGCACCACCAGAGTCATTTATTCCTATGAGCGGTATCCTCATCTTCAGGGCATGATCCATGATCTTGGTGATTTTTCGCGAATGCATCAGCCCGAGAGAACCCCCTGCAACAGTAAAATCCTGCGCAAAAATTGCAACCGGGTTGCCGTGAACGGTGCCGGTACCTATCACCACACCGTCGCTGGGCAGGTTCTTTTTATCCATTCCGAAATCACGGGCATCGTGCTCCACGAACATGTCATATTCATTGAAGGTGCCGGCATCAAGGATGGCCATAATGCGCTCACGGGCAGTGTTCTTCCCCATGGCCTTCTGTTTCACGATGGCTTCCTCGCCGCCGCCAAGAAGCATCTTTTCGCGCTTCTCCTTGAGCTCGCGTATCTTCTTTTCCAGTGCCATAATCAATATTATTTATTACAGTAACTACTTGCAAAAAAAAGCACGGCAATTTAAGCAAAAAACAAATATGCACACTATTGTCGAAAATGTGCTATTTCGGAGCGGTGTAGTAGACCCCTGCCGCAATGAAGGTGTATATGATATTCGGTATCCACATTGCAATGGCAGGGTTCAGGTCGCCCTTGAGCGAAAACTGCGAGGAGAACTGCATGAAGAGTATATAGCTGAATGTCAGCATGAGCCCGAGCCCTATCTGCATCCCGATCCCTCCCTTGATCTTGCGCGATGATAGTGAGACTCCGATTATTGTCAGTATGAAGAACGCGAACGGCGAGGCATAACGCCGGTGCTTCTCATTCAGGTAAAGCTTGATCTCATCAGAACCCTGTGCCTTAAGCACATGGATATAGTCGATAAGTTCATTATGCGTCATTGTAAAGACAAACTCGGGCGACCTTGTGAAATCATCAGGCCCCACGTTAAGCACGGTGTCTATCCGCCGTCCGGAGCTGATCCGTTCACCGAGGCTGTCAGTTTCCCTGATATAGTACCACCAGGCGCCCCATTTGCCGGAGGTGCTGTCCCATCTGATCATGTTGGCAGTCAGCTTTGACTCAAGCATCCCCTGGTCATTGAACTTCTCCATGCTGAAGTTGCGGCCGCTCTGGGAGATCCTGTTATACTGCTCCATATAAATGTACACGTTGGGGTATACCTGCCGGTGCACCGATGAGACGTTCACCCTCCTGAAGTCAGAGCTGCGGTAATACTTCTCCTCGAAGTCGAGCCTGGCTACATTGGCATGCGGCAGAACGCTGTTCTGCAGCAGGAAAGCGCAGAACGCAATGAAACCCGCCGATATAAGATACGGCACCATAAGCCTCCTGAAACTCATGCCGCTGTTAAGCATGGCTATGATCTCAGTGTTGACGGCCATCCTCGAAGTAAAGAAGATCACCGAGATAAAGACAAACATCGGGGCAAAGAGGGTGGCGAAGTATGGAATGAAATTAAGATAATAGTCGAAGATGATCGCCTTCATCGGCGCCTGCTTCTGAATGAAGTCGTCAATTTTCTCGGAAAAGTCAAATATCACCGCTATGCCCAGGATGAGCACCAGCGAAAAGAGGAATGTCCCGAGGAACTGCCTGATGATATACCAGTCAAGT
>MTKX01008365.1_pt1 | contig 10278 bp, 10 predicted proteins | sample 1042771 | NCBI WGS metagenome assembly MTKX01 (sample SAMN06212183, study PRJNA360534) | anaerobic digester metagenome | biome: Wastewater treatment plant; material: sludge; isolation source: anaerobic digester fed with sludge from wastewater treatment plant | place: Denmark: WWTP Randers ... | reverse complement strand
GCTAAGGGCTTCATCTCAAAATGGAAATGGTTGCCGCGGATATATTAGATCTGCGTCGAAAAATGCGGGGCCTGGGCCGGGGGCGATAGCATGCCAGGAAAGCCAAGGGGAGAGGAAAGGCGTCCCTCTGAGTGCGGCTCAATTCCTCTCTCTGAAGCCCTCTTCTCCTATTAGGGGAACGAAGATCACGCCCATCTTCCGCTCCGCAAAGAAGCCGTTCTTTCTGGTCACCAGGTACAGCTCCTGGTAGTCCTCTCCCACAGGAATGACCATCCTGCCTTCGATCTTAAGCTGCTGCTTGAGCGGTTCGGGAATGCTGGGAGCGGTGGCCGCCACGCTGATGCGGTCATAGGGAGCATGCTCCGGCAGGCCCAGGCTTCCGTCGGACTGGATCACGGTCACATTCTCCACTCCCGCCCGGGCCAGGTTTAGTCTGGCCGCCTCCACCAGCCCAGCTATGCGCTCCACGGAGTAAACCTGCCCTCCCGGGCGGACCAGCTCGGCCATAACCGCGGCATGGTAGCCGCTGCCTCCCCCGACTTCCAGGACTTTCATTCCCGGCTGCAGGTCGAGGATGGTGCACATTATGGCCACCATATGAGGAGCGGATATGGTCTGGCCCCGGCCGATGGGAAGAGGGGTATCGTCGTAAGCCCGGCTCTGCAGCGGCTCGGGGAGAAAAAGCTCTCTTGGTACATGGGACATGGCCGATATGACCCGCGGATCAGCTACTTCCTCAAGGCTGGAGAGAAGCTGCTCTTTGTTCAAATCTCTCGACCCCAAATTCTCTGGATGTCCTTGGCCTCGGCTGCATCGGAAAAGCCCTCGCCGCGCAGCTTGATCTTTACTATCTCATAGCGGGACCCCTTGGCCGATCTGGCCTCGCCTACAGTGAACAGCTCATCGCCGGGAACGCTGATCTTTATAGGGCGGGTCTGGCCGCTGCGGTAGATGGAGATCTTCACTGCCACCTGGTCTGTGGCCCGGGCCCAGACGGTCCGGACTGATGCAGCGGGAGCGCTCTCCACCCGTCGGTCCGTCTCCAGGGATGTGATCTGGGCCATGACCACATCCCTGGCCGGATCGTCCACTAAAAGCTCATCTCCTACCTGGAGTAGCTCCTTGGCCGGGATATGGATGAAGTAGGGCTGGGACTGCTGCTCAGAGCTGACGATAACCTTCAACTTGACCAGACGCTCCCTCTCGGCCGGAAGGCTGTGCACCATCCCGCAATCCTCGCAGCGCACCAAATTCTCCTGCCCGGATTTTATCAGGGCATGATCGGTATCGCTGCCGCAGGAGGGGCAGAAGATCTGATCCTGTATCATAATAGAATAATGGATCTGGTAGGTATTTAAATTATGGCGGAGGGTCGCAGGACTCCCCTCTCGCGCAGGGCGGCTAAATTTTACAATAGAAAAATTTTTTAAAGAAGAACGCAGATCTAAACTTATGAAAGAAAATAACAGTGATTGCCGGATCTCCCCGGAGAGGAGCGCTGATGAGTGCTGCAGCATTGCCGAGAGCATGATTGAGGAGATCAATCAGATCACCCTGGCCGAGAGGCAGGCGGGGCTGTACTCAGGCGCAGGCAGGAAGGGCTCTTTTAGAAAAAGGCTCATCCGCCAGATCAGGGAGGCCAGAAAGCTGGCCATGGTCTGATCTTATTTTAATCCGCTTATCCGGGGGATGAAAAGCATCAAGTGATATATCCGGATTAATCTGTGGGGACAAAGAAAATTAAACATAAAAAACTATTTTTATTATGTAGAATCCTTATTTCCTGCACGAAAGCTATTTATATTAATCTAGTTACTTATTTGTTGTGGACGGCGAATCTAAAGATTGCTCCATTCCCAGATCATGCTCTGAGGTGGAGGTGGACCTCAAAAGGCTGGACCGGATGCTCCAGGCAGCCCACCGCAGCTCCATTGAGATCAAGGACAGCTATGACTTCTATGTCCTGGCTTTAAAGGAGTTCAACAAGGGAAACCTGGCAGAGGCCTTCCTGGACTGCGACCGGTCGCGGTATGAGTTGACCGCAGCCATTAACGAGGCCAAGATCAAGATCAAGGGCTCTCGCTTCCACAGCATGAGAACCATCTCCTACTTCTTCAAGCTCTATGGGCTCTACGCCGTGATCTTCGCCTCTCTGTCCGTGGCTTTGTTCAGCGCACTTATCTATCTCTACTCCGATGTCGAAGTTTTGGGCGTGCCCCTCTGGGCCGCTTTCTTCGCCGGACTGGGCTCCTCGGCCCAGATATTGACCGGTGTGGCGGACGACCTGCGCCGCTATGGCCTGGCCTCGCGATACAAGAGGCTGTGGTATATGGCCATACCCATACTGGCCATGGTCTTCGGCTATATGGCCTACCTGGTCTTCTCCTCCGGGATCATAGCCACGGATGACTCCCAGAGCCGGGAGTTCTCCATCATGTTTATCTGCTTTCTGACCGGATTTCTGACCAAGTGGATCATCGGCCGGCTGTCGCGGATGTCCAGGGATATTTAGTGCTGGGGCATGTGGACTGCGATTCAATCTGGGTCGCTGCCTGGGAATATGATCCCGGCCAAAATGCCGAAAACAGATTCTTTTATTTTCGCTGTTTTGAATATAAATCTTCTTGGAAAAGGCCGACGGAGAAACATTTTTAGCAATTGTCATAATCACCAATGACAATGGAGGAGATTATGACCAGACAGAGGCGGATTTTGATGATGGCCTTTGTGGCTCTTTTGCCGCTCCTGATATCAACCGCTCAGGGCCAGGACGACGGGATTGGTGCTAATAAGATCGAAGGATATGCCTTTGATCGAGGAGATGAGTTGTGGCGTTCTGAGGGCGGAGCCAACCTGTCCTGGATGGAGCGAGGCGGAAATCCCGGCGGTTTTCTCCTGGGCGAAGATGCGGATGAAAACAAAACCTGGTACTACGTCTCCCCCGAATCGTGGCCTGGTAACTGGACTGCTCGTGTCGGAGATGTATTGAGCTTTGACATCAGGCTCATAAACGATGAAAACTGCATCAACCTGGATTTCTCCGACATCCTGAAGATATACGGCGCTAACTCCTCCATCATAACCTGGCCTGGACCCACCGTGCCCTGGCCTGGCGAGCCTGAAAAGGGTGTTTGGACCCATTACGAGATAGCCTTGGTGCCGGAATCCTTCGGAGTCAACGAGAGCAAGTTTCTTGAGACGATGGAGCACGTGGATAAGATCTTGATCCGGGGCGAGTATAGCGATGGCAGGGATCTGGAGGGGCTCGACAATATGATACTGACGCCACCCCAGCTAAATATCTCAAATAGATCCGTTTCATCCAGCCACGGTCATAAACACGATAGCATTGAATCTGAAACTATTGAGTCTGCGGCCGGGCTGGGACCGTTTCACAGAAGGAGCAGAACCGTGACCTCAGGAGTCAGCAACGAGGGTGGATCTGGAGACGGAAGCAGCTCCTCCAATATTGAGGGAGAGCATATTTTGCTTTACTGTGAAGATACTGGTCTTGGTGATCATTGGGCCTCTGGGGCGGTCTGGGATGAATTTGTCTACGATAGAGAGGACCACCTTTGTAGGGCTGTGCTAAAGTGCCACGTCAAAGGGGGGATCGCAACTGCCGGCGTGCCTGATATTGGAGATCTTTTTGGGATGGACCTATTCAAGAGTTCGGCCGATCTCAAAGTATACATGGTCTTGGAAGACATGACTGAGGAATTCGTTGTCGATAAGATGCTGATCTATTCCGCGGTTTTCAAGGACAAGGCCTTCTTGGACGAGTATATTGATGAGTGGCCGACTGGAGAGATCGAGGCTGAGCTAATGAACGGGCATGTATACCGACTGAAGTTGGACGCCAGGGCATCATCATCTACGGTGGGGCTGTCCAGTCTCATTGTTGGCTTTTGGGGCTCTGACCCAGAAGAGCATATAATGTGGTCCTATGGCGCAGTGAATTGGATCTGAAACGCCTATGATCCTCAGAAAAGACTGATATGTGACTGATGAAAAATCGAGAATTCTCGACCTTATGATCTCGATCTGAAATGCGAAAAGGATCGATCCTCTGCGCACTCTATTCCTATTTCTGAAGCATATGAGCTATCCGGGAAGCAATGGACTGATGCAGCGGACCGGAGCAGGCAGAGGGATTGCCCCTGGATGAAGTCAATTGGCGTAATTTCTCCCCAGACGGGCAGACCATGGTGGCCGGCGAGGCCTCGGGAAGGATGCACTTCCTGCGCCTGGAGGGGCTGCCAGACTCCCGGAAACCACACCACACTTCCTAGAAGGTATCTTATATATCCTGATGCATAATCATTCTAAATGCTTCGCCAGAGATTTGTCCTGGACACCACCGCCCTCACCGACTCCTTTGCCTGGGAGAGCGAGGGAGCCACCGGCATCTGCGAGGGGATGGGGGCCATACTGGACCGGGTGGCGGACGGCAGGCTCCACCTGGGCATAAGCTGCTATATCCCCTATCCCTCCGTCTACAATGAGATCAAGGATTTTGTGCGCCACAACAATTGCGATCCCAGGATACTGAGCAAGGTGGACACCTGGCTGGTCAAAAAGTCTCCTGATCGCTATCAGGTCAAGGTTCCGGCCAAGATCTTTTATGAGTATGTGGACTATATGAGAAGCCGCATCAACAAGGGCATGAACATCTCCGAGGAGGCGGTTTGGGAGTCCGTCTCCAAATGCATCTCCCTCTCCCGGGAGGGGACCGATCTATCGGCCATGAAGGACGAGATCGAGAGGGAGACCGTGGGCGGCATTGTGCGCAAGTTCCGGGAGAAGTACCGGGCGGCTCTTCGCTACGGCATCCTGGACAGCGCCCCGGATATCGACGTCCTGCTCCTGGCCAAGGAGCTTGATGCGGCGGTGGTCTCCCAGGATCTGGGGATACAGCGCTGGGCGGAGCAGCTGGGGCTGCGTTTTATGGAGTCGCGGTCCTTTCCCATCATGATAAAAGAGTACATGAATGCCCTTCCGGAGCTATACATAGAGGAGAAGGAAGAGGACCGGATGATCTAGTGGGCGAGTCGGCCATGTCTGACCCTCATTTTTTTCCGGACGCTGGGGCAGATGAGAGATCACCGAAGAAAGATCTTCCTGAGCTTGCTGGCACAGCTTTTACTGGGAGATGAGGCTTCTCCCAAAGGCTTAACTGTATTCAGCTCTCCATAAGCCGCCGGGGACCCATGTTGAAGGAAGAGTTCGACAAAATGACCTTTGAGGAGAAGGTATCCTTTCTGGTGGACAACCTTAGAGCTTTGCCCGATAGTCTGGCCGAGGAGGGCATAGACATCCTGGCCCAGGCAGGAGAGACTGAATACTCCGTGGTGCTGGCCAGGGATAAAGGCAAGATCGACAAGGCCATCAGCGTTTTGGTGGAGGCGGGAGACTACCTCTGGGCGGCATTAATCGCCAAGAACGCCGGTCTAGCCTCTCGCAGCCAGGACCTCTACCGGGATGGGCTGCAGTATTACATAGAGATGGAGATGTTTGGCCGGGCCGTCTCCGCAGCAACTGCGCTAGGGCTATCGCCGGATGTGATCGACGACCTCTACCGGAGCGGCATAGCCAGGGAGAGCCGGGACACAGACCTGGCTCACAGCAGGGATATGATCGAATGCGCCATGCAGTCCCTGGATCTCTCCCTGTTGGGCAGGGAGGATGAGATGGCTCTGGAGCTGATGAAGGCAGTGCAGGAGCAGAGGGAGAGAATGGCAAGCGATGAAAAAGAGGAAAAATAGGAAGAATAGGCGGGCCATGTCATTCCCGGGCAGGGCCTTATTTTCTCCCTATACTGGAATATTCTGGCAGATATGATGATCATGCCTATGATCATGCCTTCAAAAATTTCATAAGAGCATTCCAGGTCTCTTTTGAAGCGATGCCATCCTCCTTCAGGCCGCTGCTCTTCTGAATCGCCAGAACCCTGCTCTTGGTCTTAGCCCCATATAAGCCATCCACATTAATTCTTGTTCCCGCTTCCGCTGCGTTGAGGAGGCATTGCAGGACCTTGACCGCCGGCCCTTTTGAGCCGGTCTTGAGCTCATCAGTTTTGAGCAGAGCGGCCCAGGTCTTGGGTCCGGCTATGCCGTCCTGAGCCATTCCATAGCTCTTCTGAATGGATGTGACTGCCGTCTTGGTTTTGCTTCCAAATGTGCCGTCCACGGTCAATTTGGGACTGGCTCCTGCGATATTGAGGAGGCACTGCAAGGCCTTGACCGCCGGGCCCTTTGCGCCCATCTTCAGCGTGGCGGGAGAGGCTGCTGCTGCGGCCGGTCCCACCAGGAAGGTTATGGTCCCTCCGGGGGCGGAGATATTGGAGATGACCAGGCCCGACTCGGAGCCGTCCCAGAGGTTGGAGGAGGGCTGAGTGGAATGGCTTACCGCCACCGCCGCCATCTCCTTGAAGAGATCCATCTCGTCTCCCATATTCTGATTGGTCTCCAGGTCCAGATGTCCATCGGCCTGGAGCAGCCCGCACTGATAGTGTTTGGTGGCGGTGCCCCCCTGCCACTCATTGGAGCCCAGGATATCGCAATGGTAGACGGCCAGGCCGCTGGAGGGAATATCCTTGTCCAGGTCCAGACGAGAGCGGTTCTCGATGAGGAAGTACTCATTGTACTTGCGGCTGGGATAGAATAAGACGGTCCTGTAGTCGCCGTGCAGGGCCTGGTAGCTGCCGGGCTGGTCCAGCCAGACCACATTGTCGCACCAGTCCACCAGGTGGCGCAGATAGGCGCATACCGGGGCGGGAGTTCTTCCGTTATCGTTATGGTTTCCGGCGCTCATCAAGCAGTAGTAGCCGAGGCCGGAGCTCTTCTCCGCGTCGCCGTCTCTGGTGCCGTAGTCGTAGAGGTCTGGCCAGCGGCAGATCATATGGCCGCTCTCATGGCAGAAGGTGCCTATGCTCAGGTCCTCCTTGCTCCGGCCCAGGCTGGAGAGCATATAGAAGTAGGTCTTCATGCTGCCGCGCTGTAGCTCCAGGAAGTAGTTATGGGGCCAGAGCTCGCCCAGGTACTGGGTCTGTCCGGCATAGAGGAAGCTGACGGCATCAACTATTCCCTCATCCTGGGAGTCGAATTGCGTTAGATCCAGGCCCTTGGCTATGGCCAGGTCCAATGCCTCCTCCACCAGGAGGCGGTTGGCGTAGTATCGCCGGTTCTTGCTGAGGGTCACAGGGCCGACCACATGATTGGTGTAGTTCAGCTTTCCTCCGGACATGAGCCGGAAGTACTCCCGGACGGAGCAGAAGTTGCCGTTCTCGCTGTAATCTGCCCCGTTGAGCATCTTGTCCACATCATCTTTGGTGACGGTGCTCTTGATGTCCTTGAACTGGACCAGAATGGTCAGTCCTTTAACCTCCCCCTCGGTCAAGCGGCGGCCCTCCAGGAGACCCTTATTGGGCCCGAAGGTCTTGAGGGTGGCATGGGGCTGATAGGGCTCCGGGGGAGGGAGCATCCGGGCGTATCTGGCATTGAACTTGGCGTTTCTCACCTCTTCGGACTCCTTCAGGTGCCGGAAGATCTTCTCGGGTGCAGCCTTGGATAGATCTACTCCGCTGGAGACAAACTCTCCTTTGATGAGATAGGCATAGCAGAAAAGGCCAAGATCATCGTCGTAGACCACGGAATAACCGTCAAGATTCTCGTAGCGAGAATAAAACTCATCGCCAAAGACTCTAAGCTTTACATGAGGTCCCTTCTCCTGGGAGAAGGTCAATATCTCTCCAACAATTGCGCTCATATTAACAATCCACCTGAAATGGGCTAAAAGGCTGTATGATAAATATTCAATAAACTATTTAACTTTATCCAATGAGATAGGATTTATACATCTTTGGAAAAATCAATTTTAGAGGGAAGGATGAGGATAATTGATGGCGGCCATTGATGCCTGCCGGGCCGCTAGCTTCGGGAGAATCTTTTTGCCGCTTTGTCCTGTCTCACCTCATCTGATTCCTCCAGATGCTTTTCCAAATCCGGGGGCGGAGAGCGGCCCAGATCAAGTCCGCTGGATAAAAAGCGGCCATCCTTCAGGCGGGCGTAGGTGAAGAGGCCCAGATCCTCATCGTAGATGGCGGTGTATCCCTCCTCGGTCTCGTAGCGGGCATAGAACTCGTCTCCAAAGACCCTCAACTTTATCTCCGGCCCGTTTTCCTGGTCGAAGCTCATCAATTCCCCGAATATGGCGCTCATGATTCATCATCCAATTCATCCATTCGATTCATCCCATCTGGTTCATCCNNGCTTGCCTGCCGGGAAGAAGCAATACAATATCTCAGGCTTTTAAAACTAAAGCCTTTCCGGAAGGAGATGACCGGCAGCTTTTTGGGGAGTTGGAGCGAGAGATAAGGCCCGAGGAGGGCAGAGTCTTGGCAGCGCCTAAAGAGATTGTGGACCTGGTGGCGGAGTTCGAGAGGGATCAGAGCTTCTACAAATCATCTCAGTTCAATGAGACGGAGCTACGAACCCGGTTCATCAATCCGCTGATAGCTGCTTTAGGCTGGGATGTCTATCACGGTCAGCCGGGCCGGGCGGATCAGCACGAGGTCAAGGAGGAGGACTCGGTGGAGGTGGAGGGCAAGATCAAGAATCCCGACTACAGCTTCCGGCTCTTCGACGGTGCTCTGGGATCGATGAAGAGGAAGTTCTTCATGGAGGTCAAGAGGCCCTCGGTGAATATCGAGGCGGGGGCCTACCCCGCCTTTCAGCTGCGCCGCTATGCCTGGTCGGCGGATCTGCCCATATCCATTTTGACCGACTTTGAAGAATTCTCAGTTTACTACTGCCTCTCCCGGCCAGCCAGGGAGGACAAGCCGACCAAGTCGCGGATAATGTATCTGAGATACGACCAGTACGCAGAAAAGTGGGAGGAGATAGCGGCCCTCTTCTCCCAGGAGGCGGTCCTTAACGGCTCTCTGGACAGGTATGCCCGGTCGCTGCCGGCGAAGAGAGGCGAGAAGAGGGTGGATGCCGCCCTGCTGGGCGATATATCCCGGTAGCGGGAGGCTCTGGCCAAGAACATTGCTCTGCGAAACCCGGAGCTGGACACGACAAGCCTCAACTACTCGGTGCAGGCCATCATCGATAGGATAATGTTCCTTCGCATCTGCGAGGACCGGGGCATTGAGAGATACATGCGCCTCAAGCATTTGCTGGAGGGGGAGAGGGTCTATGCCCGGCTCTTTGAGATGTTCCAGCAGGCGGATGAGCGTTACAACTCGGGGATATTCCATTTTCATAAGGAGCCCGAAAGAGAAAACCCGGACATCATCACCCCCGGCCTGAAGATCGATGACGGCACACTCAAGGAGATAATCAAGCAGCTCTACTTCCCGGAGAGCCCTTATGCCTTCTCCGTTTTGCCTGCGGAGATACTGGGGCAGATCTATGAGCAGTTTCTGGGCCAGGTGATCCGGCTGGACCAGGATCACCGGGCATTGGTTGAGGACAAGCCGGAGGTCAAGAAGGCGGGAGGGGTCAAGTACACCCCGGCCTATATCGTGGAGGCCATCGTCCAGAAGACTCTGGGGCCGACCCTGCAGGGGAGGACGGCCCGGCAGGCGGCGGAGATCAGCGTTCTGGACCCGGCCTGCGGATCGGGCTCTTTTCTGATCGTGGCCTATCAATTCCTGCTGGACTGGCACAGGGACTGGTATGTGCAGCATCTGCTGCCGCTGATGGAGAGAGGCTCTAAGCCCTCCTCTCCGGAAATCCGGCGGCTGCTGCCGGAAACCGAGCCAGGCCGCCGGGGCCGGAAGCGGGAGGCGGAGAGCCCCATTTATCAGGCCAGAGATGGAGAGTGGCGGCTGACCACGGCGGAGAGGAAGAGGATGCTGCTCGCCAATATCTACGGGGTGGACATCGACCGGCAGGCGGTGGAGGTGACCAAGCTGTCGCTGCTGCTGAAGGTCCTGGAGGGGGAGAACGAGGAGACGATCTCCAAGCAGCTGACGCTATTCCAGGAGAGGGCGCTGCCGGATCTGGGGGAGAACATCAAGTGCGGCAATTCCCTGATCGGCTGGGACATACTGGAGGACAATCCGGGGCTGGGGCAGGAGGAGATCGAGAGGATCAATCCGTTTGACTGGGATATAGAATTTCCGGAAATTGTGATGGCAGGTGGTTTCCATGTAGTGATTGGTAATCCACCATATGTATTTGGACGAGATTGGAAGGCACTAAAAATTTCGAACCTGACCTCCCCAGCATTTAGGCACACAATTGAAGCGCATCCAGTATTTCGCGTTGCTTC
>MTKX01000100.1_pt3 | contig 10283 bp, 3 predicted proteins | sample 1042771 | NCBI WGS metagenome assembly MTKX01 (sample SAMN06212183, study PRJNA360534) | anaerobic digester metagenome | biome: Wastewater treatment plant; material: sludge; isolation source: anaerobic digester fed with sludge from wastewater treatment plant | place: Denmark: WWTP Randers ... | reverse complement strand
TTATAGAGACGATTTCCATTGACTGTCTTGGCACAGGATCCCGGCAAGTGGTAAGGCTCAGGATGTGTCTTTTCGACAAGTTGACGGCTGGGACGTAGCAACAATGATAGAATACCATTCCAATAATAATCGTTCTTGTCATGAACCATCCGCCGCCACATTCCTTTTCCCGGTCCCCTGTTGAGGAGGTCTGCTGTCGTTGTATGCGTACATCTGGCGCTGAAATCCTCTCCCTGATAATTCCTCCGCCCTATCCGGGCTGGCCGCATATCAGGGAAAAAATAAAGGACATGGTCATGGGGGCAGGAGAGATCTCCCAAATCAATGGGTGTATGCTCAGGTATAGCGACCTGCTACCTGTCGCTGGCGGAAAAAACCTTCCCNNAAACCTTCCCGGAACCGAAGAAATCGCACACCTGATCTCCGGGAGATTTCATTGTTCCTTCGATAATACACAGAATGAAATCCTGCTCATCGAGACAACGATCCCACACACCATAGGGTCAGTCCATTCCATTCATGACAGCCCTGGAAAACCCGGATGGACCCTGATCTTCACTATGAACACAGAAAGACCGGCCAGATTTGATACCGTTAGCAGTGTATTGAATTGGTTTGATGATGCCCGGGCAGGGATCCATGAGATATTCGACCTCATTGTTCCTGAGGAGATCGTGCAGGCGCTCAAGTGATGCTCTATGACACCCCACGCTCCCCGATATAAAGCATCGATCCTTCAGAGTGGATCTTGAGTCCGGGAAAACCCGGACCGTTAATCTCCACTGTATCTTGACTGTGCTATCCTATTGTAAATCGAACATCTCTTTAAAAAAATTGTGAAATGAAGAACGGTTCCATATCCAATCAAGATACGCTGGCCGGGTCCAGTTTGAGTCAGGGTATCCGGGCTGAATCCTGGTTACTTCAGGGTAGGGAGGACGAGTCCAGTTTGAGTCAGGGTATCCGGGCTGAATCTTGGTTACTTCAGGGTAGGGAGGACGGGTCCAGTTTGAGTCAGGGTATCCGGGCTGAATCCTGGTTACTTCAGGGTAGGGAGGACGGGTCCAGCTGCCATCTGTAACATCAACCAAGGTTACAAAGATATCCTTGGTCTCGTCTTTTGCAGGATAAGTGGGGAGAGCCTCGTTGACGGTGACATACCCTGCTTTAGAGACAGAATATCGATGGTAGGGCGTTGTAGTAAGGTAGATTTTCACTAGGAGCGTTCCATTTATGATATCTCCTTTATAGTCTTCATCAAAGTAGACTTTAGCGCCCTCAACGTTACAGTGAATGAGGTAATACCCTTTATCACCGCCAACCATTGGAATAACCTGGATATAGTCATTCTTGGTGATGGTATCCTCGCCAACAGCATTGGTAACGGTCAATGAAACATTGTATGTGCCGTAATTGGTGTAGGTGTGGATGGGATTCTGTTCAGTTGAGTTGGCACCGTCTCCGAAGTCCCATGCCCAAGATGAAATTGGATATCCTAATGACTGGTCGGTGAACTGGACCACGAGGGGAGCTTTTGCATAGGTGACATTGGCAATGAAATCTGCTTCCGGAGTTGTAACATCTGAACCAGAGGTAGCTGCTGTTTTTGCAGTCTGGTTCACCCACGTCGTGTTGAAAAGGCCATTTGCTCCGACTGTCCTTGTCCCGATTGTGTATTCTGTTGCAGAGCTGAGTCCGTTTGCCGTGAATTCCTCGACTCCTGCTGTCACATTTGTGTTGAAAATACCGTCAAGATAAACCATCACATGGTGGAAGTCCGTTGATGCAGGATCGGCCCAGGTCCAGGTTATGGAATCTGAGAGATAGGTAGTATTGTGGAGATTAGTGATACCCTCTGGGGGGATTGAAGGCGGAATAACAGTAATGACTTGAGACGATGTGTCCTCCCCATCTGGACCGGAGACAGTTAGAATGACGGTATAGTTGCCGTAGGTGGTGTAGGTGTGAGTGATTTCAGTAACGTTTTCAGCAAATGTTCCATCGCCGAAGGACCAGAGGCGGGAGGTGATATTACTTGTTGATGTATCAGTAAACGTATAGGTAAGAGGCGAAACACCAGAATAGTTTTGGATAACAAATGAGCAATCCATGGGCGCCCAGAGCGTTCCTTTGATTATTATTTGATCTATAACCCCATCGCCGGAATCATCAATAGAGATGATAGTGCCATCTTTTTGATCCTTGAGGTTTTCCCAATTGAAATCGAATTTATGAATGTCATTTGGTTGAATTGAAATATTCTCCCCATGGAAAGATATTGGTGTATCATTAAGTACCCGCGTCACATCTATGCCATATGAACCATAAGCATTTCCAACAAATATTGCAGTGAAATTTTGTATCGGATAGATAACGGCAACTCCTTTCATTTCAGGAAAATAAATTGAATTTGGAATATCCAAAATAATTGATCCATTTTCCTCGCCTGAAATTCTACCATACTCATCGATTATCCGAATTTCACCAGGACTTTTCTTTATGGCTGTTTTGTATAAATTGATAAATATGCTAAGCTTTGTTTTTAACTCTTCAATTTTATTTGAGTCAATAGTGGTATCAATTTCACCAAAATTTGTTTTGACATGATCTAAATTGTTTCTTGTTGAATACAAATAGTCCAATCCACCATTATAAGATAGAATTGTCAAGAATTGGGTTATTTCTTGTTGATCTAGGTTTTCTGTTGGTGCAATAACAGCAGATTTTTGGTTTTGTTCAGATTTGTAAACAATAACTCCAAGGCCATCCATTAAATTGGCAGATATCCCTTGCACCGAGTTTGTGTAATAATGTTGGCAATCATCACAATGCCAATGATAATACGTATCTAATTGTGTGCAAAGCGTGCAAGTTGTTGGGTTTGGTAATTCGGGTTTTTTCCAAAGGCTCTTCCGACATTTAGATTTGGTTAATGAGATGGAATCATATCCATCAATTTCATTCTCAGTATAGAAATAGCGAAGTCCACTCCATGTTCCAACATAACTATCGGTATCGATTTGTTTGAGTCCACGACCCCAATCGTCATATTTTGTTTGATTATTAGAGATTATCTCGTTATCATAATAATAGGTCGAACTCACTTCATTTAACAATATGGCGTAAACAAGTTCTTTTGGGAAATCACTTAATTTTTCAAATTTCTTCACGTTAGAATTCAATTCACTAATGACGATTGATTTTCGTGATTCTTTTGAGTATTTCGAATTGATTAGTGCAGCTCCTCCATTATTTAACCATTGATTGATTTCATCCGCGCAATCTTGATTCCATTCCCAAATCTCCCTTTGGTCAGGAGGTATATTGAGATAATTTAAAAGTGCTTCTTTTGTAATTGGACCATAACTTCCAGTGGCTCCATATTTGTATCCAAAAAATCCTTTTTCATATAAAATAGTCTGTAACAGTGCAATTTGCTTACCTTCAATCGGTTGGTTATTATCGAATCTGAAAGATGATTCTGGAAGATCGTACAGTCCTGAATATGCAATTTTTATCCGATTAAGATCTGTTGGATCACTTGTTGTAGAAATATAATTTTCTTTTACCCACCCTTCGACTTCATCTGTTGTATCTCTAACTTTTACATATTCTCCTTGTTTTTCATTCAGATTTAGCAAAATCCAGCCTTGAGGTACATGTTTTTTTGGTTTATGCTTCAGTTGTTCCGCTATATCATTTAAAATATTCATTGTAGCCGTATCAACATCTCCAGATGGCGAAATGCCATAAAATGATTGTAACTTTTTCACCGACTCGGATGTATTTTCGCCGTAGTTAATTGTCTCATCAAAAGGAGAGCCAGCACCTTCTACATTTATTTGCGTAGCGGGATTTGAATTCAGAATAATCTGGATTTTTTTAATACTCTCTCCTTTATCTCCAAATTTTGCAAGTGGAACAACAAAATCAACATCAATCCCAAAAAAAGGATGTCGATTCGTTAAATCATTTAGGATATACGCACCAGCTGGATGCGATACCTTAAACCAAGAAGAATCTTCAATTTGTGTTGCAGTTACCTCGAAACTCATTTCCCCCGACGCCTTCCCATCGGGATTTACCACCTTTATCTTACAAACTCCTGCATTGGCAACATCCTCTTTTAGAATCACCGCAGTGAGTTGTGTTTCTGAAACAAAGGCGGTTACTTTCTCGTGACCGTCCCAGAGAATCTTTGCACCGTTAACGAAGCTGGTACCGGTTACCTCTAAGGTGAACCCTTCGCTGCCCTTGGAGATCGATGAGGGATTGAGGGAGGTGATGGTTGGATTAAGGGTTGAGGGCCCCGTAGTGCCTACTACATCAAAAACTGAGAAATCGGTATAATATTCATACGTCGTTCCAATATAATAATTATAAATCGACTTTTCAAATGGAATGAAAAATAGCGATCTCACACTCGCTATATCACGTATAGTTAAGATATATTCGTCCGATTTAAATGAATTTGTATCTACATGAAAACTAAAGTGATTCTGATTATTTGATCCTTCGATAACCTTAGTGATCCCAGTAGTCCCCCCAATTTCATCGGGTTTAAGGGGATGATCTGAAGAACGGTACAATTCAATAAGTAAGTTATTACCTGGAGCAATATTTGTCTCGCCGGTAATTGTAAACTTATCTCCAACGTTTTTCACACCAATATCCGGGATAACAGTCTTCGGATACTCTACCGAAAACCAGAATGATGTATATTTGTCATCGTATTGAGGATCATCAAGAGTCGTCATTATCCTCTCTGCCGCATAGAATGACTCGACAGAGCCAGGACCATCCAGCGTAAAGAGGGGATTTGCATATTGACCTGATTCAACGACATAACGATAGAGGTAATTTCCATCTGCCTTAGGATAGATATCAAACCTGTCATTTTCCATCGGCTGCTGGATAATCACTTGATAGATGCCAGGAGACATTTCTATTGTCGTCACCCCATCTAATTCTGTTCTAAAACTACCATCACTATTGACTTTTTCAGTTGTATGAACCAAAAAATTTTGACCAAATATCCAGAATGCAACACCCGAAGAGGGGACAGTATCTGCCAACCCTTCAATAAATAGAGAGTCTCCTTGGGTAACTGTTCTATCAAGACTAACATCAGGAATAATTGGATTACCAAGGGTTAGGTTGAGAGAAGTATAGTGTATATCCTCGTAAGGGTCTTCAAGTCTCGATCTATCGGTTGGACTTGAAACAGCGTAGAGTGTATAACTCCCTGAATCAATACTCAAATTACTTGTTTCCCATATGTATTCCCACGTATCATCCGCTTTTACATCAACGAGTGTGAATATAGGGGGTTCGGCATATGGATTAACCGAAATCCTCGGATCGGTAAGTAAACCGCCAGGAATAGGGAGATTTGGCCCGGTAATATACAAAAAAACTTTATCCGAATTAGAATTTTTACCAGATAGACTGACTTCCTGACCAAAATCATAAATTTGATCCTCTAGATTATCAAATTCGATTTCGCAATCTTTTACGGTCACAATTGCATTTTTTACCGTGGATATCTCATTGTTTATTTGCTCTGCTCTTATTGTATAGCTACCCGAAGGTGTGTTTTTAGTAGTTTGCCAAGTTACAGTCCGCATGCCAGTAGGTGATAATGTAACTAGTGCATAATGATCAGGTTCAGTTGTATTTTCTTTTACAGAAAGTCCGTTAGATCCACTAATAATGTGGTTTCCAGCTATTTCAGCTCCCCTTTCAACTCCGTATTGATTAGCGAAAATTAAAGGTACGTTTGATAATCCACTTTGTTCGGAAGAAGGCTCGATCCAAATTACACACTGCTCAAATGGGGGGCCATAAACAGTAGACACAAAAGGATTTTGAGGAAGGATTTCATCATCGAATACCTCAACACTTACTGTCAGGTTAAAATTTTCATCATCGGGTAAATCCCTCTTATGTAAAATAATCGATGATGCGTCAAATGGGGTGTCAAACAAATAATCGAGGTCATGTGGTTGACTGACTGCAAAGACAGTATATGTCCCGGCTTCGATTTCTAGATTTGATGTCTCCCATGTGTATTCCCACCTATCATCCACTTTTACATCAACATGAGTGAATACGGGAGGTTCGGTGTAAGGATTAACCGGAATTTTTGGATCGGTAAGAAGACCGCCATTGAAGGGCAGATCAGGACCTGTTATAAAAAGATAAATCGTATTACTTTCAGTATCAGTGCCGGAAAGACGTATATTTTCACCTAAAGAAAAGTTTTGATCTCCCATATCGTCTATAATAACTACACCTGGATTAACAGTAACTGTAACTTCGTCTCCCTCAAATTGATAATTATCAATGCGCCTCTCTACACGAATAGTGAAGGTCTGATCATCAGCATTGAGAACATCAAATTTTACTGAACAGGTACCAAAATCATTGGTATGAATTTTTGCATAACAAGTAACGCCATTTTCTATAAAAGATGATGAAGGAACGTCATTGCTTATAGATCTCCCTGCCCCTCCCTCATATTGGTATGATCCGATTGTATATGGTCCAAGTAGAGGGTCCATTGTAACATTATTCTGGGGAGAGACGATGTGAGGGGGCTGGTCCTTTTCAAAACCAGACATTGAAGCCGTCCCTTTAACCCAGATATAATAATCCTCATTAGGCACTCCTTGGATATTTACAGTAAAATACCCTTCACCTCGAAGGACAGTATCTTTTTCAGTAGTAACTTGGATACTACTATAAGATTTTAGAGAATTATTATCAGAATCTTGCAGTGGGGTCTCCTCATCTGATCCCTCCATCGATTCATTTAAGGTTTCAACTAGTTCGCTATTAGCCATTCCAGGTTGAATTATAAAAAATATCCCAATGAAAAGAATTACCATTAGTAGTTGGTGTAAATGGTTACTTCCATTTTTCATACGTTTTGGATCTCATCCAAAGAACCATATATGTTCCCACTCGCTTTAGAAACAATGAAAGCCTAACTATAAATATGAGTCTCACTATGCGGCATACGAACGGGGGCAATTCAACGAGACCCAGCTGAGAAGGGTGTTTATAGCCCCGTTCTTCAAGACCCTTGGGAGGGATGTTGACAACACCAAGGGCTAATCGGAACTTTACAAGGAGGTGATCCACGAGCATCCGATCCGAATCTGGGATTCCCGCAAGTTCATCGTCGAAGTAAAAAAACCAGCAGTGGACATAAAGGACAACGCTGGTCCCCCTCCCAGATCAGCCGGTACACATGGAACACCCGCCTCCTGTTCTCCATCCTGACCGAATTCGAGGAGTTCGCGGCTCCTCTGCAGTGGAAATTCAGTCCGGGATAACCCGGACTGTTGACCTCCACTGTATCTTCACTGTGCTATCCTATTGGAAACTGAACATCTCTTTTAAGAAATTTCTAATTGAAAGACGGCTCCAAAGCCAGTCAGGATATGGCGGCCGGGTCCAATTTACATCAGGGTATCCTGGTTGAATCCGGGTCACTTCGGGGTATGGGGGACGAGTCCAGTTTGTATCCGGGTATCCTGGTTGAATCCTGGTTACTTCGGGGTATGGGGGACGGGTCCAGTTTGTATCCGGGTATCCTGGTTGCATCCGGGTTACCTCAGGGTATGGCGGCCGGGTCCAGTTTACATCAGGGTATCCGGGCTGAATCTTGGTTACTTCAGGATATGGAGGACGAGTCCAGCTGCCATCGGTAACATCGACCAAGGTCACAAAGATATCCCTCGTCTCGTCTTTTGCAGGATAAGAGGGGAGAGCCTCGTTAACGGTGACATACCCAACTTTAGAGACGGAATATCGATAGTAGGGCGTTGCAGTAAGGTAGATTTTCACAAGGAGCGTTCCATCGGTGATAACTCCTTTGTAATCATCATCAAAGTAGACTTCAGCACCATCGACGTTACAGTGAATGAGGTAATACCCTGTATCCCCGCCAACCATTGGATTTACCTGGATAAAATCATTCTTGATGATGGTATCCTCTCCGGCAGTGTTGGTCACCGTCAATGAAACATTGTACATGCCGTAACTGGTGTAGGTGTGGACTGGATTCTTTTCGGTAGAGCTGGCACCGTCTCCAAAGTCCCACGCATAAGAGGTTACCGTTCCATTCGAGGAGTCATTGAATTGCACCGTTAAAGGTGCGGGACCTGATGTGGTGTTGGAGGTGAATTGTGCTTCAGGTGGTAAAATACCTGGACCCGAATCAGGAGCAGTGGTTGTGGTCTGGTTGATCCAGGTTGAGTTCACAAGACCAGAAGTCCCAACCGTCTTTGTCCCGATGGTGTAAGCAGTGGAGGGTGAGAGACTGGTGGCTGAATACACTTGGGTACCTTTGGTCACATTGCCCTGGAATACATCATTGAGGTAGACCATGACATGATCGAAATCGGATGATGAAGGATCGGTCCAGGTCCATGTGATGCTATCCTGATTATACGTGGTATTGTGGAGGTTCGAGATGCTGTCTGGTGGAACGGGGGTTGGGGGTTCTGGAGCAGTGGTTGCCGTCTGGTTGACCCAGGTTGAGTTCACAAGACCAGAAGTCCCAACCGTAATTGTCCCGATGGTGTAAGCAGTGGAGGGTGAGAGACCGGTGACTGAATACACTTGGATACCTTTGGTCACATTGCCCTCGAATACATCATTGAGGTAGACCATGACATGATCGAAATCGGATGATGAGGGATCGGTCCAAGCCCAGGTGACACTGTTTTGATTATACGTGGTGTTATGGAGGTTCGAGATGCTGTCTGGTGGAACTGGGGTGGGGGTTTCTGGAGCTGTTGTTGCCGTCTGGTTGACCCAGGTTGAGTTCACAAGACCAGTTGTTCCGACCGTCCTTGTCCCTATCGTGTAAGCAGTTGAGGGTGAAAGACCGGTGGCCGAATACACTTGGGCACCTTTTGTTACATTGCCCTGGAATGCACCATTGAGGTAGATCATGACATGATCGAAATCGGATGATGAAGGATCGGTCCAGGCCCAGGTGATACTATTCGGATTGTATGTGGTGTTGTGGAGGTTCGAGACAATTCCAAGAGAAATAGTAATAGGGGGATCCACTTGGTCGACTCGGAACCCGTAGTAATTACCCTCGTTATTGGTGATCAGTTTTACCTTGATGGTATTGACTGAATACCATTCACTCCAGTAGTCATTTTCAAGAAGAACCCCACTCCAGTAGTTTGGTGCATATGATTTCAACACGTTGTTATCTTCATCAAGAAGCTGTAATTGATCATCCACACCCAGTTCCAGTTTCGTGAAATGGAGGCGGACCTGGTCTGCACCGGGCTGAGTGACAATCCAAGTTTTCTCGTAGTTATTAGCATATGGATGAGGAGATTCAACAAGCGTTTCGGCCCCAGCAATTCCTGCAGTGAGGAATACAACGACAAGAGCGATGCTAAGTAGGAAATACGGATTTGCTTTCATGAATGCCACCTTAAGCAAGGAAAACTCCTGCAATTATTTGAGTGATGTTCTACGTCTGGATTTTAATTTCCCGAAAGGAATGATAGTCAAAGCCAAACGACCCAATATTATAAATTGAGGTAGCCTGTCCTCGTACCGATCGTCCCTTTAATTGCGGTGCTTCCCTATTTTTTTGGATTATTTTAAGGTGATATAAATGTGACGACGAATCATCATTTTTTCAATCGACTGAAAATAATGATATTTTGTGATTATGTTGGATAACCTGTGTCAATTTTCTTTGCCACAGCAGTAGACCGAAATGGTAAAGGGCAGGCCTGGGTGAAAAATATAATTAGAAGAGGGAAAATTCTGCGCGGCAATCGATCAGAGGAGGTATTCTGCATCGGACATTAAGCCCAACGTTCTACCTCCCATCCCTGCACCAGATGTAAATCTCTCCATTTTAATAATTTAAGTCAAAAAAAAAAGAATTTTTGGGCCTCATTCGATTCTTTCTTGCCCCAGTGAGGCCAAGAGCCATCTAATTCTTGGAAAATAAATCGGGTGATCTGCCTCTCCCACCCTCACACCAGCGGCTTCGGGAGCGTGTCCGATCCAAACGGCAGCTCTGCACCCGTCACAAGGAACTGTCCCTTCGTATCGATCACTTTCCGAAGGATCAGCTCTTTTGCCTTCTGGGTCATGGCAAAGACAGGGACGGATGATCCGGCCTGCAGGAGGGCTCTCTCTCCGGCAACCTCCCTGACTGCACGGGAAGCACATGCCGTCACGATATCCGCGTAGTCCGCGAAGAGCAAGGCTTCTTCATCGGTGATTCCGGT
>MTKX01006027.1_pt2 | contig 10284 bp, 8 predicted proteins | sample 1042771 | NCBI WGS metagenome assembly MTKX01 (sample SAMN06212183, study PRJNA360534) | anaerobic digester metagenome | biome: Wastewater treatment plant; material: sludge; isolation source: anaerobic digester fed with sludge from wastewater treatment plant | place: Denmark: WWTP Randers ... | reverse complement strand
CAGCCAGTGGTCTCGCACGGCCGTGTCGGCGCGCATTGCGCGGGTTTCAACACAGACCATGGCGCGCATGCCGCGCAGGGGGTACAGCAGGGACCAGGTGGCTTCGTCGAGATACTTTTCGCCGTCCGCGCATAACAGGATAAGGTCGCATTCCTTCAGCACCTGTTCGACAATGGCCCGGTGTACCTTGACAATCGTATCGGAATCCGGTGTATCGATCAGGGCTATCTGTTCCAGGGCGGACCGGCCGACGTGTCGTACTCCGGGCAGGTCGGACAGGTTAAAGCGCATGCCGGGCGGGTGATAGACGGTGGGCGCCGAGGTGCAGGGGCGCATTTCCGAGGTTTCCGCAATCTGGTCGCCGGCCAAAGCGTTCAGCAAGGTGGATTTGCCCACGCCGGAACCGCCGACGAGCGCCACCAGCAGCACGTCATCCAGACGTCGCTCACGCTCGCGCAGTTCGTTCAACCTCGTCTGAAGCAGGGTGGTTTCACGCCGCATAATGCGCCACGGCCCGTCATAGGCCGCCATTTTTTCCAGCGGGGTTATGATTCCCGAAAGCCCGATTGACACAGTTCCCAATACCTCCTGAGTTGGTCCAGGCAGCCTTTGTCCAAAATGTCCAGAACTTCAAACACGGACGATAACGCCGGGCGTACCAATTGCTGTTGCAGGCATCCGGCGAGTTTTTCACGCTGCTCCCGCTGCCAGGGTTTTAACAATCCCACCCATTGTTCGGCGAAGCGGCTCTCCATGATCCGGGCTATGAATTCCCCGGCCAGGGGCCCTGCCAGGGCCATGAACTCCGGCGCCCCGATCCCGGCGGACAGGACGCTCACGATCATGAGCATCGCGGAAGGCCCGAACACCATCAGGGCGTCGAGTTCCAACAGAAAGCGCCGCTGTTCCGGATTGTTTTCCCACCAGCGTGTGATGGTTTCGGCCGTTTTCGCCTTGAAAATTTCTGAAACCTGGTCTGCGGACCCCAGCATCTCGCTTGCGATGGCCTCCACGATGCTCTCCTGCTCCATCCGGCTGAGGGCGGGCCGTATCAGCGCGCCCGGTACGGGGTCCATGTCACGGGCATTTTCGAGCAACAGCGCGAGAAAGTTGTTGGCGATGCGTTTGACATGACCGGCCTGCACTTCGCGCAACCGGGCAAGCCGTTCCGCTTCGGGCAAGGGGCGCGGGCCGGGCAGGCCGAAGACGCGCCGCTTAAGAAAAGCGGCCGCAGGCTGTATCTTCTGAAGTACCGCGTCGTTGGCGCGGGCGATGCGGCGCACCATCTTGGGGCGCTGTGCCCGAATTTGTTCATGGAGCAGTTTGCCCATCCCTTCGCCGGGTTGGGGATGATAACTTTCGGCCAGGGCCGTCGCGCGCCTTTCAAAGGCGGCCGGCAGCGATGTCATCCGTTCACGCAACTCCAGAAGATGTTCAATAAAACGTCCCGATTCGGAAAGGACGTATTCCATGGTCTCCTGGTATACACGCCGTTTCACCGCCGTCACATTCAGTGTTGACAGGTATTCCATCAGGGAAATATCTTCATCGAGCGCAACAATCTCCCATCTCGCCTCATGCTCCATTTCATGCGCGAAAGGAAGCACGAAACAGACGGGTTGTTCCAATGCCGCGTCTTGCGTGAATTCGGCCAATTGCAGGCGCGCCACCGCGTAATTATTGTCCGGGTTGGCTTTGTTCATGACCGGCACCACGCTCCGGCCCGAAGCGTGGGCCTGCCGGAAAAAGTCAACGACGCGAGCATCCTTGTATTTTTCAGGGGTCAGCACGGCAATGACGACATCACCGGCCGCGCGTATGGCATCCGCCACCGTCCAATGGCGCCGTTCGATGGAATCCACGTCCGGGGTGTCCAGCAATACCAGGGAATCGGAAAGGGATGATGATATGCCCACCCACAGGGTTTCCTCCGGCATTTGCCGCTGTATGGCATCGCCGGGGCGCTCCAGCGCACACGCCGCGAACCCGGGGAATAGTTTATTCTCAAGGGCTTCCTGGTACCGGGACTGTCCTGTGACGAGCACCGGGGCGCTGGTGGCGGCGGCGGTGCTGCAGACGGCGCTTTTCTGTTCCCGCAACAGGAGATTAAACAGGGTGGATTTTCCCGTATTGGTGCCGCCGGCGACCGCCACGACCAGGCAACCCTCCAGGGACATTTGCGGCACTATCTTGTGTTGAAACAACCGGCGCCATTCCGGGCTGTTCCGAAAGATGGCCTCATGAAGTTCGGGATACCCGGCCAGTCCCGCATCGAGGGCACTCAAGGTGTCGTCAAATCCACGCACCCCTTCCTGGAACCGGGTTTCCCGTTTTCCCGGCGCGGGAACGGCGCTTTCCGTTTCTTCATGATGTTCTTCTACAGGAAACATAACTATCCTGGCATTCATTGCCGCGTTACATGCACAAAACCGCCCCGCCATCCTGAGGACTCGTTCCTTGCGCTAAAACCGCTTCGAGGCGAGGGCAGGCGGAACGGGCACCCCAAAGATCGCTTTTAACCGATACGCTACCAATCGTTATTGTCCACAGTACCATGAATCAGATCAAGGGACACGTCTCACGGAGGGGCATGACGCGTGAACCATCCCGAGGTATTGACGTATATTTTGGACGAAACGTTGTCATGATTTTCGAGTAGGAGAGGAATACGATTGCGTATCAGATGACTATTATTCATCGTCATTGCGAGGCACGAAGCAATCTGGTTTATACCAAGTCCATTTAGCGATGAGATTGCTTCGTGCCTCGCAATGACAAGGGTAAAATTTGCTTTTCCTCATATCTCAATTTTCAGGATATTACAGAATGCATTTCTCAGGAGGCGGCACGGCGCTTACCATGCGGCCCTTTGTTCCGGGGCAGCATGGACCGAATTCCGTATTTCCGGTCCATTCAGGTATTATAAGGGCGTCTTGAGTCGCGTCGGGCCAAGTTACGGCCATGATTCCGATGATGTGAAAGAATACCATGGGTCGCATCCGCGACGGAAGGACGGCGCTCTTCCCCATGAAGTCGAATGAGCGTGGAAGGCCTTGCGCGGTTCCGGCGGCATGTATCCGAAGGCGACACGCCAAGGGTACAATGTCGGCGGTGTGTTTTCCAGAGGATGCCATGCGCCTTGTTTTTTGCGCGCTTGCTATCGGACGGAATCGAAAGGGGTCAGCCGCCCCGGTTGTGGAGACGAAATATAATGCAGCGAGATGAAGCGGAAAACAACATAAAGCAGGCCCAGTACCGTCAGGAACTCGAAGCGTTAAAACGGTTGGTGCAGGAACAACTGGAGAAAGAGTCCGGGCCAATCCGCCCGGCGATAGAAAACGGGCAACAGCCCAAACCTGTACCCGGCGGCGCTTCTCCTGTAAACGGAGGGGAGAAGTCCGTACCTTCTGTGCCTAAAACGGACAACGAACCTGTTCCCGCTCCGGTGACGCGCCCGGCCAATCATGGGGAATCGGCGCGCATCCAGAAACTAAGGGAGATCGAGAAGAAACTTGAACAACTGGAACAGGGCCTGTCCAAGCCTGAAGAACCGGAAGAGGAGATGTTTGCCCTTCAGGATACCCAGGCGCCGCCTGCTGAAGGAGAAAAGGAAAAGCCCGCTGTTCCCAGCCAACCGGCCCAGGTCAATCAATTGTTTTCCTTGAACACCACCCTGTCGGGCAGTTCCCAAACCAGCACCCAGGAGGAGGCCTTGAAGATTGCGCGCCAGCAATCCCAACGCCAGACCAAGAAGGAGGCCGCGAAAATCCTGGAGNNCCCGCCCCGGGCCTCTTCCGCGGTTTCAAACGGTTCCCCGCCCCTTCCCTCGCGAGTGGTGACCGCAGATGAGGATGAAATCGGCGGGCCGGTCGAGGAAGTCTATCCGAGGCCCAAAGACACCTTGTTTGTCTTTCCGGACCAGTCCGTGTCTATCGTTATCAAGCGCCGAAGAAGCAACTTCAAATTACTGTTGACCGCGGGAGTGCTGCTTCTTATCGCCGGCGCGGGCATCGCCGCCTATATCGCACAGGGTATCCTGTCAGAATCCGCCATTATCCAGGCGCCTGAAACCGGCGGGAAAACCGAAGTGAAGATGTTGACGCTCACCTTTCCCTCCGACCAGTCCTTTGGCACGTTGTATGATACTAGCAAGGAGCCGGCCAGTGATACGGAATGGCCGCCCTACGCAGACGCCCGTGGGGTTGTGGAATATCCCGACACGATGAAACTCCACTTGGTGGTCCGCGCCGAACACGTCGGCGATCTTTCGCCCTTGACAAAATTACCGCCCCGTTCCATCGCTTCTCTGTGGCTGCCGGCATTTGATATGTCCGAGCCCAATCTGAGCGCCCTGCACAGCCTCGAACGGGTCAGCCTCATCTACATTGACCAGGTGCTGACGGAACGGGAACGCGACCGCATTGCCGCCGGTTTCAAGGGTAGTGTCACGGTAACCTCCAAAATACCGGGAGCCGTGGTGCGGGATATGACTCCGCCGGATGCGCGCATGTTGACATTCCCGGAAGGGGAGGCGGTCGGCCGACTGGCCATTCGCCGGTGGAATGACCCGGCGGCACCCTGGCAGTACCTGGATGTTGCCCGCGGCCAGGTTGAAATTCCGGCAAAAATGGAGGTACAACTGCAAACGGGACCGGCTGTCTACGACCTGTCCTTCTTCAAATCCTTTGATAGGTATGCCATACATACGCTGGTTTTGAAGGGACGTCATGTTACCGATTATACCGTCCAAGGAGCAGCCGCATTGCAGGGCCTGATAGCGCTTGAACTGATTGATACCCAGGTCACCGGCGCGGGCATGGAAGCGATCAGCACAATTCAAGGCCTGCAGCAGATTAAGATACAAAATACGGAACTTGCTGACGATGGGCTGCTCGCCCTGCGTGACTTGTCGCAATTGTTCACGGTGGAAATCATAGGCGCCCCGAAAATCACCGCCAAAAGTTTCGACTTGTTTAAAAAACTGAAGGCATTGCGCCGACTGCATGTGCAGGAAACCGCGATAACGCCGGAAGACCTTCGGGAACTGGGACGGGTCCTTTCTTCCTGCGCCATCAGCTCTTTTTAGGCGGATTCAACGATTTCCGACAGTTGCGGACAGGGAAGTCCTCACTGTCCAGTATGGTGACGCGGGAAGGATTGCGCTTGAACCTAAATCCGCACGTAAGAAACCGGATTGTTGGAGTGAAGCCACTAAGCAAAGGACCGTAGAAGTGGCATCCTGCCGCTTTACATCAAGAAGCCCGCATTGGCCTGAGTTACGATGGAAGTGGCAGGCTGCCGCCTCTACGAACCTCGCGATTGATTACATGCGGATTTGGGTTGGATATTTTGCCTGGTTTCTGCTAGACTCAAGCGCAGGCCGGGTATATTAAATGCGGGTTGTCTCCAGCCCCATGGATGTCGCCGTTCCCTGCCGGGCGCGACGGTCCCTTGGGTTCCGCTGGGCCGACCACGAACGTCATCCGGCGTTTTTTAATGTAGGTGCCAAAAGGAATCCGTCCCGGGGCGGGCGGTGGAAACATCGGTAAATTGCATTTGACAACGGTTTTCGGGTTCCCCGGCCGCGGGCGCCGTTTTCAGTTGGAGAATCTTGTTCATGTCGAGTAAAAACAGTAAGCGTGAGTTTTTTGTTGTTCTTGGCTTCTGCGCCGTGGTGGTGCTGGCGCTCACCAACGGTTTTGTCCTGAGGATATACGCGCAGGAGGAACGGGTTGAAATTTACCGGGAAATAGAGCCCATCGGCGATGTCATCGATATCATATTGCGGGAATGTGTGCGTGATGTTGACATCAAGGAAGTGGTGGAGGGCGCTCTTGGCGGCATGATGGGCTCTCTGGACCGGAACAGCGCCTACGTTTCCGCGGAAGAATTGGAGGCGTTGCGTGAAGAGACCAAGGGTGAATTCGAGGGCATCGGGGTTTCCATCAAGCAGGACGAAGAAGGCAAGCTCATGGTTTTCATGCCCATCCTCGGCTCTCCAGCGGCGAAGGCGGGCATATTGCCCTATGATCTTATTCTGGCCATTGACGGGAAAAGCACTGAAGACATGGATACCTCGGATGCGGCGGACCTGATTCGGGGCCGGCGCGGCACGTTTGTAACCTTGACGCTGTTGCGCGAACCCGGTCCTGACGGGGCGGAAGGCGCCGAGGCGGAGCCCTTCGAGGTCAAAGTGGAGCGTGCGCGCATCCCCCTGGAGAGCATTAAAGAATCCCAGATGCTGCTCCATGAGGTGGGTTATATCCGGTTGAATTCCTTCAGCGATACCACGTCAAAGGACCTGGAAAAATATATCAACGAACTGTTGACCCAGGGTATGAAGACCCTGGTGCTGGACTTGCGCTGGAATTCGGGCGGCCTGTTGAGCGCCTCCAAAGAAGTGTGCGAGTTGTTTCTGCCGAAGGACTCCCTGGTTACCTATACGCGAGGCCGGGAGCGGGAGGATGGTTCGCCCAACAAGGACGATATGCTGTTGCGCACCGAGAAGAATCCCATTCTGCCGCAGGACCTGCCTATCGTGATTCTGGTGAACGAAGAAACGGCCAGCGCTGCGGAAATCGTCACCGGCGCCCTTCAGTATTATCAGCGGGCCATTGTGCTGGGCGAGAAAACCTTCGGCAAGGGCAGTGTGCAAACCATCATTCCCCTGCAGCGACCGCCGGATTCGGGGCTTCGGCTGACCACCGCGCTGTATTATACGCCCGCGGACGTTACCATAGACCACCAGGGCATCTTGCCTGATGTGGAAGTCAAGATGGACCGGGATCAGGAACTGGATCTGGCGAAACAGATGTATGCCTCCTTCGAGCGGGCCTTTGAAAATCAATACCACCAGAATCATGGCAGCATGACGCCGGGGTATGAGGTGACGGAGGAAACCGTGGAGGACCTGCCTCTGGCGCGGGCGGTTGAAATCCTCACCGAACCCGTGCCGTGGGAGGGGTTGATCAACAAGTATCACCGCGCCATTGAGGAGACCCAGGTCGCCGCCGAGAGTAACACCGCAATCAATCCCAAGCTCGATCCTCATAACAACCCCGTTCCCATAACGAACGGGGAAGGGCAGGACGACGGCGAACAACCGTAACGACAACCGGGTATAGGAGCAGGCTTTCGGAATGTTGAGACGATGCGACGGGCGCGGGCCCGATGCCCTGCGACCGGTAACCATAACGCGAAATTTTGTGAAGACCGCCTCCGGATCCGTGCTCGTATCCTTTGGAGACACGCGGGTGATTTGTACAGCCACCTTCGAATCCAAGACCCCCGCCTGGATGCGGGGACAAAACCGGGGCTGGGTTACCGCCGAGNNGGTCTGCCCAGACCCGGATTCCCCGGGACAGCGTTTCCAAAGGCCGGGCCCAGGAAATTAGCCGGCTTATCGGGAGAAGCCTGCGCGCCGTGACCGACCTGAAGGCGATGGGGGAGTGCACCGTGACGGTGGACTGTGATGTGATTCAGGCGGACGGCGGCACGCGCAGCGCCGCTGTTACCGGGGCCTGGGTTGCCCTGCATGACGCTTTCAACCTGAGTGTACAGTCGGGCTATCTGGAGGAACTACCGCTGAAAGGGCACTGCGCCGCCGTAAGCGTGGGGATTGTCGGGGCGGTTCCGATGCTAGACCTGTGCTACCGGGAAGACGCGGACGCGTCCGTGGACATGAATCTTGTCATGAATGACCGGGGGGACCTTATTGAAATACAGGGAACCGCGGAAGAAGAACCCTTCCCGGTAAAAATACTCGAACAATTGGTGGCCCTGGGAACCAAGGGGACCCGGGAACTGATTGCGATTCAGAAAGCTGCCATCGCGTATGAAAGATAGATTGCTTATCGGTTCGGCGAATGCGGGGAAAGCCCGTGAATTGGCGGAGTTGCTCGCGGGGCTTTCGTGGACAGTCCTTTCCCTAACCGATTTGCCNNCGCGCTGAAGGCGCGGTATTACGGTGATTGTTTCGGGACCACCTGCATTGCCGACGATTCCGGACTGATGGTGGATGCACTGGACGGCGCGCCCGGGGTTTTGTCAGCCCGTTACGCAGGCGGAGAGGCGGATGACGCCGCCAATAACGAAAAACTGCTGGAGGCGCTGGAGGGCCTGCTGTGGCATGAACGTACGGCGCGGTTTGTCTGTTGCGCAGCGTTCTATCAACCGGGCTCAGAAGTGCATTTTGAAACGGGAGAGGTGTTCGGCCACATTGCCGCGGCGCTTTCGGGAAACCGGGGTTTCGGTTATGATCCTCTTTTCGTGCCTGAAGGGTATGACAAGACCTTTGCCGAGATGTCCCTGGAACAGAAGCACGGAATCAGCCATCGTGGCAACGCGTTTCGGAAGATGCGCGCCTGGCTGGAAACGCGGTCGTGAATATCTTTTTCAAGGCGGATACGGAAGGCATCTTTGAGGCGTTGCGCATTCTTGCGTCGGATGGCGTGGTGGCTTATCCTACCGAGACCGTCTACGGGCTTGCCGTCCACCCTTTTTCCGAGGCGGCGCTGGACGCCCTGTTCCGGGTGAAACAACGGGAGGAAGGCCGTCCGGTGTTGCTGATTGTGTCGGATGCCGGGCAGGTGTCCGCGCTGGCGCGCGCCGTGCCCGAACGGGCGCGGGCGTGTATGAACGCTTTCTGGCCCGGGCCCCTGTCGCTTCTCCTGCCCGGGCTGCCTGCCCTGCCCAAACGCCTTCTCGATGCGGCCGGCCGGTGTTGTGTGCGCTGTCCGGGCAACGATATCGCCCGGGAACTGTGCCGGCAATGGGGAGGGCCGCTCACCTCCACATCGGCGAACTTGTCCGGACGGCCCCCTGCCGTGACCGCCGAAGAGGCCGCTCTTCCGGGGGTTGCGCTGGCCCTCCAGGGTGAGGGATTGGCGGTGCGGCTTCCTTCCACCGTGTACGACCCGGAATCCGGTACGGTGCTTCGGGAAGGCGAAATTACGGCGGAAATGATTGCGCGGGCGAGCCGGTAAGCCGGGACCGGGCGCGCGGACTGAAGAAAGGAGTCTGTCATGATTATAGCCGTCGGTTCAGACCATGCGGGGTATGAAGGAGCGGCCGCGCAGTACAAACCCGCTGTCATGGAACACCTGCGCTCCCTCGGGCACGAAGTGATTGATTGCGGCACGAAAGGGCCGGAATCGGTGGATTATCCCGATTTCGCGGCGGCGGTCTGCAAAGAGATACTTGCCGGGCGCGCTGAGGCCGGGGTGTTGATTTGCGGTACCGGGATTGGCATGGGCATCGCCGCGAACCGGTGTGCGGGAATACGCGCTGCGGTGTGTGCCACGCCGGACATGGCGCGCCTTTCCCGGGNNATGGGATAAACGCCGCAGCCGGATTCTATTTATTGGGGCTGGGCATTTTCCTGTGGCCCTAACAGGTACAGATCTTTCCAGCCGATGCCGTCTGCGCCGCCCGTGTGCAACTGCAGGGCGAAACTGCCCTCGAAAAGCTTCTGGCCGCCGTCCTCCAGGTCCAGTACCCGGATGCCGTTGACCCAGGTGGTGACATGATTGCCCTTCGTGCGGATTTCAATTTCATTCCACGCGCCCACACGCAGGGCTGTCGCCGGCATGGTGTTGTGGTCGGGTTCCACGAGCCAGCCCCGTTGATAACTTTCATAGACCCAGCCTGTACTGCCGGGATACCCGGGCTCCACTTCCCCCTGCAACCCCGCAATGACGGGATACCCGTCTTCCGGGCGTAAAGTAATTGTGGAATGGTAGAACAAGCCGTAGTTGCCGTCCCCGGTAACGTTAAAGGAACCGCGGACGCGGAAATCTTTGTAAATCTTTTCGGTGGCGAGATAGCCTTCGGACTTTTTGGGACCGCTCCGTCCCCAGATGACCCCCTCTTCCACTTTCCAGTCTTCTTCGCCCCATTTTTTCCACCCGTTGAGCGTGGCCCCGTCAAACAACGCTTCCCAAATTCCTTCCCGCCCGTAATCCTTTACAAGAAGGTTACGATACTGGATTTCATGAAAGGGGTCTTCCGTTTCGAAGGGATTAATCTGCAGGGCGATAAAGCCGCCTATAAATGCCTCGTCCGTGAGGCGGCAGGCCAGCACGTCCCGCAGATAGACCTCGATGACATCGCCGCGCGCGCAGATGCGCATGGCATTCCAGTCATGTTGCTTCAGTGTTTTCAGGGCGTCCACACCGGGATTGGCGAGATAACCGCGCCCGTTTTCTTCCATAATGATGCCCGTGCCTTTACGGCTGCGCGTTTCCACGTTGACCTGGTAGCCATACATCTGTTTGGGCGTATCCT
>MTKX01004801.1_pt1 | contig 10305 bp, 8 predicted proteins | sample 1042771 | NCBI WGS metagenome assembly MTKX01 (sample SAMN06212183, study PRJNA360534) | anaerobic digester metagenome | biome: Wastewater treatment plant; material: sludge; isolation source: anaerobic digester fed with sludge from wastewater treatment plant | place: Denmark: WWTP Randers ... | reverse complement strand
TCTTCACTATAATACCGACTTCTTTATTCCATAACAAGAGTTACCTCAAATGTCCCGTTATAGTTCCCCGGGGGTGGATTGGGTGTCGGGTTACCAACATTCAGAACTGCTCCGATTGTCAACTCGGTAGGAACAGAATAAGGATTATTGTTCACAAAAGGCAGGTCAGGATTTGAATCTCCTATTTCAACTTTCATTGAGTTGGCGCCCGATGTAAGATTAAAATCCGGAATACTCAGGATATTGATCAGGGTACCGGGGTTGGAATAAATATTAAAATGTGCGGCTGAAACAGGATATCCCAGGCCAAGGAGTACAATATCTCCTCCACCCGTTGTCCTGCCCCCCGATTCATCAACAATCACTGTCCCGCCTGCAGGGCCATGATAGAATGCGCCAAAACCCAGATTAATAGTCTGGATTATTGAAGGCGGCCTCGGAGGGTCCTCCTGTGCCTTCACTTCCGGAGAAAGTGTGAGCAGAATAAAAATGATACCTGAAATATAAGCAAGCCATTTCCTGAAATTTCCTTTATATTTTTTATTTATCATCAACTGTAAATGAAAATCTTTCTGGATATTCTCCTGTTCCCGTAAGTGAATGTAATAATATATATTCCGGTGCTTAAACGGGGATTTAATTCATAGTAACCCGATTCGTAAATTTCTCTTATGAATATCGTCTGACCCGTTAAATTGCTTATGGATAAGAGCCCACCAGATCCTTCATCCAGTTTTACAGTTGCTCTGAGAAGGCCCTGGGAATAATAAACACTGAAATGATCATCAGGAAGATTCTTAATATCCTTTATTGATGTGGGACTGGAGGTAATATTAAGTGCAAACCGCCCGGAATATTCACCGGTAACAAGAGCAACATTATATTCTTTCCCTTCAAGGAGATCCTGAACTGCACCTGTGACGTTATCGGTAAGATAAACTCCTGTCCCTTCAAACTGACTGTCAATTGATGTTATTTTATAAATGATATTTCCGTTTCTGTTGGTTTTAATACCCAGGGGCACCGTGCACTCAGTCATCAATGATAACGGCAGGCCGTCAATTGAAAGCTTTTCTCCATCACTCGAAACAGCGTAGAGATTCGGTACGCTAAGGTCAGTATTCATAAGCTTAAGGGCATCCTGCTGACTGTCGAATGAGGTAGAAGCTTTCTCATCAAAGTATATTGCAACGGGGTCAACAGATGCAGGATCATCAGAGAAGCGTGCTGTGAGCCTGATCAATGGGCTTGACGGGCCTTTGCCGGATTTGGTAAAAGGATGTTTCAGATCAGTTATTCTTACATTATTATCAACCGCCAGGGTACCTTCCACCGGATATGCGCCATTTGATACATGAACAAAAAATCCCTGCATCGAAGGAATTACATTCGTTGCCAGACCATCGCTTGAGACCCCACCAATATAACTGCTGTAAGTACCTCCATACTGATCAGTCGTGCTGGCTTTGAAGTAATAAACAGCATCATCAATATTTGTCTTTGTCCAGCCTGTCAGGGCATCCCAGTCTATTGGGGAAGGATAGGGATTACCCACAAGGTTGAATCCCTTTGTATAAGTGAAATTATGATTATACAGAGTAACGGAAACTGGTCCGTTATTTACCACTCCCATTATATCCATTGTTTTAGGAGTTGTTCCTGACCCGAAATTCGCTGCATAGCCATTAAGCGGATAGAGAATATTTGACGGTGTATTATATGAAACCCATCCTGAAGAGGTTCTGTTCTCATCGTAACGATAGAACATTGAAAACGTAGTTCCAAGGTTCATATCATCGCTGAATTCGCTTACTGTGGCTGCCTGAAACGGTGAGGAAAAATACTTATATCCGAATCCTGAAGGCAGATATCTCTGCATAATTACATTACCTGTTACTGATCCGCTGCCAGTCCCTGCAATCATAGCAGTCAGGGTGTCGGTTGATAAGAGGGTCAGATAACCTCCGGAGGCTACATTACCGTTTTGAAGGGTTATTACACCCATTAACTTCAGTGAGTCAAGAAGTGTGACTCCGGCTGTATTATTTATTATAAGGTTCCTTACAGTGTTATTTGCAAAAACTCCGCTGCCTATAGTCCGGGCGACAATACCAGATATTTCTACAGTTCCTGCAGTGGCAGTGAGGATACCGTTATTTGTTATAGCTCCGGAGATTTTAATAGTATTATCGGTAATTGTAAGACCAGCACCGGCATTGATTGTTAAATTATTAACAGCTGCATTGGCTCCCAGGTTGAGGACCGGCTTATTTGCAACATCAGGTATCTGAACCGACATTGCAGTATTTGGAATATAATTGCAGGTCCAGTTGCCCGGTTCATTCCAGTCGGTGTTCACTGCACCTGTCCACGTCAGATTTGTCGATATTTCAAAAGGACTTGTCGCAATTACTTCACCGCATCCTCCGGGTGCTGTAACTGTATTAGCAACAGTATAAGATCCCGGAGTGCTTGCTGCAATGTTTATTTCTCCTGTCGCAGTGCTTACAAATACAAGTCCTGCTCCTGAAGAGAATGTCCCTGCAATACCACCTCCGCTGAAAGTCGGCAGTGGATTGGCAGCATTAGGACAATAAGGAGTTCCCGGATAGCTGAATGTGGCAACCGGGAGAGGTGTTACTGTTAACAGGGCATCACTTGTATTGACAGGAGACGCGCCGCAGGTTGTTGTTATAACACAACGATATGTCTTACCATTTTTTACTGTTCCCGGGTTAGTCAGGATAAGAGTTGCAGTAGCAGCCCCGGAATAAATACCGCCATCAGAGATATTCACTCCGTTTTCCTGCCATCTGTAAGAAAGGTTATAACCGGTTGCTGAAACGGAAAATGAAGCATTATTACCTTCGCATATAGTAGCCGGTTGAGGCTGTGTATTGATAGTTATTCCCCTTCCTATAGTAAGGGTTACTGTTGTTGCAGCGCTCTGGCAGCCGTTAATTGTTTGTGTTACATAATATGTATAAACACCCGAGGTTGTTTTACCTGTCGGGAAAGGAGTTCCTGTTCCTGACAGCTGAGTCAGTCCGGCATCATTGTACCATTTAAGGTTTGTTCCGGTTGCTTCAAGATCGACAATATTTAAATAGCAGCATTCCTTATTCGTCGCAGCAGGTGCTGAAGGGATCGCAGTTACTATTATATCTTTGTTCACAACGTTGGTACAACCGGATATGTCGGTNNGGATATGTCGGTATACGAGTAAGATATTGAATGAGTTCCGACTCCTGCTGCTGAGGCGTTGAAAGTAGTTCCTGAAACTCCTGTCCCGCTGTATGTACCTCCGGCCGGATAGCCATGGTCAAGGGTGTAATTAGTGACACAGGCACCGACAGTAGCAAGCAAAGTTGCAGTAGTCTCCGTCCCGACTGAAATGAAAGCAGCCGGATCAGACTGATTATTGTATTCAGTGAGGATCCAGTCAGCCGATTTGGTGCTCATAGAGAACCTGGGTTCATCAATTATCGCATCAATATATTCTCCGTTATTGTAGCGTCCAATATTACACTCATTTGGCATTGCAGTCTGGGGAGCCACTGTTGAAGTGGCTCTCTGGACACCATCAACATATAGACGGCTCGTAACGCCATCGAATGTATACACATAGTAATGCCAGGTATTAATTGAGGGAGCAGCACCTGCATTCACAAGTTCGACGCCGCCCCATTTCCAGGCGACAGTATTTCCTCCCCGGAAACCAAGCTGGATTGCCGAACTTGAATCAGCGTTCTGGAAGGTAATGAAGTTACGGTTACCTGATGGAGTTGCTGTATAATAGCCCCATACGCTTATTGTCTGGTTATTGTCATTACCGGCCATACCGTTTGTCGGCGTAATAATATAAGAAGTAGTGCCGTTAAAATCTTTTGCACCAGCAATTTTACCCGCAACATTGACTGTAGCATTTTGAGTTCCGTTATTGCCGTTAATTGTTGCATCAGTATAATCAGAACCATTCAAATGCCATATTCCTTTGTAATTGCTTGACCATACTGATTTCGCCGACTGATCGGAAGAAATTGCCGGATTGCCATAAAGCATTTTTATAGTTGTAGTGGATGATGAGGATAATACAGGGATCCGGACCCAAGCTGTGTACTGTCCTGTCGCTGCATCGTAGGCTTCCATCTGATGATCCAGCTTGCTGCCTGCCTGGTCGGTAAAGATGATATCATATCCGTTTGAATTTACTACATGACCGCCGTTTACGACGGTTCTCAGCCTGTCGCGGTCAGGAGATGTAGTAATATTAATAAGTGCAGGGAAATCCGTCAGGTCTGATGATCCCGATGCTGCATCCAGGGTTATGTCGGTTGAATAACTGTATCCCAAAGTCACAACAGTAAGAGTAAGCAGGGCACTGTTGCTTGTTGCTGAATTACTATAAGCATCGGTTACTATACAACGGAAACGGTATCCGTTCATCGACAGGGGAGCTCCGGTGATTGTCAGGGTAGCAGTTGAAGAGCCACTGTAAATCACTCCGTCAGAGATATCTGCAAAGCCGGTTCCACTATCAGCCTGCCATTTATAAGTAAGTGGAGCCTTTCCGCTTGCAACAACTGTGAATACAGAATTACATCCGCTTGCATCGGTTGGGTGAGTTACTATCCTTACACTAGCCTTACCTATTGCCAGATCGGTTGTGGTTGTTGAGATTCCGTTCATGGCCGTTCGTGTTATTTCCGGTGAAGCGACTGAGTNNCCAGATCGGTTGTGGTTGTTGAGATTCCGTTCATGGCCGTTCGTGTTATTTCCGGAAAAGCAACGGAGCCATGAGTTCCATCAAGAGTGAGATCTCCACTGTTAGTACGCTTAATTATCCGGGCCAATGCATCAACACCCGTAAAGCCATTATAGTTAAGATTGATACTATAATTGTTTGAAGCCATTGCGCCAACTGCTGTCATTCTCCAGTAACCTGTTGTATGACGGTCAAAGATCTCATTCCCGGCATCATTCAAAGGTAATCCTGCAGTACCAATATCATCGGGCAGGAACTGAACAGCAAGCTGTCCGGATATCAGGTTTGAGAAAGAAATCTTTAATGGATTGTAATTTGAGGTTGTACCAACCGGGAATAGATATTGTAATCCTGTTGCCGAAACTGCCCTCTGGAATTTCCCGGTTATGGTTCCGGCTGTATAATTCAGTGTGCTCCCGGATAAAATCAAAGTGTTGGTGCCTGAAACAATGTTCCCCTGAGTCATAGTAAGGGCATTAGTAACAGTGAGATTGTTAGTCAGGGAAACTCCGGCAGGATTATTTATTGTCAGATTATTGACTGAAGCAGGTAGTCCTGTGCCTGTGATCTGGGCAGTTGTACCGTTATAAACGTAATTTGCTCCTGTATTAAAACTCCGGGTTCCGGAAACCTGAATACATCCGCTTAGTGTTGGTGAAACAGATATCCCGTCTGCATGTGCCGTTGTCAATGTAGCTCCTGAACTTAAAGTAAAAGACGGACCGGAACCATCAAGCACATACGATCCCATATCAAAGTCAGAACCGGAATTTACTGTAAAACGGACGTCATTGGAAATAGCCCCGCCGGTTTTTACATAAGTCTGAGTCCCGCTTTTATTAAAAACAATAATGCCATTTCTGTTTGATGATACTGTTATTGTCCCGCCTGATATTGAAAAATTTCCTCCAATATTTAAAGTTCCTATTCTGTTATTTACGGAAGATAGATTCAATGTGCCGGCTGAAATTGAAAAATCACCTGTTACTGTAAGAGTATATGTTCCATTGTATGAGAGATTTGATTGAATAATAAGTCCTCCTATTGAATAGGCGGGAGTTGCATTGAATGTTACAGTATGAGACGGTCTTACTGTTACTGTTCCCGCTCCGGTTGTTGCCCCAGGATAATCGCCGGCCCCACAGTTTGCCCAGGCTCCCCCGGAATATTTCTGCCAGGTCAGATTGGAATTCCAGTTGCCTGTAGCCCTGGATTGGTAATCGCCATTGGTCTGTCCATAACAATAACTACTGATTCCAGCCGTCAACAAAACTAAAATCAGAATCGTAGTAATTCTTCGGGAACGGGATGCATTTACCTTCATAGTGGTACAGATTTATCAGAGTCTTATTTATTGCCTTATTACCGGATTCCTTTAACCTGTTCTGATAATAAGAACATACAGGCTAATTTTAAAATTTAACGGCTCAGTGCCAGCTCAGCTTCAGCATACCTTAAGGGTTTTACATCAGTCGGGGCAGAATAAATTATGCGAAGAGTCCCGGTTTTGTAATTAATGCCCGGGATTCTGTTCAGATTCAGCTGGAGCCTCCTTATCTTATTAGGAGTATATACTGCGACCCCGTTTACTGCGCCTACCCTAGTGATGATCCCCTGAGTGGAGATATGTTCGACAACTATATCCCCGAACACCGACATATTTCCTGTCCTGTTAAACGTAAAGCTTATCCTGGGCTGGGAGCCTTCAACAGTTTCATATACAAGATCAGAGAGTGTCACCTTAGCTGTTGATGTGCCTCTTCTGATAATTATCGGGATAGTAATACCAAAAATAGGAGTAAGCTTAACTGATATTGTTGTTGTATCCCTGATTTTTTCTTCTTCGCCGAGAGGGACTTTTTTAGGAACGGCCCTGAAATATNNGAACGCGGGAAAAATCTTATGAACCTGTCGGCAAATCTCTGGTCAGGATCAGGCTCGGTTATATTTTCGAAACCGCCATCATCTTTCATCCTGATATTAACTATTGATATAGCATAAGCAGAAGTATCCTTACCAGTGTTTGCAAGATTAAGATCGATTGATCTTGATGATCCTTCAAAGACAACCCTTCGCGGGGTTATAAGAAGGTTTCCCTGGGCATTCAGATCTGCTTTTGAAAAAAAATTGCCTGCCACCAGGGCTGCAATTATTAAAATTGAAGTTTTCCGGAGACAGGAGTTATTGGTTCCCGGTCTTTCCCGATTTCTAATATTTAACATCAGCTCATTTCTTTATTCAAACCTTTCAGTTAAAGTCAAATGTAATAGTGTATGTTCCTGTATATATACCAACAGGATTATCATGCAGAGTACCTACATTAAGGGTGGCTCCTACAAGCACGACCTGAAAACCATTCTGAAGCATACCGGTACCGATTCCCGGGGCAGGGTCAGAGAACCATTCATCGATAGACATTGTCTTTGCACTTGAGGTATGTTTAAGTATTACCGGATCAGCCGGTAAAGTGATTGAGTACGAAGCATCTATATCACCGCTTATATAGAAGCTTGCAGCATTATAGGAGCCGGTTCCCTTGTATACCGATCCGAGAACTGAAATTGTACTCTGGGGTGTCAGGATTAGTTTACCACCCTGTGGCCCTGGAGCAAAACGCCCGAAATTAAGCTGGGCAGTCTCGCTTGCCGTGAATACAGGGATAATCTCAGCAATGACATGCCCTGTCGCACTTGCTTCAATGCCAGTTTGTGCACGAATCCCGGTAACCGTCAGGAGTAATAACAGGACCAGGCAGGGTACTATTTTGTTAAGTTTTGCCATTGTGTTTATCTAATGGCAAATTCCCGACACGATTAGTTGTAATTTACCGTAACAGTAAAATCGCCGCTACCTCCGGCATTTGATGATGAGTATGATCCCGGAGCCTGAGCTGCACCGACTGTCAGTGTGTCTCCCACAGTGAGAGTTTGATCACNNGTGTAGCTCCCACAGTGAGAGTTTGATCACCCGTACCGGCATCCAGAGATCCCCCTGCGGCTACGGTAGGATTGCTGGTCCAGCCGTTCACCGTCATGGTTCCGCCAGCACCATTAGAGATTGTTGTAGCACCGGCCGGCAATGTTATCGCATAAGTAAAACCCGGCTCTCCCTCAACAGTGAATGATGCAGCTGAACCAATATCTGATGCATGCAATGTAACACCCCCTGTGAATGATCTTGTACCATTAGGTGCCATTACTACGGTTCCGCCTGCTCCGGCAACAATTGCTCCAAAGTCAAGGAGGACATCATTTGTGATCGTAAGCGGCGTAATGATTGTTGCCGTGGCTTCAGACGTAGCTGACTGGGCCATAAGACCTGCTGAAAATGCGAACATTACAGCAACAATTGCAAAGAATTTTTTCATAAAATTTGCTTTTTAATGATTAATTATATGGTTTATAGATAAAAACATTCGCATACTTTTTACAGTATTTTCATTCCGGCTGTTATCTAAACAACTGGTTTAAAAATTTACGTAAAAGTAAAATAATCGCCAGATCAGAGATTATGGGTTTTTAACAAGCCCCGGAAGTTATCAACATCCCCAGTAATGTGGAGTATCAGATATTATTGGATCAGAGATTAAAAGTATATGTGTATTTCAGCTCACTGATACATAATCCAGATTATACGTTCCTCCGATCTCAAAATGCTTAGAGATATTTCATACAGGCTGCAGGCGGAAAGATATTCTTTCTTCCGCAGATTATCAGCATTAAATGCTAAGTTAAGATCCAGTATCCACTGACTTTTACTCTGAATACTCCACCCGGTGAAAAAGTAGTATCAATCCAGGCCCGAAGCTTTAAGCCATTCGAGGCACAATCCAGGCCAGGCAGCCTGGGTCCCTTGACCGGGTGAAAGTCCGTATCCATGTCCCCCTTTTTGAAAAATATGCAGTTCTGACGGGATGTTATATTTCAGCAATCCACTGAAATATACCTGGCTGTTCCTTACCGGGACAACTTTATCATCGGCTGAATGAACAAGGAAAGCCGGTGGTGTGTTCTCATTTATCATGAGCTCATTCGAAAAGCGTTTAATCAGTTCATCTGAAGGATTCTCCCCGATAAGATTTCTTCTGGAACCGGCATGAGTGAATGTCTCATCCATTGTTATTACCGGATATATCAGGAGAGAGAAATCAGGTCTTGCACTTACACCATCTTTAACATCGTATATTTTATCATCATAGTGAGTGGAAAGGGTGGAAGCGAGATGTCCTCCTGCTGAGAATCCTATTACCCCTATTTTCTTCGGATCAATATTCCACTCTTTTGCCCTGCGCCGGATGGTTCTGATTGCTTCCTGGGCATCCTGCAGGGGACCTGTCGATTTATCCTTCATTATTAAATCAGACGGAAGTCTGTATTTAAGGATGATCCCGGCAATACCATTTTCGTTAAGCCATTTTGCTATGTCAAACCCTTCATGACTGAATGCAAGCATTGAATATCCTCCTCCGGGGCATATAAGAACAGCAGCTCCTGTTGCTTTTTCCCTTGCAGGGAGGAAAACAGTCAGAGTAGGGTTCGTAACCTTTGACCATCTTGTTATTATTNNCTGGAAATTTCAGTATAAGTATTGTTATTTATCGCTCCCGGAATACCAGAGGGCCAGAGTTTTATCTCTGCGGACTGTCCGAAAGCCGGGGATAAACATATGAATAGCAGGATATTAACAAAAATATTTTTCCCCTTCATAGCAGTCAGAATTTTTATGAGCCTTAAAACAAAAATAAAATAAACCGCAAAGTAAAAAAAGATTAAGCAGGAAATTTAAAGCAAAAAGCCTGATAAGTTACTTTATTACTTTGCGGTTCAGATTCCTTAATTATAAAAGTAAGGTAAAATTTATTTTCTTATGTAAGGGTTTTATTTAGAGTTGAAAAAAACGGTAAAGCCCATTTTCAGACCAAATGTACCGGCCGTCATTTCCCAATCATATTCTGTATCCTTTTCTTTAACTTTGAAAGACTGGTAGCCTAACATTGCATCAAATGTAACTCTGTCGCCAAGGGGAACAGCTGCTCCTACTCCTCCTCCAAAGATTGTCAGACCGTACTTTTCTGTATCTGTGTCATCATCATAGACTTCTTTATCTGTCATTGAGCCGAACGCAACATTTGCTTCGACGAAGGGATATATTTTCCCGAGTGGATAATAGTATCTTGCAAATGGACCTACGCCGACCATTGTAACTACCCATTTATCGTCATCATCAAGGTCTTTTTCATTACAGGAGGAGAAAACAAAATCTAATCCGACAGCTAAATTGTCGATTACAAAATAACCAATCCGTGGTTGAAGATTAAAAGAAATGTCCCTGTACTCAGCTTCTCCATCGTATTTGTAGGTTGTTACTCCGAAAGAAAAGATATTAGTCCCGGTATTTACTCCTCCTTCGTACATAACATGAGTACCAAATGTTGAGGTGAGTCCTGTCATAATACTTCCCTGGTTCAGCTGGGCGTTCAATACCGGGAATGTGAACATACACATTACCGTCAAAAGAAAAAAGATTTTTTTTCATATTTA
>MTKX01005440.1_pt1 | contig 10326 bp, 10 predicted proteins | sample 1042771 | NCBI WGS metagenome assembly MTKX01 (sample SAMN06212183, study PRJNA360534) | anaerobic digester metagenome | biome: Wastewater treatment plant; material: sludge; isolation source: anaerobic digester fed with sludge from wastewater treatment plant | place: Denmark: WWTP Randers ... | reverse complement strand
ATTTCTATATGCATCGATGACATGAAAGTACCAGATAAGAAGAAACAACTTATTGACAGAGCGAACAAAGATGTCCTCGATGTTCAGAGACAACATGCAGAAGGCTTGATCACTGACGGTGAACGTTACAACAAGGTCATCGACATCTGGGCAAATGTAACAGAGGAGATCGCCAAGGAGTTAATGGATGAGCTCGGTTCTGAAAAAGTGGTTGACCTTGAGGGCAAACCAGTCATAAGCCCGAGTGGGAAACCAGAGTATCAGAACAGCCTCAACCCCATCTTTATTATGGCTCAATCCGGTGCGAGAGGTAATGCCCAGCAGATCAGGCAGCTTGCAGGAATGAGGGGTCTTATGGCCAAGCCTTCTGGTGAGATTATAGAAACACCAATTACAAGCAACTTTAGAGAGGGGTTGGACGTACTTCAGTACTTTGTGTCTACCCACGGTGCACGAAAAGGCCTTGCAGACACCGCATTAAAGACTGCAAACTCGGGATATCTGACAAGGAGACTTGTTGATGTATCACAGGACGTTGTGGTCTCTGAACATGATTGCGGCACCTTTGACGGCATCGAAGTGGGTGCCCTCACTGAAGGTGGTGAAATTATTGAACGTCTTGATGCGAGAATACTGGGAAGGGTTGTCCTCGAAGACCTGAAAGACCCTGACACAGGTGAGATTATTGTCAGACGGAATGAAGAAATCACAGAGAGCCACCTTAAGAAAATAGAAGATGCAGGCTTTGAAAAGATCAGGATCCGGTCGGTTCTCACATGTAGATCAAGAAGAGGGGTATGTGTTCTTTGTTACGGAAGGGACCTCTCACGAGGTAGACTTGTTAGTATAGGAGAAGCTGTTGGTATTATTGCTGCCCAGTCAATCGGTGAGCCGGGTACCCAGCTTACTATGAGAACCTTCCATATCGGCGGTGCTGCATCGCGGCGTGTAGAACAGTCAACCCTAGAAGCCCGAAATGACGGTTATGTGAAGCTTCTTAACGTGAAGACCATCCTGAACAGAGAAGGTGTACCTGTAGTTATGAACAGGAACGGTGAGGTTGCCATCGAAGATGAGACAGGCAGAGAAAGAGAAAAATATCACGTTATATACGGTGCAAAACTGAAAATCGAAGAAGGACAGAAGGTGAAGAGCGGTCATGTCCTTGCAGAGTGGGATCCTTATACGATTCCCATTCTCTCTGAGGTGTCCGGAAAGGTGAAGTTCGGTGATATCATCGAAGGCGAAACAATGCAGGAAAGCAAGGATGAACTGACAGGCCTGTCATATAAAGTTGTCATGGAACCGAAGGATCCGGAAAAAAGACCGAGGGTATCCATCAAGGATGATAAAGGCAAAACCATCATTGTGCCTGATGCAACGAGTCCTGCCCGCTATATACTCCCTGTTGGCGCCCATATAGTTGTGAACGAAGGGGATGACATTCATGCAGGAGATGTTGTTTCAAAAATGCCAAGGGAAACAACCAAGACCAAAGACATTACCGGAGGTCTTCCCAGGGTGGCAGAGCTTTTTGAGGCAAGACGGCCAAAAGAGAATGCCATAGTCAGCGAAGTCAATGGTTTTGTATCCTTTGGCAAAATGTCAAAAGGTAAAAGGGAGATTGTTGTTACCCCTGAATATGGAGATCCAAAGAAATACAGTATTCCCAGGGGCAAGCACATCATTGTCCATGAAGGCGACTACGTGAAGGCTGGTGAGGCGCTTATGGATGGACCTGTGAACCCTCATGACGTTCTCCATATTTTGGGAATCAAGGATCTTGCGAGATATCTTGTGGATGAGATTCAAGAGGTTTACCAACTCCAGGGTGTTAAGATTAACGACAAACATATCGAGGTTATCGTCAGACAGATGCTGAAGCGTGTCAGGATAAAAGATGTAGGCGATACGAACTTTATCATGGATGAGGCAGTTGAGTGGTGGATTTTTGAAGAAGAGAACAGGAGGGTAATGGAGGCAGGCGGCAGACGTGCTGAAGCGGAACCATTGTTCCTTGGTGTAACAAAGGCCTCGCTGATAACGGATAGTTTTATTTCTGCAGCAAGTTTCCAGGATACAACGAAAGTTTTGACTCAGGCAGCGATTGAAGGTCGTGTCGATTACCTGAGGGGTCTCAAGGAAAATGTTATCATGGGTCGCATTATTCCAGCAGGCACAGGTTTTCTGAAATACAGAATCTATGATATGGTTACAAAAGACAAAATAACGCCGGAGGCGATCGAACAACAACCAGCAGAAACCGAACAGGCTGTCTAATTCCTCAGTCTTCGTTCTGCAATAGCAGCTTCTTCGCTTTTAGGGAAGAGCTCTATGACTTTCTTGAGCACAGTCGTAGAGCTCTTCTTGTCTTTCACAGCATTAAAGGCATCGGCCTGTGCAAGCAGGGCCCTAGGCACCTTATCGCTTTTCGGATACTTGTCAACAAGTTCCTGGAAGGAAAGAATGGCTTTTTCGTAATTTTTGATATTCATATAGCTTTCGCCAATCCAATACAGGGCGTTTGGTGCGAGCGGTGTTCCTGGATGCACCTCGATAAAAGCAGTAAACTTCTTGATTGCTTCTTCATAAGATTTCTTTTGAAAAGCCTCGAAGGCATCCTTGTATGCTGTTTCGTAGTCCCGGTTAGGGGTCTGGGGCGTCTGGCGCTGAGTGATGGTAGGACCTCCAGGAGAAGCAGTGCCGGATTTCTTGAGGGAATTAATCTCATTTTTCAATTCATTGAAGTAGGTCCGTAGCTGATATTCCAATTCATCCAATTTCCCGAAAATAACCTTGATCTTTTCATTTTTATCATCAAGGGATGAAGAGAGATTGACAAGCTGCTTCCTGATATTNNGTCTCTTCGCTGGTGGCGCAATTTGTGAGAAAAAATGTCACAATAAGTGATATGAAAAGGACCTGAAAACGTGTTACAATAACTCTTCTATGCATATTTTTTACCCCTTCTGGTCTGTGGCAAAATGAACGCGACGGTTTTTTGCCCAGGCATCTTCGTTGTGGCCAGGATCAGCCGGCATTTCTTTGCCAAAGGAGATTGTTCGAATTCTTTTCTCGTCTACGCCAAACTTCACAAGATGATTTTTTACAACTTCAGCTCTTTTTTGACCAAGGGCAAGGTTGTATTCAACGGTGCCCCTTTCATCGCAGTGACCCTCAACAACGATACGTAATCCACTATTCGCTTTAAGCCATTCGCCCATATCCTTTATTTTTGCGATATCCTCGGGTTGAACAGTGTAACTGTCATATTCAAAATAAACATCACTTACAGGGATAGATTTCTGTGTCTCGAGAGCTCTTTCTCTCTCAAGGCGTTCCCTTTCTGCCCGTGATCGTGCCAACTCTTCCTCGCTGATCCTTGCTTCCCGCTCTTTTCTTTTCAGTGCTTCTTCCTGATCAAGCCTGGCCTGTTCTTCTGCGGTCAGGGGTTTCTGTCCAGTTTGAACTGGTTTGGATGCACATCCATAACATGTGATCATTACAACAGCTAATAAAATTGCTAAATACTTCATTTTAACCTCCTGCTTCAGTTTCAATTAACTGGGGTTCGCATCTCTCCACTTACACCAGCTACGCTGTCGGAGCCTTCCTTTCCCGCCCAAAATGGGGTGGTGCCGTATCTTCCGTAAGATTCATCAACTTAAAACTAATAACCCGGAACGTAACACTGTCGCTTATGGTACAAATTTTGGTTGTTCAGTATCCTTATTGACGAGCTTTAGCATTCTTTTATTCTCGCCATTGTACAGCATAATATAGGCATTGTATTGATCACCTTTCTTTGACGAATAAATAATATATCTGCCGCAGGGTGAAAAATGTGGTGAATCATTGATGCCTCCGCTGGTGAGGACTCTCTGATTGGAACCGTCCGTATTCATAGTGCATATTTCGAAAGAGCCGTTGATCCTCGCTACAAAGGCTATGAGATCTCCTTTTGGGGAAAAGGATGGCGATGCGTTGTAATTCCCTGAATAGGTGAGTCTTTTCACTTCACCTGATGAATTATCCCTTATGAACACCTGTGGGCTGCCATACATGTCCGAAACAAAGGCCATCTTTGTTCCATCAGCGGAAAAAGAGGGTGAAGCGAGTATTCCTTCTTTTGTAAACAGGGTCTTTTTTTGACGGCCCGCAGCATCAAAGGTGTATATACTTGATTGTTTGCCAGAGGTTTTCGCATAACCAAGGGTCGATTTTCCAAACCACGTTGTGCCGAGCTTCATACCTTCTTCCCGCTCAGAATGAATGTCCTTACCTGTTTCCAGATCCATTATGAAAAGGTTTGGTTTACCTTCCTTATATGAGGTGTATGCCAGAAATCTTCCATCCGGGGAGACTGATGGTGACACGGTAATATTATGAAAATTCGTCACTTGCCTGATGTTTTGTCCATCAATGCCGCCAATGTATATGTCCTTGTTCCTTTTTGTGCCAGAGACAAAAACGACCCGCGAGCTCATAATGCCTTTTTCACCGGTAACTGCAAGGAGAATATCATCGGCAAGGCGATGCACCAACCTTCTCCAATCTTCCGGTCTCGATTTATATCGCTTAGCAAGGAGAAGAGAACCGTCAAGGGTATCATACAGGTAAGATTCGAGGGCAATCTCTTCGTTCGACATTATGAACTTTGCTTTACATAAAAGCTCAATTCCCAGGGAACGCCAATTGGTGAATTTTATATCCTTTTTTTCTATTCCCTCTTCAGTAAGTTCCCGGTCAAGGAGGGAGTTGGGAGCCACAATGAAAAAGCCGGACATGTCAAGGTCCTGGTTAAGGAGTTCGCTCATGTCCACCCGGAGCCTGTCTGGCCTGTCACTTTGAAAAGATGGCACGCCTATGGTGATCTTTTTATATGTTTTTCCATACACATCAAGATACACTTTGGACTCAGCAGTCCCTGCAAGGAAAACGAGAAGTAGTGTAACGATCACGCATTTAAACTTTGTCATATTCTTTCCACCTGTCAATAATTTCTATCAAGGCCTTTACTTGCGGGAGAAGGCTTTTCCCTTTTCTATTGACAAGAAAAAATGATCGCTTGAGATCCTCCATTCCTGTTACCTCCATAACGATCATGTGTCCTTGAGATAGAGCCCCATTTACTGCCATTTTTGAAACACAGGAGATGCCCATACCGCTCTTTACTGCCTCTTTAATAGCCTCCGTATCAGTGAGTTCCGCTACAACCTGTAAGTCTGATACCGGGTTGATCCCTGCTTTTTTTAATGCAGAATGAAAAAAATTCCTTGTTCCTGAACCTTGTTCGCGCATGATAAAGGGGTATTCTGCTATATTTTCCAGTGCAATGGATGGAGGGTAACCAGAGGGAGCAATGATGACGATTGTGTCTTCGAAGAATTTTCTGAATTCCAATTTTTTTGAATTATCTCTGGCGCCTACGAATCCTACGTCAATCTGGCCCTGCTCCATTTTGTCCATGATATCTTTGGAGTCAGATACTACCAGCTTGACCTGAATACCGCTGTACTGTTGTCGAAAGGTGTTGAGTATGTGAGGAAGGATATAGATGCCTGGTATGGTGCTTGCTCCGACAATAATCACCCCTTTTTTTAAGCCCTTGAATGCCTCCATTGTATCGATTGTCTCTTTTCTCAGCACCATGAATTCCTTCCCGTATTTGAGGAGAACTTCACCTGCCCGCGTGAGGGCTACCCGTCTTTTAGTCCTGTCTATCAGCTTCACACCAAAATAGGTCTCAAGGTCTGTAATCTGTTTGCTCACTGTGGGCTGAGTAATGTAAAGCTCCTCTGCTGCCTTGGTAAAGCTATTGAGCTCAGCAATCTTCACAAACGTTTCCAGATGGCGTAAATCCATAGTGAAAAGCATAGTATATCTATACCTTCCATTCAAGAAAAATAACCCGTAACAAAAATAAGCGGGGATAGCGTGAATGGCGGGAAAAGAAGAAAGAAATGGAAAGTAAAAAGAAAGCTGTGACGTGTAATCCGTAAGTGATTGCTGTTTATCAAACACATCATGCATTACTGATTACGGGTTACGGCTTTCAATGCTCTCTGCCTTTTTGCTTCGTACACTGCAATGGCAAAGCTTGTTGCCACGTTAAGGGAGGTAAAATCAGGTGATGCAGGTATCCTGAGGATCTGGTCACAGGTTTCCTTTGTTAGCCTTCTCAGACCACTTTCATTTCCAAATATCAGGCAAACAGGGCCTGTGAGATTTGCCTCCCAGAGAGGAACTGTTCCTCTTTCGTCAAGTCCATAGCAGAAAAATCCTGATTTTTTCAGGTCGGTAATGTATCGAGACAGGTTTATTACCCGCACCACAGGAACACGTTCTGAACCTCCCCGTGACACGGATGCCACTGTTCTGGTGATGCCACATGCCCTGTCTTTTGGGATTATGATCCCATTCGTTTCAAGGCATGCGGCGCTTCTCATGATATTCCCGAGATTTTGAGGATCATAGATACCGTCAAAAGCACAGATAACCGGGTCAGGTTGAGTTGTAATTTGTTTGATAAACAGCCCCGGATCAACACAGGCAACCTCATCCTGCTCTAAATGTACATGTGAATTTGGGTCTTTGCATTTCCTCATAAAAGCTTCGCGAGGGATAATTTTGAATGGTATCCCCAGCCTTTTCGCTTCCTGAATAATTTCGTTGGAGACATGCTCATACCCCTTTTCTATCCAGAGCCTGTGAACACTTTCCCGGTGTTCATGCATTGTACCGATGATACTATTTTTTTTCTGAAGATGTTGCATAGGCTATATCCCTGCCAATTTTATCCAGAAGGGCGGCCGGATTAGGATTGTCTCTCACTGCCCTTCCAAGAACAATATATGTGGCGCCGCGCCTGATTGCCTCAACAGGGTCAATGGTTCTTTTCTGATCGTCCTTTTTTTCCCCAATCCTTACCCCTGGCGTTACAATGACAAAATCCTTTCCGCATAACTCCCTGATCAGCTCAATTTCGCTGCCCCCTGCGACCACTCCATCCATGCCTGCGTCTTTTGCGAGAAGTGCCAGGTTTCTGGTGAGGGTGTCTACGGAGATATGTATGCCCATTCGTTCCAGCTCAGCATTGTCCAGGCTTGTAAGGACTGTTACGCCGATTAGTATGGGACGATGTATGGAAAGGGATTTCACCGCATTCTGGACGGCCTGTCTTGTTTCGTTCATCATAGTAAAACCGCCCATTGTATGTACGTTCAGCATGTCCACCCCGAGCTTTGCAGCTTCTGTGGATGCCCTGGACACTGTGTTCGGTATATCATGATACTTGAGATCGAGAAAAACCTTAGAATTTTTCAATTTAATGAAATCAACTATCTTCGGGCCGCAATGGGTAAAAAGCTGCTTACCTACCTTGAACATTCCCACATGGTCCTTGAACTCCAGAACAAGTTTCTGAGCTTCTTCAAAATGCTCCACGTCCAATGCAAAAATAAAATGTTCTTTAGGCTCCATACTACCTCCTGTATTGATTTGACAAACTATAGACCATTCATTAATCTTCTGCTGTGGAAAAAGAAAGGAAATCTGACATTCTGCTTCTTTGTGTAGCTGCCATCTGGGGGATAAATTTTGTAGCCATGAAATTTCTTCTCGTCCACATCTCTCCGGTAAACCTTGTGCTTGTCAGGTTTTTCATCGGGAGCATTCTCTTATTTTTTTTACTCCTTTTTTCAGGAGATGTAAAGGTGCCTCTCAGGGATTTTATTTACCTGTGTTTTCTTGGCGTTATTGGTATCACCATGTACCAGTTCTTCTTCACCTATGCACTGAAATACGCCTCAGTTACGAATGTGAGCATTATTATCAATTCAGCACCCCTCTACGGGGGGATTCTCAGCAGCTTCTTCGGTTTTGAAAAGTTTAACAAAAAAAAGATTCTCTGTATCCTTCCCGGATTTTTTGGAGTTTTTATCATAGTTACAAAGGGAACCTTCTCCCTCGAGTCAGGCAATGCTACGGGAAACATCCTTGCTGTGGTGTCCAGCATCCTCTGGGCTCTCTATACAATCCTGTCCAAGCCATTTCTTGACCGGCACTCACCCCTTAAAGTCACCACGTATAGTATGATAACAGGATCTGTTCTCCTCATTCCATTCGCTCCATTCTGTCTTGATCTGAATGAGCTTATGATTCTCTCCGCAGCAGGATGGGCAATAATGTCCTTTACCGTTGTATTTTCTATTGTCATCGCATTCTATCTCTGGTACAGAGGGGTAAAAAAGATCGGACCCTCACAAACCATAATTTATCAATATTCTATTCCAGTATTTGCTGCATTTTTTGCGTACCTTCTCATCCACGAGCAGCTTTATTTTTCCCAACTGATGGGGGCATCCATCGTTTTCTTAAGCCTCTGGCTGGCACGAAGAAGCTGACCGAATGAGGGAGTAGTGGCGCGTAATGTACGACATATGATCGGCAAAACAGCCAGTTGCGAGACAACGATAAACCATTTCTTAATAGTCAATCCCCTTGATGGCCTTTACCCCCTGCTGATAGATATGCTTTATTTCCTTCATTTCTGTTACCACATCAGCAAGCCTGATTATCTCTTCGGGCGCGTCACGGCCTGTTATAATAACATGAAGATCCTTTGGTTTTTTCGCGAGGAACTCTGTAACCCTTTCCATGGTGAGGAGCCCGAGGTTCATCACAACAGAGAGTTCATCGAGAATCAAGATATGGTGGTTCCCCACCCGGAGGGCATCCTCCATGAGGAACCAGGCTTCTTCGGCCATGGCGATATGGGGCCTGAGATCATCCCCTCTGAAGACGAATCCCATGCCAAAGGGTTGAATATCGATATTTTCATTGAGGGAAGGACACACATTGTGCTCGCCAGATTTCCCCTTCTCCTTTATGAACTGTATCATGAGGGTTTTCATGCCATAACCGCTGGCACGAAGCGCAATGCCAAGAGCCGCTGTGGTCTTGCCTTTGCCGTTCCCGGTAAATACAATGATGATTCCTTTTTTCTCCATGCACACCCCCCCTTAAATACCGTGATCCGTGATCAATGACGCGTGATGGGATAAAAAACGGATCACCGATCACGCGTAACGCGTTACGGTTTTCTCATCCTTTTATCGACCCTAAAGGAACAATTTTTGCGACAAGACGTGATATGCCGGCATTGTGCACCACGTTGACGACCTTCGACACATCCTTGTATGCCTCGGGTGCTTCTTCTGCCAGTGTCTCCTTGCTTGCACCCCTGACAAAGACTCCCCTGGCTTCCATTTCCCTGTAAATCGAACGACCTTTTGCTGCTTTGATCGCCTGAGATCTGCTCATAACCCTTCCTGCGCCATGACAGGTGCTGCCGAAGGTTTCCTCCATTGCTTTTTCGGTTCCGCAGAGCACATAAGAGGCCCTGCCCATATCGCCGGGAATAAGGACTGGCTGGCCAACTGATTTATACCGTGATGGCACTGCCGGATTGCCGGGTGCAAACGACCTGGTAGCGCCTTTTCGGTGAACGCAGACTTCGGCTGTCTTCTTGTTCACTGTATGTTTTTCGATCTTTGCAATGTTATGGCATACGTCGTAGACGAGGGAGAGCCCGAGTTTGCCCTGGCTTTGTCTGAAGACGCCTTCAAAGGTTTCCCGAACCCAATGGGTTATCATTTGCCTGTTTGCAAAGGCATAATTTGCAGCGCCTGCCATGGCGGAAAGATATTTTTGACCCTCATCAGACTGAATGGGCGCGCAGCACAATTGCCTGTCCGGGAGAAAAATGCCGTACTTTCCTGATGCTTTAATCATTTCCCGGATACTGTCGTCACAGATCTGATACCCAAGGCCCCTGGAGCCGGTATGGATCATAATGGTGACCTGCCCCTCAAACAAACCGAAATTTTCTGCAGCATGAGCATCATATATTTCCTGGATGAAGCCTACTTCCACGAAATGATTGCCGCTTCCCAAGGTTCCAAGCTGGTCCTTCCCCCTCTCATACGCCCTGTCAGATACATTATCGGGGTCTGCATTGTCAAGGCAGCCCCCATCTTCCATGAACAGGAGGTCTTCCTGTGATCCATACCCATTCTCAACAGCCCATCTTGCACCTTTCTTCAGAACCTTTTTTAACTCATCTCTTGTGAGCTTTAAATCTTTTCTATGTGATCCGAGCCCACTCGGAATGTTTATGTAAAGGCTATCGATGATTTCCTCTATCTGGTTTTTTGCTTCATTCACGCTCAACACGGAGCGTATCAATCGAACCCCTCAGTTTATATCGTAGCCCACCCCCCCGGGTGAAACCACTCCTTCGTTGAGATCAAAAGCAGCGACCCC
>MTKX01001458.1_pt1 | contig 10343 bp, 6 predicted proteins | sample 1042771 | NCBI WGS metagenome assembly MTKX01 (sample SAMN06212183, study PRJNA360534) | anaerobic digester metagenome | biome: Wastewater treatment plant; material: sludge; isolation source: anaerobic digester fed with sludge from wastewater treatment plant | place: Denmark: WWTP Randers ... | reverse complement strand
CCCGGCCTCGGCGACGGCGAGCTCGGCCGCATCCTCGACCACACCCGCGTCTTCCTGGAGCGGACGGGCGGGCGGATGCCCATCCGCCTGGCCGACCTTCAGGGCCCGCTCGACAACGCCGCCCTCATCCTCGGGCACACGGCTTTCCTCGAGGCCCTGCTGACGGCGCCCCGCGAAGTCCACCGGCTGCTCGAGCTCATCACCGAGCTGACCATCGACTTCGCCCGGGCCCAGCGCGAGCTCGTCCGGGCCGCGGGAGCCGAGTTCGTGCCGAGCGCCTTCCAGCCCTGGCTCCCCGACGGCCGGGGCATATCGGTGGCCAACGACGTCGCCGTTATGCTCTCGCCGGAGCTCCACGACGAGTTCGGCCTGCCCTACCTCGAGCGGCTGGCGGAGGCCTTCGGCGGCGTCTATGTCCACTCCTGCGGCGACTGGACCCACCTCTTCCCCAGCCTGGAGAAGGTCAGCGGCCTGCGCGGCCTCGAGTTCGGCGCGAGCGAAGCGGACTACCGGAAAGTGCTGGCGCGCTTCGGCGGCAAGACGGTCCTGGCCTGCCGCGTCGGCCTCCACCGCGACATCACGTTCGACGGCATGGCCGATTTCGTCCGCCGCGTCGTCGCCGCCGCGCCGACGCCCCGCGGTCTCTTCGTCCACGTCGACATCACCAACGGGCTCGTGCCTTCGGGCTGGCCGGAGGCCGACCTCGAAGAGATCTACGCCATCCTCGAGGCCGGCAACCCGGCCTGGCCGGCGCCGGGCGGAGCCGAGAGGACGGGACGATGAGCGACGGAAGCGGGCGGCCCGGTCCGCGCCCGGAAACGCACGACCCGTTCACGGCCGTGACCGGCTGGACACTGGCCGGCGCGGGAACAGGTCCGCTCCTGCGACCGGGGCCATTACGATCGGGGACATGTACCTCCGGTACGTGTCCCCAAAAGTTGGTCCTGGAGCTGAAGACCGCCGCCGGCGGCCACGCCCGCCTGATCGCCCAAGCCGTCTCGCCCGGGACCTGGATGCTCTCGATCGTTCCCGACGGCGCGGTCGAGCCGCGGCCGACGCCCATGGTCGTCCCCGGCGAACGGAAGCTCATCCGCCTCGCCGCCCGGGAGAAGGACGGGCGGCTCGTCGTCCGAGGTCCCGAGCTCCGCCTCGAGGTCCGGCTCGAGCCCTTCGACCTGCGCTTCGTCGACCGCCGCGGCCGGACCGTCCTGGCGGCCAATCCCGCCGACGTCGACGGCCTGGGCCGCCCGGCCGTGCCCCCGCTCGGCGCCGGCCGCGGCCCCGGCGGGATGCCCTTCGTTACGGCCGCCTTCCGCCTCGCGCCCGGCGAGCGCCTCTACGGCCTCGGCGAGAAATTCACCCGGCTCGACAAAGCGGGCGGGCGCTTCGTCTCCTGGACGGTCGACGCCCTGGGCTCGACGAGCGAGCGCTCTCACAAGAACGTGCCCTTTCTCTGGAGCGACCGGGGATACGGCTTCTTCGCCGACACGGGCGCCCGGATCGACTGGGACCTCGGGGCGACCTCGCTCCGAACCTGGGCCCTGCGGGTCGACGCGCCGGCCCTCGATCTCTACATCTTCCACGGCCCCGGCCCGGACCGCATCCTGCGGGCCTTCACGGACCTGACGGGGCGGGCGCCCGCCNNGCGCCCGCCGTGCCGGACTGGTCCTTCGGGCTGTGGCTGTCGTCGGGGGGCACCTACCGCGACCAGTCCTCGATCGAGACGCTCCTCGACGGGATCGAGCGGCACCGCCTCCCCGCCGCGGTCGTCCACATCGATCCCTGGTGGATGCGCTGGCGGAGGTACTGCGATTTCGAATGGGATCGAGAGGCCTTCCCCGATCCCGAGGGTCTCATACGCCGTGTCCACGGACTCGGCCTGAAGCTCTGCCTGTGGGAGCATCCCTATATCTCGGTCGAGAGCCCGCTCTTTCGCGAGGCGGAGGCCCGGGGATATCTCCTGCGCCGGCCGGACGGCTCGACCCGCGTCGTCGACTACGGCCTGTCGCTCGCCCCGCGGCCCGACGGCGTCGTCCGGCTGGGCGAGCCGGGCGCGACTTGGAACGCCCCGGCCGCCATCTTCGACCTGACCAACCCCGATGCCCGGGCCTGGTTCAAGGACCTCCACCGTCCGCTCCTGCGCCTGGGCGTCGACGTCTTCAAGACCGACTTCGGCGAGGACGTGCCCGCGGACGCCGTGTTCCACGACGGGCGGACGGGGGCCGAGCTCCACAACCTCTATCCCCTGCTCTACAACGAAGCGGTCTACGAGGTGACGGCCGAGGAGAAAGGGCGAGGGCTCGTCTGGGCCCGGTCCGGAACGGCCGGCAGCCAGCGCTTCCCCGTCGGCTGGTCGGGGGACCCGGCCGCGGAATGGGACAGCCTGGCCGCGACCGTCCGCGGCGGGCTGGCGGCGGGGATGTCGGGCCTGGCCCTCTGGAGCCACGACATCGGCGGCTACCGCGGCCGGCCCGATCCCGAGCTCTACGTCCGCTGGGCCCAGTTCGGCCTGTTCTCGTCGCACAGCCGCATGCACGGCGACTCGCCGCGCGAGCCCTGGCTGTTCGGCGCGGGAGCCCTGGCCGTCGTCCGACGCTATGCCGAGCTCCGCCACCGGCTCTTCCCCTACATCAGGAGCGCGGCCCTGGAGGCCGGGCGGACCGGGCTGCCGGTCTTGCGGGCCCTGCCGCTGGCCTTTCCGAACGACCCGAACGGCGCGGCCTGGGACCACGAATTTCTGTTCGGGCCGGCGCTGCTCGTCGCCCCCGTCATCCGCTCCCTCCGCGAGCTCGGGCGGGCCGGCGGGCGCGGGGCCGGGCGGCCGGTCTTCCCGGTCTACCTGCCGCCGGGGACGTGGATCGACCTGTGGTCGGGAAAGACGCACGCCGGCCCGGCCGTCGTCGAAGCCCCGGCGCCGCTTCCCATCATGCCGGTCTTCGTCCGGGCCGGCTCGGCCGTCCCGATGACGGGAAGCTCCCGGCGCGTCCCGGCCGGGACCGTCGACCCCCTCGAGGTCGCGGTCTTCCCCGCCGCGGGCCCGACGGAAAGCGTCCTCTGCGAAGAAGAAGGCCTGAGCCGGTTCCGCCTCGCTCCGGAGAAGGGCGGCCACCGGTTCGAATGGTCGGGGGCCGTTTCGCGGCGGATCGTCGTCCGCTCCGGAGCCGGCGCCCGAGCGCCCGTCCTCGCGGACGTCTCCCCGGCCCGATCCAGGAAAGGTTCGATGCGCCTGCGGCTCGATCCCCTGAACGGGCCGACCGCTACTTGCCGCCGTTGACGGCGGCGGCGCCGGAAGCCCGGGAGACCGAGGCCCAGGTCCCGTTCCGACGGCAGACAACGGCCTCGCCGAGGGCCCTGCGGTAGGCTTCGTCGGGAACGCTGCTCACCTTGCCCTCGAGACGGAACCTCTCGTGCAGGGTCTTGAAGTCGTTACCCAAGCCGACGTTCCGCAAAGCCAGGGTCTTGTCGAGATCGTAGAAGACCTGGGCCTCGACGGTCACGGCCGTCAGCCCGTCCCCTTCGTGGACCCAGAAATAGTTGACCGGATCGCCGACCTTGCGGATGGCCGCGTGGACGTCGGTCTTCGGGAACAGGATGTAGGCGGCCTCCGAGCCGGGGCCGATGTCCCGCCAGCGGTAGGCCGGGTCGTCCTGCGGGGAGCCGCCGGCCAGGCGCCCGCCCTCGAAGACGGCGATGCAGCCGCGGGCGTACTCGTTGTTGACCCCCCCGAGAACGAGCTCCTTGACGCCGTCCCCGTCGACGTCGCCACGCCTGGCCTCCATCAGGTAGCCGGCGTTCCAATACTCGCCTTCGAGCCGGCCGCGGGCGTCGAGCAAGGCCACCTGGCACGGCCAGTCGGGCTTGTGAAAGGAGACGGCCAGGACCTCGAGGGCGCCGTCGTCGTCGTAATCGTCGACGTCGAAACCGAAGATGCGGTACTCCTTGCGGAAGGAGCCCGCCTCCAGGGCCAGCTCGCGGCCGGCGCCGAACCGCCAGCGCTCGACGCCCTTGTCGTCGATGCACACGAGGTCGCCCTCCCCGTCCTCGGACCGCGTCTGGACGCTGAAGAGGGTCTCGACGCGGCCGTCGCCGTCGAGGTCCTTGAACATGACCCAGGGCCAGACGGCCTCGTACGCTAGGCCCAGCGATTTCTCCTGGAAGTGGCCCCCGTAGGAGTCGCGCGTTTCCAGGTCGGCCGCCTTCGTGTCGAAAAGCCAGAGCTCCCGGCCTTTCTCGTTGAGGGCCAGGAGCCGCGACCCGGAGATGTCGAAGCGGGAGGGCACCGAGCTGCCGTGGAGGATGAGCAGGACGACGGCCGCCCCTAGGCCCGCCAGAGCCAGGAGCCCGCCGATGACCCAAGGCCAACGGGACCGCTTGGCCGCGCTGTTCGCCTGGGCCGCGCCGCCCGCCGCGCGGGAGGCCATCCAGGCGTCGATCTGGTCCCGGTAGGCGAAGACCTTGCCCTTGGAGTCGCGGTCCAGGCGGTGGACCGGCAGGCCGTAGCGCTGCTCCCAGCGGACGCAAGTCCGGACGTCGCGGTCGAGGTAGGCGGCGATCTCCTTCCAGGAGGTCAGGATGTTCTCTTTTTTCCCGTTCGGCGCGGCGGTCATATCGGTCCTCTTCGCATGGAAGCCGCTCATTATCAACGAAAAGGGCCTTCCGGTCAAGAGGCGGGAAGCCCGGCGCCGGGAGCGTCTATGCGGCCGCGGCCTCGGCCATGGCGGCGACGTTGGCCGGCGGCACGTCGGGCAGGATGGCCTCGTGGCTGGGGCTGACGATGAGGTGGGGCCCCAGAACGGCCTTGACCCGGCGGACCTCCCGGCGGACGTCCTCCGGCGTGCCGTGGGGCAGCACGCGCTGGGTGTCGACCCCGCCGAGGAAGGCGATCTTGCCGCCGAAGTCCCGGGCCAGGCGCTCGGCGTCCATGTTCGCGGCCTTGGCCTGGAGCGGGTGGAGGCAATTGACGCCGGCCGCGACGAGCTTGGGGATGACCCGGTGGATGGAGCCGCAGGAGTGGAGGATGACCTGGTGGCCGCGGCGGTGGGCCTGGTCGGTGAGCTTCCGGAACCAGGGCAGGACGAAGCGGTCGAACAGGGCCGGCGAGATCATGAGGTCGAGCTGGGTGCCGAAGTCGTTGCCGAAGAAGAAGGCGTCGACGCGGTCGCCGGCGGCGTCGAAGAAGCGCTCGTTGGCCGCGTGGTAGAAGCCGCAGACGCGGTCCGTGGCGGCCTCGACGACCTCGGGATGGGTGTGCATCTTGATGAAGTAGGCGTCCATGCCGAAGAAGTCCATGAGGTCGTGGTAGAACGGGGTCCAGAAGCCGGAGGCCCGGTAGTGGGGCCCGGCCGCGTCGAGGGCGGCCACCGTCTCCGAGAAATCGAGGGCGGCCGGGTCGGGCCAGTCGAAGCGGTCGAGCTCGGCCGGGTCCTCGATCTCGGCCAGGGGCCCGGCTTGGCCGTGGCTGGATTTGGCCGCTTCCCAGTTCCAATTGAAGATGCCCTTGGCCGCCGTCGAGGGGAAGGTCGTCGCGGCGAACGAGGGCGAGATCCAGCGGAAGTCGTCGCCGAGCTTGCGGCGCAGGTCCTCCTCGGTCGCCGTGCCGAAGTAGCGGTGGAGGCCCGGCCAGCTCGCGGCGTGGGGATTGCCGAGCCAGAAGCCGGTCCGGGGGGCCGGCCGCAGGGCGACGATCTCGCGAACAGTCTGGCGCGGGGTCATGGCCTCACCGGCAGCGCTCCATGAGGGCGTCGATGTCGCGCCGCTCTTCGTCCGTCAGGCGGTCGCCTTTGAGGGCGAGGTAGCGGCGGCAGGCGGCCAGGGCCTTGGCCTTGTCGCCCGTCTCGAGGTAGGCCGCGGCCAGATTGTAGACGGGTAGGTCGTAGGCGGGGTCGAGCGCGGCGGCCTTCTCCCAGCGGGCGATGGCCCCGGCGGTATCCCCCACGACGCGCAGGGCGCCGCCGAGACCGTTGTGGACGGAGGCCAGCGTGGGATCGACGGCCAGGGCGGCCTCGAAATGGGCGAAAGCCCGTTTGACCGTGTCGCCGTTCCCGGTCCGCAGGCCCCAGTCGACGTAGAAGTTGCCCATGTTGCCGTTGAGGACGGCGTCGCCGGGGGCCAGGGCCAGGGCCGTCTCGAAATGCTCGCGGGCCCGGTCGAGGTCGCCCTTCTTCCAGTAGGCTTCGGCCAAGGCGCCCCAGACGTTGGGGTCGGCGTCGAACAGGGCCAGGGCCCGGCCCAGGACCTCGATGCCGGCGTCGAGACGCCCCTGCTCGACGAGGGCGATGCCGTAGGCCGAGACGTTGGTGAAGTCGCCGGGCGCGGCCCGGACGCCGCGGTCGAAGGCCTCGAGATAGAGGTCGACGCGGCCCTGGGCGAAGCGCAGTTCGGCCAGGCGGGCGTAGGCCCGGGAGTAGCCGGGCCGGTCGCGGACGATCTCCTCGAGCAGGGCGGCGCACTCTTCGGTCCGGCCGGCCGCGGCCAGGGCGTTGGCCCGGAGCATCTTCTGCTCGAAGGGCAGGAGCGTCTTGAGGTCATCGGCGGGACCGTAGGACGTCTTCGGGGCGACGGCGGGACCGGCCACGTAGCCGAGGCTGCGCAGGCGCTCGGACGTCTCGCGGTCGGTCCGGCGGACGGCCCGGGCGCCGGGCCGGGAGCCCTCGGCGGCGATGCGGCGGTCGAGGGCTTTCTTGAAGGGGCCGAGGTCGGCGCGCGGGGCCAGGTCGACGCGCTCGTCGGGGTCGGTCTCGAGGTCGTAGAGCTCGGGGATGGGCGAATCGAAGTACTTCCTGCCGCCGTCGATGAGCCCGCGCAGGGGGGCCGCGCCGCGGTGGAGGGAGGCCTCGAGGGCCTCGAAATAGATGGGCCGTGGCCCGATGCGGCGGCCCTCGAGCAGGGGCCGCAGGGAGCGGCCGGAGAGGCCTTCGGGCGCGGTGAGGCCGAGGAGATCGCAGGCCGTCGGGAAGAGGTCGACGTGGGCCACAGAGTCGCGGACCCGGGCCGGGGCGATGGACGGCCCGGCCACGATGAGCGGGACCCGGAGGGTCGCGTTGTAGGCGAAATAGCCGTGGGTCATCTCTCCGTGCTCGCCGAGGGACTCGCCGTGGTCGGCCGTCAGGACGACGACCGTGCGGCCGGTCTCGCCGCGGGCCTCGACGGCGGCGAAGAGCTTGGCCAGCTCGGCGTCGGCGTAGGCCACCTCGCCCGAGTAGGGATCGGCGGCGTAGCGGGAAGCGAAGGGCTCGGGCGGCGCGTAGGGAGCGTGGGGATCGAAGACGTGGACCCAGAGGAACCATTTGCCGGCGCGACCGCCCAGCCATTCGAGGGCGGCGGCCACGGTCTTGGCGGCCGGTCGCTCGGGGTAGTCCATGGCGGCCGCCGCCCGGGCCGGGTAATCGTCGTCGTAGACGTCGAAGCCCTCGTCGAGGCCGAAGCGGGCATCGAGGGGGAAGGCGGAGACGAAAGCCCCGGTCGCGTAGCCGGCGGCCTTGAGGGTCTTGGCCAGGTTGGGGAATTCGCTGGGGACGACGGCGAGGCCGTTGTCGACGACGCCGTGGGCGGGCGAGGCGGCGCCGAGCAGGATGTTGGCGTGCGAGGGCAGGGTCAGGGGCGCGTGGGAGAAAGCCCGCTCGAAGAGGACGCCGCGGGCGGCCAGGGCGTCGATGGCGGGGGTGCACGCGTGGGCGTCGCTGTAGCAGCTCAGCCGGTCGGGGCGGAGGGTGTCGACGGTGACGAGGAGGAGATTGGCGTCGGGCGCGACGGGCGCGGGGGGCTTGGCGGGCGAGGCGCACGAAGCGAGGAGGACCGCGAGGAGAAGGATAAGGGGAGCCGGGCCGGGAGGGGACGGGACGGGGACGGCGAATCGCTTCATGCGGGTCCGGCTTCATTAATAGAGGAAAGCGGAAGCGGGGTCAAGCGCGGCGGGCGGCTCCCCTCTTCCCAAACGGCCGGGGATGAGTATGATGGGGAGAGCCGGGCGGCCGGACCGCCCCCCGAGGAGGCCCGATGAGAACGAACCTGACGAGAACGGCGGCGGTGATGGCGCTGGCGGCGGTCGTGTCGCTGGCCGGAACGGAAGCGGTCGCGGCGGCGTCCGAGGTCACCGGGCCGCCGGCGTCGATCAAGCCCGTCTATCTCTACAAGACGACCTTCATCCGGGCGGCCCAGGGCCGGCTCCTCGACCTCATCGCGCTCTGGAAGGAGCGGATCGGGGTGCTGGAGAAGGCGGGCGAGGTCGAACCTTTCTGGTGGCGGCACACCCAGGGCGACCAGTGGGACCTCATGCTCCTCACCCCCATGGGGAGCTACGTCGAATATTACGCCAAGGGGCGGGCGGCCAAACGGGCCAAGACGGCCGAGGCGGCCGGGATGAGCGAAGAAGCGTTCGCCAAGCGGCTCGACGCCTGCTCGTCGTGGAAGGAAGACGTCTACGTCATGGGTCCGCCGCTCGAATTCGTGCAGAAGGCCTTCGAAGGGACGGCCTATTACCACATCGAGATCATGGTCTCGCTCCCCGGGAAGCAGGAGGAGCTGTTCAAGGAACGGGAGATGGAGAACGTCTACGGCACGGCCGGGGGCCGTCCCTATAACATGATCTTCGTCCGCGAGTCGGGCGCGTCGTGGGACATCTTCACCCTCGGCTGCTACCGCGACCTGCAGCACTGGGCCGCGCCGAGCCCGCTCACCGCGGAGGAGCGGGAGGCGGCGGCCAAAAAGGCCGGCTTCGCGGGCGCCGACGCCATCGGGCCCTACATGCGGACCCTGATCGACTTCCACCGCGACACGATGGGCGTCGCCATCAAATAGGCGTCTCTTCGACGAGGGACGCTTCGCGCCAGGTGCCGTCCCGCTCGATGCGGACGGTCTTGATCTCGAACGGGGCGAAGGACAGGGGGATATGGACCGGATCCCCGTTCGGCGCGGCCGGCCGGGCCACCTTCAACTCCGCCTTCGTCCTCTTGCCCACCGCTTCCTGCAGGCGGACGACGAGCGCCCGCCCGTCCCACGACGGCTTGCAGGCCAGGAGGCGGACGGAGGCCGGGCGGACCGAGAGGAAAGCATCGACGGACGGGGCGACCGTCGCGTCGTAGGGCAGATGGGCGTAGGCCGCCGGCGGGGCGGCCAGATGGTCGGCCAGGCCCGGCATCATGGCGCGGACCGAAGCGGGCGTCCCGGCCGTGACCAGGAGCCGGAATTCGTGGACGCCGATGTCGGCGAACTTCCACTGGGGACACGGACCTCCGGTACGTGTCCCCAGGTCGAAGCCGCGCTCGTGGCCATACGCGGAGCTCCGCAGGACCGAGAGCCGCAGCTCGCCGTCCTTGAAGTCGAAGCCGTGCTGGCCGGACGAGGCGATCCCGAGCGCCAGATCGGCGCCGTGGCCGCCCGCGGCGGGGATCGTCCCTCCCTTCCGGGAACTCGCGCCCCGGCCGGACGGCTTGCCCTCGATGACCAGCCAGCGGCCGTGGACGTGTTCCTCGCCGTCGGCGGGCCGGACGATGGCCCCGCCGGGGACCTCGGCGAGAAGAGTCGGCACGGCGAGCCCGGTCGGCACGGAGAGCTTGAGCCGGCGGCGATCCTCGTTCCAAGTGACGCGGAACCGGACCTCGATCACGGGCCAAGCCGGATAGGTCACGGCATCGACGACGATCCGGCTCGCGCCGAAGACCAGGGCCGAACGGGTCATCGTTCTGATGGGACCCGATTCGACGACCACGGGACGGCCGGCCGGCCTGAACCGTCCGACGATCCTGCGATAGCTCCCGATCCCGGCGCCCCAGGCGTCACCCTGGTCCTCGACGGCCAGCGGCTCGAAGAGCGGTCCGGCGGGATAACGGCCGAAGGCGGCCAAGGCGGCGATCAAGCCCGAGCGGGGATCGAGACGCGCCGCAGGAACGACGGGAGCGGGAAAGGGAACGCGTCCCGCGGGGGTTCGTCCCCGGTCCTTGGCCCGTCCGGGCGCCTTGACCTCGAAGGCCTTCAACTCGTAGCGCGAGACGCCGACGCCCGGCGGATCGTCGACGAAGGCGATGCGGCGGCGCCAGTTGTTGAAAGGCAGCAGCGACTCGGGCTGCTCCTCCTGGCACGGGACCTCGCGGCCGTCGGCCCGGAAGAGCCTCATCCGCCACAGTCCCTTCCAGAACGGCCGATGATCGGCCATGCACTCGAATTCGACCGGGACGCGCCGGAGGGACGGATTGGCGTGAAGGACCGTGACGGGCAGGGCCGGCGAGCGCCGCGAGCCACGGTTGAGGGCCGCGACGGCCCCGAGCGAGACGGTGCGGGCGATGTCCTCGGCCCGGCCGTACTGGGCCAGGGCGTCGCGCTCGGCCGGCTCGATGCAGGTGCCGGCC
>MTKX01028282.1_pt1 | contig 10352 bp, 9 predicted proteins | sample 1042771 | NCBI WGS metagenome assembly MTKX01 (sample SAMN06212183, study PRJNA360534) | anaerobic digester metagenome | biome: Wastewater treatment plant; material: sludge; isolation source: anaerobic digester fed with sludge from wastewater treatment plant | place: Denmark: WWTP Randers ... | reverse complement strand
GCCGGCTTCACGCGGGAGGCCAGATAGGCTGTGGCCGCCCCGCCGAGGGACCGTCCGAAGAGGAGGATTCTTTCGGGGGCGATGCCCCTGTCTTCGGTCAAATACTTCCAGGCCGCTTCCGCGTCCGCGTAGATACGCTGCTCCGACGGCCTGCCCGTGCTCCGGCCGTATCCCCCGTAATCATAAGCCAGCACGGAAAAGCCCATCGTGCGCAGGAGTTGAATGGATTCGAGGCGATCGGCCATATTGCCGGCATTGCCGTGGCTGAACAGTACGGTGGTTGCCGCGCCTTCCAGGGGGATGAACCAAGCGTGGGTCCGCTCGCCGTTTACGTCGAGAAATATCTCCTCAAAGCGCCAGTTGAAAGGGGCGGACGACGGAGTGCGATAGATGTTTCGCGTCGCCGGGAATATCACGTATTCCTGAAGGTGATACGCGCAAAACAAAAGCAGGACCAGGGCGACCGGAATCAGAATTAAAAAAGAAAACATGAATTTCTTCCATCTTTGAATCATACGAGTATAGCAGGTGAGACGCTGCATTCGCTGCGGCCTGTTACCACAAATATGGGTGTGTATCCCCAAGATAGTAAATACCATTCTGACTTCAGACTTCCTGACCTCGTCGGGGTTATTCAATGATTACACGGAATCCGGTTCGGTACTATTTTGAAGCCATGTTCGTATAGGACCGCAAGAAAAGGACAGACCCCGAAATAGCCAATAGCAGTAAAGGGCATCCATGTTTCGTTATTGACGGCTATTTCATCGTCAGTCCCTTTTTGCTCCGTCTTTTTGTTCGTTTTCCAGTGCCATAGGCATTTTCGACGAGACCAGGATAGCTGAACTCAGGTTCTACAATACGGATTTCAAAGACGGAAAGCAATTGTTGAGGCAACCCGATTTCTATTTAATACCGATAGTACGGTATAGTAGTTTTCGAGAGGCAGGAAATATGGAACATCAGCAACAACCCACCCCATCTCTGCGACTGGCACTATTCCCTTGTGTGTTGTTAATAGCCGGGATTGTGCTCAATGTATATCTTTTCAAGGATGCGGCCAGTTCCGGCCCCAATCAGATTGCGTTACTTCTTTCGGGTATTTTTGTCGCTCTGCTGGGCCATGTATTTCTGGGACTGCGCTACCGGGAAATAGAGACACGGGCCATCAAATCCATCGTTCTGGCCATGGAGGCCATCCTGATTCTCATGGTGGTGGGATGTCTCATCGGGCTGTGGATTCTAAGCGGCATCGTACCCACCATGATTTATTACGGCATTCAGATTTTAACCCCCGTCGTTTTTCTGCCGCTGGTCTGCCTGGTATGTTCAATCGTTTCCCTGGCGGTTGGCAGCAGCTGGTCAACCATGGGCACGGTAGGCATCGCACTTTTAGGCATCGGCCGGGTGCTGGGTTTTCCTGACCCGCTGGTAGCAGGGGCCATCATTTCCGGAGCCTATTTCGGCGATAAGATGTCGCCTCTTTCGGATACGACCAACCTGGCATCTGGAATTGCGGGCAGCCAGTTGTTTGTTCACATTCGGCATATGTTCTATACCACCATTCCCAGTTATACAATCGCTATGATACTCTTTGCGGCTATCAGCTTGTTCTACCGGCCGGGAGAATATAATGATGCCTCAGTAAACGAAATACTGACCGGTATAGAATTAAATTTTTTCGTGCATTGGTCACTGCTTCTTGTCCCCTTACTTGTAATCATTCTGGCCGCGAAGGGCATGCCCGCCTTGCCTGCGCTCACATTGGGCGCACTGCTGGGCGCAGGGGTTGCATTATTATGGCAGCCCCTGCGGTTTATGTCAGAAACGGGCGTCATCATGACGGGGCCTGAACGCTACGGCATGATCATAATGACCGCTTACAACGGTTTCAGATTGGACAGTGGCCGGGATTCTCTGGATTCACTGTTATCGCAGGGCGGTCTTTCGGGTATGTATGATACGGTCGCATTAATTTTGTCGGCTATGTTCTTCGGCGGTGNNCCGGGCTGATGCGTCGAATTGCGGGTGCTATTTTGCACCATGTCCGCGGTGCGGGCAGTTTGATTAGTGCAACCGTGGGCAGCACAATACTGGTCAATATTTTCCTCGCGGAACAATACCTGGCCATTGTGTTGACGGGGCGTATGTACCGTACTGAATATCAAAATCGCGGACTGGATGCGCGTAACCTTTCGCNNCCTTTCGCGGGCTTTGGAAGATGGCGGCACCCTGACGTCTGTGCTGGTGCCCTGGAATACGTGCGGGGCTTTTGCTGCCAGTGTGCTGGGGATATCCACCCTTTCCTATCTGCCCTTTTGTTTCTTCAATCTGGCCTCCCCCGTGGTGGCCATTATTCTGGCGGCGATGCACATCGGCATCAAGACGCTTGCTACGGCGACGCCTGAGCAACTATCGGAGTCTTGAAGGACGTTCACCTTTCCACACGGTGTTCCGTGATACGGATGACCACTTTTCCAAGCGGTCCCGCATGCAAGTGTTCAAATGCGTCCTGAACATCTTCCATGGGAAAGATGCGGCTGATTAACGGGCGTTTGCTGCTGTTCCCATAACATCCCAATATGGAATCCCAGGCGTCCTGAATTTCGTTTGGCGTGAAGGCGCTTACACTGAGCCCCTGGAGCCTGAGATTCTTATGAATGAGCAGACCGAGGGTAATCTCCGACTTCAAATCCGCCAGCAGTCCCACTACNNCCCACTACGAGGATGCGTCCATGCGCCGCGATAATACGCGCGCATTTTTCAAGAAAGGGCCCGCCCAGCGTGTCTAATATTAGTGAAACGGGTTTCTCGCCGGCAGCCTGACGTACTTCCTGTTCCAGGGACGGCGACCCGATGTCGAGCGCATAATCGGCACCCATGGCTTCCAGCGTTTTCCGTTTCGATTTGCTTCGTGAAAGCGCTATGACCCGGGCGCCCCGGGCCTTGGCTAAAAATATGGCCGCCGTGCCCACTCCCCCGGATGCCCCCGTGATTAAAACCGTGTCCGCCCCGGTAAGGCCGCCGCAAATCACCAAGGCGCGCCATGCGGTGAGATGGACAAGAGGCGCCGCTGCCGCCTGCTCAAAAGTCCAATTCGCGGGAACGGGCGCCAGCCATGCCTCGGGGACCGGACAGTATTCGGCCAAGGTGCCGGGCCTGGATACTCCCGTCAATCCGCCCAGAATGCAGACCTTGTCCCCGGCCTTGAAGCGACCACCGGCAGCGGGCTGTAGAATAATGCCGGCACCGTCCNNGTCCCGTCCTGGCGTGAACGGCGGAGTTCCCGCTCGCGGATATTGTCCCTGTACCAGGTAGCGGTCTGCCGGGTTCAGGGCGGCGCAATGTATATTAACCAGTGCTTCATCAGGACCGGGAACCGGTTTTTCCGTCTCTTCCAGAATCAGGTTTCTGATATCACCCGGTTCATGAAAACGCCATGTACGCATGTCTGCATTCCTTGTACTGTGGTTGGCGTTCCGTTTTAATAAGGTGGAACCGAAGGTCTCCCGTTATCATAACACAGAAAAGGCAAAGAAACACCTCCGGTGTATGCGTCCGGAAAGATAAAGGCCGCTCTATATCAAGCCGAGTTGACGCAATCCCTCCATACCCTCTTGCACTTCACAAGCCGAGTGGTGTAAAGCCGCGGTTTCTTGCTCGGTCAATTTTAATTCAACCACATTTTCAACGCCGGAACGGCCCAAAAGGCAAGGCACACCCATATAGATATCGTTGAGGCCATATTCGCCGTTCAGGTACGCCGCGCACGGCAATACTTGACGCTCATCACGCAGTATGGACTGCGCCATGCGGACCGCACCGGCCGCCGGTGCATAGAATGCACTCCCGGTCTTTAAAAGACGCACGATTTCACCGCCTCCGTCTCGGGTACGGGCGATAATGGCAGCTATCCGCTCCTGCGCCATGAGTTGGGTTATCGGGATTCCCGAAACAGTCGTATACTGAGGCAGGGGGACCATGGCGTCGCCATGGGAACCCAATACCATGGTGTCCACATTGGTCATGCTGACACTGAGCTCCATGGCGACAAAGGCGCGCATTCTGGCGCTGTCCAGGCAGCCTGCCATGCCGAGCACGCGGTTGTTCGGAAAGCCCAGGGTCTTATAGGCGAGATAGACCATCACATCGAGCGGGTTGGTCACAATAATGACGATGGCATCCGGTGCGTGTTGCTTGATTTGTCCACAAATGCCGGAGATGATACGGCCATTTTTCTCAAGCAAGTCCAGACGCGTCATACCGGGTTTACGCGGTAAGCCCGCCGTGACAATCACCAGGTCCGCTCCGGCGATATCGGCATAGTCGTTAGTGCCCGTACACGTCACGCTGTAGTTGCGTATGGGGCCGGCTTCCGTCATGTCCAGGGCTTTGCCCTGGGGAAGGCCTTCCACAATGTCCACCAAGACGACATTGCCCAATCCCATTTCCAGGCAATACTGCGCAGCCGTTGCGCCCACATTCCCTGCACCGATGCAGGCAATTTTCGGTACTCCTTGTGTATGCATTTTGTGTGCTTCCTTTTTTAGTTCGCCGGTACAGGTTGTACCCAGGCCATTTCCAAATCCCCCTCGCGGAACGGGTTGGGATGCGGTTTGTCTGAAATCACGATAGCCCTGACATATAGTTCGTTTCCGGAAAAACGATATGCGGGGGCCGTGTTTTTGCTTTCCGCGAGTACTTCTCCTATCTCATCCCCATAGACACGGGACGCTCTTTCGGGAATGTCGCCATTTGGATCTTTATATTCATGTGATTCGGTGGAGCACCCTTTTTTAGACCCTATGAACTTGGTTGTGTAAGCGACTCCGCGCTCCTCTTTAATCTTGAAAGACAGACCCGTATCTTCGCGGAGGATACTGTCCAGTATAACACCGGTTGAAGCGTAGAAGTTGCCCGCCTTCATGGCGTCCATTAAAACGGCTGCATCCAGGGTGGAGGCGGATACCATCACCCACCCCCTGCCCGGGTTGGCCTCACCAGTGCCAAAATTAAAGTAATTGTGCGCGTCATCCGATGCCACACCATAGAGGGGATTGTTTTGCCCCTTAACCAGGCGCATGGTCAGTACCGCATCCCAATATTGGTCTGTTGATGGATACCCTTTGCGTTCATGGCCCCAATTGTTGACACTGGGGTGACCGTTAAACACCTCAAAGAAACGGTAGTCCGGAAGTTGCAGCATTTCTTCAAGCGTGACGGCTTCCGCAAAGTTCGGGTGATTTAAAATTGTGAGCATGGGACGGCCCATCTTTGCCTCCTGCTCCGCTACAGCCTCCGCATACGCCCGAGCGGCGGGAACCGCCTCCGCTTTTGCCTTGGCGGGAATTTCTTCTTCTATGTTCAGACCGTTTACGTGAGGGCCCGACATCAAGGACGTAATTTCTTCCCCATGAATGAGTAGAAAACTGCCCGTCTCATTAAACCGGGTTTCCAGTTCGGCGAATGTTTTTAATCGTAGACGGGATTTCCCTTTCTCTTCAACCTGTTCCACCCAGGTTGCACCAAACTTATCCTTGAGCATCGCCACATGTTCCGGAGTAGGCCCGCTGTTTTCGGTGATATCACGAAACCTTTCCCGGTTCTGCATCTGGTTGTGTTCCGTTACACAAACAAAATTCCAGCCATGCTCCTTGTACCAGGACACGGGCACCTCCGGTGCGGCATCGCCATCGCTTCGCAGGGAATGTACGTGCAGCGCGCCTTTATACCACTGTTCGCAAAGACCCGGGGCGGCGGAGAATGCTACAAGGGAAAGCAGGAAAACCCAACCATAATTTCTTTTTGGCATCCTATTGATTCTTTCTGTCCATGATATGGTGCAGGCTCGTCCCGGTAGTATATGCCTGAGCGTTTTTAATATAACCTCTTAATGGGGACAACTAACGCATTTCCGAAAAATACCGGGCCTCAATCAGCAGACACAGCGTATGCCAGATCGCAGCATGCGCCTCCTGGATAACCTTGGTGGAGTTTCCGGGTGCCTTGATGGCAATATCGGCAANNAACGCCGCCGCGCGCCTTGGCGACGGAAAGCGCCATCATGCAATTGCGGGCATTTCCCGATGTACTGATGGCGAGAAGCATGTCTCCCGGTACCATGAGAGCATTCAGTTCCTGGGCAAAAGCGATATTGGGCAGCGGGCAGTCGTTTTCTATGGCGGTTTTCAATGCGCCGTTGAGTCCAAGGGTTATGGCGGGAAGTCCCGCCTCCAAATGTTNNAAATGTTCGGCCAAATCGCTGCCGCAGGGCAAACCGGCAAGCGCTGTCCGGAATGCGGAGTCAAGGGGCCTTTTGCGCTCAAAACTTTTGCATAACTCCCCGACAATATGAAGGGCATCGGCGTGGGAACCGCCGTTGCCGCAGGTGAAAAAACAGTGTCTCTTGTCAAAACATTCAGTTAGCGCTATATGGAATTTGTGGATATCCTCAAGGCAGTTTGATAAGTCAGGGCGGCGTTCCAGAAGCGCATCTACAATCGCCCTTTCGTCTTGAGTCCAATAACACATAAGTAGGTTGCCTTTCTTGGGGATAGAATTAATCCGCTTGCCATGTAAGGGCGATCTTTCACTTCCCGATGGCAGCCATGAGAGAAAGCCGAACATTATTACCGATCCATTACCGAAACCGCCGACGCCATTATGGTATCATATTTGTTATGACAGGGTCATAATGCATGGGCCGGTTTTCGGGATGGTTTTATGTATTCCTCTTTGCTTAAATTAATGCTGTTCACTTCTCTAGGGGCGTTCTGTTGCTTCGCTGTCGCAGAAGAAACACATGCGGACGACACCCCCTCTCCCCTGGCACGTCTGAATGAACACCTGTACGACCGGGAAACCTTTGAACGCAAGGTGCGGGCCCTGGACAAATTGTATACGATCATAGCACACATGAAGATGGAGGAAGCCCGGTCGCTGAAGGAGCGTGGCGATGCGGAAGGTGTCAGGATTGCGCTGGGAGAGGCAGGCCGTCACCTGGCGGAGGTAAAAGAAGCTTATGTTTTAGGACTGGCTCATTTCGGTGAAAGCGCCTTGCTCCACACGTTTTATGGGGAATTGCTGCANNGGCAAGAGCATGAGGCGGTTAAACACTGGGAAGAGGCGGTCAGGCTGGATAAAGCCTATGGAAGGGCACAAAACAATTTGGGTATGTATTATCTTCACGTCGGCAGGTATGACGAGGGCCTCGTGTGCATGGATGCCGCTCTTGCGGCGGAGCCCGGGAATCCGGACTGGTGGTTTGACATGGTACAGGTATACCTGACCAACTTCACGCAGATCATGAAAATACGGGGCTGGGACCGTGCCAAAGTCTATGAGGAAGCCATGCGAATGTCAGAGCGGGCGCTGGCGCTCAGCCCGTCCGACTATCAATTGTTGTATGACCATGCCTTGAACCATTTCCTTGCGGACAGGTTTGGCGTTCCGCCCGACTGGGAGCGTGCCGCCCGGGCATGGCAAGAGGCCGTCAAACGGGCACACAATGATTCTCAGCGCTTTGAATGTACGTTGAATGAAGCCCGCGTGCATCTTCGCGCCGGCAATTCCGGGCCTGCGCGGGTGTGTTTGGAACAGGCGCGGGCCTTGGCGCCGGACAGCCCGGTGGTGCGGCAGTTGCTGAATGAATTAAAAGATTAGGCGGAGTATGACCTATAGCATCCAAAGTTATTCCCTTACCAAGATCTATAATGGGCGGACCGTGGTAGACCAGTTGTGCCTGCGTGTGGAACGGGGCGCTTTTTATGGTTTTCTGGGTCCGAACGGCGCGGGTAAATCCACTACCATTAAGATGTTGACCGGTATTATCGCGCCGACTTCCGGCACTGCTCGTATTCTGGATTTCGACCTCAAACGAAGTAGTCTGTCCATAAAGCGGCGCATTGGTGTTGTGCCTGAGGATCTGTGTCTTTTCGAAAACCTTACTGCGCCGGAATATCTGGTCTTTATGGGACGCATGTACGGCCTTCCTCGCCGTGTCGCCTTGCACCGGACGCAGGAATTGCTCGCGGTTATGGGGCTTGACGGGACGAACGGCAAATTGATTCTCGAATTTTCCACCGGCATGCGCAAAAAGTTATCCTTATGCGCCGCCATCATACACAACCCGGAAATTTTGTTTCTCGATGAGCCTTTTGAAGGGGTGGATGCCATCGCTTCCCGTATTATACGGGAGGTCCTTGAACAGGCGAGGAAACGGGGCGCCACCGTATTTCTGACCTCCCATATTTTGGAGGTCGTGGAGCGCCTTTGTTCCCATGTAAGCATCATCCATGAAGGAAAACTGCTGAGCCAGGGAACCCTTGAGGATCTTGCGAAAGGGGGACGTCTGGATGAGGCGTTTCTCCGGCTCGTTGATTCCGGAAAAGCGAAGGAAACCGCTTTGTCCTGGCTGGAGGCCAAGAACTGATGGCGGCACAATGCTGGGCGTTATTCCTCCTCAAGTGGACTATGATACGGCGCGGCCTGGGTAAAGAGCATTTTTTCAGTTATCTGATCCTGGCGGTTCTTTTTTTAGGGGGGCTGTTCATCTCCCTTGTCGCAACCTTTGGCCTCTATGCGCTGGCACGCCGTACCGGGCAGCATCCATCGCCATTAACACTGTTGGTGCTGCTGGATGGGATCGTGCTTCTATATTGTTTTTTCTATGCCTGGGGAATTCTGATGGAGATTCAGCGCACAGACCTTCTTGATTTTAAGAAGATGCTTCAGCTTCCCATATCCATGCCCGCCGTCTATCTGATGAATTTTCTGGTGTCCCTTTTCGGTCCCTTGCTGCTTTTTTCAATTCCCCCATTACTGGGATTGTTGTCTGGCCTGTATCCGTTTTACGGTTCCAGGGTATTTTTCGCAGGGATTCCCATGGCAGGTCTTCTGGTGCTGCTGCTGGGCGCATGGTCCTATTATCTTCGCGGGCGCCTGGCTATCCTGATGGAAAATCCCCGAAGAAGGCGTTTTGTCTTCATGCTGGTGCCCATGGGCTTTATTCTGCTCGCCCAACTTCCCGCAGTGATTACCCACATTGCGGCCAAAACAGGTTCCGGCCTGGGGCCGGCCCGCCTTCTTGAAACACTGCAACCGTATCTTATTCGAGGCAATCAGGTGGTTCCGCTTTTGTGGCCCGCCTATGGCCTATGGACGGGTATATCCGGAGCGGGGTTCGCTATGTTCTTTCTTTGCGCGGCTGGTTTGTGGTTGGCTGCGCTAATTGGGCTGCGGTTCGGTTATGTCACCACACTGCGTCACTATATGGGCATGTACACTACAACTTCCGGCAAAGCCTTGCCGTCGGCCAGAAACCCTATTTCAATGCCCGTTACGGGACGGGGATTTCCCTTTGTTGATGAGGATACGGCTGCCCTTATCTATGCGTTTTACAAATCGTTTACCCGCCACCCTCATGTGCGGATGCTTATAATCATGCCGCTTTGCTTCGGTTTGTTTGTTTTGTTTATGCAACGCAGCGGCGCATATGGTAATGTCGGAAGCCGGGAGCAGGACTGGATACCCATGGCGGCCCTGGTTTGGCCCTTTGTCAATTTCTCTTTCTTCATGTTTAATATTTTTGGTATCGATGCCCAATCGTTCCAGGTACTTCAATTATCCCCCCTGCCCCGATACAAATATCTGCTGGCCAAAAACATGGCGATCGCTCCTGTTGTTCTCGGGTTGGTTGTCTTGTTCGTCGCCGTCAGTGCCCTGTTAACGCATGCTTCAGGGAAAACCTTGTTTATTTCGTTCCTGCTTGCCATACACCTTTTTTTGGTCTTTTGCACCGCCGGAAATCTTCTGTCTATTAAATTTCCCCGTCGGCTTCATCGCGACGCGTTGCGCATTCCCGAGCGCAGGCTGCGTATGTTGACGACCTCGGTGCTTACCATGTTTGTTTCCGTTATTTTAGTTGCACCTGCTGTTATTTGCATGCTTCTTGATCGTTATTCCAGTGCGGTCATCGGCGGACCCTATGCCGGATATTTTTCGCTCGCATTGGCTTTGATACTGGCAGGCGGGGGGCTGTTCCTGTACCGGCTCGCTTTGACACATGCCGGCGATTTGCTTACCGCAGAGGAAATGCGCATTTATACAAGAATGGTTCATGAACCTGAGTAGCGTTCAAATTAACCATAATGTTATAATTAGTTTCAGTGAAGCGTTATGAGGGTGCACGTCCCCAAAGATGGTTCTTGTGTTTTTGTCATAAGCCGACAAGAGGGAGAGTCCTTTTCATGGCTGTAAGAGTTATCTATCTTGTACGCCACGGCCAGCATGATCCGGAAAACCCAACCGGTTCCGAGTTGGGCGGCAACCTCACGCCCTTGGGAATCAAGCAG
>MTKX01019984.1_pt4 | contig 10356 bp, 7 predicted proteins | sample 1042771 | NCBI WGS metagenome assembly MTKX01 (sample SAMN06212183, study PRJNA360534) | anaerobic digester metagenome | biome: Wastewater treatment plant; material: sludge; isolation source: anaerobic digester fed with sludge from wastewater treatment plant | place: Denmark: WWTP Randers ... | reverse complement strand
TGTTCTTGTTTTCATCGGATCCGGAAGCGGTAATGGAGCCGGAATTCGAACATCCATTGATGGAACAATCGAGATACTGGGTCCCGCATATTCCTCCTGCTTCAGAAACAGCGGATAAACCTACCTCATTGACACAGTTGTCAATCTGGCTGGAACTGGCTGAATAACCGCATATTCCTCCAATGCGTGACGTTCCTCTAACTATCGCCCCCGAATGATTGACACTATTGCTGACAACGGCCAGGCTGTAGAGCTCGCCGCATATCCCTCCGGTCTTTTCCCCGGTTCCTTCCACGCTGCCCCGGTTGTGCGAAGAATTGATAACCGCACTTGTCCAGGATTGACCGCATATACCTCCCACCGCCAGGGATCCTTTGACCCGGGCATCGTCATTGTTCTCACAACTTACTATGCTGCTTCCATTCGATCTGCCTGCTATGCCTCCTACAGGCGATAGTCCCTGGATGGTTCCGCCGTTGGAACATTCCGTGACAACCGCAGCCTTCAGGTTCTCATCTGCGCGCATTTCACCCACTATGCCCCCGGTCGCGGTAGATGTGCTCAGCCCGCTAATCTGTATGGTGCCCTGAAAGTGGCAACCCGTCAAGGTCCCTCCCAGCATGGTGCCGCAGATCCCGCCGGCCGACATGCTCTGAAACTGTCCGGGTACCAGAGTAATGGAACAAGTATGATCCAGTGTGAGGTCCTGTACTGTGGCTTTCCGCACATACCCGAACAATCCGGCAGACCTGCTGGAATTCTGGGTGATCCTGAGATTGCTGATCGTATGGTTATTCCCATTGAAAACACCGGTGATACTGCTGTTGTCTTCACTGTATATCATGGCATTGGTATGAAGCCCTATGGGAATCCAGTTGGGTATGGAAGACAAATCCAGGTCTGATAGCAGGTGAATGGTGCTGTCGCTGTCCATCCAGAGTCTCAGGTCGGCGAAGGCATTCACATCATCGCGGAACAACAACAGGTCTTCCAGAGCCGAAATGCCCAGCGGCCTTTGTGTTACCTCCAGGATAGCCAGTGAATCGTTGCTGGTTTTGAAAGTCAGCAGGGCTGTCCTGGCCTGGGTGAGCTGTGAGGGCTCAACACTGAATGTCATCCGGTATTCTCCCCGATTGCCCGATGATTGTTCGGATACAAGGTTGCACCAGGCAGCATTGCTGCTATCATATACCCATGTCGTATCACTGACCAGGGTGAAATCGTAGTTTCCTCCTTTGCACGGTACCTCCATGGAAACCGGTGTCGTGAAAAGGGTGTCTGCCAGGTCAGGATCGTCCGGATCTTCCGGATCTTCCATGGCATCTTGGATTACTTTAATGACAGACTGTATGCTGGCGTTGTTGGTGGATTTGATGACGATATCCTGGCTGCGTTCCTGTGTTGTAGTATTTGTTTCCACATTGAAACTCAGAAGAACCGTTTTTTCGGAAGTTCCCACAGATGACAGGTTGGTTCTACACCAATCCAGGGGTATGTTCACGTTCCATCCCGAGTTGGAGGTTATGGCCACGGTATCAAGTCCTCCTTCATGGGTGAAATGCAATTCCTGGGGAACGCTGTTAATGTAATAGACCATGTCTTCCTTTTTACAACCGGAAAACGCCAGCATTATGGTCAATATGAATATTGGAAGGAATAAATTTTTAACCATAATGCAAAGATGAGCAAAACCTTCCAAATGTTGCTCCATGCGAATAAAAAAATGTAATTTCGCTGATATGAAAACAAGATGGCGTATTCTTTTGGTCGTCTTATTATCTGTCCTGGGTCTGGTAGCGGCTATCATGACGATTCTTTCCATTTATATGACACCTTCCCGCCTGACCACCCTGATCAACCAGTATGCAGGACAGTACATGGAAGCTTCGGTTACCATATCGGACGCTGCCATCCATGTTTGGAAAGATTTTCCCTACATATCCCTGGAACTGGCCGATGGTGAAATTCTGGTTCCCGCCCCTGACACTACGGGAAAATGGGCAGACTCCCTGCTTGTTTTTAAGAAAATGGAAGTGACCCTGCGCCCTGCCGCCCTGTTACGGCGCATGGTCGTTATCCCCCGCCTGCACCTTGAACAGGCTTCCATTCATTTGTTCACAGACCTGGAAGACCGTTCAAACTGGGATATTTTTCCCGGATCGGGGGACACTGAATCCCCCTCTTACGGATTATCCTTTGGCAGGCTCAGCGTACGCGATACCCTGCGCTTTACCTATCATGATTACAAAGACACCGTGTATTATAGCGTTGACATCACCGGCATGACAGCCCGTTCTCCTTTCAGGGGGTGGGCATTCACGGCAGACATACAATCCTGCTCCAACACACTGATCGTGGGAGAGAACCTGCTGTTTGACAGGATTCCTTTCAATGTCAAAGGAGATATTGTACTGGAAAATGATTTTGATGACTACTACTTCAGGAATTGTGAAACAGTTCTTGGAAAAGTTCCCCTGTTTATCAACGGATTCATGGGGCTGAGGGAAGACAGCCTGGAGCTGCGCGGCTTATGCCTGATAGATTCCACCATGTTGACAGATCTTTATGATGCTTTTCCTCTAAACCTCCTACCCCGGGAAAAACCATTTGCATCTTCCATGCCCATAAAGGACCTTGAGCTGTTCCTCAACGGCGCCTATAAATACGAAAGTGGTGAATTCCCTGTATACTGGGCTCATCTTGAGGCCGGTCCAGGAAGCCTTGTGCATCTTCCTTCGGGTATCATGATACCGGAAATCAAGACCAGGATAGCCTCTTCCTACGATCCTGGAGAAAACAACCACGGAATACTTGAAATGGAGGACCTGACAGTCAGAAGCCCTGCCCTTGACTTGTCCGTGAACGGGATACTGTCTTCTGTCTTTAAAGAACCATCCGTCAGATTGTCGGCCGGAATCGAAGCTCGCCTTGACCGCCTGCACGAGCTTGTGGAGGTGGTGGAAGAAGGCCGGGCCGTTGGAGGTGTCACAGCCAATCTGGAGGCCGATTTCAGATTCAAAGACCTGAATCCGGCCGCGCTGGGCAATGTGATGCTCTCATCAGATTTCCAGACAGACGGTTTCACCCTGGATTTGCCTGCATACAGTCTGTTTTGCAGGGCCGACTCCACCCGGCTGCGTCTGGGTATTCACCCGGGGACCTCTTTGGATCTGGAACTTGTCAGTGACAGTCTGCAAATCCTTTACAAGGGGCGTGAATTGGCAGCCCTCTCAGGAACTGAGCTTAAAGCCGGCAGCACCCCGGGCATGTTCACCATGGACAGCACTAAGGTCCAACCATTGAACGGATCTTTAAAAAGCAGGAACCTGCGGGTATATGTAAATGATTCCACTCGCATCGGGATGGATGGTGGAAATATCGTCTTTTCAGTAAAGTCCGACAGCCGCGACCAGAGCCTTCCGGTAATCGGGCTAACGCTGGAATCCCGTTCAGTCGGGGCCATGATGGGCATTCACCGGGGAAGTATCTCGGACCTGCACCTGCAGGCAGACCTGACCCGTAATGTCAGGACACAGCACAGAGATACAGCCGGCCTGTCTGCGCGCAGGGACTCGTTCCTGCTCCGCAGAGCACGGCCTCGTCACGAATTCTCCTATGCCGACCTGTCTCTTGATCTGGACAGGGAAGAGCGCGGATTGCTGCGCCGGTGGAATGTGAACGGGACATTACAGGCCGGCGGAATACAACTTATTACACCTTTTATACCGCTCAACACACAGGTAAGAGATGCACATCTTGTACTGCAAAATGACCGGCTAGAGATTACCCATACCGTCATCAGGGCAGGACGATCCGACTTATTGCTTAACGGGTATATGACCGATATGCGCCAGGTGTTGCTGGGACGGGGACGCCTGGGACTCAATTTTGACCTCCAGAGCGATACCCTGGACTGCAATGAGCTGATCGGGGCAATCAATTCCGGAATGTCCTTAATGGAGAAACAAGACAGCCTGCCCGGTTCCACGGAAATCCCCGCTTATCAGAACCTGCTGGTCGTACCCGGGAACGTGAACCTGCAGCTGGTCCTGGCCGTATCCAACGCCTATTACCTTCATTTACAGATGAAAGGCCTGCACGGAATGTTACTTGCCGCAGACCGGTACCTGCAACTGGACGAACTTCAGGCCTCTTCTAACGCAGGAGATATTACCATAGACGCTTTGTATGCAACCCCGTCCAGGGACAGCCTGCAGGTGGGCCTGCATATGGAAATGAAGGATATCCTTCTGGAAGAAGTTACCCGGCTCTTTCCTTCCATAGACACCTTGTTCCCGATGATCAGGTCTTTCAGGGGGCTTGCCGATATTCAGTTCTCTGCCACCTCGCAGCTCGATACCGACATGAACCTTGTGCTCTCCACCTTGCGGGGCGCCTGCCGCATTGCCGGCAACGGCCTGGTGCTTCTGGACGGGGAGACTTTTTCCGAGATTTCCCGCAAACTGATGTTCAGAAAAAAGGCCCTCAACCTGATAGACAACATCCGCGTAGAAGCCACCGTGGCGGACAACCGGGTAGATGTGTTTCCTTTCATCATGGAAATGGACCGTTACAGGGCGGCTATTGCCGGATCTCATAACATAGCCGGGACCTTTCATTACCATATTTCCCTGCTCAAATCTCCCGTTCCGTTCAAATTCGGAATTGATGTGCGCGGGGTCCCGCAAGATTTTAAAATTGATGTTGGACACGCCCTTTTCACTGACCAGGGAATCCCGGCCCTTTCCTACCGGATTGACAGCATCCGCGTGAACCTGAGAGAACAGATCAAGAGATATTTCGAAAACTATAGCTTTGAATAAAATGTACACCATAGCATTAATTCCGGCACGCTACGCATCTGAACGTTTCCCTGGAAAACTGATGCAGAAACTGGGAGACGAAACGGTCATCCTGCGTACCTGGCGCGCGACCCTGGAGACGGGCCTCTTCAGAAAAGTAGTCGTGGTAACAGACAGTGAGGAAATCTACCGTGAAATCGTCAGCCACGGAGGAGAAGCCCGCATGAGCACCGGTAAGCACCTTTGCGGCAGCGACCGGATTGCCGAGGCAGCCGAGCATTACCCGCAGGCCGATGTGATCATCAACGTTCAGGGCGATGAACCCTTTACCTCGGCAGGCCCGCTGAAAGCCCTTCTCGGCGTTTTTGAAGAAGCGGGCGCTGAATCTGTTGATGTTGCTTCCCTGATGTCTCCCTTGGGCGAGACGGAGGAACCGGACAATCCCAACGTGGTCAAGGTGGTGACAGACAGACAGGGCTTCGCCCTGCTTTTCTCCAGGGCACCCATCCCTTTCACCTGGGATCCTGCCGGGTATAAAGCCAAGACTTTCAAGCACATCGGGATTTATGCCTTCCGCAGGGAGGCTTTGCTGCGTTTCGCTTCCCTGGCACCCGGTCCCCTGGAATTGTCAGAAAAACTGGAGAACCTGAGGTTTCTTGAATACAATATGAGGGTTAAAATGGTAGAAGTACCCGGTTATTCCAAGGGTATAGATGTTCCCAAAGATCTGGAAGAGGCCAAAAAAATGATTAGTCCCTGCTCAGGGATACACGTTTGACTTCTTCCACCCCCAGTACCGATTCCAGCCTCTTGATGATATTGTAGATCTCTTTGGCAGAGCGGACTTCAAGGTATATATCACATTCAAAAAGGGCATCCCTTGTGGTTACGCTCATGTTGTTTATGTTCAGTCCCCACTCTTCCGATATGATCTGGGATATTTCAAAAGTGATGCCCTTGCGGTCTACCCCGAATGCATGGATGTGAGCCGGATAGTAAGTGTTTTCATCGGCTTCAATCTCGACATTTACAATCGTTTCCCCATGTTCTGTGGATAATTTGATAGCCCTCTCGCAATCACGGGTGTGAACGAAGACTTTTCCGCTTCCGTCTTGGGCTTCAAAGCCAAGCAGTTCATCTCCCGTGAGGGGAGAGCAACACTTGGCAAATTTGTATCTGGAAGGCTTTATGGATATGTTCTGTTTACGGAGGGCACTTCGGATGCAGGATTTTGCCTTATACGTAACCACCGCCTCCAGCCAGTCTTTTTGAGGCATGATAGCCGAGGAGGTGCCAATTTCCACCCTGTCTCCGCGTTTGAGTACGGTCTTTATGGAGCAGAGCATTCCGTTTACCCGGGCAAAAAGGGCGTGATCTCCGATCTCGGAGTGAATCACATAGGCAAAATCCAGCGCCGAGGCATTGCTGGGCAGCAGAATCTGTTCTCCTTTTGGTGTGAAAACCCTGATATCGTCATTATAGAGATTTGCTTTCACCCCCTCAATGAAAAAACCGTCCTTGTTGTTAAAGCCGTCATGGTAGACCATGTCTTTGAGCGTTCCCCGGAATTCCTCCACCCAGCCATCAACCCCTCCTATCCCTACATTCTTGTGACGCTTGACTATACAACCGTGGATGGAAGCTTCCTCCATCCGCCGGCTCTTGATATGGACCTCGGCCCAGGTTCCGTGTTCGGTCATGAACATACAGTGAAGGGCTTCGTAGCCGTTGGCTTTGGGATTGTCGACGTAGTTGTGAAAACTGCCCACACGTTCCAGGTAGAGATCCGTTAGCAGCGAATAGATTTGCAGACTCTGGTTCTTTTCCGAAACGTCACAGGGTCCCTCTGTTTTTACGTCAAATACAATATTAAAAACATAAACGCTTTCCAGGCGGCGGAAAGGTACCTGTCTTTGTTGCATATGGCGCCAAATGGAGTAAACACTCCTGATATCCTGCGATATCCGGGCATTTATGCCATGTTCACGCAGGGTTTGTTCAATGGGAGTAACAAAGCGGGTCCTTATTCCCTGGGTTTCAACAGCATAATCATCCAGTATCTTCTGAATCCTGGCATATTCTTCGGGCGACCGGAACCTGAAACTTAGGTTTTCCAGTTCTGTCTTTACTTTATACAGGCCCAGGCGGTTGGCCAGCGGAGCAAAGAAAAAATCGGTTTCTCCCGTAATTTTCATTTGTTTATGCAGGGGCATGTCGGCCAGTGTCCTCATATTATGGAGCCTGTCTGCCAGCTTGATGAGCAGGGCACGGATGTCGTACTGAATGGTCATCAACATCTTGCGTATGTTGTCCACCTGCATGGACAGTTTGTATTGCTCCTTTTTTTCTTTTGTAAGTCCGTCTACCAGGTAAGCAATGTCTTCCCCAAAAAGTTCCCTGATTTCTTCGACGGTATGCGGAGTGTCCTCTACCACATCGTGCAGCAGGGAAGCGATGATGGGATTTGTTCCAAGGCCTATCTCCTCGTTAACTATGCGAGCAACGGCTATAGGATGCAATATATAGGGTTCTCCTGCTTTTCTGGTTTGTCTGCAGTGTGCCTGGAAGGCGTATTCATAGGCCTGCNNACGCTCCAGGTCCTCGGGCAGCCTGTCAACGGCAGCATTCTTCAGGAAAATGTCACGCTGTTCCTCAACCAACTGGCTGTATTGCGCCTCATTCTTTTTTCCCATTCTCAAAATATCCATAAAACAAATATAAGCAAAATTGAGTATATTTGTCTGTCAACTAATACGATTAATTATGGCACATCAACTACCTCCCCTCCCTTTTTCCGCCAACGATCTGTCTCCTGCCATAAGTTCCCTAACCATAGGTTATCATTACGGCAAACATCACCAGGCTTATATAAACAACCTGAACAACCTGATCGTGGGAACTCCTTTTGAAAACTCCGGCCTTGAAACCATTATTGCCAAGGCTCCTGCCGGCGCTCTGTTCAACAACGCCGCCCAGGTTTTCAATCACACTTTTTATTTTAATCAATTCAAAGCTTCCGCTACTGCAAAAAAACGTCCTGAAAATGAGTTGTTGAGAGCTATTGAAAAAGATTTCGGCAAATTTGAAAAATTCGTAGAGACCTTTTCCAGTGCAGCTGCCACGGTATTCGGTTCCGGATGGGCCTGGCTGGTGCTTGATCAGGAAGGCAACCTGGTCATAACCCAGGAATCCAACGCAGGATGCCCCCTGGCAAGGAAACAGAAACCCCTTATGACATGCGATGTGTGGGAACATGCCTATTACCTTGATTACCAGAACAGGCGGCCGGATTACATCAAGGCTTTCTGGGACATTCTGGACTGGAATGTGATCGAAAAACGTTTCGGCGCATAATCAAAGGAGCTGCGAAAGCTCCTCCAGGGCAATTGCAAGATGCAATAATGTGGCATTCCAGTTAATGGCAATTTCATTGGAAGCAAAGGCTTCCACCACGTCCAGGTAACATTCGTCGGGCAGGTCGGAAGGATAAACACNNAAGGATAAACACATCCGTCCTGCCTGGCAGGATTTGGTCCCCCTACCAGGAATCCGGGAAGCGGTCCCGGAATATCATCCGTAGCGGCCAGACGATGGTGAGGATTTTGCGGGCTTTTACTCCCGGTTCCTGTCACATAACAATACCCGGTGGGATTTCTTCCCAGTAGGTAATCCATGTTATGGTAAGCCTGCATAAGATAATCCCTGTTTCCCGTCTGGCTGAACCCGTAGAGAAGAGAGATGGCGTTGCTGCAACAGCTTTCAGACAGGCATCCCCAGTAGAAATCACGTGCCGAGTTGCCGTAAGATGAAGCAAATGGCGCTCCGCCGGCCAGTGATACCACGCTGTCACAGAATGCGATCAGTTGTTCTTTCATTGCCGGGGTTGCCTTGTTGTGTGTCAATAAAGCAAAAACGCCCAGTCCGTAGACATCTCTCCAGGTGGGGGCCGTGAATTTTTCAGGGGCATATTCCAATGCTTTATCCAGGTAAGCTTCGTTTCCTGTGGTTAGATACAACTCGCATGATGCCCAGAAAAAATCATCTTTTGCCGAAAGATCCCCATAGGCACCTGTTTGTATGGCTGGAGTGAATTGCTCATTCATCCGGAACTGGTTGTATAAGGCATCGGGATGCTCCAGAGCCCAGCAGAATGCGGCTTCTGCCGCTTTTACCATGACAGCTGCTGTGGAGGAATGATCTTCAATATCCCTGTAGATACGGGCGGCCTGTGCCATGGAGGCAGCAAAATCCAACGTAGCAGTAACGCTCTTTTGCACAACATAACGCGGTTTTTTACATGCACCGGGCTTAATGAACGCCTCGAATTCGGGAGTGGTCAATTTATGGTATACCCCGCCGTCGGCAGGATCCTGCATGGTCAGGCTCCATTGCAGATTGTACATCACCTCGTCCAGCAACCGTCTGTTTAGGGCATAGCCAGGGTATTGTTCATATCCGGCAAGTATGAGCCCGGTCGTATAAGAAGCATTTACAATGTATTTGTTGTAATCACCGGCATCGTACCATCCTCCGGCTGAAGCAATGATGGTCCCTTCCGGCCTTTCCTGCGATGCAGCCGAGGCATGCACCAGAACCACTGTATCCGGGTGTCCCGGGGTGGATCGTTGTANNCGATGCCAGGGGGGCCAGGATGCTGTCCCCGATTCTGAAAGCAGGCGACTCCATCCCTTGTTCGGTTACAATACGGTAAATTCCGGAGCTGTCTAAAGAAGTGAAATCAAGCCGGGTACGTTCTTTGTCCGAAAAGAGCGAGGAGAACACTTCACCGGCTGTTCCCTCAAATACCGTTGTCCCTTTCTNNTAACGACCCGGAAAGAGCCCTGGAATGATGCATCCACAATGGCTATTTTTTCCTGTCCGGGATAATAGCCAAGCTGGTTTACAACCACCTGTCCGCCAGATGTGCAGGCGGTCAGAAGAACAAGAAGAAAAAATGATTTTTTCATTATCTTTACTTTGGTTATGACAAATTTATCAAACTTAATATGAAAACACTAAGATCTTTAGTAACCGAAGTGCTTATTGCATCCCTTTTCCTGAGCGGTTGCGGGACTATAGGCAGAACAGGCGTAGGAGCCGGCTGCTAACAATAATACAATAGAAGGCAGGATGCAAAACCGCCGTGTGGAGATTTACATCCTGCCTAATGAAAAGATGATTGAAGAAGTACAGCGCCAGGCTGAAACTTCCAAATAACTCCAGGGACTACATTGCCCGCTCCAGGACCAGGCGTGCTTCCCTGTCCGGATCGTTGACAACTTCAGGGTGGGTATTCAACACCATGGTTTCCCCTTTCCCAATGGTATATTCGGGCCAGAAGGGCAGTGAACCTCCGTTGGGATTTCCCGTTCTCATGAACCGTAGCAGGGCATCGGCCATTTTCCTTGAAAGCATTCTGGGTTCCTTACCACCTCCTGTATGGGTGACCATAAGATCTGTGTTGCAGAACCAGAAGCAGATGTCAATACAGTGGAATGCACGCAGCCGTCCGTCAAACAAAGGCGGTTGCCATCCGAACCAGGCTACATAGACG
>MTKX01013324.1_pt1 | contig 10358 bp, 9 predicted proteins | sample 1042771 | NCBI WGS metagenome assembly MTKX01 (sample SAMN06212183, study PRJNA360534) | anaerobic digester metagenome | biome: Wastewater treatment plant; material: sludge; isolation source: anaerobic digester fed with sludge from wastewater treatment plant | place: Denmark: WWTP Randers ... | reverse complement strand
TGATTCCTGTCTGAAGACCAGTATACTGCTCTACGAACCATTTGCTGGTTGGAAGCTCTGTGGCATTCAATGCGTTGTATTTAGTAAAAATAGCTTCCCGCAATTCGTTTAGATCATCCAAGAGATCAAACTCCGTTGTTCCCGTTCCACGGACCCTTAACTCTGGTGCACCATACGGATCTAAATCCGCAGTTTTATTGGGAGTAATCCTGAGAATAGTCGCGGGTATTTTCTTTGTGTAAGCATCGCCCGCTTGCTGGTCCTTGAATAGAGCCGGACGGATGAATAGAGTAAATGTATCGGAACTATTCTCCAAGCCCATGTTCAACATAGTCGAGGGGATCACCTGGGTATTGGTTATATTATCCGGGTATCCAACTGATTGAGCTGCAGCTCTGATACGCCGATCGATACCCTTATCGGCAGTCGCAATAATCACAGTAGTTTGATTGAATGGATTTCCTGGCTGCCCATCAGGTGTTCCTTCAGTTTTGATGACCAAATTATTCAATGGGTCGCCCATGCATGTCCAGATCCATCTGGTCTCGTTTCTGAATGTAGTAAACAGCATTTCTGCATCATAGCAGAAGTATCTACACTCAGGTGGCGTTCGCCCTACGAAAACAATAGCTTCATCGGGACCAAGATTCCAGAATGCGGATGTATTCTGACTGATTCCAAGCGCAGTGGCTATCTTTGCGAACTGCTCAGGTACCTTATGACCAGGTNNCTTATGACCAGGTGCCGGTGGAACAAAGTATGTCAAGTATTTTGTTGTGGGATTGTTTCCAAGGGCAGAAGTCAACACTCCCAAATTGTATGCTTTTATCGCATCAAAGAAACCTATCGCGCCTTGCTGTACAGTGAATCCATCCTGTTCCAAAGCTTGCGTGAGCGCATCTACATCATCGATATCTGCGGCTACTGCGAGTCCTGTTCCTATTGTGAGGGCGATCAGGACTGAGATTAATATATAAACTCTCATATGAGCGCATTCCTCCTCGCACTGAATTATCATTAATATCTTATTAAATGCTTGGTTATAGTTATTTGGACTGCATAAAGTCAGCATCCGAACAATGGTCTTGTAGGCATCTTGCATTATCGTTAAATTACACTTAATTATATCCTATGGGATACTGACCATAAGCATCAAGCCTGCCTCCAGCTTACAAAATACTAAATAGTTCGGCAACGAGACTGCTATGTGCACTTGGAAAGGAGAGTTGAAGCCGTGACGGGCATACTGCCGATCTTGATCATTGTATTGCTGCTAATGCCAGCAGCATCCTCGGATACAATCGCTTCAGAGAATGCAGATAACGCCACTAACTTGTCTGCTGAATGCCGCTTTTTGGATGCCGAAGATGTATTCGACTTCCCCAAGGATCATGTCCTGCACCGGCCTCAAGAAGTTGTGACGAATACCAAGCTCTTCGCAGAGTGGCTATACTGGACGGGTATATTGCACGACGTAGAGACCGGTAAAATGTACGGAATCCAGTATACGCTCTTCCAAATGGATCTCCAGCCGGGATTAATGGCATTCATTAACCACGTAGCCCTAAGCGATGTCTACAACAGCCAGCACCCGCTCTATGGTTACTCCATATTACTGGAGCAAGCCAATATCACCAGCGGCACTGATGGCAATAAGGGAGCTTATTGGCGCTATGAAGATAATCAAACCAACCTCACCTATTGGAGCGACCTTGATTCCTGGAACATCATAACGCATGGAAGTGCATCTGTTGGCGGCGGCAGATCTCAAACCGTCTCTATGAACTTGACCATTGCCAACGACAAAGCAGACTACTATATGCAGTCACCAAATGGTATTACCGAGCTGGGGGCCTGTCTAAGCATAGGATCAGATGCAATGGCTGGGCGATCCTATTACTATTCGCATCCAGCGATGAGTACAACAGGAACCATAACCATAGGTCGGCGCACGATAAATGTCACTGGAGATAGCTGGTTCGACCATCAGTGGGGCGGATTCCGCCAATGTTACCCGGCCTGGGATTGGTTCAGCCTGCGTCTCGATGATGGAAGCTATGTCATGCTCTACGATCTTAAAGATCTCCTGAAGCACAGCATACCAAGCGACCGCAGATTGACTCACATTGATTCTAACGGGAATGTAAGCTGGTGGCAAGGAAGAGATGCCGGTAACATAACAGCGACCAGATGGTGGACTTCTCCTTCCGGCACGAGGTATCCAGTGGATTGGGTCTTGGAGACTTCTGTGGGCAAGTTTGGTCTGGAGCCATACTTTGATGAACAGAACATGGATCTAGAGGACAGCCCACTCAAATACTGGGAAGGGATAATGAGGGTTCGGGCAGTAGATCTTGGCGGCGAACAAATAGGGACAGGCTATCTGGAGATGATTGGATACGCACCCATATCCAACCTTGGAAGCTTGTATGCCATCTAACCGAGACTTCACAAAAAGTCTACATTTCCCCTTATACAGTGTTTATATAACAGGGGATTTGTGAACTTTTATTGGAAATTGGTCGTGCTTGGCTGACGTGGTAACCAGGAATGCGAGTAGACATGCGCTGCCTTGTTAAATAATGTGCAATCCGCAGATCATTTTTCATCAAAGAATTTAATTTTTTAATATAAATAGAATTTATTCGCATGATGAATCATTCACGTTAATATGTAGATGTGCATCGCTTTCATCCTGCGAGGACATCGGTAACGAATATCAAAATTCGTTAATTAAGTTATTAACCCCATTATTTCCACTGGAGCGATGATGATGAAACACCGTTCAATGAAAAAAGTGAATTCGGCGGGTATGCTTAACTCAGCCAATCGTTTTGGATGGCTCCTCCATGCGTTAATATAGAAGGATCGTTGCCCATCATATATTATGAATCAGCCGACAGTAGAATCATTATTTGGGGCCAATGCAGGCATTATTTGGAAAACACTCAATCAGAATGGACCGAGCAACCTTTCCCGCCTCGTGAAGTCTACATCCTTAAGCCGCGAAGAAGTCTTTGGTGCATTAGGCTGGCTGGGCCGCGAAAACGAGATCTTTGTGGAGCAGAAAGGACGTGCAATGGTCTTTTCATTAAGGGATGAAGAAGCGCGTTTGGTCGTCCACGAAAGACTGCTGTTAAACCGGGATTAAAACCAAAGTCAAACCGTCGCAAGAGCAAGCAGTCAAAGAAGGCCAAGAAAGCTCGCGAGGTGAGGGTTCCAGTCAAGCAGACTGAAAGTACCGCTGAGCGGAGCGAGAGTGTAGAGGAATTCCTGCTTTATTGAATAAGAACGATGACCGGAAGCGGGCTGTTCTAGCCCTCCTCTTTCAAGGTCTTGCGTCCCAACTCGGTTACGAATACCTTCGATATAGCATTGGGTAGCGTCAAGCTTGACGGATAATCACTGATGAGAATATCCACAAGCCCTGATTTCCTGAGCTTCATCAAACGATCTCCCAGTTCGACTTCGTCCAGCTTCAAGACTCCATCGACTTTGACGGAACTGATAGAACGCTTCGGCGAGACAGTCTCAATAGCCTTCATGATATCCAGATCTATTGTATCCACAAACTCACCAAATTATGTAAGGCATCCCATATGGCCCATATGCACCTCAGCATGCCGATTCAATGCGCGTTAATCCAACCAAGCAGCTTCCACAACGCCCTAGTACGCAATAACAGATCCTCTCCAAAAGATTTTTATATCTGCACGATGATAAAGATGGATCTCATATGAAGAGAATATTAAGTATATTATTATTATGTTTTTTGATGCAATCAGTGAACATTGTTCTCGCAGAAGAGGTGGATCTGAGTGGAAGCTGGTCTTCAGAATACCAATTGGGATCAGAAGAGGAAGCGTTAACAGCAAATATCCAGCAGGTTGAATCTAATCTATTGGGATCTTTCACTGTGAAGTCTTCTTCTGGGGACGAGTATTCAGGAGTGATATTTGGAACTGTCGACGGCAGCAATGTGGCAGCAAATTTGATTTCGGTGAGAGACTCAGGCAATAATAAAGATCCCTTGCTGACTGTAACTTTAATTAATTGTCGCATCAAGGATAAAAATACTTTGAAAGGCACTTACGCGGTTCAAGATAGCGGTATGAATGCGATAGAGGAGCAACCATTTGAAGCAACCAGGAATTAGGAGCATTTCGTCGCTGCGGTTGAGCATAGCGATTGAATTCCAAGTGGCTGCCAAGCTCTTAGGATAGGCCGGAGTCCGCAAAAAGTCTACAAATCCCCTGTTAATATAATACGGTTATAAGGGGAATTGTGTACTTTTCATGGAGTTCCCGTTGTTACCGACTTTACAGCTTGATCGATCCTCATCAGGTCGAAGAGTCTCATCTCCACAATCACATGGTACTTTCGTTATCGAGAAGGAATAATTGTTGATCGTGCTTCGGGACAACTTCCTGTCATGGAGATGGTCGCGGAACCTGGCAAAGTCTCAACGGAAGGGGCATCTGTTCCTGAGAACTCCAAGTACTTCCTGACATGCAGAACGTACATGGGGATAGAGGATGGTCGAAGTCCCTTGTCCTCCAGATATCGTCGATACCGCTTCACAGCGGGCTTAAGATCCTCCTTTCCAGTTTCCCTCTTCCAGTTCACATCCAATCGCTTCTTGGACATCTTGCATCATCCTTGAAGCGGCACTGAAAAAGAATCCTGTCACCCACAGCAAAAAACTGCGGATGTCTGTGAGCTAAATCGATATCAATAGTGCGGGGGACGGGAGTCGAACCCGCGAACACCTTCGTGACAGGGTCCTAAGCCGTCGGTTGACTTCGTCAACCACACGAGCCTTGACAGGCTCGCTGAGCCTAGCGATTCTCTCCTATTAGCCCTGAGAGACTGGACGGGGCCATGCTACATTGTCCTGCATGGGAGATAGGGAGAATGGTCCATAAGCGCTTGAAGCAAGATTGGAGCATAAGCTCTAGTGTTGAAGATTTTGAACCGGCTCTCAGAAGATTCAGAAGCTACATGAAGGACAATGGCTTCAGAGAGTCTACTATCATCGGTTATATGGCCTCTCTGAAGAGATTTCTAACCTATGCAAATAATGACAAGCCCTCTGTGGATGTGGCCAAATCTTATCGAGACCTTATGATCGAACGAAGCCTAGCGAGGAGCACGATTAATAATTGTAGCTTCGCAATCAAATTATATTATAAAATGTTAGAAATTGAGATCGAATTCCCCTTTCTGCAGAGGAACGATAATTTGCCCTATTTCTTCGATGAAGATGATGTCCTGAAGATATTTGGCTGCTGCAAGAACCTTAAGCATCTGGCAATGCTCAAAACCCTCTTCTACGGCTGCCTGAGGGCCTCTGAGCTGTGCAACCTGGATCTGCCTGATCTAGACATGAAAACGCAGACTATTCGGATCAGAGAGGGGAAGGGAGGCAAAGATGGAATGGTCTTCCTTAAGGATGAGTGCATCAGGATATTGAGGCAATACTTAGAGATGAGACCTCAGCTGCAATTTGAGGATGGCCAGCCATTATTCTATACGGTATACGGAAAGCGATGGGATAGGAGAGATGTTCATCGCATTTTCGTCCAGTACAAGATTAAAGCAGGCATCTCAAAGCCAGGGGGTGTTCATTGTTTTGCTCGCCATACTCCGGCAACGATCATGATATCTAAAGGCGCAGATATTAGAATAGTTCAGAAAATATTAAGGCATAATGATATTAAGACCACATTGCGATACGCTCATGTGAGCGATAAGACGCAGCGGGAGGCTTATGAGAAGTTTCTCATTCTGTAGCGTGCGTTACAGCTTGGAAGCACGTTACAAAAAAGCGATAGGAAGAGCTACCTGTAGCGTAGTAACGTACGTAACGTGCAAAATCCAGTGTTATGGGGAGTTCTGGGGGCGGCCTGTGGCCAGCCAGGGGGTGAGGGGGTTAGACTGGATCTTGTTGCCTCCTCTCTAGGATTATTGGATTAGGCACGTTACATGCGTTACTACGCTACATAGTATCTATTGATATCGATTTCCTGTAACGTGCTGAGAGAACCGTAACGTGCATATGCCGATCTAGGAGGCAGCTGACTCCAAGAGTGCGAGCAGGATTCAACCTGTTGAGAAGGATCAGGTGCAGCGGTAATGGAGGCAATAAGGTTGTTAGAGTCTTCTCTCTCCGGGCCTTATTCATAAACATATTAGCTCTTCCAATTTTTTATCATTTTTTAATAGATTTAGCTTTGCGTAGGATCCACGCACCAAATCCTGTGCCTATTATAAGTGTCCCTATAATCCACTGAAAATTCGCAATTCCGAACCTCTTGATATCATTAAAATAATCGGGAATTTGCTTTTTTTTGATAATCACAGTTACAGGCCAATCTTCAATCATGGTAGCTTTACAGCCGGATACCACACAATACGCAGTAAGCGTTAAATTTTGCTCTCCCTCTAGTTTTGGAGTCACCTGCCATATCCATATCGAGGGAATTTCTGAATTGAATATCTGTTCCGCTTCAACGTTCTTATTGAGAGAGACTTCAAAACCATTTCCGACTAACGATAATTTGTACTTCAATCCTGGGGTTGCGTTAATTTCCATATATTCGGGGGAAGCTGGAACCCAAAATTTATCCAAACTTGCACCTTTTTCAGGTTCAATGCTAGCTTTAACCGTATATTCGTGATTTAGGAACATATTTTTTTCATAATAAAAAGCAATCCAATCTAGAGCCATTTCCAAATCTGCTTTTGCCATTTTTGGAATCGAAGGAGACTTTGTTGTATTTTCCTTAGGCTCTGATGACTTGGAGCTTATCTTCTTATGATGTCCCCCAGTACCGCCTACTTCACCGCCTGCGGGTAAAACGTAGGTATCATCCTCCAGAAGAATTTCGTTCTCGTTAGATGTCACCTGGCTCGGTTCAATCGTGAAGGGGCCTTCTTCTGAATCAGGTGCAAAATTCTCCACACTTGCATCTGCTCTGGGTCGGTTCAATCCAGCGCCTTCTTCTGAATCAGCTGCAAAATTCTCCGTACTTGCCTCAATCTGATTCCCTGGTAAATAATCAGTTCGATTTATCTTATAAGTTATATTCTCCCATAAATCAGTTCGATTTATCTTAACCAATAAATCAGTTAAATTTTCCCATAAATCAGTTCGATTATCTTCGATACCTGAATTGTTGAGCATTGTGTTTTCTTGTGGGGTGATCAGTTTTAACTTGGGTTGGGTTTCATTGCTCGATTTAACTTTTTCATGCATTAAAGGAGTTGAATCAAGCCGGCTCCCGAAATATAGAATTGACGTGGCATTATCAGATATTGTTGTCGGTTGTTCATATGGAGTCGTATTCTTATAACCGACTTTTTTGCTTTCAGTAACAATGTAAAGACCCGGAGCTAATTCGATTTGTATTCCCTTCCTTTCAGAAATTATTGTTTTATTAAATATCCCATATTTCTCTCTGATTATAAATGAAAAATCTGCAATTCCAACTTCACCTGGATCTTTTTTGTTATTTTCATTCGAATCTAGAAATTTAATAATATTTAGTATACCTATTTTGTTTTTCCCTTTTGGATCAACAATTGTAGTTGGACTTGATGCATTCTTTAATAGATCAGATTTATTAATAAAATATTTGGATGATACGTTCAAAATAATCATAGATTTATTAAATTTTGTTTTAATAGGGTTTATCGAAGAATTAAATTTTGTTCCGTTTATTATTTGCTGAACTGGTTTGAGGTCCTCTTTTGCGAAGGAGTAATTAAGCCGCGTATTATTTGCTAATTTGAATAAAACATCTCTATCCGAGATACTTTGTGTCTGTCCTGTTTGGCTTTCGACAGAAGCAAACAAAAACAATAGGGTAATTAAGGTAAGGATCCAACCTAACCGCATATATTTTACTATAACGTTCAATTACATTAGATTTTCTATAGAATACTTCTTAGATCTTTGATGCAGAGACTGGCACTGAACCATGCCCTGCTAGTAACCAGTTGGGAGAGCATCGGCATTTTAAAAGAGAACATAATCAAAAAATCCGCTTAATGAAAAATTATATAACTAATAAAGTTCTTTTAGTCAATTTTATATAGGAATAATACTCCATATAATGAAGCATGTTGGAGAACCAAAATGTTACCTTTTGATCCTGTTCAGCGCTCAATCGAAGTAGAGAATATCGTCATGCAGGGGGATAAGAGACGCTATTATCGCTTTCGATATGCTAAGTTCTATGGTGGCATAATCACTGCTGATGCTGTGGGCTGTAACCTCTTGTGCGCCTATTGCTGGAACTATTCGCGAAACCTGAACCCAGGTTCCTATGGCGAGTTTTATGCCCCCTATGAGGTCGCTGGTAGGCTCCTGGAGCTATCTGAGAAAAGAAGATGCAGCCAATTTAGGATCTCAGGTGCAGAGCCAATTTTAGGCAGGGCTTCAGCTCTGCATTTGGCAGACGTCATCAGCCAGGTTGATGGCAATTTCATTATCGAAACCAATGGCGTTATGCTTGGTGCTGATTCCTCGCTAATCGAGGTCCTAAAGCCACTCCCACATATTCACGTGAGGCTATGCATCAAAGCCCATAGTGAGGATGATTTCGAGAAGATCACAGGGGCGAAGGCAGAGGGCTTCGCATATCAGCTCAAGGCAGCTGAAGCACTACGCAAGGCAAGGATGCACTATTCTGTAGCAGTCATGACCCCCTTCGTCGATCCACGAAAACTGCCAGTAGGCGTGAGTGAGGTTGAGAGCCTCATTTTATATAAATCGACGAAAAAGAGATTACTGGAACGAGGTATCAAATTATAAATTTTATCTTATATATTAAGATCTAAAAATTCCACAACGCGATACAAGGTTTCTGAAAAAGAGCAGCAACTAACTTTTTCTCTTATACCAGATTTTTTTCGTGCCTAAGTATTGGGCTAAATCCCTCATATTTGCGTCCTAGGCGTTACATCTATTTATTCTTTGTTGATTAAGCTTTTAAATCCCAAAAATAGTGGAGCTATTGATGCAGGATTAAGGAACTCCTGTAATCAGGAAGAAAGGAGATTGGTGATAAGAGAATAAATATCGCACCTTGCATAAGATCAAGATCCATTCCCTTCTGGGATGTGAATAGAAGCCGCGTGTTCCAGCACGCGGCAACAGTGAGGTAACCTCTCAGGGAGATTACTTAAAATGAGATATGATAGTGTAAGCAATATAAAAGATTCCCTCGCTGGGAATCTAAATAAGATATGTTATGCTGAGACCAAAGACTACAAGCTAACCGGCAGGCTGACTGAAATAAGGGGCGACGAGCTGTGGTTCGAACGCCGAAATGGGTCAGTCTGGTTGGTTTCGAGAAAGGCTCTGATGGCTCTTCATCCTGTGAGGGGTGAGTGAGCCAATGTCAATCCTCTCTGATTTCGTTCGGTACCTCGGCCATTCGCATTTTGCCATAAAATCCATAGAGACAGGCAAAAAGGGAGCCCAGGAGCAGCATTTCTCAGCAGATGAAATCAGCCAAGCGGAAGACCACATCAAGCAGAGGAATGGTAAGCGGCAACTATGGATCAATCTTCAGAAAATGAAGCCTGATTCCAGTCCGTCCATCGATTTTCGTGATATCGAGAGCTATAACAATCTCTACATAGACCTTGATTGCATAAAATCAAATGGATTTAAAAACCATGCAGCCACCGAGGAGGAGCGAGCAGAAGCGATTTCAAAGCTTCCCATTCTCAAGCAGTGGCTAGAATCACATGGCCTGAGATGTGGCCTAGAGCTGCGCACAGGCAATGGAGCAGGCATGGTGCTGCCAATACCCGAGACCAGGGCTGAACCGGTCTTTATCGCTAAACTGGCCACATTTCTGGGGATGATAAAGGCTGACATCCATAACACAGATACAGCCATGTTTGACCCTCCCAGAGTGATTGGCATACCCGGGACACTGAATGCCAAGCAGGAGACCGAAGACCGCAAGAACCACATGCGTGTGGTTGTGGGACACATACCAGATCGGATTGAGGACCAGGCGCTTTTGGATTTTATCAATTCCCTGGAGCCTGATCCCAAGACGCTTGAAACATACCGCTCCAAGTACAGCGAACCGAACGACGTCCCACATGGCGAGGGAAATGTGGTTGAAGGTCAGCCGGAGATCGAGCCGCTATCATCGGACGCGGCTGAACGGCTGCAGGAGCTGTTCGCTGCAGATCCGATCTTTAGAGCAGATCTCTATACCCCTGCCAAACCGGGCAAGCGCTCCGAGGCTGAGTTCCACCTATGCTGCAGACTGTGTCAATGGCGGTGCAAAATTGTCCACTTATGGCGGTATAAAATTGACCACCTAACTTAA
>MTKX01020288.1_pt1 | contig 10381 bp, 9 predicted proteins | sample 1042771 | NCBI WGS metagenome assembly MTKX01 (sample SAMN06212183, study PRJNA360534) | anaerobic digester metagenome | biome: Wastewater treatment plant; material: sludge; isolation source: anaerobic digester fed with sludge from wastewater treatment plant | place: Denmark: WWTP Randers ... | reverse complement strand
AATTAAGGGTTCATCGATTGACCATCTATTTAAATGATGGCCCGCCAGCTATGATCAACAAATGGCACTATCTAGAAATCAAGTGAAATTTGGTTTTTTGTCAGCGAGAAATTATCCTATCCCTGATATTATTGCTAATGTGGTCGCATAAATCGTTATAATTTGATTCGATCAAAATAGATTTATCAAAATAGATTATAAATTAATATCTATATTTTAAAAAATTTCGTTGGCTATAACTATGGCGTTAGATGCGGTTAGCGGTGCTGAATCTTTTAACCCGTATCTAGAAAAGGAATGAACATAAAGAATGCATCGAGTAGCGTCTTTTGAGGTCTTCCAAAGACTCCGGCTTTCTTCAGCGCAGAGAGCTTTATCTGCTCTTTGATTCCAAGTTCCTCTAACTGCTTTTTTCTATGAGTCTTGAGGCTTGCTGAATAGAAATTTTCTATAGGATTGTTTGTAGCTGGAGCATTATCGACAAAGTAAAACGCTGTAAGATTTGGCCAAAGCTCTTCGATTTTCGCCAGTCTTTTTCTTACAGATATCATGAACGAGTCAGATTGCATCTTTAAAATTTTAAAATTATTTAAAGCTTCATAATAATCTCTTTGTTTAAGGTTTTTGTTTTCCCTTCTGCGTTTCAACTCCAAATCTCGGACGAATTTATGAAATGCGTTCTTTGCCTCCTTAATCCAGGACTTATATTCCTTGTCGCTTCTCTGTTTCATGGTTTTCTCTTCTTCGATCAAGCAGGAAAGAAACTCTATCTCAGGCTCACGATCATAAAATATATTAAGCAATCTGTATTTAATTAATTCCTGTTCAATGCTCGTTTTTCGAGGAAAATCATTGACTATGAGCTTATTCAAATGGAGCAAACAGAATTGATGGATGACCTTATTACCGAAAACTCTTTTAAAAATATCACTGTATCCTCGGTAGAGATCTGTGACAATAAATATCTGCTTTTGGGTATCAAGATTTCTTCGAAGGAAACTTTCGATAGTATCGGCGTCTTTTGAATCATAAAGTTCATCCGCGATTACTTGCCTTGTTACCGAATCAAGGAGTGTCAAGCGATACTTTTGGTTTCGACCTGCCTTGGGATGTTGCTCATCATAATGCACAAACTGGATATTTTTGACCGGAGGGATATCCATCTCATCAATCGCGCACTGGACCATGTTCCGGATAGTATCTTTATCCCGAGGATATAGATAGCCCATTATCGATTCTATCACTTCATAAGATACGTGGTTAAGCCTCAGACGAGTGCAGATTTCCGTGATAATCCCTAAGAAGTCTGCCTTTAGATTGACCCAGAAGTCTCGATTTTCTTCAGTTGACTTTCCGCAAGCGCCACATAAATATTTCCCGACGTTTGCCCCTCCGAGATGTCTCTTCTGGCAGGTGTTAAAACCATTATGGCTCATTGGATGGCCACATTCGGGACATAATGGCGGCACTATTTTCCGAAAAATACCGCTCGCAGTAAATTCAAAGTCGTTTGAGTAATCCTGGAAGATATTTGAAAGCATTTCACGATACGGAAAATTTATCAAGCTTAATTGCATCTCAGTCATTGTAGGGTCACACAGGGTACATGATTATCATAATATTAATAATTTGTGATAGAATGTGCCCTGCCTACATCACTTATTTAGGAGCTTGTGCCCAACAAATCATAAAATGTTAAAAAACAAGGAGTCCTTAAGATGAACCTGCAAAAGCACGTCAGCCTGAATATCAACGTTCGCGGCCTGGGCGAATCACCGACCCTCGCTATCAATGAGAGGGTAAAGCTATTGCAGGGACAGGGGAAAAAGATCTACAACTTCGGACTGGGTCAATCCCCTTTCCCTGTGCCGGCGCCGGTGGTCGAGGCTCTGCGGCTGCATGCTCATGAAAAAGATTATCTGCCCGTCAAAGGCCTTTCTGCCCTCAAAGAAGCTGTGGCTGGATTCCACAGACAAAAAGATCTGGTGGAGGCTAACTCTGATTGCGTCCTTGTGGGCCCTGGCTCAAAGGAGCTCATGTTCTTGCTGCAGCTGGTATTCTATGGTGAGATCATCGTGCCCACACCCTGCTGGGTCTCCTATGTCCCTCAGGCTCAGATCTTGGGAAAAAAGATAAGCCTGCTTCATACCTCTTTTGAGGATAAATGGCACATAAGTGCTGATCGCCTCCGCCAGCATCTGGAAGGGGAGCAGGATCTATACCGTCCAAGGATATTGGTTCTAAACTATCCTGGAAATCCTGATGGCCTCACCTATACCGCAGATGAGCTCAAAGAGATCGCCAGGGTTGCCCGGGAGTATGAGATCATCCTCCTCTCTGACGAGATCTATGGGCAGCTTCATCACAAGGGCGGTCATGTCTCAGTTGCCCGCTACTATCCAGAGGGGACCATAATCAGCTCCGGCCTGTCCAAGTGGTGCGGTGCTGGTGGCTGGAGGTTGGGAACATTCACCTTTCCTCAGAGCCTGGACTGGCTGATGGAGTCGATGGCAGCTGTAGCCAGCGAGACGTACACCTCGGTGAGCGCACCCATCCAGTATGCCGGTGTGCAGGCATTCCGGGGATCAATGGCCATCGAGCGCTACCTCTGGAACGCCCGCCGTATCCTTTCCGCCCTGGGACAAAGGTGCTACCGAAATTTGGCAGATGCTGGGGTCAGGGTCCATGCGCCCGAGGGTGCATTCTACATGTTCCCGGATTTCTCTCCCTTCTCCAGAAGGCTCGCTAAGAAGAATGTGCTGAACAGCACCATGCTCTGCGAGAGGCTGCTGCAGGAAAAAGGCGTTGCTATGCTGCCGGGAAGAGCGTTCGAGAGGCCCCATGAGGAGCTCACTGCCCGGATATCCTACATCAATTTTGCCGGCAACAGATCCCTGGCAGCGGGAGAGACCATTCCCCCTCACCAGGAGCTTCCAGCTGATTTCATCCAGGCTCACTGCGAAGATACCCTTGCAGGCATAGAGGCGATCGTCGACTGGCTGGAAGGGTAGCCAGTCCCGATTTTTTTAGGCCATCCGCTGTGTCACTTGACAATCCTCTCAATAATAATACCATATGCTTCTGTAATCCTCCGGGTTCTCGCCTCTTTTGATCAGCCTCTGAAGGTATCGGTGAATGGAGACATCCGTGTAGATGTAGGGCAACACCCTGGCTATGTTCTTCTCCCAGGGAAGGAAGGAGTATACCCTTCGCCCCTCAGAGGTAATGCCAATCAGCTCATGATTCTGCCAGGCCCGAAGGTGGTCCTTGCCCAGCCCCGGGACATTGAATACCGGCTCATCGGTGCGGAATATGCCCGGAAGCAGCCTTGCCTCTTCCTTGCGCTCCTGCAGGATGCGAGCTATGGGAACAGCATAGTCCTCCATCTCCGTCTTGCCCTTCATATTAAAGGTATAATAGGGGTCCACTCCGATCTGTTTCAAGATAATCCTCAGAGACGACGTCTCAAACTTGCGGCTGTTGGCAAAGGTGAAGACCTGCTGGTTATAGATNNCTTCTTCACCCTTATTATCGCGGCCAGCGTCTCTGGTGTCACCTCATAGGGATGCATGAAATGAGTCACCAGGCAGAGGTTTCTCCTTCCAAGCTCCTGGTAGCTGCCCAAGATCTCGCAGAGCTCTTCGGTGAGCCTCTGGGGGACAGTAGCTGGCGTCCTGCTGGCCACTCTTATGCTCTTCAGGTGAGGGATCTGGGAGAGCCTGTTCAGGATCCTGTCGATCAACGAGTCATCCATCACCAGGGGGTCTCCACCGGTTAGAAGGACATCCATCATCTCTTCATGCTCATAAAACCAATCTATTGCCGCCTCGATCTTCTCCATTGGAGCGAGGGCGGAGGCCATGAGAGGAGAAGAGATCTCCCAGTTGCGCTGGCAGTAGACGCAGATCTGTGGGCAAGACTCATAGGGCTTGACAATGGCCACCCGGGGGTAGCGTCGGGTTACCAGATCTATGGGAGAAGTGTCCCTCTCCCTCATGAAGTCGAAGGCCCACTTCTTGTCCTTTCTGTGGGCGATCATATTCTCCACATAGCTGAGCGGAGGAAAGACCTGCCTGCGAACAGCATAATCCATGTCAGAGGGCTCTTTGTCCATTAGATGGAGATAATGGGGAGTAACGCCGAAAGGCACATGGTTCTCCAGGGCCAGTCTGATGGATGCTTCATGCTCTTCGTCTAATTTTATTGCTCTTTTGATTGTTTCTAATCCCTGAATATCTTTAAAAACATGCCGAAATTGCCATCGCCAATCCTGCCAATCATCCTCGTTGGAGTTGAGGATATCCAGGATCCTCCTTCTATTCTCATCTCGCTTTTCGATAATGCCCGGATCGAGGCCCGATTTATACCTTGACAGGTATCTGTCCATTCGCTCTCCCATTTGGTCCAGGTAATCGGAGCGCATCACTCCTGCGGTCCGGCCCTCAAATTCATCGAAATTCGGTATGTCTATTCCTTCCATCAATCGGGAAGGATATACATCCGCCTTCATTTTCAGCGCTTTAAAGAAATGGGCGAACTCATCGATGAAGTCGTCACCAACGTCAGAATCACCATCGGTGGCCGCCTTCCAGAGGTTTTCCAGGGAAGAGGTGCCGGAGATGCGTTCATTTTTCGGAGATATTACATTCTTGAGTGTTCGTATGGCTTCTTTGAAAAGAACGTAATCCCATGTCTCGATCTCACTTACATCGCATGCATAAGTCCATTCTCTGGCCTCGATGTATCGAGCCACCTTATTGCGGGCGCTCTCTAACGATTTGCTCTCCTTGAGCAGCACATACAGCTCTGGTGCTGCGTCCCAGCATGTATCCCATCTCGCAGTCATGTCATGTGTTCTTCTTGCCGCATTTTACTTTAATTTTTCTTAGATATGGAGTCTTTAAGAAAGCATCATATTTATATAAAAATTCATATGCAATGCCCGACCAAGGCCAAGAAGATCAAGTAAAGATCACATTTTTGGGCTCCTCGCTATCTAGAATGGGTGAACTTGAATCGCAAAAACTCTATGTCTCAGTGCCTCTATGGTAAACCGCGATGCTCTAACCCAACCACAGAGACACAGAGGAACAGAGGCTATAATCTCTGCCCGGATCTCACCCACATAATTCAGCGAAGAGCCCATTTTTGCAGCCCGGAGTCATTCGCTCCCGATGTGGTTAATGAATATTTTCATTTATGCTCAAAAGGGGAATGATCAAAAGATGAATTATCGAGAGACGAATGATCTATAGATGATCTCTGAAGGCCAGTATCAGGAAACCTGGCTATTTCGATGCTCTCCGAAGCTATTCTTATTCCTTCTGATCTCTGTATCTCCTCCAGGATTCTTCTGCTGATTTTGGTTCTTAAGATCCTTCTCTGCCTGGCTGGAGCCACATATCTTGCCGTCAATTCGATCCAGTTGTCAGTGAGCTTAAAGAAGATCCCCGGATCGGTTGAGCTTTTTAAGATGTAATACTTTCTTTGCATATGGGATATCTCCTCTTCAGCGTACTCTTTCATCATATGCGTCTCCTGGATGACGATATCCATGATCAATGATTCAGCAGCTCTCCAATCGCTGTCATAGCTTATTGGGAGGGTTATCTCATCCCACACAAAGCTAAAGTCTTTAGTATAATTATTCACAGCATTGGATAATACCAGAAAGTTGGGCAGAGAGGAGAGCCTGCCGGTATGCTGATCTGAGGAAACCCATTCGCTCATCTCCATGATGGTGGTATGGAGCAAATTGATATCTATTACATCCCCTTTCTTTCCTGCTATCTCTATCCTATCTCCAACTTTATAGATGCTATTGAACATGATCACCAGCCCACCCACTAGGTTCTTTGCCACATCCTGAATGGAGATGGTAAATGCGGCTGCCACCAGGCCGAATCCTAGCAGCAGAGTTCTTATATCTTCCACCCAAATAATCCAAATAATAATAAAATTAATTAATAAATATATGGAATAGAGCATCTTTGAGAAATAATATCTTTTATCGGTGGAGGTGAAATTTTTGATGATACGATCTTCCAGAAGTACTCGGAATACGATATAGATCATCAAAATCGCTATGATAGTGATGATTGTGCGGTTGATATAGCTACTCTGATAAATAAATGTAGTAAGCCACAGCACAAATGCGAAGACCGCCAGGGATGCGGGGATAAACCAGCTTCGAGCCATGAGGATATCGTCCTTGACTATTTTAAGAGGATCAAAGTATATATCAGTATCATCTCTATCCTCATCCAGTCTATTCCTTCCTATACCTCTCTAATCCGACCAGGTCTCGGGCAAGAACATCAGTACCACGGGAAGGATCTCCAGCCGGCCGATGTACATACAAAACGTGGCCAGAACCTTTCCGGATTCGGATATAGCATTGAAATCCATTGCCACCACCCCGAATCCCGGACCCACAACACCAAGACAGCATGCTGCTGCGGAAATAGCAGATAAGGAACCAAACTGGGGGTTTGATGCCTCGGTGATGGAAAAGGCAACGGCTGCAAGGATGAAGATCATTACATACAGCTGAATAAAAAGAATAACGGACTTGACTGTATTCTCCTTGACCACCTTATCTGCCATCCTTATGGTGATAACTGCCTTTGGGTGGAGGCTTCGGATCAGCTCAGCGTGCACATATTTCAGGACTATCAGCACCCTTCCCACCTTCATTCCTCCTCCTGTCGATCCTGTGCATCCACCAATTATCATCAATAGCATCAGGACGAGCTTTGCTGCCAGGGACCAGGAGTCATAATTGAAGTTGTTCACAAAGCCGGTGGTGGTCATAGTGGTGATCACCTGAAATACGGATGAGCGAAGGGCATCGAAGAAGCCTCCCGGTATTTGCCCGAAGATCATCAATATAATAATCGAAATAAACACTATTATGATATAGAACCTGAACTCTGCATCTCTGATCAGATAATTTAAATTTTTCTTTAGTATAATCTGATGATATATGATGAAATTGGTTCCTCCGAGCAAGAGAAAGATGCAGATGATGGCCTCCACCAGAATGCTATTGTATTCCGCAATACTGTAGGCCCTTGGGGAAAAACCTGCAGTTGAAATGCTTGAAAATGATGTGCATAGGGAGTCATAGACCGGGAGGCCTGCTGCCACTAGCAGCAGAGCTTCCATTCCTGTCAATCCAAGATAAATCCCCCAGAAGGCTTTAGCCGTGCTCTTAACCCTGGGTGTCAGCGCCTCTTTCATAAGGCCCAGGCCCTCAACGGAATAAAGCTCTCTTCCTGCCACGCCCAGATTGGGAAGAATGGCGATGAACAGCAGGATTATACCCATACCGCCCAGGAACTGGGAGAAAGATCTCCAGAATAGAAGGCCGAAGTAGGTTTCCTTTATAGTGAGAAGATCGATAAAATTCAGTGTCAGGCCGAAATCGAGCTCGATTATCCCTATAGGGGACCAGTGGATAAGCTGATGTGTGGTTCTCTCTACGAGTGCATAGGCCAGGCTGCTATGCACTGCCTCCTTGCTTAGAGTCCAATAGTGCTGTGAATCATACTCGCTGAGGATGGTAGCTCCCGTTGTAGTAAAACCGGACATCGATTCAAAGAATGCATCGACCAGCCCCAATCCCAGCAGCAAGTAGGGAAGAGCTCCGATCAGTCCTGCCATGAGCCAGCCGAATGAGACGGCAGCAAATGCATCCTTACGTCCCATATCGGATTTCTCCCCAAAATGCTTCAGGATCAGGCCGACGATAATTGCCAGAAGAGAGCTGATGCCAAAGGCCACCACCCCCAGGGGCTCCTTGTAGATGGCGGAGACGATTCCTGGTATGAGCATAAGTGTACCCAGCAGCATAGCCAGCATGCCCAGGATCCTCAGGATGATCCTTATCTTCATTATGTCGAGAGATCGGTTAAGGATGTTAATAACAATTGCCATATCCGTCTGATATAACAAAGGAGAAGAGAAGGAGACCGTATAAGAATTCCTGATCTTGGATTATTTTTTTAAAGGATTGCAACCATAGCGCGGAAAGGCCTTTCATCGGGCAAGGTCTTTTCTAATTGGATATATAAAAAAGATTTTAAAATTCAATTTACTTAGGCTCTTCTCAGAGCTATGAAGGCTACAGCCAGGAATCCTAAGGCGGCAAGCGCTGCTGCAAATCCTGGTACCTTTTCTGCTGCTTCCTCTGCCTTCTGGGCAGCCTCATCTACCTTTTCTGCTGCTTGGCTAGCTTCTTCGGCTTTCTGCTCGACCTTCTCTGCTGCTTTAGTTATGTTTTCTGCTGCAGTGGTGTTGGCGGTCAGATTCTCCACATGCTCAGCGGCAGATTTGAGATCTGCTGTTGCGTTCTCCGTTAGCTGTGCCGCTATTTCCACCTGTTTTGCAGACTCTTCCACTTGCATAGCTGCCTCAGCAACTTTGTCAGTCTCCTCTGCGCTTGCAGTTGTAACTGCAACCAACAGCATTAATGCTGCTGCTAAGATCACCACAACATTCTTCATGCTTTTGCCTCAGTGTTTTGCGCGAAACCACGAAGACGGTTGTATATATATCTAATGAATGATGTATGCTCAAAGTTTGGACTGGAGTTATTTTTATTAGATAAATATATTTTATTGTGGGCTTTTATGTTAAATTTTCTTGGTAGAAGCAGGTGGAAACAAGGCATTTATTTTGCCAGAAAACCTTAGGCTCATGGGAATGCCATCCCATAGAGTTTATTTTTAATTTTTATATACATATAGATTAATCTCAGCCTGCTCGCTGCGTCAAAGAGAGGATGGGCCATATTCCTGAGAAGGACAGACTGAGGATAAGAATAAGGATGAGAATAAAACCAGCCTTGAGGAAATGGGGATTAATGCGCAAAAAAGACATCCTGCGCATATCTTGATACCCTCGTGCATATACTGCTCACATTTGAACATCGCGAAAGCAAGAGGATCGGATCTTCCTTTATGGAGATGGAATGATATGATGCAAAAGTGATGGAATTTGCTTATGCAACAGGGTGATGGATGGAGTGAACCCCTCCGAGTGGACAAAAAGTTAAGCAATGCCGACTCATGGAGGGAAGTGCATGAAGAAGACCAGGCGGCGTTACGACCGGGACTTCAAGATATCAGTATTAGCCGAACTTGAGGCAGGCAAGCCACTTGCTCAGATCGCCCGCGAATATGGCATCCATCCGAGTCTTCCTTGCCGATGGAAGGCAGAGCTGGCTGAAAATCCCGAAAAAGCATTCATGGGTAACGGAAACAAGTACAAAGATCAGGCGAAGATTGCAGAATTGGAGAGACTTCTGGGCCAGGCTCATGCTGAAATTGACCTTTTAAAAAAAGCCTTCGCCATGACCCAGAAGAAGGTCCGCGAGGAGAGACGAAAGCCGATGTTGAGGGACGACATATGATCATTCAGGAAGCTCAATCAGATGGCCTTCTGTTGCCAATATCTCACTCCTGCTTGGCGCTGGATGTGAGTCGCAGCGGTTACTACGAGTGGTTGAAGCGGTCCGAAAAGTTCACTGCGGAGAATAGCGAATCTTCGGATCTGGTTAACCAGATTCAAGAGATAGCTTTGGAGTTTCCTTATTACGGGTACAGGAGAATTACAGCAGAACTTCAAAATCGCGGCTATGCGGTCAACCATAAGCGCGTGCTGAGGCTCATGCGCCAGGAGAAGTTGCTTTGCTATAAGAAGAAGTTCAAGCCGGTAACAACCGATTCCACTCATGGTCTGCCGGTCTATCCTAACCTTCTAAAAGGCAGGGAAATCACGGGACTGAACCAGGCATGGGCTTCTGATATCACTTATGTCCAGCTGCAGCACGAGCATATCTTTCTCGCGGTTATCCTGGATCTCTACAGCAGAAAGTGCATCGGGTGGGAGCTGAGCAGGAGCATAAGAAGCGATCTGGCCATGAGTGCTCTGGCAAAGGCATTGAAGAACCGTTCCAAGGAATCCCTTGAGGGTCTTATTCATCATTCTGATCAAGGCGTTCAGTATGCGTCCAAGGATTATGTAGACTGTCTTAAGGCGCATGACATCCAGATCAGCATGTCGAGAAAAGGAAATCCTTATGACAATGCTTTTGCTGAGAGTTTTATAAAAACACTGAAGGTCGAGGAGGTATATCTCAATGAATATGAGACATTTGAAGATGCATTCAGGAACATATGCAACTTTATTGAAAATGTGTACAACCATAAGAGGCTGCATTCAGCTCTCAATTACAGATCTCCGGTTCAGTTCGAAGTGGAGGTTGCCTTAAATACCATTGCTTAACTATTTGTCCATTATCAGGGGTGCAGTCCACCAATCTCTCGATTCTGCATGCATCAAGTTGGCCTCAGTTATCTCTGATATATTTGGCAAG
>MTKX01012141.1_pt4 | contig 10385 bp, 8 predicted proteins | sample 1042771 | NCBI WGS metagenome assembly MTKX01 (sample SAMN06212183, study PRJNA360534) | anaerobic digester metagenome | biome: Wastewater treatment plant; material: sludge; isolation source: anaerobic digester fed with sludge from wastewater treatment plant | place: Denmark: WWTP Randers ... | reverse complement strand
GGTTTCTATGACGCGATTTGGGAGAGCGCCGACGCCGGCGCCACTTGGACGTTGAACTGGTACTCGGCGCGTGACGAGTGGGGTACGTTCATCGGTGTCGATGCCAATGCTGCCGGGCGGGCCGTGGCATACCGGGGTGCGCAGATCCAGGAATTCGTCCTGCGCGATGCACAGGGGAATTGGACGCCACACGTGAACGCCGGTATTCGCAGCGAGGGCCGCGACATTGCGGTGGTCGGCGACACTGCCTGGATCGTGAGCGTGGGCGGGGCCCTGCCGAATGGCACCTACCGCAGCAGCGACGCGGGCGCATCCTGGCAGAAGGTCTCGGACAGCCTGCTTCAGGATTTCGACTTCGTAACGGCCTTCAAGGGCTTTGCTCAAGCGGGAGGACCGGTCTACGTGACCTACGACGGGGGCGCCACCTGGCGCTACCAGTCCGCCGGCGGGGCCATATGGCCTGGTGTGATGGACATCTGGGCTTTCGACCGGACCCACGCTGCTTGGGCGGAGACCGGTTTCGGTGATCCGAACCAGACCGCCCAGCTCTTCACTTACGTGGAGCCGTGGCAAGCCAGGTTCGAAGTACGTGGGCACGTGGCGCTCGCCGACGCCAACGTCAGCTCCGGCATGGCCGATGTCCCGATGGCGTCTTATCGCTTTGTCAGCAACGGACCGGTGCCGATAGACGTGCAGTCGCTCAGCCTGCGGGCCTCCGGTACTGGGAATGACGCGATGGATATCAGCACCGTACGACTCTGGTGGGACCGCAATGCTGATGGAGCGGTGGACGCCGGCGATGATCTGCTAGCCAGCAGGGCGTATCCCGGCGATGATGCGACCCTCAGCCTGTCCACGGTAGCGCTCGACGACCTTGAGCAGTTCCATCCGGTTGACTTGCTCGTGGCCTATGACTTTTCGGCCGCAGCCGGATCCACCGGCAGTTTCAGACTGGTGCTCGACGTGGCCGACATCCGCGCCAAACAGACGGGCAGCGACACGACTGTTTCGGTGACGGCGCCTGCAGGATTCATGCTCACGAGTCGGACCGTCACCGTGTCGCCATGATCATCCCCATGGACCTCGATCGAGCAAGTGAGTGGGAAGAGAACCGTAACCGTCCGGCGAAGTCCATCTGGCGGGAGGGGCGAGAGCGCGCATAATGGGAGACCGGAGCGCGGGTGCGCTGTAGCGATGATGGAGTCCGTTGCCGCGGGGCGCGGCGACCAGTCGGGCGGCGTTTCATGCTTCGATCGCTGACGGGGCCGTGCTCTATCTACAAGTCACTCTCGCGCGATGGGGAGGAGTCTTGGCTAGCGACACCTCGTGTGCTGGCGTCATTGCGGCTGACGAGATCGTGGGTGTGAAGTGGGGCCCATAGCCATGGACAGCGGCCGTAGAAGCGGTCGGCCGGGACGAGCACTCCGCCGATACCTTGGTGGGTCCTTTCGGGGTTATAGCTGTCCAGCTACGCCGATCTGCTCCTTGGCGTCCAGGAAGTTGCGGAACTCCACATGGCCACCGGGGCGCCGCTTCTCCCGCTTCCCGGAAATGCCGCTCGACGGGGGGGTGACGCTGTCCGACGACGGCGGCTTCTAGCTGGTGCGGGAATCCCGCGTAAGAGCGCGATCTTCGCTTCCAGCGCACTGATCTTGGTTTCCATGGCGAGGAGTTTCGCTGTCAGGTCGGCGATGGTCCTCTTCNNCTTCAGGATCGCGTTCTCGTTCTCCAGTTGTTGTATGCGAAAGTCCTTGTCGTCCACGCTGCCCGGTATACCACGGGCGATGCGGATGTCTAGGCATTTCCCGGAATTCACGAAAAACCGTGAACGATTACAAGGCATCGAACGCAGCGGCGATGGCGGCGCGAGTTGGACGAAGGTCTCCGAGCTGACCCGGAGCCGCGTGGCCGTGCTCTTCAAGAACGCGGTCTACCGGGTCGGCGCTGAAGGGCTCATTGTCGGCACCGACAAGGGCAAGACCTGGAAGACGCAGGGAAGCGCCGTCGATGCCGAGATGGGACCTTTCTTCGGCAAGGACGAGAACCATGCGGTCGTTGTCGGGAAGAAAGGCTTCTTCGAGACGATCGCCGGCGGAAAGACCTGGAAGCAGGCCGCGCCGCTCCCCTTTCCCGGTTGCCGCGTCGACTGGTTCGGCAATTACGCGTGGGATCCCATGGGGAACGTCTTTTACTTCGCCACCACGGCCCAGCCGGCCTTGAGGTACGTGTGCTGATCCGAGGCGGACGCGTCCTCGTCGAGCCCGAGCGCCACCCGTGCGGTCACGCTCCCCGGTAGATTGCCACTGCAGCCGCGACCGATGCGTCGTCCATGATGATCGCGCGAAGCGCGTCGAGCACCGCGCCCGGATCCGGACTGCCCCACACGCGGCGGCCCACGGCGGCGCCGCACGCCCCGTGCGTCATGGCTTCCTTGAGCTGACGGAAGATCGCGAGGTCGTCGGAGCTTTTCGGGCCGCCCGCCATGATGATGGGCACGTGCGCCGAGGACGCTGCCCTTGCGAACCCCTCGGAATCGTCGTTGTAGACCGTCTTGACGATGTCACAGCCGTACTCGAAGCCGAGCCGCATGGCAAGCGCGAGATCATCCGACGTCGGGCTCGTCTGGTTCGGATCGGCGTACGAAACGCGTGGGATGATTTCGGCGCAGAGGGGCATGCCGATCCGCTCGCACTGGGCCGAAACCCGCGCCAGCTTCTCGAGGAGCTGCGCCTCGAGTCGCGCGTCGCCGATGCCCACATAGCAATTGACGACCACCATGTCGGCGCCGAGCGCTGCGGCTTCCTCGGGAGTCTGAAGGAGGTGCATGATCGTGTCGGGGCCGCCGAGGTGCGAGATCGTCGTGTCGATGCGCATAATGATGCCCAGGTCGCCGACCTCGGTAGTTGCTTGGCGCAACGCGCCGGCCGTGAGAAGCACGGCCGTGGCCCCGTGCTCCCTGGCGAGGCGGACAAGCCGCGCCGGGTCCTCGGTGCCGCGCTGCGGGCCGAAGTAGATGGGATGGTCCAGCGGCAGAACGAGTGCCCTGCCGTTACGGAAGATGCGTCGCAGTCGGAGCTGCTTACCCATGCTGGTCGCGATCATGTTTCGTTGCCTTTCTCTTTGTCTTCCTCGATGTGGGGGCTGCCGGCATTCCCGTCGACTCCCGCACGATAAGCTCGACGGGGAGCACCGCCTGCGCGGGCTCGACTTCCTCGCGCGCGATTCTGCGCAGGAGCATTCTCGCCGCCGTCTCTCCTATCGCGTTGCGCGGCTGGCGGACGGTGGTCAGGCGGATCTTCGAGAAGCGCGACATTTCGAGATCGGCGTAGCCGATGACGGCAAGGTCATCGGGAATGCGCACGCCGCGCTCCAGGCACGCCTCGACGACGCCGATGGCGACCATGTCGCTGAAACAGAAGAGCGCATCGGGCATCGGCCGGAGCGCGAGGAGACGCTCGAGCAGCACCGCTCCGGCCGAGATCGTGGGCTCGGCCTGAAGATCGTACCGCGGATCAACCGCGAGGCCGCCACGCAAGAGCGCCTCCGCATAGCCCGCGTGCCTGACCCTGGCCGTCGAAACCGGGAGGGCGCTGCCAACGCACGCGATGCGCGTCCTTCCAAGGCCGATGAGATGCTCGGTCGCCTGCATCGCGCCGGTTCGGTCATCCGTCGTCACGCTGAAAAACGGCGTGTCGGCGAAGGTGCGATCGATGAGCACGAAGGGCACGTCCAGCCGCCAGAGCTCCCAGAAGAGCGCGGCATCCACCGTGCTCTGCGAAGGAGCGATGACCAGGCCGTCGACGCGCCAGGCCAGGAAGTCGTCGATGCTCCTGCTCTCGATGCTCGAATCGTGCTTTGCGTCGACGAGGAGGAGATTGTAGCCGCTTGCGTTGAGCGTCGCCTGAAGCGCTGCCGTGATGCCGGGGAAGAAGCTGTCCTCGAGCGACGGCACCACGAGTCCGACGATCCCGGTGCGCGAGCCGACGAGGCCGCGCGCGAGCTTGCTCGGGCGATAGCCGAGCCTGGTCGCGGCATGCCGAACGCGCGTCTGGGTCTCGCTCGAGAACGGTATGGGCTCGCCTTCCTTCACCTTGAGAATGCGCGAAACCGTGGAGGGCGAAACCGCCGCGAGCTTCGCGACATCGTGGAGCGTTGCGATGTGTTCTTCCACCTTCGATGTCCCAGTGCCTGCCCGGCGCACGAGCCGCTTCACTCGTCCGGTGTTACGTGCTCGATGCCGAGGTAACCGCACAGCATCGCGACTTCTGCGGAGATATCGCCCAGTGCCACGGCCAGGTGGTGAGGGAACCCGTGCTCGATGATGAGCCGGTTGAGGCGCACGGGGTCGCTCACCTTGACATCGGTTGCGCTGTAGAGGATTCCCTTGGCCGTCTGGGGCGAGCTTTCGCCTCGGAACGACAGCAGCTTGAAGCGCCCATCCGTCGTTCTGAGGATGCAGAGGCCGGTCTTCGGCCCATACTCGAACTGGCCGATGTGGACGGGGCCCATCGTTTTGCCGAACTGACGCAGCACCGGGTGGCAGGCGATGGCGTTTGTCGGACTGTCCGGACTCGCGCCGCCCTTCGATGCGCGTGCGGCGCACGGGGCCATATGTCCGCAGATCCCCATGCCGCAGTGCCCGAGCTGGACGATTTCCGAGCCTGCCGTGTAGTTGACCCAATCGAGGCACGCCGCCGGCTTGCCGGTGAGAAGCGTGCCGATCGTCTGCGCCACGGCCGTGGGCCAGTCGCCCTCGCAGCCGGCAGCCGTCACATCGCCGCGGGCGAGGAGTTGCCCCATGGCCATGCATGAGCTGATGCCGATGACCGGCTCATTGGATTCGGGCCAACAGCGGCATGCCGCCGATGTATAGCCGTTCGCGCGGACGATCGCGCGGAGCGCGTGGTAGAGCCTTACGCCTCGCGTGAGCATGTCGTGGTCGACGAGGATCTCGGCTTGCGTCGAAATCTCGCGTGCCGTAGCTTCCACGTCGGCATCGGTGAAGGATTGCGTGCCGAAGTACCCTCTCGCCGAGCCGGAGCGGAAGACCTCCATGACCGCGGAGAGGTCGACGGTGTCGACGCGCGTTCCGAAAACCCCCGCGAACGCGATCTGGTCATCGGTGGCGGAGTGAAAGCCGCTCGGTGCATCGCCGAAACGGCAGAGGTAGTCGTTCCTGAGGAGCCTGATGGCCCGCGCGACCGAGAGCACGCGCTCGAACGCCGTGCGGAACGTCGGCCCGTCGGTCGGCCCGGGAAGCGTGACAATGTGCCGGCCGAGCCGCTTCGCCACGTAGTTGTTCATGATGACGCCGCACCACGCATTCGTGGCCCATTCGCCGATGGACGGCTCGGGATCTGCCATGACGACCAGAGGAGTCTTCGCGAGCGTGGGATGCGTTGCAATCGTCAGAAAGACCTGGCCGTTGGGAAAGGCGACATTGGCGATCGCGATCAGGTCCGCGCCGGCGGCCGCCAGCTTCCGCGCCGCGTCCGTGGCCTGCCACGGATTCTCGACGCGGCCGATGACGAGCGAGGCGGGGTCGATGCGCTTGGCGGCGACGAGTTCCTCGAACAGTCGTCGCACGGCGCTCTCGGCGCGGTCCTTGGCCTTCGGATTGAAACCGTCGATCGAGGTCGTGACGAGGCCGAGCCGGGGAACGAGCCCGTTGCGGGAATTGCGTGTATCCATGCATCCTCCTGAGGTGCCTCCGAGGGGCTCCGATCGGCGACCGCGAGCCTCCGAGAGGGCGAATCGCAAATACGAATACAAACGTTGTAATTTTATAGCTGGGCCTCGAGCTCGTCAAGAGAAGCTCGGTCAGATGCCGGAGGCGAGGGCCATAATAGGCGCGAAGCGAGCTTGACAAGAAGCGGCCGCCGCAGACAAAATACAAACGTTTGCTTTCCGCGGGGAGTCCGCCGTGGGCGACGGTGCGAGGCGCCCCGTGCGGCCGTGTTCCTGTGCCGGAACGGAGGCCAACATGGCGATGCGGTCTCGTCGAGGAAATGGTCTGAGTGGAACGGTGCTGCGGGCGTTTCTTATGGGTGCATGCGGCACCGCGTGCGTGTTTGCTCAGAGCGAACCCAAGAACCTGGCTCGCGATGCGCACGCGAGTGCGTCGGAGACGTACACGAGCGACCTGTCGCCGGAGAAGGCGAACGATGGCGACGCGGACAGTAGCTGGTCGGGCATCCCAGGGCACAATCAAGGCGTCTGGTTCCAGCTCGAGTGGAAGATGCCGATCGAAGTCGGCGAGGTCGTGATCAGGCAGCATGACACGTATGTGCGCGAGCTCGACCTCCAGGTACGCCCCGGAGCCGGCGGTCAGTGGAACACGATCGGGCACCTCGGGACGCCGAAGGGGAAGCTGCCCCTCGTCGTTGCCGTGCGTTTCAAGCCCATGGTCGTAAGCGCCATCCGGATCGCGGAGATAACGAACGGCCCGAGCTTCAGGGAGGTCGAGGTCTATGCCCGTCCGTACGCGAAAGGGACGCTCACCAATCTGGCCTCGGACTACCGCGGGAGGTTCGTGGGCTGCGTGTGCGACACGGAAGGCGCGACGCCGTTCGCAGCGGCGGAAGTGACGCTGTCCGGAGAGAGCGCCTACGGCGCGTGGAAGGTCACGGCGAGAACCGACGAGAAGGGTGTGCTCCTCGCGCCGATGCCCCTGGGCATGNNGCGCCGCGCGCTCCGGCGGGCACGGAGTTGCCGGACCCGGCGCCATCGGACGCGCAGATCGAAGCCGCGGCATTTCACTACGGCCCGACGCCCGTCAGCATCGAGCGGAAGACGACCAGCTTGAGCAGCGGCTGGAAATTCGCGCTCGATCCGCCCGCGGACTTCTGGAAGCCCGATTTTGCCGATGGCGGCTGGTCGCCGATCAACGTCCCTGCGCATTGGGCCATGGAGGGCTTCGACAACGATTCCGGCATCGGTGGATACAGGTTGCGCTTCGCGCTGCCGGCGGGAAGCGGTCGTCCGCGGCTCAGGTTCGAGGGCGTGTACAGCGGCGCGGAGGTGTGGGTGAACGGCAAGCTCCTCTGCACGCACGAAGGCGGCGCGTTCCCGTTCGAGGTCGATCTGGCCGGCACCGCCGTGCCCGGCGACAACGTGCTCGCTGTTCGCGTCAGGGAGCACACACTCACCAGCGACGAGCTCGATCACATGAGCTGCTACGCGGACTTCCCGCTGGCCGGGATCTTCCGGCCGGTCGTTCTCTTCTTCGTTCCGGAAGTGCACTTCGGCCTATTGGAGTACGCGACGACCTTCGACCGTGATTATCGCGATGCGACGCTGCACGTGTATGCCCGCGTCGTGAATGAATCGAGAGTTCCGTATCGCGGCGTGGTCGAAGTGATGCTCGCCGGGCCGAACGAGGAGGAGACGGTCGCCGCGCGCGCAGCGTCGTCCGCAGTGGAGATCCGCCCCGGCGAGAGCGCCGATGTCGATCTCGGCCTGGCGCTGAAGTCGCCGAAGGCCTGGAACGCCGAGGAGCCCAATCTCTACCGCTTGTCAGCATTCCTGCGCTCGGGAAGCGAAGTGACGGATGGGGTTGTGCAACGAGCCGGCGTGCGCCAGACCGAGATCCGCGGCAAAGAGATCCTCGTCAACGGCAGGCCGATCAAGTTCCTGGGAACATGCTACCACGACAGCCATCCTCTCATGGGACGAGCCGTGACGCCCGACGTGACGCGGCGCCATCTCCTGCTCATGAAGGAGTGCAATCTCAACGCGGTGCGGATGTCGCACTATCCGCACGTGCGCGAGCTCGTTGAGCTTGCCGACGAAATCGGCTTGTACGTGGAGGACGAGGCTTCGTTCTGCTGGGCGAAGGGCGGGAACGACCTGCGCCGCCTTCCCCGGATCGTCGAGATCACCGCGGGATTGATCGCGCGGGATCGCAACCGCCCTTCGGTGGTCTTCTGGTCGATGTGCAACGAGACGTGGGGCTACGGCTACGCCTTCGAGCGCGCCCACGAGTGGGCCGAGGCTTCCGATCCGAGCCGCCCGCACAGCGCGGGCTTGAGCGCGTGGCTTGAGATCGCCACGCTGCACAATCCTCTCACGATTGCGCGCATGGACGAGCACGAGGGACTCGACCAGCCGCTCCTTTTCGACGAGAGCCTCTGCATCTTCCAGGGAATCTACAACGACACACTGGACCTCCAGCGTGATCCCGGGATTCGTGACTACTACGGCAACTGCCTTCCGGGCATAGTCGACCACATGTTGCGCAGCAGGACCACGCAGGGCAGCTTTATCTGGTGCTGGGGCGACGATCTTTTCTGCGTTCCGGGCCGCGGTCTCGAATACGGGCGGGATTCGGCCAGGGAGTACTTCGTCGAGAGCTCGTATCGGATGCCGGGCCGTGGGATCGTGGGCGATGCACCATGGGGTGCCGTCGATGGTTGGCTGCGACGGAAACCGGAGTTCTGGCACATCAAGAAGAGTCACTCGCCCGTGAGAATCAGGGGGGACGTGCTGCCCGTTCCCGCCGCGGGGCAACCCATCCGCGTGCCCGTTGAGAACAGGTACGACTTCCTGGATCTGCACGCGCTGAAGGCGACGTGGGGTCTGGGAAGCGAAAAGGGCGAGACCGCGTGTGCGATCGCACCGCACCGATCGGGCGTGATCGAGATCGCGCCCAGGGAACCCGTGAAGGAAGGCGCCGCGCTCTCGCTGGACTTTCATGATGGCGCGGGGCGGCTCATCGACACGTACCGGCTCGCCTTGGGCAAGGAGGTCGCGGCGGCGCCGCCCTGCATGTTCCTCTCCGGCAAGACGCTGACTCGCAACAAGGAGGAGTTGTTGTGCGGCGTCCTCGAGAGAATCAGAGGCGCAGGATTCGCGGTCGCGATTCATACGAGCACCGGGCTTTCCCAGCGCGTCGTCGTCGGGAAGGACGCCGTTCTGCTCGAGCTCCCTGCCTTGCACGTCCTGAGACGCGATCGGCAGTACGCCGCAATCCCCGATCGCCATTCCTGGAGGATGACGGGGCTCGATATCAAGGAGGCGCAGGACGGGAACGTGGTCATCTCCGTCAATGGAGAGTACGCGGACTTCCAGGGCGGCTATCGACACCTGCTCACGCCGCGAGGGGAGTTGGAGACGACCGCGACGTTCAAGTACATCGGGGAGGACATGATCGTGCGCGAGGCGGGGCTGCGTTTCTCGGTCCCCAGAGAGTGCGACATCCTCCAGTGGGAGCGGAAGGGCGCCTGGAACGTCTATCCCGAGGATCACATCGGTCGGCTGCGCGGCGCAGCCGTGCCGTTCGAGGGAGGCAACAGCGGAATTCCGCCGACAGGCCCGTGGGCATTGGATCCATCTCCACGCGGATCGAACGACTTCCGCAGCACCAAGCAGACGATCCTTTGGGGCGGTATCCACTACCCCGGAGGGCCGGGAGTCCTGATCGCGCCGGAGGGCGAGAAGCACCTCCGCGCGGAAGTGGAAAGCGATCGCATCTCCGTCCATGTGAGTGACTGGTACGGAGGGACGGGGACCGATCTGTCGGAATGGGTCCTCAACTACTCGCGCGGCAAGCCGATCGCCAAGGGAGCGACGATAGTCTCGAAGGTCAAGCTGCGCCTGGTCAATGGATTCGGCGCGGAGAAGGCCGTCTTCGCGGGGCAGCCGAAGGCGCGCTGAAGCGGTGGTCGATGCAAGCGATTGCATCACGGATGCGCTCGGGAGTGTATGACCTTGCTTTGTCTGGTTTTTGTGATGAAACAGCCTTGACGTGATTCCGTTTGATGGGCTACAATCGGTGCCGATTCAAACGTTTGCATAGGAGGAAGCCATGCGGAAGGTCACGCGCCGGGCAGCGGCTGTCGGGTGCGGAATCGTCATCGCCGCCGCCGCGGCGACCGCCGCGGGCGGAACCGACGTGAAGGTCGACGTGAAACCGCTTCACGAGGGGCGCATCAATCCCATGCTCTTCGGCAGCTTCGTCGAGCTGCTCGATGATCTCGTCCCCGGGATGTGGGCCGAGATGCTGAACGATCGCGGTTTCGACGGCGTCATACCCCAGGCCAAGTGGTGCTACTACGACGGCCGGCCGAACTTCTGCGACCGGGAGTCGGAGAAGGACGCGAGNNGCCGCCGGCCGGGCGATGCTTGCGCAGGGAGGCACGGCGGTCGTCAAGGGGGCGACCTACGTCTTCTCGGGGCACTTCCGCGGTGACAACCCCGGGCTCAAAGCTCGAGTGGCGCTCAGGGCGTTGCTGCCCGACGGCGCGTGGATGGAGCTTGCCTCGGCCGAGCTCGCGGCGTTCTCCTCCGAGTGGAAGAAGTACACCGCCACGCTGACTTCCTCGGGGACCACGGATCGCGCGGTGTTCGCGCTGGAGGCTTTGGGCGGCGGCAGTTTGTGGGCCGAC
>MTKX01000306.1_pt1 | contig 10396 bp, 9 predicted proteins | sample 1042771 | NCBI WGS metagenome assembly MTKX01 (sample SAMN06212183, study PRJNA360534) | anaerobic digester metagenome | biome: Wastewater treatment plant; material: sludge; isolation source: anaerobic digester fed with sludge from wastewater treatment plant | place: Denmark: WWTP Randers ... | reverse complement strand
CAGGTGGATCCAACCAGGGGTAATCGCCCACAATCCTTTCCCCTTCCCCTGCAACTCCCCCGCCCCCTGTTACCACCGGAATTCATCTTGGACTTTTACTGGTCCCTCCTCATCATGCTTCAAGACCGCACCCAAAGACAAGTCCAGGCTGTACAACCTGAGGTGCTGATTCAACCGGAATTACCGGTCGATTTTGATATGTTTTTAAGCTTTCCAAAAGTAAAACAAATTATTGAATATGGAGAACAAGCTGCAATGGATGCCCTGCCCCGTATCAGGGAATTGATAACCCGTTCATCATCTGGAAATCCCATGCCGAAGCAGCAATAAATAGATCCCAAGTATGATCAAAACAATCGATCCGGTATTTCCAATAAATCCCAGCGCATTATCCGGATTTCCCCCGATATACAATCCCCACCCTGTCATTGCCAGGATACCGGCGGGGATTAAAGGCCACCATGTGAACTTATCAGTAATCACCCGGCTGAAAACTGTGATTAATCCCCATCCAATTGCCAGGATCACCAGCATGGATCCCGTTTTTGCCAGAGCAGAGATGGCACCGGAGGTCCCCCACGCCTGGTAAATTGCCGGTCCGGTTGTCACCAAAAGGCTCCCTGGAATAATAAAACCAATCCACCGGCGATATAGTCCGATGGCAAGGAACACCAAACCAAGGGTTGTAGCAGTATAAAGAACAAAATCCAATAAACGAAGCGTAGTATACAGAAAGGTAAAACCTATCGATGCCAGGATGGCAGCTGGGATGATCGGCCAAAGCAATACTTGACGGTTAATGGTGAGGGATAGAATGGTAACAAGCAACCATCCGGCGGCAAATGCCAGGATCCCCCATCCCAATTTTTGTGTCCAGTTCCAGGCAGCTGCCCTCCCAAAGAAAAAGAACAACGACGCGCCAAGTGCCAAAAGCAGGCTGCCAGCAATATAATAACCACGCTGTCTCCGGGTCACACCTCCAAATAATAAGGCAAAGCCAACCACAGGTGTAATCGCCAGAATGATCCACCCGGTTTGAAGATATCTTTCCAACAGGAAAGAACCTCCCGTGATGATCAGGACCAATCCAATCACATAGGTCAGTTGGTGTTTTATCGGGTGGGGTCCAGGTGTAACTGTATTTGTGGAATTTTCTGACATCGTCAATCGCTAGCCTTGTTAATCATTTTATACAATTGCTGCCATTCCGTGATGTGAATTAAGTCATGATAACCTGCATGGGATTAGTGAAGCAATCCAATTTCACGGGCACGAATTACAGCATGCATCCTGTCGCGGGCGCTTAATTTGTTTAATATGCTGGTGATGTGATTCTTAACCGTCCCTTCTGCTATGACAAGCGTTTCTGCAATTTCCCGGTTGCTTGCACCGGTGGCTACCAGATGTAATATTTCCACTTCCCTGGCAGTCAATGGATCCACCAATTCTTCCTGTTTTGATGATGTGGGTCTGGAAAAACGGGAAAATTCTGCCACAACTTTGGCGGTAATGGATGGAAGTAAAAAATATTCCCCACGTGCTGCGCTGCGGATGGCATCAGCCAGTTTCTCGGAAGACACATCTTTCAGCAGGTATCCCACTGCACCGGCTCTTAATCCATCAAAAACGGACTCATCATCATCAAATGTGGTCAAAACAATGATATGGCTATCCGGCAAAACGCTCTTAATGCGCTTGATCGCGGTAACCCCATCCATTACCGGCATCCGCAGATCCATCAGGATGACGTCCGGGCGGTATTGCACGGTCAGCCGGATTGCCTCTTCTCCATTTGCCGCCTCGGCAACAACGTTAAAATCGGGTTGCACTGACAGAAGGGTATGCAGCCCTTCCCGGAAAAGAGCCTGATCATCCACTAATAATATTTTGATTTCATTGTTCATCCTGGTACACGAACCTCCAGTTGCACTCCCTCATTCTTGTTTGATGAAATGTCAAAATAACCATTCAATAGCCGCACTCGTTCTTCCAACCCAATCAGACCAAAACCACCGTTGAAATCCTCTGCCCCCATTCCATTATCGCGAATGCAGATGCCCGTTGTTGAGATTTCCCGAAAATCCAGATCCACCCAAATTTCAGATGCCCGGGAATGTTTGCGGGCGTTATTGATGCCTTCCTGGGCAGCACGGTAAATTGTCATATGGCTGGCAGGTGCAAGCACACGCGGAGTGCCTAATACCGTCAAGTGAACCGGGATTCCGCTTTCCGCTCCATCATGAATTAACTTTTCAATCAACTCTGGTAAGGGTTGAATTTGCTCGTTTGTCGATCTTAGGGTGCCTACGGATTGTCGCACCTCAGTGAGAGCATCTTGGGCTAAAGCCTGCGCTTTCTCCATGGAAAACTCAGCTTTTTCCGGCGACCTTAACATGACAGCCCGGGCTGCCTGAATCTGCATCAGGATTGCAGTGAGATAATGACCCAATCCATCATGGATTTCGCGTGCCAGCCGGTTTCGTTCCCGGGTGATCGTCAGGTCCTCCAGCTCATCCACCAGCCGTTCCACTTCTTTTCGTGCTTTCTCTTCATCCACTGCCATTTGAGTAAAAATCACAATAAAAATCATTCCCGCGATAAACATTGGAAGACCAGACCAGACCGCAGTGAATGACTCGGAATACAACCGAATTACAAAACCATAAATGAATATAATTGTAATATTTGTGTAATAACTATGCCGGCTTGAAAGCAAAATAACCGCGTGACCAGACAGGGGGAACAGTACCATCGCATTAAAGCCCACTCCTCCGGTTAAGTAGACAATGGTGGAGCCCAGTGGTATTTGTATTAGAAAATATAAGTAACGGAGAGATGTATTTTTGGACCGCAAACAATAATTAAAACCATACGTACCAACCAAAATATACACTACCCCCAACACAGCCAGTAATATAATTTGGATGAGGTTTGCAGATTGAAAAGTACTGAATGTTGTAAAATATGCTGCCAGCACAACAATCGCAAATGCCAAATCCGCACTGCTGCTGACCTGCCTGATGGACCTTTGATTATTTTCCGGTTGGTTCATTACCAGTAAGATTATACCGTATACACAATATATAAAAAAAACAGGCTGATTGTAATCAACCAGCCTGTTTTTTTATTCAGTTCTGCTCTACAACAATTTACTTCTTGATCTGAGCCATCTGCTCAGCAAGAATGTCATTTGCTGTCGCATTTAATGCATCGAGCGTGGTCTTGACATCAGCACCGTCAGCAATAGCTGCAAGGGCAAGGTTCACTTCTTCGCGGACGAAGTCGTAACCAGGCACAGGGGGTTCAAAGTGACCGTACTTCAGCATGTCAAAGGCTGTCTTGTAGGCAGGCTGGGAAGCAAAGTAGTCCGTCAAGCCTTCGGCAACACTGGCGCGCACCGGGAAGTACTGGCTGGCGATTGCCCATTTTGCCTGTGCTTCGGTGCCGGTGTAGTATTTGAGGAAGAGCCACGCTGCCAGTTCGCGTTCGGGGGTGGTCTTCGGCATGCTGACAGAAGCACCATACACATTCATGACAGGATCAGCCGAGGTGTGGGGGATTGCAGCAACGCCCCAGGCATGGTTAGCGCCGCTTTCGGCAGCTGATTGGTAGTAGGGCAAACTGGAGCTGGAACCAACAGCAAACATCAGGGTACCATTACCAAAGTCAGTCTGGTCGCCGTAATCTTCGGTCACAAGCTTGGCGCAGCCTTCCTGGAAGAGACCCTGCAGGAAGGTCATGGAATCAATGGCTGCCTGGCTGTTCAGGGTGAAGACACCATTTTCGTAGTCATAGATATCTCCGCCGAACGCAAACGTCCAGGACGCAAGGCGGGAGGTATCAATGCTCAACTCATAGCCATGGCTGCCTTCTGCAGTCGCCTTGGAGAAGGGAGTCTGGGAAGCAGCGCAAGCGATTGCCTTGAATTCTTCCGGTGTGGCGGGAGGATTCTCAAAGCCGAGTTCCTTCATCCAATCGAGATTGTAGTACAAAACTTCCATGGAGCGATTGGGGGGGAATCCAAGGCGGGCATTTCCAAAATTGGGGAAAACATCCTGTGCAAAGAAACCGGGGAAGAAATCTGCCTGTTCTTCAGCAGTGAGTCCCCATTTCGGGCTGTTCACCATCGAATTCATATCAACCAATGCATCCGCAAGTTGATAGGTTGCAGCCTGGTTCTGATAGGCAACCACGAGGTCAGGAACATCCGGGGTGTTCAGGATGGGCAGCATCTTGTTGAAGATGTCGCTGTAGGATCCCTGAAATTCAGCCGTGACTTCGATGCCGTATTCGTTGGTCTTGTTGAATTCATCAATGATTTCCAACAGGGCAGCTTCGCGGGCTTTGGTGTGTTGATGCCAAAAGACAATCTTCTGACCGGTGGGATCCACATTCGCCCATTCATCTGCCACGGGGGCTTCGGTTGGGGCTTCTGTTGGAGCTTCGGTAACAACCGGAGCCTCGGTTTTGGCTTCGGTCGGGACGGCAGTCGGCTGAGCCGTGGGTTTCGGCGTGCAGGCTGCCAGGATCATGGTGGCAACAATCATAAGAGCCATCAGACCATACAGTTTGGTTTTCATCTCTTCCTCCTTAGGTTGAGCAGAAAAAAGTTGATTGATATCGGGTAAACCCCGGTACCGACAATGTATTTTATCCTTTAAGTCCAGTTGTGGCAATCCCTTCCGTGAATTGTTTTTGCGTTAGGAAGTAAATTACCAGAATGGGAAGCAAGGATATCATTGCGCCAGCCATTAATAAATGGGTCTCAGGGCCGGCTTCTGTAACAAAGTTCCACAAGCCCACCATCAATGGGCGCCAGGTTTCACGAGTGGTGACCAGCAACGGCCAGGCAAAAGCATTCCAGGCTCCAATAAATCCAAACAGGAGAACTGTCATGATCGGCGCTTTACTGATTGGTAAAACAATTTGAACCAAGAAGCGGAAATGTCCCGCTCCATCCATCCGGGCAGCATCCCATAATTCGTTGGGAATCTGGGCAAAAAATTGCCGCAACAGGAAAATGCTGAATGCATTTGCCATAAATGGCACCGTTAATGCTTGTAAACTATTCAACCAGGAACCGCCAGGCAAGGGGATGATTGCCCCGCGAATCATCAGCATGTTGGGAAGCAAGGTAACAGTTTCAGGAATCATCATGGTGCTAAGGAGGAGAGCAAAAATCACATCCCTGCCCCAAAACTTCATTCTACCAAAGGCATAACCGGCAAGAACCGAGGTAATCAACAACCCTACCACGGTTGTGATTGTGATGATCACACTGTTTACAAAATACTTGGCAAATTTTGCCTCATTCCACGCATTGATGTAATTTTCCCATTGGGGAATTTCCGGAAGCCATTTTCGGTTGATGGTTTCGCCCAGGGTCATCAATGATGTCGACGTCATCCAGAAAAAGGGAACAAATGCAATCACCGCTCCAAATATCAGGATCAAATAGATTGGCAAACGGGCAAACCACCGGGTTTTATGAAATGGTGTGCGCACCATGCCGGTTTGCCTTGTCTTTCCGGTATCCGTCTGTGTGCTGTTAGCCATAGAACACCTTCTTCCCCAGCAGTTTGTTCTGTGCAAAGGTCAATCCCAGGATTACCAGGAACAAGACAATTGCCTGGGCTGCAGCGTAACCATAGTTATTTGCCCGGTAAAAAATTGAAAAAATTTCAACGCTGGCTGTCTGTACAGTCCCCTGTGCAGATGGGACTTCCATGACAAATATATGATTGAACGCCTTAAATGTGCCAATAAAGGATACTAAAAACAGGTAAAAAGTAACCGGGGAAAGCAACGGAACTGTAACGTTCCTGAACACCCCCCAGGCATTTGCACCATCAATTTCTGCTGCCTCGTAGATCTCCTTGGAAATGGAACCCAAACCTGCCAGGAAAATGACCGTGTTGTAACCTACAAATGTCCAAACGCCGAACAGGATGATGGTTACCAACGCAAGGCTGGGACCTGCCCAAAACCCTTCAATATTCCAACCAAATAAAATTTGAGAGAATGGGCGGGGCTCAAACAACCACTTTAATGGACCAGCACCAAACCAACTCAATACGGTATTTGCCAGAGCCGTTTCACGGGGTGAAAAAATGGAACGGAATACAACCGCTGTTGATACAACGGGAGTGATGTACGGCAGGAAATAGATCATCCGAAAAACATCCTTGCCCCGGATGTTTTGAAACAACAAATAAGCAAGAACCATTGCAAGAATAATTTGGGTGGGCACTGTACCAATGGCATAAAACAGTGTAATCATCATGGATGTCCAGAATTTTTTATCACCGCCTGCCATCAACCTGCCCCAACCACCGGCGAGCAGAAAGCCTACAGCCACTAATAAAATGGCGGCGATCACCTTGGCAACCACCACACCCCTGGAACTGGAGCGAAATGCAGATGTCCATAACCAGTAGGCAGCCACCAATAAAGCAACCCCAAGAAGAAACAGGAGAAGTCCTCCCCAATCTCCAACGATCTTGTCGTAGTTGTCAAATCCCAGAAACCCCCCCTTGGTTACCCGCCAATTGAATAGACTCATATATACAGCATAACCAATGGGGAAAAGCCCAAAAATACCGATGATTAGAATGGACGGAAGAAGAAAAAGGTAGGCTGTAAGTTGCTCTTTTAGATGATTCCACTGACTGATCAATGACCGCCTTGGTTTACCTGGTGATTGGTCTTGAGTATTCAAAAGCACCTCCCGGGTTTGAGCCGATCACTCGAATAATTCTACCCATTTATTTTACATCAGTCTATCAATTGAAATATGTGTCATTAAGCCAAATGCAGGCAACAATATTCTTAAAATTTTTCGATTTCTTTATTTCATTTCAAAGATGGCAATGAGTGGGTCATGGTCACTCAAATTGAAATCCTCATGGTATATGGAATTGAGGTGAACCACATCAAAATAGCTCAAACTCTCAAAAATCGTGCGGCTGACAACCATATGATCCAAAACCTGGGCGTTGCCCTCATAAATATATGTATATTGTTGTTCTGGAGGTAGGATGGAAATCAGGTTGGTGAAATCTCTCCCCATCAAGGTTGTTAGCGTTTCCGAAAACTGAAAATCATTCAAATCTCCCATAATGATGATACGGGCATCAGGATCCAATTGAAGGATTTCAGTTGCAAAATCATGAACAGCCTGTGCCTGCCGTTTTCGTTGAAATTCGGAATTTTGGACAGGCGGCTGAATGGAGCCAAACAGCGCTGTGTCGCCACCCTTGGAATTGAAGTGGTTTAAAATGACAAAAATTTTCTGACCTCGAAACACAAATTCGCCGACCAATGGCTTTCGGCTTTCAAAAAACGCATATGCATTGGGTTGAATTCTGCCAGGATTTGCAGTCAGAGAGACGCCAGTATCATCTCTGTTCAAGCCAACCTCATTAACAGCATCCCCGCCAGGCTTATCCCAAAAAGCCACCCCCCTGTCAGTCCGAAAGAGGAAGCCAACCCGAATATTTCCTCCCGTCTCCCCCCCATCCCGATTATTCAAAGGGGGAATATCCCGAAATTCGTAGACGGGTCCGCCATTTTCCAGAATGGCGTTTATGATCGCCTTGTATGTGAGGGATGCATCAACAACCTGATCGTCCAACGGTCCGGTATTGTCCTGGATCTCCACCAATCCAAGAATATCCGGCGATTTTAGAATATCAACGATATGCTTTCCCAGCGTCTGGAACCGGCTGGGAGGATCGGATGGATCCAGGTTTTCGAGGTTATAAACAGCAATGCTGATTTCATCAGGATCCCGCTCCGGTACATCAAATGTGGATATACTGCCTGTTACTTTTTGAGGTTTCCGTATTGGGAGGACTTTAAAATTCCCATAGTTATAATCCATGATCCCAGTAACAGGTCCAGAAAATCGGTCTCCGGAGTTCACTTGGGGTAAAGGAACCAGCAGATCATCCAGCATGATTCGTTCCGGATTGAAATCATTCTTCTGGATGACAATGGTGGATTCCCTGCTGATTAAACCACTGGATAAGCCTCCATCCGCAAGAACAACAATTTCGTTATAGGCATTGGTTGGTCCAACAACCAGGGGATCATCAATTTCAACCAGCATGCTTTCGAGGGTTTCATAAAAATCAATCCCATCCTCATCCGGATCAAAATGCAGAAATTTATCATTATCAATGATTCTGCCGGGAGGAACCCTTCCCTTTTGCCCGATTTGCACTGGTTCTGGAAGAGCGCCGAACTCTTCCAACAACGTGTAACTTTCCTGGTCAATCTTAGTGATGGGAAGGTTTCCGGTGGCAACGCCCCCCGGATACAGTTCATCTACAATTCCATGAACAGCCAGGATATTTCCAACCTCAATGCGAGGACGCATCCGTGTATAAACAAAAATAGCATCCGAGGTCAGGACATTTCCATCCGGCTGAATGGCTTGTAAATAATATCCGTCCGCTCGAATTGCAGTGACAATCCCCTCCACCCCGTTTACCTTCCGACCCTCCATGGGAGAACGATGCCCTTCCCCCTGGATCATTGATATGGTGATTTGATCGGGATCAATTGTTTGGGTTGGTGTGGAGGTCAAAGTTCCAACCATTGGTTGGGTGGCACAACTGGAAATTGTTAAACAAGCCGCTAATAAAGCGAGGATCAAGTATTTTTTCATGATGTTATCAACTGATTGTTTTGGATTCAAAAATTATACCATCCTAAGGCAGTGTATATATTATGGCTATACGCATTTTTTTCATTCCATTTCTTTCGATCTTTTTCATGTATAATTAAAACAATTGTTAAAGCGATTTGCCTGGAGGATACCAACCCATGAAGAAAATATTCATTATCATTCCAATTGTATTTGTTGTTCTAGTTCTTTTAGTGTTTCTGCTGCAACCACATATTTACCTGCTCAAACGCGTCAACGCCGATCAGGTTGGAGTTCAAGTTCGGGGAGGAAAGATTGTCAATGTTGTACCACCCGGCATTTATTCGGACGTTGGTCTGTTTGTAGATTTGTTCACCTACACAACCCAGGCTTATCAATTCAACGTAACAGACCCGGAAGTGATTACACTTGACAATCAACGACTGGGAGTCACGGTTAGTGGAAGCATTTTCCGCCCGGATGGTTCCAATGTTGAAAAAGTAACCGAACTCTGGCCAAAATACCGGAATATTTATCTGAGTGACGAAAATATGCAGTTGGTTGTTACCAACCTTGCAACACAGGCGATGAAGGTATGTGTGGGTGATCGCCCATTCCAGGACTCTGTGATTGGATCCGACCGGGATTCTTTGCGCAATTGTATTGATGATGAATTAAATAAGTTGTGCGAACCTTACGGATTAAGTGTCGAGAATGTCACGGTTCCCAATGTCAGCCTCTCCCCCGAAGTGACCGCCTTATTGGATGCCATTACAAAAAGCCGCCTGGAAACAGAAAAGGCACAACAGGATAAATTGAAGGCAACTGCTGAAGGTGAAGCACAGCAGGCACAACAGGAAGCGACCATTCGCGTGGAGCAATCCAAAATCCAGGAAACAACCCGGCAGCAAATTGTCCTCGCAGCTCTGGAGGAGGAACGCCTGAAGGCTCAACTGAATGTCATTGAAGCCGAAAAAGCGAACTCCCTCCTTTCAGCNNCAAATTGCCATGGTGAATGCATCGGCAATCAAGGACACCGACAAAATTATCTTCACCCCCGAAGGGGTCTTCCCCCAGTTGGTGTTTGGGGATAATATTCTGTCAACGGTTGCAGTACCAAATCCAGAATAGCCGAATTCACAAAATAATAAAAGAGACCAGGTTGAAACTGGTCTCTTTTATTTTCCTTGCCAGCCGGTTTGTTTGTTGATATTTTTCTTCATCCTGAGATCAATATAAAGCGCCCAGGAACTAAAACATAAGGCAATAAATATAATTAAAACCATCACTCGGGTGGTGTCGTGCAAAGCTGAAACCTGAGCTTCCAATGCATTGAATTGATTTTGATAATATTGCATCCTCGCTCCCCACAACGCGCCCATCACAGAAATCCCCGTGGTCTGTCCCAGTGTTCGCGTGAGAGACAATAAGCCGGATGCAACCCCAAGGGATGTTCTCGGAACTGATCCCATAATTGCACTGTTATTCGGTGATTGGAACAAGCCAATTCCAATCCCAAACGGAATAAACCTGAGAATGTAACCAAGCTGGGTCGTTTCGATGTCCAGTGTACTGACGCTTAAGTATGCAATGACCAACACCACCAAACCAATAGTTGTCAAAATGCGGGAACCATATTTATCAGACAATGCCCCGGAAATGGGGGCAATACCACCCATTAATAGCGGAACAACAGCCATCAATAAGCCAATGGTTCCATGGTCCAATCCCAACACATCCTGCAGG
>MTKX01031130.1_pt2 | contig 10415 bp, 8 predicted proteins | sample 1042771 | NCBI WGS metagenome assembly MTKX01 (sample SAMN06212183, study PRJNA360534) | anaerobic digester metagenome | biome: Wastewater treatment plant; material: sludge; isolation source: anaerobic digester fed with sludge from wastewater treatment plant | place: Denmark: WWTP Randers ... | reverse complement strand
GGCCGGGGGTAGCTTACGAATTTTTGGAGGGGGACAGCGGCGAAGGAGTGCCAAGGGGCCTCTTGAAAGCCAATAAGGCGCTGGTGTTCAACACCTCCAACACCTTCCCTGACCGGGAGCGCGAGGCTTTTGGCGATCCACTGCAGAGGCTGTGGAAGGACTGCATCTTTGGGCTCTGCGGGGTGGAGGAGTTCTATCGGAAGACCTATTGTGTGATTGCGACCAGCACGCCGGTTAAGAGAACTGCCTGGCTGGAGGATGCAGAAGATACAGTGGCAGAGATCTTTCCCAAAGATAGGAATAGGTAATTGGAAATCCTGGCGAGAGAATGGGGGAGCAGAGGTCTGGCATGCGGATGAATAATGGAATTGCAGATATGGGATGGCTGCAAGTCCGGGCCAGAGACGAAGGCAGGCCGCCGGAATGAGAGGTCTTCGTGAGCAATAGGAACGCGGACCGCCCCCGAGGATCCGAAGGCAAAGGCTATCTACCTCGTCAGCTTCTCCGGCCTGAAGACCGGAGTTCCCTTGCGCCATTTCTATGGCCTTTTTATCGGTTCGGAGCTGATCCTTTTCGAGCCCAGGTCCGAATATAACTCTGCAACTCCCCTGAGGGCTCGATATCCCTTCTCGCTAATCATATAGTCCCCTCTCTCATGCCTCTGCAAAATCATTCCTCCATCCTGCAGCTTCTGCAAGTGGAAGAGCAGATTGCCGCCCCGCAATCCTGTGAGCTCAGCAAGGGCAGAAAAGGTCTTCGTCTCAGCGAAAAGGGCCTTTAGAATTTGCAGTCGCTGTTTATTGCTCAAGGGCTCGAGGAGCTCGATGACAGTCTCTTCCTCGGGAAGGGACTCCATCGATTCACCCGTCAAGTCATTTTCACGGTATACCCTGAGCGAACGCATCAGATCTATCTGCTTATCCAATAGCCTGGCCACCTCAGAAAAGCATGTTTTGCACTGATCATAAGGAGACTTCCTGCGCATCTCTTCCAGCTTCGATTTCGCATCGTTGATGGAATCCGCTGATACCTCGCCCCTTTTTATCTGATCCAGGCTGCTATTCAGAAGATCTGAGAACAGCGCTTTGCAAGCATTTTTCATATGACAGTCCTTCGATATCTTGCCTTCCAAGCTGCTCTCTATCTCATCGGTTGCGTATCCCCGGATTACATCAAAAAAATCGCTTCTGCAGCCATCGACAATAGAATTCAAGTGCTGCTGATTTGAGCGTTCCATGAACCTCTTCATGTCTTCGTGCATGATATCTAGCTTCGACTTTATGCCGTTGACTTCCTTCAGAAGATCCGCATTCATGATATCATCAAACCGACGCAGTGATGAAAAAGGTTTCTATTATGTATCTTAGAGTTAACCTTGTGTATTCAATTATACCTTGTATAGTTTTATAACGCTAAAGTATATATTCATAACCAGACGATAGAAGGATTGGTGAAACATAATGAGTGCAAAAGACGAGATACATGCCCAAATTGTTGGTGCCTTAAAGGAAGCAAAGTTTCCCATAAAAACGCCTGAAGAGCTTATGGCTGCCCTGCCCCAGGGTGCTGCCACCAAATGCAAGGCAGGAGACGTGGAAATTACAGCGGGCGATGCAGGAAAGGTCTTGAAAGCCAGCGATTTCCCATTTAAAGATGCCAGGCAGGTGGCCGACGTAATCGTCAAGCGTGCCGGGCTCTGAATTAATCTAGCCCCGAGGTCTCAGGAAGGGTTATTCAGATAAAAGAGAACCATCGAGAATTCCACGGTCGCTGGCGCAGAGCCGCGATAGCAGTAGATTGGGCTCTTTGGTGATATCTCTGCCGTCCGGCACCAGTAGACAGCGACCTTCATTCTGAATCCGCTCTAAGATCTCTCTATGCTCTTTTAGATAAACTATCCTCAAAAGGCTTTATATTATCGAATATCAATGCTTGAATTCATGGATGAGGGGAAGAGAAGCGAGCCGGTTGAGCTGATAGCAGTCCTTGTCTTCGGCTTCTTGTTGAAGCTCTTTGCAGGAAGGAACTCACTTACCGAACATGGGATAGTATTCCCGGGCTACGATGAATACTATCATATGCGCAGGATACTCTATGGGACCAGCAACTTTCCTGATACGCTATGGTTTGATACCTACCTGAACTACCCTCATGGCTTTTCCATAACCTGGCCCCCGCTCTTCGACCAGATCTCCGCTGCCCTATGCATCGCTTTGGGCCAGCATACAAAAGAGGGGGTGGAGATGACGGCGGCCTTTGTGCCTGTCATCATCGGTCTGCTGGCGATGGTCGTCGTTTACTATATCATGCGAGAGCTCTTCGATCACAGAATTGCCCTTCTGGCAAGCTTCATGACCGCTCTCGCCCCCTACTACCTCCTCTATACTATGGTTGCCGCCACCGACCATCACTCTTTGGAGGTGTTGTTTCAGCTCCTCTCTCTCCTGTTCATGGTCCTCGCATTCTCCCGGCCGGATAAGAGATGGCTCTACGCTTCTGCGGCAGGTGTGGCACTGGCCGCCCTGGCATATACCTGGCAGGGCGCAGATGTCTACTTCGGGGCGTATCTGCTATTCGCAGCATTTGGTATGAGCCTGGAACTGCGCCAGGATAAGCCGAACCTGAACATCGCCTCAACGCTGCTTGTAGCCTTTTTCCTCGCCCTTATACTCGTTTTGCCCTTCAGGAATACCCCCTGGATGTCACCCTCATTCCTGGGATTGGCAGCCATATTCGTCGCCCTGGCCATCATGCTGGCACTGGCACACATTATCGCTAAGAGGAGCATATCCTGGAAGGCATTCCCATTGGCCATCCTCGCCATATTCATTATATCATTGCTGCTCTCAAAGATATTGGGCGGATTCTTTGGACTGGAGGGTCTGATCCGAACGGGAATGGGATACATCTGGGGAGGGGAGATGATCGGCAAGATTGGAGAGGCAGAACCGCTCATCTATGACCTTGATACGTTATCTCAGGTGGTCTTCTCCTGGCTGGGACTGAACATCCTATTCTCCCTGGCAGGAGCAGCCGCCATAGTAGTCTATATGCGAAAAGAAGAAAGAAGAATGCAGCAGAGCCTGCTTCTCCTTCTGATATGGGCAGTCTTCTCCATCCTTCTCACCCTGGGACAGGGCAGATTTCTGTACATCTCCACGATATTCATGGGCATGCTGATAAGCATACTGATATTCTATGCCCTGGATCGCCTTAAGAAGTTCCAGGAGGAGAGGGGCGCAAAGCTCCACAGGGCCCTGGCAGCAGCCATCATCCTGCTTCTTGTCCTGCCGACGGCAATTGATGCCTTCAACTTCGCCAGCAATTCGCCACCTGCGATCGCAGGCGACTGGCAGGACTCTCTATTCTGGCTGAAGGAGAACAGCGACCCAACCAGCCACTTTGCCGATCCGGAAGAGATCCCTGAGTACAGCGTGATGAGCTGGTGGGACTATGGCAACTGGATCCTCTATCTATCTGAAAGGCCGGTGGTGGCGAACAACTTCCAGACCGGAATAGAGGATGCGGTGAAGTTCTATCTGGCAGAGGACGAGAAGGAAGCGACGGAGATAATGGATGCCAGAGGTGCCAGGTACGTCTTTGCCGATTTCGGCATTGCCTATGGCAAGCTGCCCTCCCTCACAGAATGGGCGGATGAGGATATCAGCAGCTATATGGCCCTGGAGGAGTACGGCGCTCAGCTCTCAGCCAAACCCAAAGAGAGGTTCTTCAACACCACATTGGGCAAGCTCTATCTAGCAGACGGAACAGGCATGGGCCGGTTCCGCCTGATCCACGAGTCGAGCACTATCATGGGAAATGTAGGAAAGAGCAGGGTTATGATCTTCCAGTATGTTCCCGGAGCGTTGCTGAAAATCCACACTGGCCGGGATGGAAATGGCATGGCCTTGCTCAATATGACCTCCAATATAGATAGGAGGTTCGTCTACCTCAACCAGGCCACCTGGAATGGAGATGCACTTGAGGTAAGGGTCCCCTATTCCACAGAGAGAGAGCATGAGGTCCATGCAACTGACCCGTATATGGTGTTCTCAGTGCATGGAGACGATGTGAAGGCACAGATGGTTGAGGTGAGCGAGGAGGATGTTCTCCAGGGAAGAACCATTGATATCAACTTTTAAAAAAGAGAATTGCGCCGTTTCCGGCGCATTAATTTGATATTCTCGATTAGGGCTTATACGCAGGGCAGCCAATCAACGCTGATTTCGCCACAGGTGGAGTTGCCCCAGAGCTGGATGAACTTCTGAATGGCGAAGACGCCAGTCAGGTCCTCGACCGATCGGCCATACTCAGCATGCCGCCCTTTGAGCGCGCTGCTGGACTCGGGATCTCTGGAGATCCAGCCGATATGGGCCACACCGATTACATTGCTGTTTATGTTGGCCTCAAGGACACCGTTGCAGCAGGGAGTATCGGTCAGGGCATTGTATCCCCTGGTCTTGACCTCAGTGGTCTTCTGCAGGTGCTCAGCATGAGTGTACATCTCAGTCAGAACAGCACCTATCTTATAGTTCTGAACGCACAGCTTATCCACCCATTTCTGGTCATAGGTGCCGGTCTGATAGGAGACGGGCATGTACTCCAGCTCCTGCTCTGAGGTGAAGTTGATGTAATCCATTGGATAGCCGTTCGCCCATTCGCAAGCCATGTCCAAAGGCTGCCTCTCCGCCTCCAGCTCTATCCTGGAGAGGATCACATTTCCTGAGCCGGTCTGCTTCTCTACCAGCTTCTGGCCCTCATAGCCAGACTGGGTGGAGATGACCATCTCCAGGCTTCGATAACCCACCCCTTTTACAGACGATTTCTCGTACATGTAATTGGCAGCGCCTGCCATGCCTATTAGAGCCATGGCGATAACCGCTAGAACGATCATTTCTCTCTTCAATCCACACTACCTCCTTTTCTGCCCGGATGCTCTTGATTTAAGGATTTGCTGGCCGATATGATAATTCGATTCGGGCAGCCCGATATCCCCACAGTCCGGGAAGGTCACTCTCCTATAGAACCCTAACACCCGCTATGAGCTTCTCTGCAGCCTATTTTAAGGTTTTGGCTGAAATATTTGGGGCTGAATGTATATACATTTGAGAAAGAACGCAAATCGAATTGACTGAATAGAGCAAGAGAATTAATAAAAAATAAAAGAGTAGAGCTTATGCCTTTTGGCCGAAATTATTCAGCCTATTTACGAAGTTATAGCATGAGCTGCTCGTACAGGGACTGGCGACCGGCATCTTCTTGGAAGTATCGACTGCGGGAGTGGCTATTCCCTCGCAGTCTCCATTCTGACAGGCGGGCTCTGATTCAGCATTATTGCGGAAGAGAATCCTCCTGTTGATCTCAAAGGATCCGAAGTACTCCTCAATCTCTTTAAGGCTCTTCTGGCCGGGGATAGATTGCTTGGCATCTAAGAGGTAATATCCAGTGAAGTTATCCGCCGTCTGGAACTCAGCGGTCTTCTTCAAAGATCCAGTCTGATGCAGTGTGAAATCCTGGCTCTTGAACTCCATCTGCTGCAAATCATAGGTTTCCCGGATCTTGGAGCCGACCCCGCCGAATATGGCAGAGCTCTTGAAGCTCTCCGTTCCCACAAGTGCATCTCCAATGGCCACTGCATTGTAGTTATCGACTGCATCCTGCTCAACGAAGTTGGCATTCTTTCCCCTTGCATCATCCACCATGTACTCGTTCTTGACCAGAGCATCCACGCTGCCGCTGAATATCACGTCCTTGTTGGACTTGATACCAGATTCCATCGACCTCAGGTCCTTGTTCATCAGGAACTGTCCTGATCCACTGATAGCGGTCTCTGAGGCGTAGTCGTATGCCTGCACTCTGAACGTTGCCTCCCTAGAGGCTGAAGTGCGGCATTTGGCCGATGCCTCAACCGCAAACCTGTACTTCCCGGCTACGGCATTGATATCCGGCTGCACGGTCAGGGTTTGGGAGCGGGACCCTCCGGCAGGTATATTCATAGGGCTTCTGGTCCAGCCAAACCAATCCAGGGCGCAGTCCATTGGCTTGACGCAAACCTCAACATCTGCATCAGTTGAGCCCTCATTGGTTACAGTAACCACGAAGTCCAATTCCTTTCCCTGAGTGGTATATGACTTGTCCGCCTCCGATTCAGGCCCGGTTAGACTGACATCTACCGATAGAGCCCCGGAATCTCCTGAACAGGGACTGGGCAGATAGTTGGGAATGGATGGAGTAGAGGGACCCGACCAAGTGGCAGAAACATCACCCAACTCCATTCCCGGATCCTCAACCGTAGCCTGCACCTGGCATACTGTCAGGATCAACATTGCTATTGTAATGATCAGACATATTCTCATGGTAACCCCCTTTAAACAACATAAAAAAACTAGCCAGGCCATTTGACCTAGCAGTCTATGCCTTCACAAGGAGCGCGATGCTTCTCACGCACTGGATTTTCATGGAACTTCAATACCTTCTCAGCCTCGAATGTTCCGGTGAACATCTCATGAGCTTTGATATCCTTGTAGAATATCCTGTGCCATGTAGCGTCTGTGCCCCATGTGCCGTTGAAGGAATTCTTGGTCTCGATTCCCACCAGATGAGCGGGATTGCTGCCCATCAGGGCTGCAACAGCATCCTGATCCCTTCCCGCTTTCGCTAGCGAATCTACTAGCTTCTCAGGCGTCGTGCCTGGCGGGTTGTAGGGCGTGGTAGATGAGAAGAATGCGGTCTCATCCTGCTCCATCTCAGTAACCGAGAACAGCTCCTGCACATTCGCGCCGATGCCGCCATAGAACTCCTTGGAATTTAAGTAACGTCCGCCGGTCAATGGTGTCTGTCCGCTGTAGGTCATCTTGGTGTTCTGGACGAAGTTCAGGTTGGACTTATTTCCGCCGTTGACCGTGGAGATGTTCCTCTTGAGGACATCAGCATTCTGAGAAAATGCGGTCTCCTGATCCAGCTCAATGTCTCCATCCCCGGTCATGGTATCGAAGTACTCGAGAGCTATTTTTTTGTCTATTACCGAGTTAGCAACATCGATAATCCCTGAACCGGATACCTTATGGCTTTCACAAAATTGCTCATACTGCACTGGCGGTACCAGTGGTGGATTAGCCATTGTAATGCTACATAGCCCCACTAGGGCTACTGCAAGAACTGCTATCGTTACTCCCTTCATTATACATTTACCCCCGATGATTGATGTAACAGCTATTGATCCCTTTAGATCAGTAGCTATCCTGCCCGCATGCGCAGGACTTGAGCTACAATTGTAAGTTGATGCTTTTATTCGATATAAATGTATCTGTTCATAATAATGGTCATCCAAAGGCCGGTTCGTTGCAGAAGCTTCAACCAAACGCATGCCATTTTGAGATGACGACAAATCCCTGCTAATTAAAAAAAAGATCGAAATGAAGCCCGCCCAGCAGATCGCCGAGACGGGCCTATTTTAAAGATTTTTATTCACCCGATGTCGATAACGATCATCTACACGCAGGGCAGCCAGTCAACGCTGATTGCGCCGCAGGTGGAGTTGCCCCAGAGCTGGATGAACTTCTGAATGGCGAAGACACCAGTCAGATCCTCGACGGATCTGCCGTACTCAGCATGGCGGCCCTTGAGCAGCCTGTTGGGCTCAGGATCCCTGGAGAGCCAGCCGATATGGGCAACGCCGATGACGTTGCTGTTCAGGTTAGCCTCGAGGACACCGGTGCAGCAGTCCATTTTACAGCCGGTAGCATACCAAAGGCCGTCGTCGGGATTGTAATCCCATAGGTCTTCTATTCTCTCTTTTTTCCCGTAGCCTCTGGTCTTAACCTCGGTGGTCTTCTGCAGGTGCTCAGCATGGGTGTACATCTCAGTCAGCACAGCGCCGATCCTGTAGTTCTGCACGCACAGCTTCTCAACCCACTTCTGGTCATAGGTGCCTGTCTGGTAAGATACCGGCATGTACTCGAACTCAGCTTCCTTGGTGAAGTTGATGTAGTCCATATAACAGGAATTGGGATACATGCAAGGGAACTGCAGTCCTTCGGCAGTTATCTGTCTCTCAGCTTCCACCTCAGTCCTCTCGAGGATCACGTTTCCGGATCCGGACTCCTTCTCTACCAGCTTCTGGCCATGGAAGCCAGACTGGGTTTGAATGATCATCTCTACGTTCTTGTATCCAACGCCCTTGACCGATGCCTTTTCGTACATATAGTTAGCTGCACCGGCCATGCCTACTGCGGCCATGGCGACTATAATCAAAACAGCTATTAGTTTTCTCATTTCTTTCCCTCCTCCTTTACATGAGGATCGAAAGCTGCTATTGACAGCAACAAGTGATCCCTCAGTACATCACCCCGGCTGGATATACAGATCCTTTATCAAAGATCCAGGACCGTTCCACCTGAAGAGATGAAACCGCTCGGCCCCCTCCATCATATAAGCCAAAAGCGTTAAATGTCATCCTATCCGGCGTGAGGAGCCTGATTCCAGGATTACCATTAGATGTTACTTGAGCCATTGTCTCAGGCACAACATTTTTCATTAGATTAATGACATATAAAGCTATCGAGCAGGGTTAAGAGAATTTTATATTCCACGATTTCACCCCTCTTGCCTGTTTTCTCCCGAGAAGATCGCCCAATTGCTCAGAAGAGAACACTCAAAGGAACATCTAACAAAAATACAGGCGTAAGAAGCAGGTTATATGATTTTAAAAATATTGCATAGGCCCCAGGCCTCATAGCCTGAGGTCATATTCCATTCTAATTTAATTTATACGCAGGGCAGCCAGTCAACGCTGATTGCGCCGCAGGTGGAGTTACCCCAGAGCTGGATGAACTTCTGAATGGCGAAGACACCAGTCAGGTCCTCGACGGATCTGCCGTACTCAGCATGGCGGCCCTTGAGCAGCCTGTTGGGCTCGGGATCCCTGGAGAGCCAGCCGATATGGGCAACGCCGATGACGTTGCTGTTCAGGTTAGCCTCGAGGACACCNNCTGCACGCACAGCTTCTCAACCCACTTCTGGTCATAGGTGCCTGTCTGGTAAGAGACTGGCATATACTCGAACTCAGCTTCCTTGGTGAAGTTGATGTAGTCCATTGCACAGGTATTGGGATATATGCAGGGCATCTGAAGTCCATCAGCAGTCAACTGTCTCTCAGCTTCCAGCTCAGTCCTCTCGAGGATCACGTTTCCGGATCCGGACTCCTTCTCTACCAGTTTCTGGCCATGGAAGCCAGACTGAGTGGAAATGATCATCTCTACGTTCTTGTATCCAACGCCCTTGACCGATGCCTTTTCGTACATATAGTTAGCTGCACCGGCCATGCCTACTACGGCCATGGCGACTATAATCAAAACAGCTATTAGTTTTCTCATTTCTTTCCCACCTCCTTTACATGAGGATCGAAAGCTGCTCGTGACAGCAACAAATGATCCCTCAGTACATCACCCCGGCTGGATATACAGATCCTTGATCAAAGATCCAGGACCGTTCCACCTGAAGAGATGAAACCGCTCGGCTCCGCTCTGCTCCAGCACATAAGCCAAAAGCGTTAACTGTCATCCTATCCGGCGTGAGGCGCCTGATTCCAGGATTACCACTAGATATCTCTTGAGCTATTGTCTCAGGCACAACCTTCCTCATTAGATTACTGACATATAAAGCTATCGAGCAGGGATAAGAGAATTTTATATTCCACGATTCCGCCTCTCTTGCCTGTTTTCTCCCGGTGAGATCGCCCAATTGCTCAGAAGAGAACACTCAAAGGAACATCTAACAAAAACCTAGGCACAAGACGCAGGTTATATGATTTTAAAAATATTTCATAGACCTCAGGCCTCATAGCCTGAGGTCATATTCCATTCTAATTTAATTTATACGCAGGGCAGCCAGTCAACGCTGATTGCGCCGCAGGTGGAGTTACCCCAGAGCTGGATGAACTTCTGAATGGCGAAGACACCAGTCAGGTCCTCGACGGATCTGCCGTACTCAGCATGGCGGCCCTTGAGCAGCCTGTTGGGCTCGGGATCCCTGGAGATCCAGCCGATATGGGCAACGCCGATGACGTTGCTGTTCAGGTTAGCCTCGAGGACACCGGTGCANNCTGCACGCACAGCTTCTCAACCCACTTCTGGTCATAGGTGCCTGTCTGGTAAGAGACTGGCATGTACTCGAACTCAGCTTCCTTGGTGAAGTTGATGTAGTCCATTGCACAGGTATTGGGATATATGCAGGGCATCTGAAGTCCATCAGCGGTCAACTGTCTCTCAGCTTCAAGCTCAGTCCTCTCGGTGATCACGTTTCCGGATCCGGACTCCTTCTCTACCAGTTTCTGGCCATGGAAGCCAGACTGGGTGGAAATGATCATCTCTACGTTCTTGTATCCAACGCCCTTGACCGATGCCTTTTCGTACATA
>MTKX01001732.1_pt1 | contig 10418 bp, 13 predicted proteins | sample 1042771 | NCBI WGS metagenome assembly MTKX01 (sample SAMN06212183, study PRJNA360534) | anaerobic digester metagenome | biome: Wastewater treatment plant; material: sludge; isolation source: anaerobic digester fed with sludge from wastewater treatment plant | place: Denmark: WWTP Randers ... | reverse complement strand
TAAATTATATTTCCGGATTTATTACCTTTTCTGTCACAAGACAACATTATGGTTGAGGGTTCGGCTTCCTTGCTAACACTTAGGGGCTTGGCAAAAAGGATTCTGCCAATACCATTCTCGAGCCCTCAACCAGATGTAGGAATCACTTTCCTGATTGTTAATAGTTCGCATATTAACACTCATTTATTATGGGTAAACCAGAACTCAATCTTTGGCAAGTGTTCGCTGAGAGCTCATTTGTGAGCACTTTCCTTACTTCTTTCAACTTTTTCTATTATCTTTAAGGTTGCCTCCATCAATGCCTTAGCAGAGGGTTGTTTGTTGTTAAAATAAATATAGGGTTTGCCCTGATCCGCAGAAGTAGCAATAGCCGGGTCGATCTCCAGTTCGGCTAAAAGGTCGAGAGAGTATTCGAAAATCATCTTTTCCAATTGGTTTCCCTGGAAGATTGTAGTAATTTTATGACAATGGGGACATCGGAAGAATTTCATATTTTCCACAATACCAAGGATGGGGACATTGAGTTTCTGTATAAAATCAATAGATTTCTTCACATCAAGGATAGCCATATCCTGTGGAGTAGTTACAATCACAGCGCCATCAACCCATTTCAAGGTCTGGATGATGCTTAGGGGTTCATCTCCTGTTCCTGGAGGGCAGTCCACTACTAAATAATCTAGTTCATCCCAGTCAAAATCGCTGAAGAACTGCCTGATTAATGCTGTCTTGAGTGGGCCCCGCCAAATAACAGCGCTGCTGTCTGAACTAAGCATCGAAGCAATAGTAAGAACCCAGAGGTTGGAAAGAACCTTGATTGGAGCTGGTTTACCGCTTATGGGGTGCACCTGAATTGGAACTCCTTCCACATTGGTGAATTTGGCGATTGATGGGCCATGTATGTCCACATCCAATAGTCCTACTTTTTTACCCTGCAAGGCAAGTCCATAAGCGAGATTGGTGGCAATGAAACTTTTACCCACGCCACCTTTCCCGCTAAGGACAATTATCCTGTGTTTGATCTTGGCTAAAGTAGCATCTATCTGAAGATCATTCTTTTCGTCCATTTACTTACTTATTTTCCTTTTCAAGTTGTTGGTCAATCCGCTGGAGTATTTTTTGAAGTTCTTCCTTTTGCGCCAGGAGTTCTTCATGCGTATAATAATCAGGTAAAGGGAAGTTCATCGCTTCGCCATACCAATAATTGTACCAACGCCAACCGCGGTGGAAACCGTAGCCACATCTCCAACCTCTACCGTAGCCAAATCTACCCCTCATTGGGGTTCCAAACCTTCCACATGGTCCTAATCCCCTACCGGGGCGGCCATCGCCAAAGGGTCCTGTACCATCTAAATTAGGCATTTTTACCTCCTTAAATTTTTTGGTTTTTTACTAATTAGTTTATTGATAATATCCGCAATCAATATTATACTGTTTCCCCAGATACTATGGTCAGAAAACTGACGAAGTCCTGTTTGTGTTTTGGCGGATCTTCCACAATTACCTAAGCCCCTACCTTGACGTCCATCTCCGAAGGGTCCTGTTCCATCTCGATTAGGCATTTTCACCTCCTTGTTGAAGTTTATTATTTTTGAAGGCCTCATAGGCCTCATTAATCGTCATCCCAGCTGCTCCGATAAGGATTTTTAGGTTCATCCGAGCGAGGACACCAGCAGCGTTACCTCCGGGTCCGTTTCCTGTAATTAGTACTTGAGGCGCTTGGTCAAATATGATTTGAGCGGTTTTTGGTCCAGCACCATGAGCAATATTGACAATATTCCGGTTGTCGATGCTGGTAAGCTCGTCCTTTTCTTCATCGTAAATGAGGATGAATTCTGTCCGACCAAAGCGTGGGTCTATTTTTGCGTCCCAGCCCGTACCGGTTGATGTAAAAGCTATTTTCATATAAGCTCCTTTGTAATAGTTTTCCAGATGTTGACAAAGAGTTGTTTCCATTTGGAAGGGTTATATTCTACCAAGCTCTGCCCAGTAGTGATTGCTTGAGAGAAATCGTTATCATAAGGCAAGCTACAAACTAAATAAATTCCGTTTTTTTGCAAATATTGCGTTATTTCTTCACTGATCAGGAGATTGATATCTTTCTTGTTAATAATACAGCCAGCTGGTATTTTGAATGTTGTGGTAAGTTCCCATACTCTTTGCAAGTCACAAAGACCGGAGCGGGTGGGCTCAGTTACCAACAGCACAAAATCTGCACCAGATAGAGAAGAGATTACTGGACAACCAATTCCGGGGGAACCATCAACAAGAATGTAGTCAATCTGATTTCTCACAGCAGATATTTTTGCTTCTTTTTTAACAGTGGCTACAAGTTTCCCTGAATTATCAGCTCCGATACCCAATTGGGCATGGGCTAATTTACTCCCAAGCTTAGTATCCGATAGGAAGTATTGTCCTACCAATTGCTCTACAAGATTAATTGCTCCTGCAGGGCAGATGTTATAGCAGTAACCGCAACCCTCGCAATCAAGGGGGTTCACAGTATAAGTACCAGATGTATGGATGATTGCGTTGAATCGGCAGATGCGTTCGCACTCACCGCAGGAAACACATAAATGGGTTTCAATCTTTGCCTTTACTCCGCTATAAAAATTATTGGAATGTTTGATTTTTGGTTTGAGAATCAGATGCATATCCGCTGCATCCACATCGCAATCGGCAATTACGATGTTTTGAGCTACACTGGCAAGAGCTGCAGCTACCGATGTTTTTCCGGTTCCACCCTTACCTGAGATGATAACGATCTCTTTCATAGTTTATTCCTGATTTTTTCGAGCTCTGAAATTATTTGGTCAATACCTTGGCAAAAAGCTTCTACAACAGAATAGACCAGTTCACCCCGGGAATATAGTTCTGCAATTTCACGTTGGTTTGGAAACCTAGCCCAAACCGGTAATCCTTGTGCTTCGCAATAGCTAAAAACTTCATCGTTGCCGATTCCTACGCGATTTACGACTACAGCCATAGGTTTTCCCAAATGGCGCATAGTTTCCACTGCAAGATTAAGGTCGTAGAGTCCAAAGGGTGTAGGTTCTGTGACGAGGAGGATAAAATCTGCGTCCTTTGTAGCAGTGATTACTGTGCAAGAAGTGCCTGGTGAGCAATCTTGGAATTGATATTTTACCTTGGAATTGCTCATCTTGGCAAAGTCAAGGGTTTGGCGGATGAGGGGAGAAGCCATTACCACTCCTATCTCAAGCTTGCTTTCAATGAAATTAAGTTTACCGTACCGGTAATGCTTCAATTGTCCTAAGACCATATTCTGCATAGGCAGCGCGGATGAAGGACAAAGTTCACTGCAAGCATAACAGGAGTGGCATAACTCCGGGAGTACTAAGATAGTGTCACCCAGTTTTAGAACAGCGTTAAACTGGCATAAATTAACACATTTTCCGCATAAAGTACAAAATTCTCGTTTCCAGATAGGCACTTTGCGATACATATTCTGACTCTCAATCTGTTCTCCTTGGATAAATATCCCACTATTTGGTTCCTCCACATCGAGATCGAGCAGGGATACATCCATTGTTTCAGCTGTACGCAGAGCAAGATTGACCGCCAATGTGGTCTTTCCTGTTCCGCCTTTTCCACTAGCTATAGCAACTTTCATCAGTGTTCACAGCGATTATTGCCAGTTTTCAACTTACCTTGAAGGTATTGATTAATCAGTTCTCTCAGGGGAAGATGAGGTACTCCGAAAATTACTTGAATCCCGTGCTGTTGCATCAGTTGTTGAGCTTTCATACCCATACCACCTGTAATTACAGCTGAACATCCCAAATCCCGTAGAAATGCTGGATGTGAGCCGGGTTCATGAACTGGGGGATTTACCTTTTCTTCTTTTACAATTATGCCATTTTCCACTGTGTAAATGGCAAAGGACTCGCAGTGTCCGAAATGTGAGCTTAGTTCATTGTTAGTAATCGGTATTGCGATTTTCATAGCTTATCCTTAATTTATTTCTTTGTGCTTATTAAGCTTGGCATTCGAGTCCTAGGTAGTGTTGATCTAACAGGACACGAGTTAAAATTAAATTACATCTTTGATAAATGGCAGAGCCAATTACAGTGATCAATATCATATCTTATTTACCATCCATTATCTAATAACTAATTATGGTGAGATTATAGTGTTTCATAAGTATATCCTCTTTTTTTCCTGATCCACTATATTATTATGCCCTTTCTTATATTCTATGAGCAATAGCTTGAAATTAAGTTGTAAGCAAGAATGATTAATTTTCATTAAACTCTCTAATCCTCTGCTCTATCCATTGTATCTCCTTTTCCAACGCTTGTTTTCGTTCTATGAGCTCTTCCAATGTATATTCATAAATATAATCGGAGCTCAATTCATCGGTAGTTACACTGTCCGTCCTTATTTGTCCATGACGGTAGCGGTTAGCATTACCGCAGAAACGACCACTTCTTCCTGAACCTTTTGGTCCAGTTCTGTCAAAATTTGGCATGATTACCTCCCATGCATTTTTTACATTTGCGGCATTGGTTTTGATAACAGTCCTCTAGAGAGACGATGTGTGGGGATTCGCACTGCGGGCAATGGAACAGGAATAGTTCATCTGTTTCATAATAGCGACCGCAGTCCTCACAAAGGAAGAGATGATTCTTGAGCTTAATCTCGCCTCCACTGATATAAAGAATTCTGCCTTCTACCAATGCTGATGCAATTTTTTTTCTTGCTTGTTCATAGATACGAGTAAGTGTAGGACGGGAAATTTGCATCTGAATTGCAGCTTTCTCTTGGGTGTAATTCTCATAATCCAGCAATCTCAATGCCTCATATTCGTCCAGCGTAAGTGTGATACTCTTACGCCGTCCCTCAATCCTACCGAAGGGACTGAATCCCTTTACTGCAGGTGTTGCTTGCACAAGCCGTCTGATGTTATTGCGTCCCATTATTACCTCGTTATTATGAACATATGTCCAAAATATTAATATCGTTTTAGCTGTCAACAATTTTTTTGGGGTTTTTAATATATGCAGTAATTCATTATAAGCCATAGTTATATTGAGTTCTGATATACAACACCAATGAACTCAAGTAAAATGCATAAATAATCGTAGCCCAAGTTATGCAATATTTAAGCTAATGTATTGCTAAATAAGGCGAATTATTTTTTTGGACACAATAATCTATATTTTTGAGTGGCTGTGTTTTTATGTATTTTGATATCCAATAGTGAATAGATTGTCTTTGCTTCTTCTTCAGATCTTTCACAGAGTATGGTAGAGAAATGAGCAAACCTTCAACAGCTAACGAGAAAGTTTAAGTTGAGTCCCAAATGTTAGTGTCCATTCCAACTCATTGTTTCTCAGGTTCTTTGAGGGTATTTGATATCCCTCGTTACTCACACTCTATATAATGTCTAACGACTGATTGAATTATTTTCATCTCTTTAACCCAAATCAAGTCTTTTTTTTCATCAATTGCTACCTTGCTACGACGGTGCATATCAAATAAACTGCTGGGGCTTGTTTTTGAACAGTTAAAAATTTCTTTCATCGCGCATTACACTCTTTAACATAAAACTTCTTCACCTATTAATACAACTATTAATAATAATAATAAGAATATCTTGTTAAGCACAAAATTTTTTTCATTTTTTTTGTGGAAAGCTGTAAACACTCTTACAGTTTCATTTTTCAGGATACATAAGTTCCGTAGAAACGACGGCGAAAGATAATGTATTGCCGAATTCCGATTCGGCAAATGCCGCCAAGCATACTTTTTTAAATTACTTCGTCCTTTTTGGCAAAGAAAGAATTTGCCTTAACCTTTTTCCCTCTTGCCTGTTCATAATTTATCGTGTCCCCAATTAAAATTTATTCTATGTTGTCATAACTTGGACTTTAATTGACGAGACCGTTACCTTTTTTATGCTGTGCATTATTTCCTTCCGAGTTGAATCTTTTATGCTGCATTAACACTTCCTTAACGATTCCTTAACAAAGTTAAGATATTGTTAAGGAATCGTTAAAGAGTCGTTAAAGAAATAACCAAGTAACAGGTAATTAAACTAAGTCCATAATGAAATTTTATAAATCAAAATGATGACCGGAGCATAGCTTCTGTCTTGTAATATCATTCAGGCAAAAGCTTCGTCTATTATAGGTCTACGAACTACGAAACCATTGGGTGAAGGAACTATTGCCAGCTCAATTTATTCTAATAGCTGAGCAACAAGACATTACTTTCGTTGTCCTATAGTATTCCACATAATTGTTTTATTGTCACAGGACAAGATAATTATTATGTATGGCTTAAACTTGATTTTGGACACTTTTGAGCCATTTTCAAATAAATTAGTTCTATTTCTCAATAATTTACATTTCAATAATGCTCATTTTCACTATTTTTGTGCAAAACTTTGGTTAAGATTAAACAAAGAGAAAAAAACGATATCATTTTTCATTCCAAGTCAGGAGTCATTAGCGCTTAAATAACCTTTGCTTTTCAGATCACTTTTTCAGCGCTTATGACTCATGACGACAATGTTATCTATTTTTCCCGTCACGAGTCCTCACTGCCAAACAAATTCGTGAACAGGTTAAAAGTTATTGAGGCAGTGACGACTCCTGACTTCATTCCTTTTTNNCTTGTCTGGAATGTTTTCTGCATTATTTTTTAGTATAAGTAGTAAAATTTGGTTTAAGGATTATGTTAATGCCTAGAAGTTTTAAGTTGTTGATAATGTTCTGTCTGGTTGTGTCCATTCAACCAATTATTGCCCAGAGCGTTAAATTCTCGCTTTCTCCTGAGGTCTTAAAACCGGGAGAACAGGGTGCTATTAAAGCAACGCTGGTTATTCCTGAGGGGAAAAAACAGACCGTCAATCCCAAAAAACCGGAATATTTTTATCTGAAAGCTGACCATCAGGACCTCATTTTGGGAAAAGTTATTTATCCGAAACCGACACAAGTTGTTTCTGAAGAGGAATGGAACTATCATCCCCAAGTAACATTAACTTTNNAATGTGTGATCCACCGGAAGAAGCAACAGCTACACTTTCTTTTCAAATAACTGAAAATGAACTAATACCAGCTACCGTTTCGGAAGAAGCAGATAAGCCAAAAAAAAAAGCCCAAAATGAAATCGTTACTATTGAAAAATCTCCTATTCAGGAAACCAAACCTAATGCCAGCCATTCTCTTGGCGAAATACTAAAATACCTTCTTTTTGCCTTTATAGGTGGAATTATATTAAATATCACTCCTTGCGTTCTACCGATATTGCCCATCAGGATTATGAGCATCAGGAATCAGGCACAGAAAGATAGAACCAAAGTGCTGAATCATACTTTAGTTTACGCTTTGGGAGTGCTGATATCTTTTGCTGTAATGGCAGGAATTTTTATTGTTTTACAAAAGGCAGGTGAATCCGTGGGCTGGGGTTTGCAGAATCAAAATCCCGGTTTCGTAGTAACGCTGATGGCAATTGTGTTTGTTTTTGCGTTGTCACTTTTAGGAGTATTTGAAATAACAGTTCCGGGAATGAATACAGCTAATAAGGCAACATCCAGAGGTGGCTATGGGGGTTCCTTTTTTGGGGGTATTTTTGCTTTTTTGATGGCTATTTCCTGTACCGGACCTTTTTTAGGGGCGGCTTTGCCTTTTGCTTTGGCTTTGCCACCTGTTTTAATGCTGATTTTCTTTCTCACTATAGGTCTTGGTTTTGCATTTCCTTTTTTACTGATTGGTTTTTTCCCGAAGGCGCTGAAAATTATTCCCAAACCTGGTAATTGGATGATTATTTTCAAAGAAGTGATGGGCTTTGTTTTGCTTATTATTGTTTACACTCAGCTGAAAACCTTGCTGTTGTTAACCGATGGTGAATATCTACTAAAGGTTTTGTGGTTTTTGGTTATCCTTGGTTTTTCTACCTGGTTGTATGGCAGATTTGTAAAAGTGGAAAACAGCAAACTAACACAGTGGCTTTTTACTATTATTCCGCTTGTGTTAATTATCTTTGCAGCTGTCAATTATCTCCCTTTTACCAAAACTGAAAAGATAGAAATTCAAAGTAAAAGTGGAGAACTTATTCCCGCTCCCAATACACCAGAGGGCTGGTATATTTTTAATGAAGATATGTTAAATAAAGCATTGAAAGAAGGTAGAGCGGTTTTTCTGGACATCGGGGCTGCCTGGTGTAAAAATTGTATGACAAATGAAAAGACAGTTCTTTTTACGGATACGATGATGCAGGAATTTAAGAAGAAAAATGTTTTGTTGTTAAGAGGCGATTTCACTAAAAAAGATGAAACCCTGCTTGCCTGGATAAAAAAACACGGAAGAGCAGGCGTTCCTTTTAATGCTTTGTATATTCCGGGTGAAGAACCCTTTATTTTTAGCGAACTGCTTTCCCAAGACGAGGTAATAAATGCTCTTAATAAAATTCCAGCTAAAGCCGAATAGATAAAGACAGGGGAAAAGATGAAGAAAATTGTTTATGCCCTCTTAATAATTGTGCTTTTGGGAATTTCTTCCTGTGACCGCTTTGACCACAATTTCCAGCCACTGAAGCAGGTGGATTTTAATGTAGAACTTTTCAGCCCCTTGCAAGAAGCGTTTAATAATGCCGCTCCTGAAGATTTATCACCTGTAATGGCTTTTTATGCTGAGGACTATAAACACTTTGGCATTACTAAAAATGAGTGGGAAGCTATCTTATTCAATCTGCTTTCCGGAATAAGCAATCCCGTTATTCAGGTTTCTTTAATTACAGCCACTTTGCAAAACGAGACCAATGCTCTGGCAAATTGGCGATTAACTATTAGTGATGATAACAAAACAGTTATTGCCGATAGTTTATACACAGGAGAACGCTTAAGAAAAGAAAACGGAAAATGGCTGCTGCGGGGAAATCAATGTGGTTGTGATCCCGAGGTGCCAACTCAAAAAGTGATTGTGGAATATGTTACCAATGTGGGTTGCAGTTATTGTCCTGCGGTAGAGGATGTTTTGCATAATTTAAGCTCTCAATTTGGTGATGACTTTATCTATTTAACGCATCAGCTTTCCGGTCCCGTTGCTTTCACCGATCCTCTTTATGCTTATTATAATGCTTTTAGTGCTCCCGTTTCTATTATCCAGGGAAAACATAAACTGGCTGGAGGAAATCAGGATATTTTAGACCAATATCTTCCTACCGTGCAAAGTGAATTGGACTCCTTAAGTCAGATGGATTACAGGGTTATAAACGCTACCGTAGAGGGGAAAAACATCTCCGGAAGCGTAAAACTTACCCCTCTATCGGTATCTTTCAACCAGGCAGAATTGATTCTGAATCTGGCAGTTATAGACCTTGTTTCCACAGCAGTAAATGCTGAAGGAGATTTCCTTACTAATGTAGTAATAGGCAGAAAACGCATAGATATAAGCGCTGTGGATTTAAGTAATGCTGTTGCCTTTGAATTTGACGCTAATGTTACAATTCCTGAGGATGCCGCTTTAGTTGTTTTTGCCCAAAAAACACCTGCAACCTTTGCCAATAACGCTACAATTTATAGTGGCTTACAATATCCCCTTACAGTTAAAAAAGGAGGTTCACGATGAAAAAGCTGATTACCTGCTTGATTCTGATGCTCTTGGTTTCTTCTGTTTTTGCAGAAGTGATGCCTGATTTCAAACTACCTGATGCAGCAGGAAAAAATGTTACCCTACAAGAACTTTTGGGAAAGGGTCCCGTCCTTATTGATTTTTGGGCGGACTACTGCAAACCCTGTAAAGATGCTATGCCTCAATTAAATAATTTGGCTGAAAAGTATGATTCGCTTACCGTTGTGATGATTTCTATAGATGCCCCCAAAAATCTGCCCAAGGCAAAAAACTATCTGAAAAGCAAGAACTATAAGTTTATAACTCTGTTTGATTCCGAAAAGACCTTAGCCAAAAAACTGGGAGTGACAAACCCTCCGCATACTTTTATTTTAAATAAACAAGGTGAAATTGTCTATTCCCATATTGGCTATGAACCAGGTGTGGAAAATGAATATGAAATGCATATCNNCTTAAAACGGATGCGGAATAGTAAAATTTCACGCAGATTTCGCAGATTTCGCAGATGGAATAGGTAAGGGATGAACAGGATTAAAAAGATTTTAGGGATACTCTAAATAATGTGTAGCTGGAAGAAACCATTCCGCAGCAAAAAACATCAACAATTTCTAAAAGGAAAGTGCTAAAGGAACAAATGATTCTTCACTTAAATGAGAAGGAAAGGAATGAATGTTCAAGATTAATGTGTTATTGCTAACTATGTTATCATTAACTCAAAATCTGGAAATCTTCGTTTCTAAATCTGTATCAGTGAAATCAGCTTAATCTGTGAGAGAATAACATAAATGGTGGAATAGAGAATGAAACATACTCTGCTTTTATTGC
>MTKX01002904.1_pt1 | contig 10426 bp, 8 predicted proteins | sample 1042771 | NCBI WGS metagenome assembly MTKX01 (sample SAMN06212183, study PRJNA360534) | anaerobic digester metagenome | biome: Wastewater treatment plant; material: sludge; isolation source: anaerobic digester fed with sludge from wastewater treatment plant | place: Denmark: WWTP Randers ... | reverse complement strand
GCCGGCAACCGCGCTGACATCGAAGGGCGCGTGAAGCAGATCCGGGCGGAGATCGAGGAGACAAAATCGGACTATGACCGGGAGAAGCTCCAGGAGCGGCTGGCCAAGATCGTCGGGGGCGTGGCGGTTATCAGAGTTGGCGCCGCCACGGAGATCGAGATGAAAGAGAAGAAAGCGCGGGTCGAGGATGCCTTGCATGCCACGCGAGCCGCTGTTGAAGAGGGCATTGTTCCGGGCGGCGGCGTGGCATTCATCCGCTCCATCGGTGCATTGGCGGATGCAAAATTGCCCGATGAGGAGCAACAGGGATTGAACATCGTCCGGCGCGCCTTGGAAGAGCCGTTACGTCAGATCGCCGCCAACGCAGGCTGCGAAGGCTCCATTGTAGTGGAAAAGGTGAAGGAGTCAAACGGGACTCATGGTTTCGACGCCGAAACTGAGCAGTACGTTGACATGCTGAAGGCCGGGATCATCGATCCCACGAAGGTCGCCCGCTTTGCCCTCCAGAACGCCGCGTCGGTTGCTTCGCTCCTATTGACCACCGAGGCGATGATCGCGGAAAAGCCGAAGAAGAAAGAACCGCCCATGCCTGCCATGCCGTCGGACATGGGGGATTATGACTAACCCCTCCTGAAGCCGCCCTCCCGCTTCCGGGAAACCGGGGCGGGGGCGGTCCCTCCCTTTGTTCGCGCAATGAGAAGTTCATATCAAACCATACCGAAATCCACGGCCGTTCCATCTGCACTGGCAGCTAAGGAACTCCTGAAACTTTCCGGCAGCGCCCTGCTCAACCGCATCCTAGACGAGGAGAGTCCCAAGGTCTTTATCCGCTGCCTTCCGGAAGAGGACTTCTTCTGGATCGTCAAGAGGATCGGCGAGGCGGACTGCCTTCCCCTCCTGAGGCTCGCTTCGGAGGATCAGTGGGAATACCTTCTTGATCTGGAGACCTGGGAGAAGGACCGGCTTGATGCGGACAGGGTGCTGTCGTGGCTTTCGCGGCTGAGCGATGCCGATCCGGCGCGATTCGCCGTCTGGATATTCAGCCAAGGTGATGCCCTGTTTTCCTTGCTCATCAACGGGAAAGCGGAAGTCATCATCAGGGACGGCGAAGAGGAAGCCGATCTTTCAGCGGGATATTTCACGCTGGATGGTCGGTTCTATATCCGGCCAATCAGGGAAGAGGATCGCGAGGCCATCGAAGGGCTTCTGCGGACCCTGGCCAGTAAGGATCATCATGCCTACCAGGCTCTTCTTTACGGCCTCGCTGCCCTCATTCCTACCGAGGTCGAGGAGGAACTCTACCGTTTTAGGAACGGCCGTCTCGCCGAACACGGATTTCTTCCCTACGAGGAGGCAGTTGCCGTATACGCTCCCCTTGACCCGGCGGTACTTCGCGCCGAGAAGCCGCCGCTCCTTCTTCCTGGACGGCTCTGCTCCATCGAGGAAGGCGCGCTTATCCCTGTCTCTCCGCTCATGCATGTCGGAGAGGACCTCCTGTTTGCCGAGGCACTTTCGCGTATCGGCGATCCCCTTCTCCAGGACCGCATCCGCCTGGAATTCGCCGGCCTGTGCAACCGAATCGTTGCCGCCGACACCCCTGCCGGGGAGATCGATTCCGAACGGCTGTCCGCATCCTGTCGGCGAGCGGCTTCCTATCTGAATGTCGCCCTGGAACGGCTCTGCGACAAGGACGGCGAGGCGGCGGCAACCCTGCTCAAGGACAACCCCTTGCTGGCGATATTCCGGGTGGGGTACGGCCTGGCCCTGAAGCTTCGCTGGGAGGCGGATCGGTGGCTAAAGAAGAGCCTCTTTCTCCAGCAGGGGAAGACGAATGCCTTTTGGGGAACACCCTGGGAGGAGACCTTGGAGGGGCTTTGCGCCCCCCGTCCCCTTTATTTCGCAGGCAGGGAGGCGCAGAATCCGCACCGGGATTTCAGAATGGTCGCGGAACTGGAAGAAACCCGTTGCCGGGTCGAGCAAGTCAAGGCGATCGACCGCTTGTTGATGGACCTCGCCGTAAGGCACGGAGAAAGCTCGCGATTGCCAGCCTGGGCGGAGACGTTTCATCCGCTTATCTTCAACCGGTGGGTGCGCGCCATCCTGGGAAGCGTGATGTCGGCGGAGCCCCTCGCGGGGGAAGAAGCGAGGCGCTTCTTCCGTCTGGTCCGCCGGAACGACAAGGGACCGCCCTACCGTATGGCGGGATTCAAGGAGGCTTTTATCCGCGACCTCTCCCGGGCGTCCTTCGATGTTGACGAGAAAGCAACGCAAGCCCTTTGTGAAGCCCTCTCCGGAATCTGGGATTCATTCCGCAGGGAATACGAAAATATCGAAGAAGGAAATCTGGAGAGGCGTTATCTTAGGTTTCTTCGTGTGACCCTATTAGATGGTCCCGAGCAGAAAGACCGGTTCAATGAAAGTCCAAAAATTTGACGAAGCTGCCACAAGCAAGCATGATGATGTTTTTGTTGGAGTAAACGACCTTCTAAGGTAACCTGATGGTCAGTCTCGTTTTCGAAAGCCATCGGCTTTTCCTATCCAAAGCTTATTAAATTATCACAATCCGTTGCGGCTCGTCCACGAACAGCAGATAGCACTCGACCGGACGCCCTGCGAACAGCCCCTGGAGAATCATCCGGTAGCGGAGCATCTGGGGCCGATACTTGTCAGCCAAATGGCCGACGCGACCCGTCTTGAAGTCGATGAGGGTGATGCGGTCGGGGGCGATGATGAGCCGGTCCACGATGCCGAAGGTGCGGGTGTCGGAGATGTGCTGTTCGACGAGGACCTTCCCGGGTCGGAAGAGGATCTCTCGCACCTTCTCTTCGTGCAGGAACCGCTCGACCACGGCCTGCTCTTCTGCGGCGAGGCTGTCAGGGGCAATCGTTTGGCGATCGCATGTGAGGCGGGCGAGGATCGCGTGGATGCGAAGACCGCGCTCAATTCCCGCCTCGATGGCGGCGGAGCGCAGGGCCGCGTCCATTTCGTCGCTGTCGGCTGGCACGGCGGGGAGATCGCCCAGATCAGGCTCGATCAGATCCTCATGGTCCGCGGGGCGCGGCTTTTCGAGGCCGTAGTCATGCCGCCAGCCGAATTCGGTGCGCTCGGCGTCCGCTATAGGTTCCTGGGCCGTTGTAAACATTCGCTCACTGTAGCCCTTCAAGGCGCCCTCCCGGTCCGCCCGCAGGAGGATCGTCAGACTCTTGGCGGCGCGGGTCGCGGCGACGTAGATGATATTGGCCGTCTCTTCGGCCCTTTCTTCCTTCACAACAGTTACCGCCTCGGCAATGGCTGCAGCTCCTTCTATCGGGTCGGTAGCGAGAAAAGCCAGTTCGTCTTTGCTCAGGCTGAGCGGACAGCCATCTTCGGGGTGCGGAATTTCGGGCGCCCTGTCGTGCTCCTCTTTCCAGAAAAGAAAGACATGGGGAAATTCAAGGCCCTTGGTACCGTGGATCGTGGCCAGCTTCACCCGGTCAGCATGCTCTCCCTCGGGTATGGTGATAAGGTGCGACATGGTGAGCAGGTAACGCAGGAAGGCGGCGGCATCGACGGCATCGGGCCGGACGAAGTATCGCTCCGCCTCATCCCAGAGCGTCTCGATGAGGATGCGCGGAAAATGAGGCGCAAGGTCGCGCAGGGCGGATGCGAAGGCCGCGAACCGGTGCGGCCGGGGCGCGTTGCCGACAGTTTCGGCGAGCTGCGCGACGGCGGACATCAATGTCGCGCCCTGGGCCTCGCCATAGTCCAAAGACTTGAGGGCGCGAGGAATGAAGCGGCCGTCGTGGGCCGTGAAAAGCGCGATGAGCGAAAGATAGAGCGCCGTTCCCTCCCGGAGTGACAGCATCTCGCGGCCGCGGATCCCCGAGGTGGGGATTCCGGCTCTGGCCAGCGCCGCGGCGGCCCTATCCATATGCCTGTTGGTGCGGCACAGCACTGCGATATCGCCCCAGGGGCGACCGCACTCCGCCTTTTTTTTGACAATTGCTTCGATGAGCCGCTCGTACACCGGCTCGTCTCCCGCTCCGCAGGCGACCGGGATAACCGCCACCTCGGAGATGCCGCCGTAGGGGTGCTTCGGCTTTTCCGGCGGCGCCTGCATGTTGACTTTGTCGGTTCCGGCGAAGAGGTCGGCGACCAGATGGTTGAAAAATTCGATAAGAAGCGGTGTCGAACGGTAGTTGTAAGGAAGAGTCTCGGCAGCAATCTGTCCGCTCGCGAGGGCTGGGGTGAGCGAGGCCCGGAGCATATCGGGCGCCGCCCCCCGCCACTGATAGATCGACTGTTTCCAGTCTCCCACGAGGAAGATCGACCGGTCTCCCTCGGCATTGCTCCCCACGGAGCCGAGGATATCTTCGATCAAAGGCCGAAGCAGGGTAAACTGGATTTGCGACGTGTCCTGAAACTCGTCGAGGAGCAGATGGGCCGTTCGGTGGAAGCCCATTTCATAGAGGCGTGCAGCAAAAAGCGGTCGGTCGGGGCTGTCCGGTCCATCAAGGGCGATGAGCTTCCGTGGGACGTCGTCGAAGAAGAGCCGTCCGAGTTTTTCCTTCTCCTCGGCAATGACGTCGGCACGCAGGGCGATGAAACGCTTGAGAAGGGCGCTTCGCAACCGTTTCGTGTTGATGAGGTGTTCGGAGATCAGAACGCGCATTCGCGGATAGAGGTCCTCCAAGGCCGCGTAGGCGGGCGTGGCGCGATCGGCTGCAGCTACGCGAACATCAGCGAGGTTGTCTTTGAGGAAAAGCGCCCGTTTGAGGTCCACCCCGGCGAGCGGTTCAAGCAAGGGGGCGGCCACTTGGCTGCGCAGGGCTCCCCGCGTCGCTTCCGCGACGACTTGCACCTTGGCACGCAGCTGATCGTACTCGGCGACAAGCCGCGACTGTTCGCCCTTGAGTGCATCGAGCAGACGCTCGGGGCAGTCCCATGCCTCCAGTGACTCTCTGCCCTTATCCAGCTCCGCAATCAGGGAATCGGGTTGCAGATGGAGGATTCGGGCCGCGATCACGATGCTTTCGATGTCGGCCAGAACGCGCGGATGCTGGAAAAAACGCGTGTCGGCGAGCGTGGCGATGATCGCCTTCTCATGGTCGTCTGCCAACTGCGGAACATAGGCTTCAGTGGAAAGAAACTGGTGAAAGAGCGCATCGATCGTGGAGAAGTGGACCCTAGCGGCCCGCATGATGAACCGCAGCTTGTCGACGGGGCTCTCCTTCCCTTCGTCGATAGCATCGAGGATCCTTTTTTCCATTTCTGCCGCCGCGGCGCGGGTGAAGGTGGCGGCGACAACGAATTCTCCCTCCCGGTCGAGGTGGCTGCGGACCTCACGGGTCAGGCGGAAGGTCTTCCCCGAACCGGCCGAGGCGGTGACGAAAAGGCTCTTCACCATGGGTGGCCTCCTGGTCGTCCTATCGTCTGATAGAGGTCTGGTTTGAGGCAGAGAGCCTTGTAGGGGCAATAGGAACAGCCGTCGGCGCGGAAGTTCGGAGTGAAGCGTTCCAGGGCCAGCAGCGCATCAAGTCGCCCGGCGATGCCCTCCATCGTGGCATCACAGGCGTCCAGGTCTTCCTTGGCAAGATGGCCCTCATAATCGCCGCGCATTCTCGGACGCAAAAAGAGATGGGCTGCATCGAGCAGGCCGGGCGTCGCCCTTTTGTTCTGCAGGGCGAGATAGGCATAAATGAGGAGCTGGAAACGATCGTCGAAGACGTCGGTCTTCTCCAGCCGATCTACGAGGCGATCCTTTTCAGCGTAGGTTTTCTTCTCTTTGTATTTGAGATCGGTGATGAGTGTTTGGTCTCCATCGCGCTGTAGGCGGTCGATGCGCCCTTTAAGTCGGTAGCGGCCGCCGCCNNCCGGCCCGTTTCCTTTTCCCAGGCGGCAATATCGGCCAGATGGCTCTGGACGATAGCTTTGCGCACAGCCTGGTCCGGGAGTTTCATACGCAGATCCTCGTCGCTCTCCCATCTCGTGTCGAACAGTTCCTGCCAATGTAGGACGGCGGGGCGATGTTCTTTCAGCTCTGCAAAGAAGCGGTGGAGGAACTCTCCGATGAGGAGATTGGTGCTGTCTTTGTCTTCAAAGCAGGAGGGAGGTTTCACGGCCTCCATATCTTCCAGGATGAAGCGGCAGGGGCAGGTGAAAAAGTTCTTCAGCGAGCTGAAGGACCATGTATGCCGCCGGAGCCGCTCTTTCAGTTCATCCGTGTTCTCGATAACGAGGCTGCCGGCCGGTCCGCGCAACGCTGCCGGAACCATCCGCCGCTTCACCATTCTTTGGCCGAATTCGGTGGCAAGGAAAGAGAAGTGGGCTGATGGCGCATCGCCGTTTGCCTGATCGTACAGGGCGGCGATGTGGGCCGTCCGGCCGAAGGAAAGGAACTGCCTCAGCGCGAGATCGTCCGCCTCGTACTGCGTCCGGTAGATGCGCGGCAGATGGATCAGGTTGAGGTAGGGACCGCTGAAGGGCCTGCGCGGGAAGATGTCGCTGTTCATGGGCAGAATGACGGTGCGCGCATAGGGGACGCCGGTTGCGTCGCCCAGCCCCACAACCTGTATGGGTGCGTCACGCCTGCCGCGCAGTCGCAGCTTCTTTACGGCGATGAAGTGCTCGGCTAGAGGCAGCCACTCGTTTTCTGTAAACGGCATCAGTGCCCGGAGCCGATCCAACTCGTCGCACAGCGTGATCCCTCCCTCGAACGCGGAATGATCGGCCTCGTCGAGTTCGTTCCACCGGGTGGTAAGCTCGGAGACGAGATCCCGCCGCATGGCTGCCAGTCCCTTTCCGTCGCGGATTCCCTCGCGAAGCCGTTGCGCAGCCGCGAAGTGGGTGAAGGGAAGCCACGGCGCAAAGTTGACTTGTCCGCCGAGGGGCCGGAAGAGGAATTCCCAGAGATAGAATGACAGTTTCTCGTCCAGAGGCACGATGAAGAGCTGTTCCCTATCGCTACCGTAATTCCGTAAGAAGGTGTCGATCTCCCGGGCGAGAAGCGTCGGTAGGGCGGCCCGTTCGGCAAGTTCGGTGAACCCGGGCAACTCGCCGTCATGGCGCCGTTCGGCGATACCGATCCGTCTGACGAGCGACAGGGCCGTCTCGTAATCGGGCGGCTCAATTGGCATGTTGGGGCCGAAAAGGGGCGCATCCACAAAGAGCCGATCTTTCGGGATGCGGCTGAAAAAGCGCTCGTTCCCGGGGGTCATGAGGGGAAGGCCGATGAAGAATTCACCGTCGCCCGGTGTGAGGTCGGCAAACCGTGTCGCTTCGAACGGCGGATAGAAAAGCCCCCCGGTGGCAAGACGGGCGCGGAAGGCCTCCATCGTCGCAAAGAACCAGTCGATCCGTTCGAATTGTTCTGGGCCGATCCGGTCCAGCGCGCGCAATTCGTCGATGGTCACGGAAAACTCGGCGAGCGTGGTCAAAAACGAGAGCAGACGCTGGGTGTCGGCTGGGGGAAGAGAGCGGCCCTCTTCACGGCAGCGAAGGGCATGAAAGTGGAGGAAGGCTTCATCCTCCGGCACGGCCGTGCGGCCTGTCGCTTCGGCGATGCGGTGGGATCTGTAGTCGTTGAAGGAAAGGACGGCGGGGAGGAGACCGCCGATCCGGGTATGCACGAGGTGATGCAAAAAATCGCGGCCGCGGCCCGTCATCGAAACGGCGGTGAATCCGCTCATGTCCGGGTAATAGGCACGGAGCCGCCTGATGAGCGCGTCTACGGCGAGAGCATTGGCAGCCGAATGGAGGTCATCCGGCAGAGAGTTGAGATGGGCGGCCCGATCGGACATATGACAAATTCCTTCCCAGGTTGCATCACAGGAAACTTAATCTTCAGGGGATGGCGTTTCAATTCACGCTTAATAAAACATCGCCTCTCTCCTGCGGGGAAATACCACGTCTCGGCCCATAGTCAATAAAATGCTGTGGCGATTTCAGTAAAAAAACTTGTATTCGCCATCGAGCATTTCAGCCAAGGACTTCTGCGCTTGACATTTATAAACGAAACCCATAATGAAATTATGGGTATTGATCGATATTGTCAATAAATCCCATTCACGATCCAATATAATACTTGACATGCAATATCAAAACACCTAAATATATTACGTGTTACGTTAATAAACATCAAGAGCAATCTGATGAAACTCGGACTTTTTTTCAACAGACATCCTGTCTTTACGGGCGATGAGCTTGCTGCCTTCCTTGCCTCCGAAGGCCCGCGCAATCCCCGGACGCAGGAGGCTTTACTCCTCTATCACGTGAAGATGAGCCGGTTGGTCCGGGTGCGCCGCGGTCTCTATGCCGTCGTCCCTACCGGGGCGTCTGCCGCATCCTATCCCGTCGATCCCTTCCTGCTGGCCTCTCGGATGACAAAGGATGCCGTGCTGGCCTACCACACGGCCATGGAGTTCCACGGCAAGGCCTATTCGGTCTACGAGCACTTCGTCTATCTTTCCGCCGCACCTGCGCGGCCCATCAGCTTCCGGTCCTACCAGTTCAAGGGAGTTCGCTTTCCCGGGGCTCTGCCTCCCGAGGTCGCTGTCTCCTTCGACGTAGTCAAGGCTGATCGCGCGGGTCTGGAGGTCCGAGTGACGGGCCTGGAAAGGACCTTCGTGGACGTACTCCACCGGCCCGGCCTGACTGGGAGTTGGGAGGAGATATGGCGCTCCCTTGAGTCCGTGGAGTTTTTCGATCTCGACAAGGTGACTGCCTACGTGCAACATCTCGGCAACGCCACGACCGCGGCCAAGGTCGGCTTCTTCCTGGAGCAGCACCGGGAAGGCCTGATGGTCGACGAGGCGCACCTGAGTGCCCTCCGTGACCTCCGGCCACAACACCCTCACTACCTGGAACGCAGCCGGCGGAAAGCGGGACACTTCGTGGCCGCCTGGAACCTCGTCGTTCCCCAAGAGATCTACGAGAGATCGTGGGAGGAACCTTCATGAAGATCTCCCCTGAAACGCTCGCCGTCCAGTCGGAGGCCGCCGGTTTTCGCCCGGACATGCTGGAAAAGGTCGCGCTGTTGCTCCAACTGCTCGATGCCATCCGTAGCCATCCCTTCCTCAAGGACAAGTTGGTCCTCAAGGGCGGCACGGCCCTGAACCTCTTCATCTTCGCCGTTCCCCGCCTCTCGGTGGACATCGATCTCAATTACATGGGAGCGGTGGACCGGGAGACGATGCTGTTGGAACGGCCCAAGGTCGAGGAAGCCCTGCAGGCGGTCTTTGCCCGGGAGGGATTCATGGTCCGGCGCGTGCCGACAGAGCATGCGGGCGGCAAATGGCAGCTCCGTTATCCCAGCGCCGGCGGCCAGGGAGGCAACCTGGAGGTGGATGTCAATTTCATGTTCCGGGTCCCACTGTGGCCGGTGCAGCGGATTGATTCACGGCAGGTCGGCATCTGGCAGGCCACAGGCATCTCGGTGGTGGACGTCCACGAACTCGCGGCTGGCAAGCTCTCGGCGCTGCTCTCGCGGCGGCAGGCGCGGGATCTGTTCGATTGCAGCAACCTCTTCCGTCTGGGTGGCCTCGATCGGGAAAGGTTGCGTTTGGCCTTTGTCGTCTACGGCGCCATGAGTCGCACCGACTGGCGAACCATTGCACTGAAGGATGTGGATGTCGATACCGCCGATCTGGAACAAAAACTCATCCCCACGCTAAGGTCCGCAGGGAGCGAATATATCCGGAAGGATCAGTTTGGGAAGGGGCTTGTCGAGGACTGCCGTAATCTTCTTGCCAGCTTGCTGCCGTTCACCGCACCGGAGCAGGAATTTCTCGATCGGATTTTGGACATGGGCGAGATAGCCCCCGAGCTGCTGACCGGTGACGAGGCCCTGCAGAACCGCATCCGGCGCCATCCGCTTCTGGAATGGAAAGCTGTGAATGTAAGAAGCCACCAGAAGGGTAGTTGAAAATCGATTCCTTTCCAATGAGGCATAAAAAGTCCTCAGGAGTGATGCCCAGCTTTCATTACCCAATTACCTTGGTCATTACTTGGTCATTACTTTACAAAAAATATCCCCTGTTTTCCTTGCATTTCCCTGGTTCCCTCTGAATGAGAAAAACGGGATAACTACTCGAATATTCACTTTCTTTCGTTATCCCGTCTTATCCCTCGTTGTCCCTGATCGTGCGTTCAGGGTCTAGTGGGTGTACGCCTGTCCGGGTTCAAGTCCCGGCTTCGGCACCAAATTGAAATTTTATTTCTTAGTTATAATGGGGGTTTAGATAATTGCTCTAAGCTCCCATTTCTTTTACATGGAAGATGCTCTGGCCGGAAAGAGGGTAACGATTGCCATGAGCTATGGCGGCTATGACCCTATTCAATACTCTATGTTGACGAATATCGTGGCTCATTCAGTCAGGGGTCATGGATGTCGCGCTTTCCATTTTGGATAACTTAAAAACCAATGCAGAAGTGAACTACCACCGAGCAA
>MTKX01003912.1_pt1 | contig 10444 bp, 7 predicted proteins | sample 1042771 | NCBI WGS metagenome assembly MTKX01 (sample SAMN06212183, study PRJNA360534) | anaerobic digester metagenome | biome: Wastewater treatment plant; material: sludge; isolation source: anaerobic digester fed with sludge from wastewater treatment plant | place: Denmark: WWTP Randers ... | reverse complement strand
GTGTCATGACCAGAGGAGCGATGACATGGCATCCGGTCTCAGTCTGCCACCAGGTGTCGATGATTGGTGCCCTGTCAGAGCCGATGTTCTTTCTGAACCACATGTAGGCTTCTGGGTTCAATGGCTCGCCCACAGAGGCCAGGATCCTTACCTTGGACAGGTTGTACTTCTTCACGAATTCCTCGCCGGTCTTCATGAACATCCTGATGGCAGTGGGTGCGGTGTAGAATACAGTGACACCGTACTTCTCAATGATAGACCACCAGCGGCCCAGATCGGGGAAGTCGGGAGAGCCTTCGTAGAGAATGGTTGAGGCGCCGAGGCACAGGGGACCGTATACCACGTAGCTGTGGCCGGTGATCCATCCGCAGTCTGCAGTGCACCAGAAGACGTCATCATCGTGGACGTCCATTACCCAGGAGGTTGTCTGAGCGGGTGTGACGGCATATCCGCCGTGAGCGTGCTCAATACCCTTGGGCTTGCCGGTTGTGCCGGAGGTGTAGAGGATGAACAGCCTGTCTTCTGGATCGAGCATGACGGTCTCGCACTCTTCGGACTGGCCCTTCACGAAATCATCATAATAGACATCGCGTCCCTCGGTCATGGGTACTGCTACCCCGGTTCTCTTGACGACGACTACCTTCTGAACGGAGGGTGCAGTCTTCATTGCCTCATCCACATTGGGCTTGAGAGGCAGTGGCTTGCCGCGCCTGTAGAAGCCGTCAGCGGTGACGACAACCTTGGCCTCAGCATCGTTGACCCTGCTGTTCAGGCCGCCGGAGGAGAATCCAGAGAAGACGATGGTGTGAATGGCTCCGATCTTGGCGCATGCCAGCATGGTGATGGGCAGCTCTGGGATCATGGGGAGGTAAGCGACGACTCTGTCACCCTTGACTACACCAGCGCCCTTGAGGGCATTGGCCATCTTGTTGACCTCGATATAGAGCTGGCCGTAGGTGATATCCCTGGCATCTCCAACGGGCTCGCCGATAAAGTGGTAGGCGACCTTGTCCTTCTTGGCCCCCTTGGCATGCCTGTCCACGGCATTGTAGGCCACATTGATCTTGCCGCCGGTGAACCACTTGTAGTAGGGCTTGCCGGAGTCATCCAGGACCTTGGTGTAGGGCACAGACCAGTCAGCATAGGTCTTGGCCATCTCGTCCCAAAACTCAATATAATTATCAGAACACCACTTGCGCATCTCCATCTCAGTCTTGAAGCCCTTCTTCTTCATCCACTGATATGCATTGGAATACTCAATTATGTCCTGAGGGGTGTTGAAAATCCTTGTCTCTTCCTGCAGAGAAGCAGTCTTTGCTGTTTCAGCCAATTTCATACCTCCTTCAAATCTCGATCTGGCGTTCCCGGCTCCCGATTTTGTCAGACTTGGTTTTTGAAGAGAACTCTATAGACCTTCAGAATGTCTCTTCTGGTCGACTTTCCTCTTAATTGCACATCTTGCGCGTCGCAGGGAGCTCGATGAACTTCGAATCGAAGACTTCTTGCTCATTTATAAAGTTATCGCGATATTAATCATCACTTAAATTAATGGTAATTATTTATCACAAGAATACTGAGTTGCCTTGCATCAATTTAAATATTTTTCTAAAGGAATGCCAAAATAAATGCTTAGATGTAAGCAGCACAATAATATGACAAAAAAAGGATATAAAAAAGTATGCCCGCTCAGATGAGCGGGATGGCATCAACTGCATCGGGGTTGGCCAGAGCGGACAGATCTCCGGTGGGCTTTCCTAATGCCTTGGCCTTGATGACGCGGCGCATGATCTTGCCGGATCTGGTCTTGGGCACATCCTTGACGAATAAGACCGTCTCCGGATAAGCAACTGGGCCCAAAACTGTGCGGACATGCTTGGCCAGTTCCTTCTTCAGCTCCTCAGTCTCCTCCTGTCCAGTCCTTAGGATGACGAAGGCAACTATGACCTCACCCTTGACCTCATCAGGCTTACCGATAACTGCAGCCTCCGCCACCTTGGGGTGAGATACCAGTGCCGACTCCACCTCGGCGTTGGAGATCCTGTGTCCTGCAATCTTCAACACATCGTCNNGGGATCTCTGTAGAAGGCCCTGAGCATGGATGGCCAGGGTGTGTTGCTGACGATATTGCCTCCAGAGCCGAGAGGAACCGGGTTTGCTTCCTCGTCCAGGACATCGATATTGAATCCTGGGAGCGGGAATGTCGCAGAGCCGGGCTTCAATGGAGTTATAGGCAGGGGAGATACCAGGAATGTGCCGGTCTCAGTCTGCCACCAGGTGTCCATAATCGGCAACTTGCCAGCGCCAAAGGTGTTTCTATACCACATCCAGGCCTCGGGATTTATGGGCTCGCCCACAGATCCGAGCAGCCTCAGGCTGGAAACATCGTACTTCTTGGCCCAGGAATCTCCGGCCTTCATCAACATCCTGACTGCTGTTGGAGCAGTGTAGAAGACTGATACCTTGTTGTCCTGAATTATCTTGTACCACCTTCCCAGGTCTGGGAAGTCAGGAGAACCCTCATACATTATGCTGGTTGCACCAAGAACGAGCGGCCCGTACACAATGTAGCTGTGGCCGGTAATCCATCCGATATCGGCTGTGCACCACCATACATCATTGTCCTTAACATCAAAGACCCAGTGCAGAGTCTGAGCNNGGTCCCACCTGGTATCCGCCATGGACATGCTCAATACCCTTAGGTTTACCGGTAGTTCCAGAGGTGTACAGGATGAACAGGCGATCCTCTGAATCCATCTTCTCGCACTCGCATGCGTCGGACTTTCCGGCCACAAGGTCGTCCCACCAAATATCTTTGCCCTCTTTCATGGGGACGGCAACGCCCGTCCTCTTGCACACCACTACATTCTTCACCGATGGGGTATTAGCTGTAGCTTCGTCGACATTTGGCTTGAGGGGCAGCGGCTTGCCGCGCCGGTAGAAACCATCCACAGTAATAACCACTTTGGCCTCGGCGTCCATGATTCTGCTGTTTAGGCCGCCAGAGGAAAATCCAGAGAATACAATGCAGTGAATGGCTCCGATCTTGGCTATGGCCAGCATGGCGATGGGCAGTTGAGGGATCATGGGCATGTATAACATGACTCTGTCTCCCTTTACCACGCCCAGGCTCTTCAGGCCGTTGGCGAACTTATTGACCTCCTTTTCCAGCTGTGCATAAGTGATCTTTTGAGTGGGCTGATCGGTAGGTTCAGGCACGAATATATAGGCCACCTTATCTTTCTTGGCCCCCTGGGCATGCCTATCCACGCAGTTGTGGGTCACATTGCACTTGCCGCCCACGAACCATTTGGCATATGGTGGCTTCCATTCTAGGGTTGAGGACCAGGGCTCAAACCAATCTGCGTAGGTCTTGGCCATCTCTCCCCAGAACTGGATGTAGTTGGCAGAGCACCAGAGGCGCATCTCGCGCTCTGTCTTGAAGCCTTTCTCTTTCATCCACTTCATTACGTTGGAGTTCTCTGCCAGATCCTTGGGTGCCTCGAATATCCTTGTCTCTTCCAGTAAAACTGATGTCTTTGCAGTTGCTTTTTCCTCAGCCAAATTTACAGCCTCCTTTATAATCCCCACGTCTTCCCAACTCTCCGCCTGATCTATCCTGATGCCAGGCAGCCAGCCCAACGCAGCCATCTGGCATTCCTTTTATTATCGCAATAGGGCCAAAATCCCAGCCAGCAGGAGCCATTGGGAATATTGTAGCGATCGATAATTAACCTGTTTTTTCATTTATAAATCTATCGAGGTGACTTAACGTTATGATTGATAATTATCATTATTTAACGTGATTAACAAAACACTAGGCTTTTAGAAATTGCCATATTGTATGGATGAGAACGTTAAAGCAATCAATCAAGACTTGATGGAAAAAGAAGACTTTAGCTCCGCTAATCTGATAAAAAAAATAGGATCCCCATCAGACGATCTTGGGGATCCCATCCACTGCTTCTGGATTCATCAGGGTCGATATGTCCCCAACCGGGTTTCCAAGGGCCCTCGCCTTGACGACACGGCGCATTATCTTGCCGCTCCTCGTCTTCGGGAGGTCGTTGACGAAGTGGACCTCCGTGGGCGCAGCCACCGGCCCAAGGGTCTTCCTGACGAAAGCGATCGCATCCTTTGCCAGCTCAGGGGACGGTTCATTTCCGACCCTCAGAATGACGAAGGCGACGATCGACTCGCCCTTAACCTCGTCGGGCTTTCCAACTACTGCCGCCTCGGCTATCTTGGGGTGAGCCACCAGGGCAGACTCGACCTCGGCGTTGGCTATCCTGTGGCCTGCGACGCTGAGAACATCATCGATTCTGCCCTGGATGAAGAAGTAGCCGTCCTTGTCCCTCTGCGCCTTGTCTCCAGCGAGATAGACGCCGCGGCGGCCGGGAACATCCCAGTAGAACTGCCAGTACTCCTTCATGAACCTCTCTTTGTCGCCCCAGAACGCCCTGAGCATCGAAGGATAGGGCTTCAATGCCACTATGTTGCCTCCGGATCCCAGAGGAACCTCATTCCCTTCCTCATCCAGGATGGATATGTCATATCCGGGGAGCGGGAATGTGCACGATCCGGGCTTCAGTGGCGTGATGGGCAGCGGAGAGTTGAGGAAGGTTCCGGTCTCGGTCTGCCACCAGGTGTCCATGATCTGGAGCTCGCCTCGTCCAATGTGCTCACGATACCACATCCAGGCCTCCGGATTGATCGGCTCGCCGACGGATCCCAGTAGCCTCAGGCTTGAGAGGTCGTACTTATCAGGCCATTCTGCGCCCTGCTTCATGAACATCCTTACCGCCGTGGGGGCAGTGTAAAGGACGGTGACCTTGTGGTCCTGGATGTTCTTCCACCACCTACCGAAGTCTGGATAGTCTGCAGCGCCCTCGTACATGAGGCTGGTCATGCCCAGAATGAGCGGAGCGTAGACGATGTAGGAGTGACCGGTGACCCATCCAATATCGGCGGTACACCACCAGACATCGTCGTCCTTCAAGTCGAAGACCCAGTGAAGCGTCTGAGCCGGTCCGACGGCGTTTCCGCCCGTTGCGTGCTCGATACCCTTGGGCTTGCCGGTTGTGCCGGAGGTGTAGAGGATATACAGCCTGTGCTCCGGGTCAACCCATACCGGCTCACACTCTTCGGACTGGCCCTTGACCAGATCATGCCACCAGACGTCCCTGCCCTCTTTCATGGCAACGTCAACGCCCGCACGCTTGTAGACGATAATCTTCTCAACTGACGGAGCGCCGCCAGCTGCCTCGTCGGCGTTCGGCTTCAGAGGGCACCGGCTTTCCGCGCCTGTAGAATCCATCCACGGTGATGATGGCTCTGGAACCGCAGTCAGCAGCCCTGTCCATCAGGCCTTTGGAGCTGAATCCGGAGAAAACCACGCTGTGGATGACGCCGAGCTTGGCGCAGGCGAGCATGGCGATGGGAAGCTGGGGTATCATGGGCATGTAGATGCTGACCCGATCCCCCTTCTTCAAGCCGAGGCTCTTGAGGCCGTTTGCGAACTTATTGACCTCCTTATAGAGGTCGCCGTAGGTGATCTTCTGGACTGGCTGGTCTGTCGGCTCTGGTATCCATATGTATGCAACTTTGTCCTTCTTTGCGCCCTTGGCGTGCCTGTCCACGGCGTTGTATGTGATGTTGATCTCACCTCCAGTGAACCAGTGGAAGTAGGGCATCTCCGAGTCGTCCATCACCTTAGTATAGGTCTTGTGCCAGTCAACGTACGTCTTTGCCATCTCGTCCCAGAACTCGAGGTAATGCTCATCAGAGGAGCACCAAGCACGCATCTCCTTCTCAGTCTTGAACCCTTTCTTCTTCATCCACTGCATCACGATTGACTTTTCTACCAACTCTTTTGGCGGATTAAAGATTCTGGTCTCGTCCTGAAATACTGTCGTCTTCAACTTCTTGTCTTCTTTGCCAGCCAATTTCAACACCTCCTAAATCAAAGCCTAATATTTCGCGCACTTTTCTCCTATCCCAGGGAAAACTTGACGCGAAGAACCTGCCCGCTGTCCACTCTAATTCGTCATAGAGAACAGCAGTTTTGCACATTTCCGATTTGTCTTTCAGATAAATAAGGTTTTTGCTTGTTAATAATTATAAATAATAACGATTATAGATCCTATGGCTTGAAGAGATGGTCGAATCTCGAAGAGCCTAAAAGCAGCCGTGCCCGGCCGCTGGAAGAATACTGTTAATTCCAACTTATTCAGGCTCACAGATCTGAGGAAATTAATGCAAAAATAGCATCGCGAGCAACAACCATGGCTCTTTTCCGCAGCAAAACCTAAATAAATAGTTGACTATGAATCATAATTGGAGAATTCCACTTAAATAATATGGAGTGGTTTCCATGATCTTTATCTGGCACCATCTTCCCAGATCAAGCGCGCCGGGGATCACAATGCCAGCATAATTGGCAGATCGGGCCTTCATGGTCTTGTCTCTCCCACACTCAGTCACAAGAGCATGCAATACCTTCCCCAAATAACGGCGATTCCTCCTCTCAGCGATCTCCAGCCATAATCGGGTCATCTCCCTCGAGCGGTCTTTCTTAATCCTGTCCGGCATGTCGTAGAGACTGGCGGCTGATGTTCCAGGCCGAGGAGAGAATCTGGTGATATTCACCTTATCCGGCTGCAATCTCTCAATCAGGCTCATGCTCTCCTCAAAATCCTTATCCGTCTCGCCGGGAAAGCCAACGATAATATCAGTTATTATGGAGATGTCTGGATAGGCAAATCGAAAGGCGCTCACAAGCTCGAAGAACTCATCTGAGGTGTATACGCGTCCCATCCTCTGCAAGATTTCATCTGAGCCGGACTGAACGGGGATATGCAGGAAACGGTAGATCTTTGGGCTCTGAAATGCCTCAATAAGCCTATTCTGGATGAGCCGAGCGCTATCGGGATTCATCATTCCAACCCTGAGCATAAAATCCCCTGGAATCTCAGTCAGCGTCTCCAGCAGCCCGGCCAGATCAGATCCAATATCAGATCCAAATGCGGCAGTGTCCTGAGCAGATATCTGGATCTCGGCTGTGCCAAGCTGTGCCAGCCTTTCCACGGCAAGGACCACATCCTCAACCGGGCGGCTCTTCAGCCTGCCCCTGGCTTTTGAGACTATACAATAGCTGCATGAGCCGTTGCAGCCGTCCGCCACATTGACAATGCCGCAGCTCTCTCCTCCGGGAGATGATTCGCGAAGATGAACAGCAATATGCCTCTCGCGCAGCATTTCTTCAGATTGAAAATTCTGAGATTGTAATTGCCCGGATTGCATATGCTGCGAAGGCATGAGCCAACCATCAAAGAGTCCAGCGATCCTGGCGGCATCTCCTTGACTCAAAGGTCCCAATCGCCCCCGGCAGCAGAGCGTTTGAATCGACTGGGGTATTGCCGCCGCCAGGCAGCCGGCGACGACCAGCCTCTCGCCCTCCAGCTGCCGCAGCCGGCGGAGGATCTTTCTCTCCGTCCTTTCGGTGACCGCACAGGTGTTCACTATCACCATGTCCGCCTCCTTCAGGCCGGAAGGGATATGGCCCATCTCCCTCAGGGCCTCTGCCAGATCCTGAGAATTCCCGAAGTTCGATGTGCAGCCGAAGGTCTCGATATAAAACCTCATTCCAAAGCCTCACTTGAGGCCGTCTCCTCCCTTCTCACCTGATAGATCCCACTGATCGCCCCTATGACCGCCGGGGCGAGGAAAAAGCCGCCGATCCCTGCCACCAGAGCCCCTCCAAAAAAGGAGAGCATTACCAGCAATGGGTGCAATGAGGATCTGGTGGAGATGATATAGGGCCTTATGAAAAGCTCTGAGGGGAGATAGATGAGAGCGGAGCTGATGACCAGGAAGAATAAAGCACCCTCCAGGCCCACGGTGAAGTAGCGGTAGACGGCCAGTGGGACCAGGACCGCCCAGGAGGTGAGGACCGGGACCATGCCGGCGATAAAGACGATGCTCGCCAAAGCTATGGGCCGGGGGATGTCGAAGAGGAAGAATATCACCGCTGCGATCAAGCTTCCCACGATTGATGTATAGACGGTGCCGATGAATATGCCGCTCAGAATTCGGTCGATTCTATCGATGTATCGCTCAAGAACCCTCATCTCTCCGTCTGGCAGGAGGGATATCAGCGATCCCACAAAGCCCTCTCCATCCAGGAGGATGAAGTAGCAGATGGGAAAGGAGATGAGAAAGTTGATTATCCCCAAAGAGGCCATCCTGCCGATTTGGAGGATGGGAATAGATGCTGCCAGAGAGGCGATCAGGCCGAAGGCGTTCTCCAGACCGGAGAGCAGGCTCTCCCTGGCCCAGGAAGGAAGGTCTGTCGCCGTCTGCTGCATGAGATATCCAAGCCAGTACCTGAGCGCCTCCTGGTTCTTTGCCAGGGCTATTATCTGAGTGGCCACCTCAAGGCTTCCCAGGCCCAGCATCAGGAATATGGGGACCACGACGCAGATGGCAGCAACAAGCGACCCGAGCTTTTTTCTCTTGCCGAACCGATCCCTTATGGGCCGGCCCACATAGGCAAAAACGCTGCCCAGGATTATGCCGTCTAAGAATGGAAAGGCAAAGCATGCGGTCATGAGGACCGCGGCCAAGGCTAGGATTAAAATGCCCTTATGCTCTGAGCACCAGCGATCAGGGTCGTAGTCCATGGTTCACACCAAAGAATGAAGCATCTTGTCTTGCCGCGGAATTCATTCGCTTGATAGATATGGGTGACGCTTTATTAATGTTTCAAGGGAATGAAGATTGAGTGGGAGAGATGCGCCAGAGTTGCATAAGGAGATGATGACTGAGGATCGAGCATTCTCCAGGGCCAGGAAATAGATGCTTCTTGTGACTTCGCCTGCTACTATTGTTCGTCTTTTTTCTAACCTTAATCGTTTCTGTGCGTCTCTGTGAGCTTTGTGACTCTGAGGTTTTATTCCGTAACTACCATGTGTTTGAATATTCAGCTACGAATATTNNCACAGAGACGCAGAGGAAACGAGGCCATATTCTCTGACTTAACTCACCCACATAATTCAACGAAGAGCCAAAAAAAAAGCATATTTCTGAGCAAATAGTCGTCTCCGTTCGTTCGTCCTCCGTGCGCTCTGCGCCTCTGCGGTTTTATTCCGTAACCACCAGGGTTAATTATCCGCTACCCACTCGATACAGCGAAGAGCCATTTTATTTCACAGCTAATTATTTCACCACAAAGAACACAAAGCGCACAAAGGTCTCAGAAAGGAAAAGACGGCACTCCTTCGAAAGCTCATCCCCCCTCAGGCACGTGCCAGCTCCAGCATTCCCTCCAGCCGCTCCAGCCTCTCCCCTGGATCCCGGTTCTGCTCTCGTACCCAATGGAGCAGCTTCTTTACCGCCAGTCCGCTGTCGATGATATCTCCCGCCTTCTCCACTCCCTCTAGCAGGTCTTCTGAGCGGCCGGTGATGCAGAGCAATGGCGCAGCATTCAGGCATACAATATCCCTTCTATCCCCGCGGTCAAAAACCGACAGAACTCGAAGGAGCCTTACTGCCTCCTCTTCGATATTCCCACGGTTGAGAAGAGCAGACTCATCCCCCTTCTCCAGGCCCAGGTCGCAGGCATTTAGGGCATATTCCCTGATCCTGCCATCCTCATCCAGCTCTGCTACATCCGTCCTTCCAAGAGTCGAGAGTTCATCCATCCCCCGCAGATCGTCACCGCTCCGGCCGTGGATAACAAAGGCCCTCTTGTAGCCGATCTCCTTCATAGCCCTGGCTATTGGCAGAACCATCTCTCGGCTGTAGACCCCGCGAACACCGTAAGCGGGCAGAGCGGGATTGGCCAGAGAGCCAGCGATGTTCAGAACGGTGCCGAACCTGATCTGAGAGAGGATCCTGGAGAGGGCAGAGGGATGGACCTTGCCGCTCATGCCGTTGAATATGCCGATCCCTGCCACTTCGATGCTCCTTTTCACCAGGTCCACATCGCAGTCAACGTCTATCCCGAGCTGCTCGAGCATATCCACTGTGCCGCAGCTGGAGGTTATGGCCCGAGAACCGTGCTTGGCCATGTTGATCTTGTCCGCCGCCGCCACAATCGAGGCCGCGGTGCTGATGTTGAAGGTCTTGATCGAGTCCATGCCCGTCCCGCAGTTATCAGCCAACGGCCCCTGGACGCATGGGCGGACCTTCAATGTGTCCACCTCATATATCGCCTCCCAGATGCCGGCGATCTCCTCAGCTGTCGCCCCCTTGGCGGTGATGGCAGCCAGGAACGCCCCCTGCTGCAGATCCGGCTGCTCGTCATTCAGGATCTGACGGAATAGATCTGAGGCTTCGCCTCGGGTCAGGTTCCGACCTTTGATCAGTTCGTCCACCTTTCCCCCAAAATACTTCAGGCTCTCTTCCGACACTATTTTCAGCAAATCTTTCGCCATCTTCCCCTCGC
>MTKX01028738.1_pt2 | contig 10446 bp, 8 predicted proteins | sample 1042771 | NCBI WGS metagenome assembly MTKX01 (sample SAMN06212183, study PRJNA360534) | anaerobic digester metagenome | biome: Wastewater treatment plant; material: sludge; isolation source: anaerobic digester fed with sludge from wastewater treatment plant | place: Denmark: WWTP Randers ... | reverse complement strand
GAGGCGCTCCAGGAGCTGAAGAAAAGCGGCCTGGGCTCAATGCCCGGCACGGCAGCTGAGATCCTGGTGGACCGGGTGCGAGAAGAGATCTGCCCGGACAAGCTCAAAGCCAGGCAGTGGCGGGAGATCATCACCACAGCCCATAGTCTCGGCATTCCCACCACCTCCACCATGCTCTTCGGCCATGTGGAGAGCCTGGAGGATAGGCTCGAGCATCTGTCAATCTTGAGAGAGATCCAATCGGAGACGGGAGGATTTACGGAGATGGTCCTGCTCCCCTTTATTCCTGAGAACAATGCTCTGGGCAAGAGCGTTTCTGGGGCGGATCTCCTGGATAAGCTGAAGATGCACGCTCTGGCCCGGGTAGCCCTCTATCCCCATATAACCAACATCCAGGCCAGCTGGACCAAGCTGGGCCGGGATGCGGCGGCAGCAGCCATAGACTGGGGAGCCAACGACCTGGGGGGAACTCTAATGGATGAAGCCATAGCCAGAAATGCTCGCGAAGCCCCCCGAATCTCCGCCCAGGAGCTGATAGAGCTGATCGAAAGCAGGGGAAGAAGGGCAGTGCAGAGGACTACCCTCTACCAGATGCTCTGAGCGGAGCAAGATCCGAATGGGGGGTCCGGTTTCAATTTTATTCAATATTTATAAATTCAATTTAAGGAAGAAATAGAGATTATTGAGATGATAAGCTTTACATATATTGACGATCCATATAAAATTGGTGGGGTTCATTAGAAAAATAATATTATTAATATCGGTCTTTTCATTAGCTCTTTTGACCTATTTCATNNGGATCATCTACAGTGATGCCCCTGGCCGAGGCTGCCGCAGAGGAGTTCAACCTGAGGCAAAAGGATTATGTGGTCACAGTCTCCGCCGGTGGAACCGGAGCGGGAATCTTGGGCATAGCCGAGCGCAAGAATGACATCGCCATGGCCTCCCGGCGGATAACCGAGGAGGAGCGGCAAGGCTTCAACGGCACCTTTCAGGAATTTCTGGTGGGCATGGATGGGATCAGCATTGCCGTTAGCGATGAGATATTCCAGTCAGGGGTGAAAAGCCTCAGCAGCAGGCAGCTAAGAGAGATTTACTCCGGCAACATAAGCAACTGGAAGGATGTGGGCGGGCCGGATCGGCCTATATATGTGATATCCAGAGAAGAGGGCTCAGGGACCCGGGATGATTTCAATGAGCTGATCATGGGCAGCAGTGATGCCGAGACTCCGGGAGTCAAATCCGTGGAGATGGGGGCAGCTGCGGTCAAGACGGCCATATCGGGAAGCGATAAGGCCATAGGCTACCTGGGATTCAATTATCTGGGGGGAGGGGTCACGGGGATAGCTTTTAACCGCGTCCAGCCCACATATGAGAACATCAAACTGGGTCTTTATGAATTGCACAGGCATCTGTATTTCTATACCTATGGAGAGCCCTCTCCAGGTGCCCGGGCATTCATAGACTATGTGCTGAGCCCGGAAGGTCAGAAGATTGCAGCAGAAGAGGGATTTGTGCCCTTGTGATCAAAAGGCTCTTTTTCTCGATCTCTCCCGACCGGAGCAGTCAGCCTTACATAATAGTATGGCTAAATGCGCCCTCTGATGAGATGGTCGGTCGGTCTGTTGGCGTTGCTGCTCGTCTTCCTTCTCACGGGCGCAGATGCATTGCAGAGAATGACAACAGTTGTGGTATCGGGGTCCAGCACGGTCATGCCCCTGGCAGAGCTGGCTGCTGAGGAATTCAATCTGATCCAGGAGAGATACAGGGTAAATGTGAAGTCGGGCGGCAGCGGCGTGGGCATAGTGGATTTGGCTGAGGGGAGAGCCGATATTGCCATGACCTCCCGGGATCTCAAGCTCCAGGAGCGACAGAGGTATGAGAGCCCAAATAAGCGATTTACGGAGCAGTTGGTGGGCTATGATGCCATCTGTCTGGTGGTAAGCCCGGCAGTTTATGATTTTGGAGTAACCTCGCTCACCCCGGACCAGGTCAGGCGGATCTATTCCGGAAGCATTGTCAACTGGGCTGCGCTGGGGGGCCCGAACTTGGGGATCTTTGCCGTTGGCCGCAGACCGGGTTCTGGCACCAGGGATACCTTCAATGAGATAATCATGGGCAGCCGGGAGGCTGAGACGCCTGGTGTGGCCTATGACAGTGGGGAGAGCTCCGAGGTCAAGTTCAGCACCCAGAGGAGCGACAATGCCATCGGCTATATGGGATACAGCTTTGTGATGAGAGGGGATGCCAGGGTGATCTCTCTTGACGGCATCTATCCATCCATTGAGAACATCAAGAATGGAACCTATCCACTGGCCAGGAAGCTCTACTTCGTCACCCTGGGCCAGCCCTCGCCTGGAGCCATAGCTTTCATAGATTATGTTTTAAGCCCGGCAGGACAGCAGATCGCCATAGATAACGGATTCATTCCTGTATAATCAAATCATATTTTTAAATGCAGCAGATGATCGATCTCTCCCTTTAGGAAATTATATCAATGATCAATGCCAATTATTTATCTTAATTATGGGGTGTGATACAAACATGTCAGATGGAGATGTCTATAAGATAGTTGAGCTGGTTGGTACCTCCAAGATAGGCTGGGAAGATGCAGTCAAGACCGTGATCGACCGGGCCACCAAGAGCTTGAGAGATCTTCGCATCGCTGAGGTCAAGGAGCTGGATGTCAGGCTGGAGAACGGAAAGATCGCAGAGTATAGGGCCAAGGTCAGACTCTCATTTAAGTATGAGGGTGAGGATTAGGCGGAGCGCTATTTTCCAAACTCTCTCTTTTCATCCCTTCCCACCTCTCCTTTTTCATAGCTCTCTTTTTCCCATCTCTCCTCAAAACTGCCTTTTTCTATCTCTTTTTTATATAATTCTATTTCAGCTATTCTCCGGGATAGCTAGCCGGATCTCATATAGCCTGGGCCAGAGCTTGCCGGTTACAAAGATCCTATCTGACTCGCCATCATAGGCAATGCCGTTCGCCACATCGACGCTCTGCCCGACCCCCTGGCTTCCCGGCAAGATGCTGGTCAGATCTATCTCGCCCCTCACCTCGCCCGTCTGCGGCGATATTATGGCTATACGGCTGGTGGGCCAGATATTGGCATAGATCTCTCCTTTAATGTACTCCAGTTCATTGAGGCCATTGAGCGGCCTGCCCCCTGCGGTGACATTTATCCTCTCCTTCTCCCTGAAGGTCTCGGGATCAAGGATATGCAGAATATTGCTGCCGTCACTCATGATCAGGCTGTGGTTGTCGCTGGTCAGCCCCCAGCCCTCCGTCCGGTATCCGAATCTGCCTGTCTCGGTCAAATTCTCCTTGCCGTAGACCAGGCCCAGTCCCGACTGCCAGGTCAACTGGACTATACTCCCTCCCCACAGCGCTATCCCCTCTCCAAAAAGGCTGCCTGACAGATTTATCTGCTCTATGACCCGGCCTGTCTTCAGCTCCACCTTCCTCAGGCTGGACCGACCGTAGAGCCCAGTTCCTTCGTAGATCAGATCGTCCCGGTCGTAGACCAGTCCCTGGGTGAATGCCATAGGATCATGAGGATAGGAATTGACTATCTCAATTCCGAAAACCGGTATATCATTGAGATCTTCACCATGAATGGAGCTATCTGCAGAGCAGCAGCTTGCTAGCAGTAGCAGAAATGCGGCAAGGAATAGATAAATCATCCAGGGAACAATGCCGTCTGCAATTTGAAAGGCATCTATGCGGGGCATGGAATCATATGATATCGGCAGAGAGCAAAGATGTTTCTCTACATTCTTCTCCTAGCTCAAGGCAATCATGATTAATGAGTTCTGCATGCCTGAAGGAAATGGGCCGGAAATCCCCGGAAAGAGGCGCTGTGGATGTGAGTGTAGCTGGCGACCAGATTCTCCCGCCATACCCCGTCCCAGCCGCCCTTGATCCCCCTGCCCCGCTCCAGGTGGATGGCATAGTCCACGCCCTCATCCATTATCATCTCGGAGTGATGAAACTCATGCCCCATTATGGCCTGGCCAGCTCTTCCCAGGGGAGAGTCGCGGGTCAGGAGGCCGTGCACGTAACTTACAACCCGAACATCGCCCCGCCTGGCCTTTCCCGGCACCAGCCCGGCCATCTCCTGCCGCTCCCCTTCCCAGTCGATCTCCCTTCCCAGGTACATCAGCCCGCCGCATTCGGCAAAAATAGGATGGCCCCTCTGGTGGAAGCTTTCCAGGCTGCTGAGCATTCCTGAGTTCTCGGAGAGCTCCCGGGCGTAGAGTTCAGGATAGCCTCCGCCGATATACAGACCGTCCACATCGGGAAGAGCCCTGTCATGCACCGGGCTGAAGGGGACCACCTCTGCCCCGGCCAGCTCCATCATCTCCAGGTTGTCCCGATAGTAGAAATTGAAGGCTTCGTCCCTGGCCACACCAATGCGTAGCCCCTCTCCGGCGGAGTTCTTTCTATAAAGATCCGGCTGCACCTCTGCCAGAGGCTCTGCTCCCCCGGCAATATCGATTATGCGGTTTAGGTTGATTCCCTCTTCAACTATCTCCCGGATGCGGGAGACCCTATTTTCGAAACCCTCATGGCGGGTTTTTCCCTCCAGCACCGGGACCAGTCCAAGGTGGCGCATGGCCAGGTGCATATCATCATTGCGGCGGATGACCCCCACCACCTCCACTCCGGCATATCTCTCCACCTCCCGGATGGCCTTCTCAGCGTGCCTCTCGCTGCCCACCTTGTTCAGGATCACCCCCTTGATATTGACATCCGGATCGTAGTCCATGTATCCCTTGACCAGGGCGGCGCAGCTTCTGGTGATGCTCCTGGCATCAACCACGAATATCACCGGGGCATGCAGAAGTTTGGCTATCTGTGCCGTGCTTCCCAGGTCGCCGTCGTAGCCCTCGTACAGGCCGCGCACGCCCTCGATCACGGCGATGTCCGCCTTATCCGCGGCATGGGCATATACCTCCCGGACCGCCTCTTCCTTCATGAGGTAGCCGTCCAGATTGCGGCAGTTCCTGCCTGTAATCCAGGTATGGTAGCTGGGATCGATGTAGTCCATGGCCACCTTGAAGGGCTGAACGGAAAGGCCTCTGCCGCAGAGAGCGGAGAGCAGGCCGGCTACAATGGTGGTCTTGCCGCTGGAGCTTTTGTCTCCGGCTATGAGAACTCTTGGACAGTCTGCAGCCAATAGTACCCCTTTCCTGTCTCCCTAAAAGCCTCTTATTTATTCCATGGATAGCTCTCGCAACCTCTCATCGCTGAGAGGTTGTGGTACCCTGGGATCGGCTCCGCCCATGATCTCCCGGGCTAGAGCGCGGTAGACGGCAGCGATGGCCGTATCAGGCGCTCCCTGTATAACTGTGACTGCCTGCCTCTCGCACTTCTGGACGATGGGATCTTTGGGGATGAAGGCCACCAGCCGGCTGTTGAGCTCTTCAGCAAACCGCTCTGCGATCTCCTTCTCCCTGCCCGCCGCCGCCTCGCGGGAGTTGCATATCACCCCGGAAAGAGGGGTATTAAGCCGGAGCAGTCCCTTGCTGATGTTATTCGCGGCATAAAGGGGCATATACTCGCCGGAGGTTATGATATAGGCCTGGCTCACCAATCCCTTTCGGATGGGAGCGGAAAAGCCGCCGCATACGATATCCCCCGGCACATCATAGAGCACCAGGTCCACCTCTTCCAATACCCGTGATACCTTGCGCAGAAAGTCTATGGCCACAATAATGCCTCTGCCGGCGCATCCCACTCCAGGCTCCGGGCCGCCCACCTCTATGCATTTGACGCCCCTGTATCCCTCAAAGACCACATCCTCTTCCTTGATCTCTCTTCCATCCAGTATGAGGTCCATCATGGTGGGGATTCTCCTGCCCACCAGGGTTATGCTGGAGTCGCTTTTTGGGTCGCAGCCCACAACCAGCACCCTGTGGCCCTCCTCGGCACAGGCGGCGGCAATGTTCGAGGCAGTGCAGGACTTGCCGATGCCTCCTTTGCCGTATATCGCAACGTGTTTAATAGATGACATCTAACTCCGCTCCGCCTGTTGATCCGCCATAGGATATACAGCTTGCCCAGGATTGATCATGGAGAGGTGGGTGAAGATTCGAGCATTCCGTCTGGCAGCAGCAATCTTAGTCCTGGCTATGGGGCCGGTTTGGCTAGCATCAGCGCAGGAAATTTCTGAGGCGGCCTCGGTCCGGGGCCATTTCGCTTATGGTGATGGCATCTGGAGGGCCGATGACTTCGGCTGGTTTTATTATGACCTGGATGAGGATCTGGGTGGAGAGATGCTACAGATAGATCTGGATGGTAAGACGGCGGAGAAAGGGCATATCCAATATTCTTCAGAGGTCTGGACGGAGCAATTCGAGTACAAGCCCTGGGGCAGCTTTCAGAGGGTGGCATTTTTTGGCAAGCCCTATTTCGCCGGCTACCCGGATAGCAGTTTCACGGAAGAGGTTAGCTCTCTGGAGAAGGGCGAGCTGAGAGAGGTGCTCATGGATGACGATCTCACCCAGACTCTGAGCCTCAATAAGACCCTGATCCTGCAGCAGGGCTATGTGCTGGTGGCACAGGAGATCTCGGAGAAGAAGGGAAGCGTCAATTTTCTATTGTTCAAGGATGGATTGCCGGTTAATTCTTCAGTGGTGATCATTGGTGAGAGCTTTGTCTATAAGATCGATGACCTTCCAGTGATACTGGTCCATCTGACCAATGCCATGCTGGGGGCAGGCGAGGGGCTGGCCGAGGTGGAGGGTGTATTCCAGATCAGCGACGAGCCGAATATCAGGCTCTTTGAGGGGGCCATGATCGGGGAGATGAAGCTCACCGATTTCTCACAGTTTGACATAGTGCTTGAAAACAATAGAACAATCAACCTCAAGAGAGATTCCGTAATATCTCTGATCCAAGGCCTTGAAGTGGTTGTTATGGACTTCCCAGAACCGGTTTATTATCCTGTGGGCTGGATCTATGATTATGGTGTGCATGAGATTCGTGGGCCTACTTTTAACTCCAGCTCAGCGGTCCCCGTTCGCTTGGGGGACTACAATTCATCAGTTACTGCTAAATGGAATGCTGAAAATTACAGTGGTTTCTATTTTGATCCAGATGATGCAGTGCTTAGAGCCCTTTTTGGAGCCCTGGTAGGGGAGACGCTGGTCATTCATTCCATAGAAGACAGGCGAATTATGCCGCCGAGCCAACCCAAAGTCTATCGGGAAAACAAGACCGTTCTTCAGACGGGCCTGCAATATACATCGTTGAGACAGCCAAAGGAATTTGAATATAAACCATGGGGATATTTTTTTACTATTAACCTCTTTGGATTGCCCTGGTTTGCAGGATATGATTCCAGTTTCAAAGAGACTAAGTCATCAAAAAACCTCATAGAGAATGAGTACCTCGGTCGAGTTCTCATTGATATGGAGCTGCAAGGTAATATCTCGACAGGAAATTACACCTTAGAAGAGGGCTATGAGATGCGAATCAGGGATGTAAGCGATGACAGCATATTTATCCAGCTCTTTAAAGAAGGACAACTGGTGGACAGCTCCGTGGTAGAGTCCAATACCACTTATGAATATAAAAAAGACCTGGAAAACGTCAAAGATATGCCTATTATAAGGCTCCACTTTGGAAATGTATTTTACGATGGAAATTATGGTTCTGCCGAAATTGATGGCATCTTTCAAATATCCGACAATGTATTTCCCATGGAGTTGGGAAGTGGTTTTGGCGAAATGGAACTGGTAGATCTTGAGCCAGAAAGATTGATATTCGTTAATCCCGATAGCATCAGCCTTAATAAAGATTCTAATGTTAACATCGGACCGGGCATGGACATTCGAGTTGCAAACAACGATACCCTTCGCTATTATCTCTACACCCAAAAGTATGTGGTCCCCTCCCCAGAGCCGCCTCTGATCAACTCTCAAAAGAATGTCCTACCCTCGCAGTCAGCCAATTTCAGCATGATCGTGAGAGCTGCTGAGATCCGCCAGGTGCTGATGAACATCCTTGACTCAAATGACAAGACCGTCTTCTCTAAGGATATTGCCGGCTTGGGCCAGGGATCGGGAGAGTGGTGGATGTATGCCTGGAGCTGGAACGCCAGCACTTTGCGCATGAGCGACGACAACAGCTTGATACCGGATTTAAGGCCAAGCCCATTGCTGGCATTGCTATATTTAAACCAGTCAGCGTCTCCCTTGCAGGTAGCGGTTACATTTGACTCCCAGGGACGCATAAGCAACATAATGGATAGCAGTGCCTTTTATTACATCTCCAGCGAAGACTTTGCCAGGCTCAATACAAGCCTCGACTACAGCTCAATGATCAACAACAGCACAGCGCGGATGGAGTTCTTCCGGGTGGTTCCGGGAGAGAGCATATTGCAGTTCTTCGATATAGTCAATAACCAATTAATTCCCAGCGGCATCAACCACACCCTGCAGGGAAACCTCAGCCTATTAGAGCCCCATGTCATAGCAGCCGGGGCTGAGCCGGGACGGTATCAGTTGCAGGTGCGGCTGGAGAATGCGGTAAACGCCATCTGGGCCACAGACGAATATTTCAATGTGACTGAAGGGAGCGGCCTTATCGATGATAGCACTTCCAACGGCAGCAGCAACGCCGCCCAATCAAAAGGGAAAATGGAAAAGAGCCCGGCCATCGGTTTATTGGCATCGATTCTGATCCTGGCCACGGCAGCAGTAATGCGGCGCAGGAACTAATTTTTTCAGTTTAATTTATTAATTTTAGTTTATATCTTATTCTTAGCTGCCTTTTTTATAGCCCTTCCCAGAGCCAGGCTCATGGCCTCAATCCGGCTCCTGTCGTCTCCCCCGTCGGCGGAGATGAAGAGATTAAAGCCGCCGTTATAGGCCAGAGCGCGCAAAAAGTGGCTGAAGTTTTCCAGGCTCATGCCCTCCAGCATCTGCTTCTCAAGGTGGAAGCTGTCCTGGTATCCGGCCTGGCCAAAGCGCACTGCCGCCCGAGCAAGAGAGCTGCCGGCAGGAACACTGCTGCTGCCTATGCCCTTCTTTATCTCCTGAGAGAGCAGGCTGCCCAGAGTGATGGCCGTATCCTCTACCGTATGGTGGTCGCCGGTCTCCAGGTCGCCCCTGGCTTTGACTTCCAGGTCCAGCTCTCCTCCCCAGGCCAGGAAGGAGAGGATCTCATTTAGCAGCGGCACACCCGTATCCGCTTGGACCCTGCCCTGACCCTCAACCTCCAGATGGACCTCTATGCAGGTCTCTTTTGTCTCCCTCCTCCTCGATGCGGACATGATAGAGATATAATTGCTATTCGTTTTTAAGGCAATCGCCGCCTCTTTCCGAAGGGCTTATCTACCTTTAAGCCAACCCTGTAATTTCAAAGGTCACAATTCAAAGGGTTATCAACATGATTTCAAAAGAGGACATCCAGGATATAATAAAGGGATACGATAAGAACGATCTGACCATAGCCACCATCTGCTCTCACAGCAGCCTGCAGATCTTCCACGGGGCGAGGGAGGAGGGCTTCAAGACCCTGGGCATATGCATCGGACAGCCGCCCCGCTTTTATGACGCCTTCCCTCTGGCCAAGCCGGACAGTTTCCTCTCCGTGGAGAGCTACAAGGCCCTTCTGGATTACTCTTCTGATCTGATAAAAGATAATGTGATCATCATACCGCACGGCTCACTGGTGGAGTACCTCGGCATCGAGAAGTTCGAGTCCCTGGCCGTACCCACCTTTGGAAACCGCCGAGTTCTGGCCTGGGAGAGCGACAGGGAGATGGAGAGGGAGTGGCTATTGCGGGCCGGGGTCAATGTTCCCATGCGATTTGAGAAGGCGGATGATATCGACCGGCCGGTGATAGTGAAATACCACGGGGCCAAAGGCGGAAGGGGATTTTTTATCGCCAAGACCAAGGATGAGCTGGCAGCCAAGATGAGCAGGGAGGAGAAGTACACCATTCAGGAGTTCATACTGGGAACCCGATACTACATCCATTTCTTTTATTCCCCCATCCGGCAGGATGGCTACCGCCTGAGCAAGGGCTCGCTGCAGATGCTGGGCATCGACCGGCGGGTGGAGTCCAATGCCGATGAGATCTTTCGCATCGGCAGCATGAAGGAGCTGGCCGAGGCGGGGATCTATCCCAGCTTTGTGGTGACCGGAAACCTTCCCCTGGTTTTGCGCGAGTCGCTTCTGCCCCGGGCCTTTGAGCTGGGGGAGAGAGTGGTGGAGACCAGCCTGGAGCTCTTCGGGGGAATGATCGGGGCCTTCAGTTTGGAGACCATAGTAACCGACGAGCTGGAGTTCAAGATCTTCGAGATCTCCGCCCGGATAGTGGCGGGGACTAACCTCTACATGGGCGGCTCTCCCTATTCCGATCTGATCCAGCCGGGCCTCTCCAACGGCCGGCGCATCGCCCAGGAGATCAAGCTGGCCAGGGAGATGGA
>MTKX01014389.1_pt2 | contig 10446 bp, 11 predicted proteins | sample 1042771 | NCBI WGS metagenome assembly MTKX01 (sample SAMN06212183, study PRJNA360534) | anaerobic digester metagenome | biome: Wastewater treatment plant; material: sludge; isolation source: anaerobic digester fed with sludge from wastewater treatment plant | place: Denmark: WWTP Randers ... | reverse complement strand
TGGAAAACACGTCCCATGTGACGTGCCCTTTTGTGCTCTGGCCAGGCAGTGATGTCTGTACCATCCAAGCGAATAGTCCCTTCGTCTACCGGAAAAGTACCGGCTATCGCGTTCAGCAGGGTCGATTTCCCCGATCCGTTGCTCCCCAGCACACAGACAAAACTCCCTTTCTCCAGCGTCAGGGAAACCCCATTCAGCGCCCTGACCTCATGTACCGTTCCGGAATGGAAGGTTTTTTTTATATTATAGAGCTCAAGCATATTTCTTTCTCCCCCACAAACTTTTCCTGCGTTTCATGAGCCCGGGCAAAATGAGCGCAATAAAGACGAATGCCGCCGTAATGATCTTAAGATCGTTGGGATTCATGCCAAGACGCAGGGCTATGGCCACCAGCAGCCGGAACAGGACAGACCCCAGAACCGCCCCGAAAATCACATACCCCACGCTTGTCCGGCCAACCACAACCTCGCCGATGATCACACTGGCCAGTCCCCAGACCATCATGCCAATGCCCATCTGGACATCGGCAAATCCTTGGAATTGCGCCATCAGCGCGCCCGACAGGGCTACAAAACCATTGGCAAGGGCAATCCCAAACACGATCATCCATTTGGTGTTTACACCCAATGCCCTGATCATCTGATCATTGTCCCCGGTGGCCCGCATAGCGGTCCCCAGGTTGGTCCTCAAAAACCAGCGTAAAACAAAACCGGTCAGCGATACAGCAACTAATAAGGTAACCAGGATGACTACATCTTTAATGTCTACACTCCAGCCCAGCAGGAGAACCTTGCTCCCCTGCCCGAAGAGCTGTTGCGAAATCTTTTCCAATCCGCTGAACAGGGTCACTGCCCCGGGCATGGGCAAATTGCTTCTTCCCATAACATGAAGATTCACAGAGTAGAGTGCCGTCATAACCAATATTCCCGAAAGCAGCGGATTGATCCTGAAACGGGTGTGTATGAGTCCGGTGAGCGCACCGGATACCATTCCCGCAGCAAAAGAGACCAGGCAGGACAACATTGGATCGCATCCACTCACAATAAGCAGTGCCGCCAGGGCTGCCCCTGTGGTAAAAGACCCTTCAACCGTAATATCGGGAAAGTCGAACACACGGAAACTGATAAAGACCCCCAATGCCAGGAAAGACAGTATCAGGCCAAAGATCATGGATGTAATCAGAATGGACATATCTATTTATTGGTCATTGACAAACTTTTCCACGGGAACGACCCAGCACACCCCCTGCAGGAAAGCACTTTCTCCCAGACCCGAAAGGGGACGGTCATCGCAGAGCAAATGCAGGATGTCTGTCAGCCTGGCGTGCTCCAGCAAATGGCTTATGGTATCATCCGGTGAAGGATCATTTTTCTTCAAGGGAATATACGAGAATACCGCCGTATGGATGTGCGCCCGCAACGTGTTGTCCTTCATGGGCCGTAGAAAATCCCTGCACGCCGCTCCGGAATCACCGGGAACACCGGCAGATCCGGGAGCATTTTCAGGTCCGGGAGCTCCTTCAGGCCCGGGAACACTGGAAGTCCCGGGAACACTGGAAGTCCCGGGAACTCCTTCAGCCCCGGGAGCACCGGCAGATCCAGGATCTCCTTCAGCCGCCCCGGATACGATCCCTGCAGAGACGGTCTGCATCCTAAGGTGGGCAGGTTCCGTGGTAAAACGCACAGCATCCTTCACCCCGGGATAAGAAAACAATGACCTTCCTCCAACCGGTGAAAGATTGAGCGAAGTGCCTATCAGTCCGGCACTCTCGGCAATCATCACGAAGGCCCAGGCGTGGTAGCCGGTCAGGCGGGAAATAAGGCGTGCCAGGGGGGAAAGCTCCAGGCCGCGTGCTTCCTGCCCCGGCTCAAACACCACCCGGTATGAAAAAGGCCCCGAAAAATGAAGGCCGTACACCTCGGTAAGCCGCGCAACAAGCTTTCCATGGCTTATCATGTAGTCCGGCTTTTTGGACCCGTCCGCAGGCAGGTAAGCCGCCATCCCATTCAGGAGCAGGTATTCTCCAAACCGCCCGCTGCACTCCGGGAACGATTCCCCGATGGCTCCCAGCCCCAGCGCAAATTTACCCCGGGCCGAGGCAATGATCCTTGTATCCTCTTGCCTATAATCCCCGTCCGCGATCCTTTGAGGCTCCCCGCTGCAGGTCACCTTTGTGGATGCTTGTTTGTCAAGCTCCTGCATCCGGAAAACGTATCCGTCTTCTTCGGTTATGTAATCCTGTATTTCTTCCTTTGCCGGGGCGGCCTTCTGGTCCGGCGGGCTAAACATGTCGCTCATGCCCACCATTGCCAGCACCTGGGCCACATTGTCAGAAGATCTTATGATATAGAAATGACCATTCAGCGACTGCAGGTTCTTATGCTGGACGACCAATGCCCGGATTCCTGCAGAACTCATGTATTCAATCCTGGACAGATCCAGTGCTACCTGGTATTTTCCTTCCCGCACCAACCGCTCCANNTTGATCCTGCTGATCTTCCCTCTGTATATCCAATGAAATCATTGTAACAAATTTAGTTAAATGGTGGTGAATAAAAAGTAGTTGCCTCCACTATTATGCATCAAATGCGTTTGTCGCACTACCTTGAAGACCACCGGACAGTCATATGTGCAATAATGCTACTCAATGGCAGACTTGCAGCAAATCAGGAAAGTGCTGCTACGCAGCCTATTATTGGCGTCAATAGCTTTTAGCGCACCACTCTGAAAGACAACCTCTTAGGATTTTCAGAACAAATACAACCTCCTGCTCCAGTATTAGGTCGCTGCCATCACAACGTACCGGGAACCCTTTTAGTGCCGAGATTGCCCCTGTTATGCTGCCTATTGTCTCTGACACCACCTGGAACGGCGAGCTTTTGGGGTACACCGAGGCTCGCCGTTCCAGGTGGTGTCAGAGACAGAGATAAGTGCCTCGCACACATTNNGCACACATTAGCTCGTAGCAACAGCACCCGCCAGACAAAGGAGGTGGAACCTCCTTTGGTCCCCTGCTGAATTCCATCCACAAAAACGCCCCTTTTTATGTACGGAATGTCTCATTCCTGAAAATTGTTGACTTAAGTCAGGTTATCCCTGGATTTTGTTTACCAACCAGATCTTAATCCTTTTTGGAGTTTGGGTTGACAGGGAGGTGGTAAGTTGTGAGAAATTCACGTTTGCCTTTAATGCACACGTATACAGGCCGTTATGTGCTTTTGTAACACAGTTGTTACTTACCACCTACCTGCAAAACCGATGAAATCCAGGGAGGGTAGTAAGTAACCGAAAAGGCGGAAACGCTCGTAACATACAACATAATAGCGATATACGGGTTTTTATGATATAATAACTACTTACCACCTTTCCCCAAAAACACCGAAAAACCGCAAAAACAGGGGGAGGTGGTAAATGATGAAAAACGCAGACATGCACCTAATGCACACGTAAACAACGCGTTATGCGTTTTTGTAACATAGTTGTTACTTACCACCTCCCAACAATAGCGCTGAAATCCAGGGAGGTAGTAAGTTGTGAAAAAACGCGAACACGCTTATAACACGCACACATACTGTCTGTTATGCGTTTTTGTAACATAATTGTTACTTACCACCTCCCTCAAAGCAACCGGGAACAATGATTGGTGCTGCGGAGCAGCATATTATAAGCGCCAAAGGCCTTTGGCGCACCGCCTTGAATAATCCGCCTTAAAAGACCACTGGACGGCAAATGGGGCAGCAATATGCATAACGGAAAAATCGCTGCCATCACAAGGGTTGGGAAGCCTCGGCAAAAAGAAACAGGCTTCCCTATCTTGTGGTGGAAGCGGCTGCTTGTGACAAACAGTTTAAGCCTCGGCTTAAGAAAAAAGCGCTCCATTCTTAGCAGTCAAGCGACCGCCAGCAAGGAAGGGCTGCAGCCTCGGCTTAAAAAAAGAGAATGATTTTTTGGTCACCTGCACCATAATTGAAAACTTTTATTAACTTTGCACTACAAAGTACTTTTTTATTATGAAAAACGAACCCAATACACACGAGGATATAAAAGCCATCAGAAAGCTGATGGANNNNGTCACTGCCCTTGCCGGAGCTCTTCTGGCCTGGTTGTTCATTGATCAAACATGGTCTCTGGCCGGTGTTGCCCTCATAGTGCTTGTGATTTCACTATCGTCTGCCTATTTTTTATCCCTTAAAAAAGCCAGGCGAGACAAAAAACATTTCTGGACGCCTGTCTCCCGGAAAATGTTGTTGAACCTGTTCATTCCCCTGGTAACAGGCGGTGTGCTGGCACTAATATTCCTCCTGCAGGGAAACCTGCAAATGGTGATGCCTGTATTCCTGATCTTTTATGGCCTGGCACTGGTCAATGCCTCTAAATTCACCCTGGGAGAAATCTTTTTCCTGGGCTTATTTGAAATCGTGACAGGGCTTATTGTTACAATATTTCCGAATCTGTGGCTTATTGGATGGTCCGTAGGATTTGGTTTGTTGCACATAGTATATGGATTGGTTATGTACGGGAAATACGGAAAATGAAAGACCTTATAGCAAACCTGAATAAAATTTTTGAAAGCCGGGTCAGACTGGGGATCATGTCGGTTTTGACGGTTAATGAAACGTATGATTTTAACAGCCTGAAAGAGACGCTGGATCTGACAGACGGAAATCTGGCCAGCCACCTGAAGGCTTTGGAAAAGGAAGGCATGATCGTAGTGGAAAAACAATTCATTGACCGTAAGCCCAATACAAGCTATTCGGTAACGGAAAAAGGACGCACCGCTTTCAGTGAGCACCTCTCGGCTTTGGAAAATCTAATCCGGGAACCCTAAAAATTTTTACCCTTATACTTTGTGACGCAAAGAACTTTAAATATAATAAATCATGAAAATTGAAATCACCAACCAGGGAAAATGGGTTAATTCCCTTACTTTAAAAATTGCCCTGCTGGCCGTTTTGTCATTGTTCTTACTCATTCCTTTGCAAATGATCAAGGATATCATAGAGGAAAGGAAAGCCAATGCAGAAAAAGTGCAGGAAGAAATATCCAATGAATGGGCTAACAGCCAATGTTTTACGGGGCCTGTGCTTAATATTCCGGTTCGTTCGGTTTCTCCCGAGGACCAGGCTAAAACCATCACGCAGATCTGGCACATTCTGCCGGCAGAAATGATTATTGAAGGGGAAATCCTTCCCGGGATCAGGTACCGGAGTATTTACCAGTCTGTAGTATACGACGCCAATCTAAAAATCAAGGGAGCTTTTACGGTTCCCGCCGAATCCGCTTCACCGGGTGCCGAGGTGCTCTGGAACCAGGCATATTTCACAGTCGGCATTTCTGACAACAGGGGGTTGAAAGGAGAAATCGCGATGCAAGCCGGGACACGAACCCTTAGTGCAGAGCCGGGAGTAAAAGATCAGGATGTCTTTACTTCGGGTATTTCTTTTGCCGGGTTGGAGCTTAAGCCGGGCAGCACGGTGGCCTTTGACCTGAACATCGACCTGGCCGGGTCAAATACCCTGAAGCTGACACCTCTCGGGAAAAACACCAATGTCAGTTTACGTTCCGTGTGGAACTCGCCTGGATTTTGCGGGAGTTTCCTCCCTGTTACCCGGGTTGTGGACAGAAGCGGGTTCACCGCAGACTGGGAGGTCACCCACCTGAACCGGAACTTTCCCCAGGATTGGATCGGCAACGCATTTCAACCGGAAGAAAGCGCCTTTGGGGTGAACCTGGTACAACCGGTGGATCATTACCAGAAGTCCTGGAGAAGTGCCCGGTACGGGATACTTTTTATTGTCCTTACCTTCCTGGTGTTTCTTTTCATAGAGATCCGAGGCAAAAAAACCATCCCTGTCATTCACTACGTATTGGTATCACTGGCCCTGGTCCTCTTCTTCTCCCTGTTAACCGCCTTAAGTGAACAACTGGGCTTCAACGCCGCTTACTTAATAGCCTCCGGAGCCACCATTGTTTTGATCTCTGTTTTCACCGCATTGGTTATCAAAGACACAAAAACACCCTGGCTGGTTTTTAGCCTGCTTTTGTTGCTCTACGCTTTCATTTACGTATTGCTCACCTTGAATGACTACGCCTTTCTTGCCGGCAACATAGGCCTGTTCCTGATACTGGCCGTCGTTATGGGTGTAGCCGGCAAATGGAGTCTGGGGCACAATTAATCCTTAAAGCAACGTACGTAAAAACCAAAGGCTTTTGAGCCGTAGTTTCCGTGCACTTTGGCGTGAGTATAAAACAGGCCCCGGTAGCAGGCTTTTGAACTGTACAGGGTAGAACTCCACCAATAACCATCTTCGGTATTATAGGTACTTATGCCCCCCACTGTTACGGAACCCACCTGGAAGGCCTGTAAAACTACTTGAGTTGGTAACACTGTCGTTAGTTGCTTTCCATCAGATTATACAAACTTTTGGATAATCTGATTGAAAACGCCATTCGTCCGTTGGTTTTGGGAAGGAAAAAATATCTGTTCTGTGGAAACGGCGATGCAGCCGTAAGGGCTTCCATGGTCTACTCGCTTCTGGGCTCCTGTAAAGCAGCCGGTGTGAACCCCGAACAGTGGCTGGAAGATGTTCTTTCCAAAATCTACTTGTACAGTACCGGAAAAGGCAACATGGAAGATCTGCTCCCAGCTAATTGGGCAAAATCAAACTCTGTAAACTACTTGTCAGGGGCTGTTCGGGTTGCTGCTGTTCTTTTTGCAGGATAGCGTCATGTTTCCGGCTATTGCCCAAACGCCGTGGTGGAAAGCCATTTTGGTTGCGGTTATCGGCATGACACTCCTACCCGTTGCCGGCGGCGGCTGGTTTGACGTGCGTGGCTGGGGCGAGAACGCCAATACCGTAATCGGAGGCTGGAACGTTTATCAACCGCAGCAGGCATACATCGGCCTGACCAGACTCCTTTTCCCGTTCTTCTGCGGGCTTCTCCTTTCCCGGTTCCATGCTCACATAAAGGTAAAAGGTGGCTTCTGGTGGTGCGCTGTTCTTGTGGCGGCCATCCTCGCCATGCCCTATATCCCCGGCGGAATCAAGGGAACGCCCGGAAGCCTGAACGGATGGTATAACGCGCTTGCCATACTGGTACTGTTTCCACTGATCGTGGCCATGGGGGCCGGCAGCACAATAACCGAAAAGATCGGCCCAAAGGTCTGCAGGTTTTTTGGTGACATCTCTTTCCCGCTTTACATCACTCACTATCCCCTGATGTACTGCCAGATGGCATGGGCCATGAATCATTCCCTGTATGACCGGAGCGGTGTAATGATAGGCTCTCTGGGCTAGCACGTGATGGTTTCCGTTGGGCTCTTAATTCTCGCAGTGGGCTTTTCAGGCAAACCCGGTTTACTGCGCAACGCCAAATTTGCAAAAAATAAATAGCAGAATATCAGACATTTGAAAATCTCAAAAATCTTCTTGCGCGGCAAACCGGGTTTGCCTGCGCACGCCCGCTGCGCACGCCCGCTGCGCAACGCGCCCGCTGCGCAAAAAAAGGTACCTGCGCAATGCGCAAGTGCCTTTCAATTCGTGGGCCCAGCTGGACTTGAACCAGCGACCCCCTGATTATGAGTTGGGTAATTTCCTTTTATATTTTTATGTTAAGTATTTATATTTCACTATATTTGTCAGGTGTTTACAACGTTTTCAAATATACCAATTTTATTGATAAATATGCATAAAATCGGACACCAATCGGACACCGGAAACAAATTAGAAAGAAATGGCAAGTATAAAAGCGATCCTTTATAAGGGGAAAAAATTAAGTGACGGGACATATCCCATCATGCTATGTCTTCGCAAGGGAACAGAGACAAGACGATTTAGTTTGAAGCTTAAGGCCACGCCAAAACAGTGGGATAATACGACCGGCTTGTTTAACCAGGATAAGCGGGTAAATCCTGATGAGATTCATGAGGTCCACGATGAAAGGACCAACCGGATCATAAAACACAAAGTGGGATATAAAGAAAAAAACGCGCTATTGAACAGCCACCTGCTTAATGCACAAAGGATCGTAGCCAAGTTTGATGACGAAAAAAAAGATTGGACCGTTTCTATGTTCGCTTCAGAATTTTCTCGAAGGACAACTCATGTTAAATTCTCTGATTTTATCAATTCATGGATAATCCATTGTCGGGACACGGGGAAGGTTAAAACGGGTATTTTATACCAAGAATTGGTGCATAAGCTTGGTATGTATGACAAAGGTGTACGTTCACGGGATATCCCGGATATTGATCGAAAATGGGTGCAAGGGTTTATTGACTACTGTGCTAGGCAAGGGAATCAGCCAAACACTATCGGGATATATCTTCGTCACATCAGAACATTGCTGAACGAAGCGATTAAACAAGGAATTGGGAGTAAGGAGTCATATCCCTTCAGCGACAAATACGGAGGTTCAGGCGGCATAAAAATTAGCAAATACAAGTCTGAAACACGCAAACGGTTTATTCCAGTAGAATATTTATCAAAGCTAAAAAATGCTAGTTTTGGAGAGGATTTGCATCTAGAAAGGGCTCAGCATTTATTTTTTTTCAGTTTCTATTCTTTTGGCATGAATTGGCTAGATATGGCACTCCTGAAAAAAAGAAATATAGTTCAAATCGTTACCAATGAAGGCAACCTCAAGGATGTGATCACCTATAGCCGAAGTAAGACAAAAAAAAGCTATACGATTCCGCTTAGTCAGGAATTGGCAGCGGAGCTCAACTGGTTCAAAAATAACACATTGCTATTTAAAGATTACTTACTGCCGATTATCGACAAGGATTATACAGGTGAGAATCTTCTAGAACACGTCAAAAGCAAACGGAGGCGCTTTTCCTTGGCTTTGAAAAAGATTGCCCAACAACTAGAATTTCCCCCGGCAATATCCGACCTGTCGAGTTATTTTGCCAGGCACAGTTTTGCTATGGCATTACGGCAAAAAGGCCGCAATATTGATGTGATTCAGGCGGCTCTGGGCCATAGCAGTCCAGAGACCACTAAAGCTTATCTTGACAGCTTTGATACCGAGACAATGGAAACGCTAACCACAAATTTATTATAGATAAACCATGAGCCAATATTATCGCGAAGAAGACTTTTATTCTCAAAGTGACGTGAATGAAGAACGGGACCACAAATCATGTTCGCCAGTTGAAAAATTTGTTGGGACTTCCCTGAAGAGCGGGTCCAATTTTCTTTGTTATTGCACCAACTCTCAGCCCTGCTATATAAGGGAAGGTTTTTATGAGGGCTATCAAGAAGATCTGCGTGCCTATCCTCCACTAAATCCCCCAATAGATGGGAATTATGCAACCATGAATAAAAAGAAAAGAGAAAAACTTTTCCCCATCATTGTTCGTGGCTTTGGGGCTTTCCTTATTAATGATCTGCATCCCAGTACGGTATCAAAACATTACTGCACCAGAAGAAAAATTACTGATCTTTATGGCGAATATTACGACTTGTCTTACAAACTCTACAAAGAAAACAATGAGGATTACCAAAAATATAAAAATGAAGGTGGTAATTTGTGGTTAATTCGTGATTGTATTCACGATTGTCTATTTTGGGAGGATAAATACCTTATGAAGGCCATTCCCTTCCATGATAAATATACCCAAATAGATTACAACTGGTATACCGATACAATTAAAGGTTTTCATAAATATTTAGAAGAAAAACTCGAACTCGAAGATAAACGCCATGAAAATGTTTCGTTATCGATTGGATATTTAACAGGGGACCAGACAAAGTGCTTCTATGATATTATCCAAGAACCCGAGTTAGCAATCTTCAAAAGAGTCAGTTTCTTGGATTTTGTCGCAGCTTTTAATGGTGAAAAGCCAGGCTTAGAAATAGCTTATGGCAAACAAAGGCAATGTATATCTTTACTTTACAAGATGAAAGGCGTATTGTTTCCTAATAAAAATGAGGGTTTTAAACAATTCCTCCGAGATCTCAAAATAGAGAGTGCTTACAATAAAAAGAAAAAAGAAGCAGAGCTGCACGTTTCAATTCGGATAAAACTTAAAGAGCTTGGTTTGTTATAGACTCTGGTGAGTATTAATTCTATTGTGGGGAACCATTATCTCTCATAGTACCACTAATGAAATCGCCCTCCAATCCCTAAGCATTACGACATATGTAATCCAGAATCATTATATCATTCGGTATCGCCGATGATTTTCAAACTGGACCTATTCACCAGCATATTCTTTATCATCTGCTCTGTTGTCGTGGAATAATTAGACATACACCCCGGCCATGACCTTATAACTTTGTTTTATGACAGGGGAATGATTCTAATTAAACTAAATATTATGAAATACACTGTAATGACACCAGCAGCAACGAAGCAGTATAACACAGCTGTTCTATACCTTAACAACTCCCATGGAGCCCGACGTCTAAATTTTTCCCCATTTCACAAAGAGGTAAAACA
>MTKX01013385.1_pt1 | contig 10449 bp, 10 predicted proteins | sample 1042771 | NCBI WGS metagenome assembly MTKX01 (sample SAMN06212183, study PRJNA360534) | anaerobic digester metagenome | biome: Wastewater treatment plant; material: sludge; isolation source: anaerobic digester fed with sludge from wastewater treatment plant | place: Denmark: WWTP Randers ... | reverse complement strand
GGCCACAAAGAGGATAAAGCTGTCCTGTGGCTTGATGGTGTCGGCCAGCGCATTGATTTTATTGATAATATTTGTCTTGTTGGCCTCCTGGTCCGTCACCAGCGAATAATGAATGTTTTGGGGCCGATACAGCGTGGCGGACTGGGCTTTGATTTTTGCCTCCAGCTCTTTGGCGTCCTTGACGGCGTATTTGAGATTGACGCTGCTGTCTTTGTATTGGTCTATCCCGATGGAAAAAATATAAAGATGGGGATCCTCCGGCTTGATTCCGGAGTTGAATGTAATGGTTTTCAGGTAGCTCTGGACGGTGTTGCCGGCGTTAAAAGCGGAGACGGAAACCTCGTTTTCGCCGGCAATCGCATCGATTTCCCTGCAGTCTTCAAAGCGATCTCCCTTGGCTTGACTGGCGATAAACGCAGCGTCTGTCTTGGCTTTGATGTTGATGCTTCTCATATCCGCGTAGATAGACCGGCTGTTTAGCGAAGCCAACGAGGTTGTCCCGGTTGATGTTTTGGCAACTTCCCGGTAATAACCATCCGATTGGATGAGTTTGCCGTTGTGAAATAATCGCACCTCGCCGATGCCGCCGCCCGTGCTTTCGGCCTGATAACATACCTTGACCTTTGGCGAGTCGGTCTGCGGCGGCACGGTTGTAAATTCAACCGCGGGCGGTGGATTTTTCAGCGCCTCGTCAATTGTGAGGCTGACCAGGCTGCTGATGTCCTCGCCTTTAATCTTCGCCGACACGATGTCCGGGCGGTAAAAAACATCGTAGAACTGGTCGATTCCATAGACCTTGCCGCCCACTTTGATGTGGAGATATTTATGGCCGTTCAGGGATGAATTGTAATAGCCTTCGGGCGTGAGAACGATCCACTCGCCGTCTTTTAAACTGACGAACTGGACGATTTCCCTGCCGGCATCGATGTCCCAAATCCTTATCGCGCCGTCTTGTCCCCCGGTAAGAAAATAACGTTCATTATGTAAAAAGGCTACGGCAGGGACATTTCCCAGGTGACCGGCAAACTTCTTCAGAATCCTGCCGGAATCCATATCCCAGAGTGAAATGGCGCCGCCAAAAGACTTTGTGGTAATCATGCGGCGTGTATCCGCGGAAAAGGCTCCAGCCCGTATTCCCTGCGAGCCGCTTTTCGCCCCGGCGGAATTGACATCATCCGCGGTAAATGTCCTGATTTCCCGGCCTGCGGCGACATCCCAGCTTTTAACCACCCGATCTCCGCTCCTCGAGAAAATCTGCCTGCCGTCCGGCGAGAAAGCCACGGAGGCGATCTGCCACTGGTGTCCTTCAAAGGTCTGCAACCTGTCGCCGGTTTGGACGTCCCACAGGATCAGCGTCTTATCAAAGCTCCCCGAAAGAAGATATCTGCCGTCGGGTGAAAACACGATGGATTTGACGCCATCCGTGTGCCCCGAAAAGGTTCTGACTTCCCGGCCTGAAGCGGCGTCCAGGAGTTTGACGGTGTTGTCCCGGCTGCCTGACGCGGCATATTTCCCATCCGGAGAAAAGGTGACGTCCAGAATCAGCGCCTCATGGCCGGAAAAAGTCCATAGCGCCTGTTCCGCGTCGACATCCCAGCAGTTCACGGTTTTATCAAAGCTTCCTGAAAGGATGGTTTTGCCGTCGGGAGAAAAAGCCACGGCGTTGACGGCATCCGCGTGCCCCCGGTACGCGCGGATCTTTTTGCCCGCGGAAATATCCCAGAGATTAAGGGAATCTTTTTTATACCCCCCGCCGGAAATAAGGTATTTGCCGTCGGGAGAGCAACGGATTGCGTTGATCGTGTCACTGCCCGTGGGCGCGAAAATTTTTGCCGCTATATCGGCAGCCGTAACGGCGGGGGAGGCTGCCGGGACAGCTTTCTCAGCCGCCGCCGTTTTAGCCCCTCCTGGGGGAGATTCCGCCGTTCCGGATATGTATTGCGCTTTCTCGCCGGCGTGCGCGACCAGCAGGACGATTTTATCTCCGGGACGCAAAGCGGCAACGGCATCCTGAAACTCGCCGGGCGTTTTGATGTCCTTGTAGTTGACGGAAAGAATGATATCGTTGAGCCGAATGCCCATTTTTTCCGCCGGACTTTCTTTGACCACTTCTGAAACAAAAACAACCGGCCACCTTCCATATTCCATATGCATGATCCGCATATCTTTTCCCGTGACCGGCCGAACCGTTGCGCCAAACCAGGTCTTTCCCGCGGGGGCCGCCGTGGCTTGGGCCGTTGAAGAGGCCGTGCCCGCATTGGCTCCGGGAACGGCAACGGCGGGCCGGTCCATCGGAATGGTCCTGCCTCCTCTTGCGCCCATTCGGTCTTGCGAAAAAATATCCTGCGGCGCAAGGCCGGCTATCACCGCTGTCAAAAGCAGACTGAAAACCATTTTCAGAAAACACTTCTTTGTCATATGGGTTCCTCAATCAATAGACTGACCTCCGGGATGAAACCAATCGGGTTGGGGACGGTGGCCAGATTTTTGGCTTTTAAAAATCTTCAATTTTACACGCGGTCTGTATCCAGGACAGGGATGCAGACATCTGCGTCTGTACACTTCCTGCATGAAAAAGGGAAGCCGAATAAAAAAAGTAAAAAAAGGGGACGGTTCTATTTTCATTGAATCGCAAGTGAGAAATCATTAAAAGGTCTGCCAAAAGTTCGCGATGCTCCACAAAAGGGTTGATCCTGTGATTACCATGTCGGCCTAAAATCATTGACGTTTGCCTTGCAAAGACGTACCTTTCAATAAGCGAACAAAGGCTGTGAACAGTCAAGGAAACCAAACACCCTGTATTGATGGCTCGGCCGAAAAAATGGAAAGGAAGAGGATTGAAAAGATGGGGAATCAAGTTGCTGATCGGTCAAGATTCAATATTCGCGTATTGGCATCGGTGGCTTTGTTTTGCGCTGGCGTATGGTTGGTTCCTTCCGGCATAGCGCTCCATTTTACATCACACGATGGCGTCCTCAAGTGGAGCCACTTTTTCATGACCATCCATAACACGGCTTCCTTTCTTTTCTTGATGGCGGCTGTCATTCACGTGATTGTCCATTGGAAGGTTCTTACGCAATACGTGAACGCCAGGGTCGGAGAGTATATGAAATTCAAAAGAGAGCTGTTGATTGCCGTTTTGGGCGTGTCGGCGTTTGTCGTTCTGGTGGCGTTTCATGCAATTCCTTTTCCGTAGGTTTTCAGTCGGCTGCGGATCCGGCAAGGCCTGCATACGGGGCATTCACTGAGCCGTCGCTTAGGTCGAGCGTGCACCGCCGTTCTGCCGTGCCTTTGCGGTTCTTTGGCGCGAAAGAAGAGGAACCGATAAGATGATACGCGCATCAACGATGAAAGATTTTCCCTACGGATTGAAATTGGCCGAAGCAATTGAGCCGCTGTTCGGACCCGTGATTGATGATCCGGCTTTTTGCGACGGCTTGAAACAGGTGATCCGTGGTCATCTTCAGACATAAAAGAACAGTCTTCTAAAACTTAAAATTAAATCCGGCTCCCCGTGAGCCTTATCATTGCGTCCGGTGGAGAAAAATTCAGATGAAAACAAACAAGATTCGATTCCTCCTTGCGGCGATGCTCTCCTTTGTTTTTTCAATTCTTTATAATGGGATCGTTCATCTGGTCATTCTTGGCGAAGCCAACCAGCAAGTGGAATCATTGAGGCGGGTGGATTTTTCATCAAAAGTATGGATATCCATCCTGGCAACCCTCGCCGTTTCTTTTCTGTTCACGGCACTCTATTCGTTCTTTGTTTCAGAGAAGAGTATTCGAAAAGGATTGTTTTTCGGTTTTGTCTTTGGGCTGTTAATCGCCGTCATCGTGGACATCAATCAGTATGTTCTCTATCCGTTGCCGTTCTTGCTGGTTGCAAAATGGGCATGGTTTGGAATGATGGAGTTCAGTCTGATGGGCATGATCGTGGGTTCTATCGTCAAAGACAAGACCTAACCTTCGTATCCCGACGGGCGCTGGTTGCCGCCTGCGCCCGCGCAACCGCTTCGTTCGAGATTGAGCTAAGGCTCGGAGTGTGGCTTGGTTTGCAGGCAATCTTTCAGGGTCAGGACAAATTGAAAGCACGGAAAATTCGATCCGGCAAGATCCGGCCTTTTAAAGAAAATTCTTTTCTGATAGTCTTTCCGCGAGATGCAATTCACCACGAATCAGGAATGGAAGATGAATCTGACCGTTTCCTCCATGAATTCCGAAGAAGTCGCCCTGGCGGTGGATTGGGCCGCCAGAGAGGGATGGAATCCGGGCCTTCATGACGCAGCCTGTTTTTATGCTGCCGATCCGACGGGATTTTTTCTGGCCCGGTTCGGCGGAAAACCGGTGGGATGCATTTCTGCCGTAGCTTACGACGAGCGATTTGCGTTTGCCGGCTTCTACATCGTCGAAACCGAATACCGTACACAGGGCATCGGACATGCGCTGGTTGAAAAAGCGCAGGATCATGTCGGCGGCCGCATCATCGGAAATGATGCCGTCGTTGCCCAGCAGGAAACTTACCGGCGTCTGGGATTTGCCGTCGCCCACCGCAATATACGTTTTCAGGGCAAGGCGACTCGCGCTCTCCTGCGTCCATCCGAAATCGTTGATCTGTCCGTTGTGCCGTTGGATGACCTTTTGGCCTATGATCGAAAGATGTTTCCTGCCCCGCGCACGTCTTTTTTGCGGCAGTGGATCCGGCAGCCCGAAGGCGCGGCTCTGGGCCATGTAAAAAAAGGAAGGCTTTCCGGATACGGCGTGATTCGGAAATGCCGCCGGGGGTATAAAATCGGTCCTTTGTTTGCCGATGATGAAGAAACTGCAGGGATTTTATTCGGGGCGCTTACAGAAACCGCCGCCGGTCACTCCTTCTGCCTCGACATTCCTGAACCCAACGCAGGCGCACAAAGGCTGGTGACGCGCCATGGCATGGAAAAGGTTTTCGAAACCGCGCGCATGTATCGCGGTCCGGCCCCGATCCTTCCGCTGGAAAAAATTTTCGGCGTCACGAGCTTTGAATTAGGCTAGCCTGACCCCTGGAGAACCCCTATAGAAGCTGCGGAAGGAAGGTTGCGATTTTCGGAAAGACCATCAACAAGACCGCCAGCGCAATCATCGCGTAGAGCATATTCAAAGAACCCTTGAAGACAATATGAAGCGGCACGTCGCGGGCCGCGCCTGCCACCACGCCGGTGGCCAGCGCCGGGTCGTACTTGTATTTTTTCATCTCGGTAAGCGCCATGGCAAATCCCACGGGCATCCGCCAAAACATCAAAATAATCAGTACGGCAAAGCCGATCAAACCGGTCGTGGTGGGAGTCATGCGTCCTTATTTCTTCTGGTGATTGGTCTTGCCCTTGGAATTCGGTGACGGCAGTTCAGGATCAACCATTTTATTTTCAGAATCATTTGTCCCATGATCCGACTTGTTTCCGGGGCGAACCACGATGAAAGCAACAGCAATAACAATTGCTATGGCAAGAAATATTAATAACTCATAACCGAGACTAGTCATGGTTTTTATCCTCCTTAATGCTTGAATGATGTGATTGTTCCAATGCATTTCATGACGATTTCTTCTTTTGATTGATGTCTTCAGTCCGTTGAAAAGACAATGCTTGCCAGCAACGTGAGGCAGGTTTTGATCCGCCATTCATGTTGAATGAGAACAAAAGACAAATCTGAAGGGCAATGTCAGGAAACGATTCTTGCGGGAGGTGCTCGCGTGGATTTTCTCGAAAGGAAAACATCTTTTGGACTTGGATATTGTACGCTAAGGTGTGTGTAGTCAGAAAGTCGGGCGTTGTGGAAGATGCCGTAATGCTTAAAAACAATTCCCGGAAAATGGGGTTTCATCCGGCAGTTGTTTTCAGCGTTGCCGTCGGCGGAATAACTGCCATTTTGTATGACGACGACTTTTTCCGGGCCGTAACCGAAGTTGCAAACGCCATGGGTGACGGCTGAAGACAATAAAACAGCCAGGAAGAGAGAAAAGGCTTTAGTGTTCTTGATCGACCTGAATATTTTCATTCCACTCCACCAATGATGCAAAATGTCTTTATATGGTTTCCTTAACGAAAGCAAGCCCAACCTCAGAGCCATTGAACGGGAATTTTGACTCGTCATTGACAAGTTTTGCTTTGTGTTATTTAATGCTTCCATGCATGTGCAAAGCGTGACACTTCATTTTTATAAAACTTTTTTAGAAAAGCGGTAAAAGGTTTTGTCCATCCGGAAGAAAGGGGCAACACATGCGGCCGATTCGTGAGATTCTGGAAGCGCAAAGCGTCGTCGTAATCGGAGCGTCGCGGGATCAGGAAAAACCCGGCGCGCAGCTTCTGAAGGTATTGATGGAAGTGGGATTTGCGGGCCGCGTGGCCGGCGTCAACCCGCAGGGGGGAGAGGTGTTCGGCCTTCCATTATATTCAAGCGTGCGGGACGTGCCGTTTGACATCGATCTGGCGGTTTTGCTCATTCCGCCCCGTTTTGTTCCGGACGCTTTGCGCGACTGCGCCGCCAGGGGCGTCAAGGGGGCGGTGATCTCCGCCGAAGGTTTCGCGGAAACGGGAACGGAAGGCGCCGCCTATCAGGAGGATGTCCGCGCCATTCTGAAATCCTCCGGCATGAGAGGCTTCGGCCCCAACACCCTGGGACTGGTCAACACCAAAACCAAACTGACCACTTCTTATTTCGCCAATTCCCGAATGCTTGCGCCCGGCAGCATCGGTTTTGCCGCGCAGTCCGGCATTTTTGTGGGCGCGCTGTTGCGCTACCTGAGTTCGCTCGACGGCCTTCATCTGTCCAAAGGCATCGGCCTGGGAAACAAGGTGGACGTCAACGAATCCGATGCCCTCTCCTTCATGGCCGACGATGAACAGACGAAAATCATCGGTCTGTATCTGGAAGACGTGAAGGACGGGAACCGGTTTGCGAAAACGCTGAAGAAGGCGGCGGCCAAAAAGCCGGTGCTGATTATCAAAAGCGGCCGCACGCGGGCCGGCGCGCAAGCGTCCGCGTCGCACACCGCGAGCATGGCGGTGGAAGACGCAGTATTTGACGGAATCGTGCGGCAGGCGGGCGCGATCCGCCTTCACGCCATTGACGAGTTTGTCCGGACGCTGAAAGGTTTTTTGAACATGCCGCTTCCCTTAGGCGACCGCCTGGCGTATGTCTCTTACAGCGGCGCGCAGGCGATCATGAGCATCGACACGACGATGGAACAGGGATTGCAGACAGCGAAGCTCGCGGATGCCACACTGGCCAGGATCGGCCGGGTGATCGCAACCTCCTCCAAGACAAAAAATCCCGTTGNNCCGTTGACATCTTTCCCGACTGGCTGACCCACGGTTACGAGAAAACCATCACGGAAGTGGTGAAAGCCCTTCTGGATGACCGGGGCGTTGATGGAATTGTTTTTATTTCCTTTGCCGAAACGAATCCCGACGTCTATCAGTCCCTGATCGATGTCGTTCAATCGGACCGCCGCAAGCCCGTCTTTGTGTCGCTTCTGGGAGACAGCCGGGATAAAGCGGCGTGCGAGCATCTGTTAGAAGCAGGCGGCCTTCCCTGCTGTGATTTTCCGGAGCAGGCCGTCCGTGTCTTCGCCCGCATGCGCCAATACGCCGGAAAAACGGGTAACCCCAATTCCCGCGGGTCTTCTTAGAACGGGAAGAAAACGGGAATCAGGAGCGTCGCGAGAATCCAGAAGATGATGTTGAGCGGCGTTCCCACCTTGATAAAGTCTGAAAACTTATACCGGCCGACGCCGTAAATCATGGTGTTGGTCTGATAGCCGACCGGCGTCATGAAGCTCGCGGAGGCGGCAAAGGCAATTGCCATTAAAAACGGCGTCGGGCTTACCCCCATGGCTTTGGCGGCGGCGATCGCGATCGGCGCGAGCAGGACGGCCGTCGCGTTATTGGACATCATTTCCGTCATGAGCGTCGTCGTCAGGTACAGGGCGGCGACAATGGCCACCGGCCCCAAGCCGCCCAGAAAGGCAATCATTTTTCCGGACAGATACATGGCCGCACCTGTCTTATCCAGCGCCACGCCGAGCGAAATCACGCCGCCCAGAAGAAAAATGACCTTCCAGTCAATGGCATCGTAGGCTTCTTCCAGCGTGATGCAGCCTGCCACCACCAGCAGAATCGCGCCGACGATCGCGCCGACCATGATCGGCACGATGCCCAGCGCGGCGGTGACGATGACGGCGAGAATGATAAGCACCGCGGGAAGGATCTTGCTTTTGCGGTACTGCGGGGTCTCAATGTCCGACACGATGACGAAGTCGTTGTTGCTCTTGAGGGCTTCATAGTTCTCCCGGCGGGTTTCCACTAAAATGGCGTCGCCGGCTTTGAGCGGTGTGTCGGCAAAGCCGGTGTTGAAAAGCTGTCCGTTGTGGCGCAGCGCCAGCGCGGTGGCGCGGAAAATATTCCGGAAGGCGGAGGACTTGATGGTTTTGCCGATCAGGCGGGAATTCGGCGCGACGACCACTTCCGTCAAACGCAGTTCTTCGCAGCGGAAGTCATTGTCGTGCAGTTCGCAGTCCGACTTCATCGTAATGCCCATGCGCTCCTTGAGCTTCTGAAGCTGCCGGATATCGCAGCGCACCCGGAGCAGATCGCCGGCCGCGAGGACAATGTCGGACACGGGCACGAGAAGCCGGTGGCCGTGGCGGATCACTTCGAGGATGTCGATGTCCAGCTCCTTCACCAGCGGGGAATCCGCCACCCGGTGGCCGACCGATTTGGCCTTGTCCTGCAAAACAATGTCCGTGAGGTAGTTCTGCATCCGGTATTTGTCCGTCAGATCGTCCTCCGCCGGATGCGGCGGAATCAGCCGCACGCCGACCAGCGCCATGTAAAGCGTGCCGGCCGCAAAAAAGACAAGGCCCAGCTTGGTGAATTCAAACATCCCCAGGGCGGGCAGACCGTGCTGGACGGCAATCGAACTGACTAAAATGTTCGTGGACGTGCCGATGAGCGTGCAGACGCCGCCGAACATGGAAGCGAACGACATCGGCATCAAAAGCCTGCTGGGGCTGAGTTTGTTGGTCGCGGCCAGCCCCAGCATGATGGGAATGAATACGGCGACCACCGGCGTGTTGTTGACGAAGGCCGACACGACGCCGACCAGAACCATGGTGCCGACAAGGCCCACCCAGAAATTGAACCGGAAGATTTTCGACGACAGAGTGCCCAAAAAGGTTACTGCGCCGGTTTTCTGCAGGGCCGCGCTCAGAATGAACATGGCGCCGACCGTCACCGTGGCGACGTTGCTGAATCCGGAAAGGCCCTCCGTGGGCGTCAGAATGCCGCTGATGATCAGGACCGCCATCACCAGGATGGAGGTCAGATCGACGGGAAGTTTCTCGGAGGCGAAAAGAAAAATCGCCAGCAGAATGACGCCCAGCACGATAAGCATTTCTGAAGTCATAGGGATTGCCTGCCAGCCTCACGGGAATGAATTTATTTTACATCTGCTGCAGCACTTTGAGATGTTAGCATGGTTTAAAAGGGGCGGCAACAGGAAAGCTTTATAGAACAATAGCATGACACAAACCCATGTTCCCTATACCGCACTGCCGTCGGCTCACCGTCAATGGATCAAGGCTCTGGATGTTTTATCCGAAACGCAAAACGATGACGGATCCTGGGGGAGACAAGACGGGGAATGGAATACCTTTCTTGCTGTCCGCGCGCTGAAAAACATGGTCTGCCTGTGATGCGGCGAAAAAAGGGGCGCGGGGAAGATTCCCCTGCGCCCCTTTTCGGATTTGGTCAGGATCGAACGATTTTGCCGATCGATCAGGCGCTGTAAAGCGCGATCAGCCGATCACCGTATGTTTTCATGATGTTGCGCCGGATAAGCTTCATCGTCTGGGTCATCATGCCGTTATCGACCGTGAAATCCTCGGTGATATAAAGGAACTTCTCGGGAATCTCGTACCCGCCGAACGTTTTGCGAAGATGATCTTTGATTTCCTTGGAGATGAAATCCGTGCATTCCTTGTTGGCGATGGTTTCCTCGCGGGAGCCCTGCGCCCATGCGGACGTTTTGGGATCGGTCTTCAGCGCCTCAAAGTCCGGAACGACCAGCGCGACGTTGTATAAGCGCCCGTCCCCGTAAACGATGGCATTGGAGACATACCGCAGGAGCTTCATTTCGTTTTCAATGGATTCGGGATGCACGTATTTGCCGTTTTCCAGTTTGTATTCGTCCTTGAACCGGCCGGTGATGTGCAGATAGCCGTCTTCATCGAGCCAGCCGCGGTCTCCGGTTCGAACACCGGGGAAGCCCTTCCAGGTATCCGGCATCATGGCTTCCCTGGTGATGGCCGGTTTGTTGTGATAGCCCTGCATGACCTGCGCGCCGTACACCACGATTTCGCCGTCCGGGCTGTCTTCCCCCACGCGTGATTTGTCGATGACCACATTGGTATCCTTG
>MTKX01001864.1_pt1 | contig 10456 bp, 10 predicted proteins | sample 1042771 | NCBI WGS metagenome assembly MTKX01 (sample SAMN06212183, study PRJNA360534) | anaerobic digester metagenome | biome: Wastewater treatment plant; material: sludge; isolation source: anaerobic digester fed with sludge from wastewater treatment plant | place: Denmark: WWTP Randers ... | reverse complement strand
TAATGCGGAGATGGATGGCAAAGAGGTCACTTTGGCCGGATTTGCCCATGAGACGCGCGATCTTGGAGGCATAGCCTTCCTGGTGCTGCGGGACAGAAAGGGCCTGGCTCAGATAACCCTGGTCAAGAAGCTCCTCGGAAAGGAGGCCTTCAAGAGCGCCCGCTCCATTAGCCGGGAGAGCGTGGTGCTGGTGAAGGGCACAGTCAAGGCCGAGCCCAAGGCTCCTTGCGGGTTCGAGATACTGCCGGGCGAAGTCCGGGTACTCAATCCCGCCCAGGTGCCCCTCCCCCTGGACCCCACAGAGAAGGTGGAGTGTGAGCTGGACACCCGCCTTGACGCCAGGTTCATGGATATTCGAAGGCCCTGCGTGCTTGCCGCTTTCGAGATAGAGAGCGCTGTTCTGGAGAGCCTGAGAGGATTCTTCCGCGAAAATGCCGTGACCGAGGTCTTCACTCCCAAGATCGTGGCTGCAGCTACCGAGGGTGGAACTGATCTCTTTCCCATCAGCTACTTTGAGAAGGAGGCCTTTCTCAATCAGAGCCCTCAGCTCTACAAGCAGATGCTGATGGGAGCGGGTATGGATCGGGTCTTTGAGATCGGCCCCATCTTCCGGGCCGAGGAGCATGACACCCGCCGCCACCTCAATGAGGCCATATCCATCGACATGGAGGTCAGCTTTGCCGATGATAAGGCAGTGATGGAGATTCTGGAGCAGGCGGTGGCCGGAGCCTACAAGCATGTTGCGGAGAACTGCCGCTATCAGCTTGAGGTCCTGGGCCTCGATCTGAAGGTTCCGAGCCTGCCCTTCCGGAGGATCACTTATACCGAGGCTCTGGATCTGGCCGCGGAGAAAGCAGGGGTCAAGATGCAGTGGGGCGACGACCTGGACACGGAGACGGAGAGGTTTTTAGGCCAGAGCATCGGCGAGCACTACTTCCTCACCGACTGGCCCTCATCCATCAAGCCCTACTACACCCTGCCCTATGAGGAGCATCCCGAGGTCTGCCGGGGATTCGATCTGATGCATCCGCGCATGGAGCTGGCCTCAGGAGCGCAGAGGGTCCATGACTATGACCAACTGGTAGGAAGGATAAAGGAGAAGGGATTGGACCCGGACGGCTTCGAGTTCTATCTCAAGGCCTTCCGCTACGGCATGCCTCCTCACGCCGGCTGGGGCCTGGGCCTCTCCCGACTGGTAATGACCATGCTCAATCTGGAGAACATTCGCGATGCAGTGATCTTTCCCAGAGATCGAAGGCGGTTGGTGCCATAGAGGCAGAGCATCCTATAGATCTCCTTTTGTTTTTTATTTATCTTCACCGGTGCTTCTTTGGTTCAGTTCTCAATCCACATTAATTTTAATAGTAATAATATTTAAATTTAACTATTAATATTGCATTGGCCGTTGATAGGCTTGATCTCTATTCGCATTGTCTTTTAGTGAAAAAATATATATTCTTTGTCTACAAATTATTCAGCAGAAAGGTGATCTCATGGTTAAGAACGAATTTCTACAAAAGAGGCTGAAAATTGGAGCAGTTGCTGCAATACTGATGCTGATGATATCAGGCTCTTGTGTTGCCCAGAGCTATCTGGAGCAGGCTGGAGAAGAAGGCTGTGGTTGCAGCAATGAGCTTTCCTGCGGATCAGACGGCAAGTGAGGCTTACAGCCTAAATCTACCCTATAATGCCGTGGAAGGGATGAATTCATCGAGTGCATTTAAAATGCAGCCGGGCAATTGCACCCCCCTATCGCCAATGGGTCTCATATCCGATTCCAGACCGAGGTTTAACTGGACAGCTGCCTACAATGCTGCCCAATATAATCTGCAGGTTTACAATAACAATTCCTTTGCCGCAAACAGCTCCCTTGATGCCGGAGAATTTCTTGCTGCAAATGAGGAGTTCCTTGTGGCAAATGAGTGGTTTGATGCTAAAAAGGTGACCAGTGGCGGCTTCTGCTCAGAATTTCTTTCCGTGCCCCTGCCAGATGGAGTCTACTTCTGGCATGTACAGGCCTGCAATGCCGAAGGCTGCGGAAATTGGAGTCAATGGCAGTATTTTGAGACCATATGCGCCCTAAAGACGGATGAATCTGCGGAGGAGACTGAAGCCGTCGATGATGGTATGAGTCCGGAGAAAACCGCCATGCAATCAATGATTGAGGATAAGAGAGAGATGATCAGGGCAAAGGCGATTTCTGCCCAGGAAAATAATCTCGCTCTGGGAGTAGGCAAAGGGTCCGGATGCAATTGCGGCGGCGCAGATTAGATCAATATCAGCAGGCCATAAGATGGCTGAGGTCGAGCCCAGGGCCAAGCCATCTTCTCTCCTGTAATATCATCGGTCCAAGATCGATCAGGCGAAGCCGGATTCGAGAAGAGCTGAATTCCGAAGAAGAAAGTGGCCTTGCCACAGCCTAAAGTAAAAGAAATGAATTATAAGGGCGGCCCGCAAGCCTTCCCTGTAATTTTTAAATAGATCCGCTTACTCCAGCTTCTCTATCCCTTCCTTTTTCACCTTGGGCTTCCAGATCTTCTCCGGCATCCAGGCCGGTGCTCCGGCAGGCTTGTCCACCTGCACCCTCTCCCCAGAGAAGACGTGCACCTTCTTGGTGCCGCGCTCCCGGAGCTTGATGTCTGTATAGCCCCGGTTGGCCGCCTTTAGCGCCGCCTGTCTGGGCGACTTTCCGGTAAATACTCCGATCTCGTTTCCATCCGCATCCCGCAGAGCAAAATTTCTCATCTCAGCCATAGTCTTCCCTCTTATCTTGGATATCAATATGGCTTTTTGATTCTGTATATTAATTTAATCCAGGGTGAGACTAAAAGCGGGGTCAGTAAGGTGAAGAGCCATCGCTCAATGCTGGTTAAAGTTGCTGGAAATTCCCTGCAAAAATTTAATTAAAAAAAGGGGATTTGGCAAAGAGGAGGCCCTATCCGCTACCGTCCACTCTTATGAGCAGTTTTGCTTTCTTCTGGCAATATGCGTCCTTCAGGCTGTCCCATCGCCAAGCTTCCCAGCCAGTAGGCAACCGTGCCGCAGACCAGGCCGATGAAGACAGGATGAATGAGCGGATTGCCGTAGAAGTTCCAGGCCACCACAGAAAGGAAGGAGGCGATCAGGCTGGCCACAAAGCCGTTCTGGTTGCCCCTCTCCCAGTACAGCCCGAAGATAAGAGGAACGAATACACAGCAAGCTATGACCCCCATGCTCACCGATACCAATGGCACAATCTGCTGGGGGACATCCACCGCCGATGCGGCGGCAATAAAGAGGATGCTAACCCCCACCAGCCTGGTAAGTAGTAGCAGCTTTTTGTCTGAGATATCCGGGTGGAAATAGCGCAGGATATCGGAGGTGAGAGCGGTGGTGGTGACCAGCACAATGGCGCTCATGGTGGACATGGCGGCGGATATAGCGGCCAGGAGGATGAGGCCATCGAAGCCTGGAGGAAGTAGGGTCTTGGCCAGGAAGGGCACCAGTCCGTCCGGATTCTTGAGGAAGGGCGCCAGCTGATCCGGGCTGAGGGCTCCGTAGGCCAGTATCCCTAAAGAGAATATGCACAGGGCATAGACGGCGATGGAGATCGGCCCCCAGATGCCGGCGAAGCGTACCACTCTCCTATCTTTAGCCGAGAATATCATGATCAAAAGGTCCGGCAGAGCAATGAGGCCCAGGCTGATGGAAAAGGCTTGGCCCAGCGTCTTCTGCCAGGGAATGTTGAGCCCCTGCATGGATAGAACCTCTGCTGGTATTCTCTGCCAGATATCCATTCCCCCTCCTGCGGAGAAGAGCCCGCCGTAGAGCAAAACCGCTCCGACCAGCATGAGCAGGCCCTGGATGAAGCCGATCCAGATGATGGCAGGCAGGCCACCGATGGCATAATAAACTGCTACAATGGCCAGGGCTATGATCAATCCCTGCAGATAGGTAACGCCGATCAGTCCCTGGAATACGGTGGCGCATCCCTTGAATATGGGCACCAGATAGACGGTGTAAAGGATGAGCATGATGGCCGCCAGAATCACTTTTCCGGTAGGCGAATTGTACCTCTTCTCCAAAAGCTGGGGCACAGTCTTGGCGTCATACTTTTTGGCCATGGCCCAGATCCTTCCCGCCACCAGCCAGGCAATGCAGGCGAAGGCCACGTGAAGGAAGGTGCAGAAGACCACCCAGGGCATGCCCGCAGCCAGGCCGTAGCCTCCACCACCCAGGAAGGAGGCGGCACTGAAGTAGGCGGCGGTGAAGGCTATGCCTATCACCGCCGGATAGGCGATATTCCTGTCGGAGATAACGAATCCGGAGAATGTGCCCTGGCGCAGCTTGAAGGAGAGGATGACGATGAGGGCCACATAGGCCACCAGCAGCAGCTCATTGATCATGGTATCTCCTCATCAAGACGAAGATGGTAAATGAGATCATAATTGCGATGGAGACCAGCAGGGCAGCATAGGGAAGTGGCATCATATTCCCTCCTCTCCCAGATCCGGGCCAAACCCGGACACACAAATGCAGAAATCTTCTATGTACATTATCATACCTCTTGTGATGTACTAAGTTGTACTTCAATGCGCTTTGCAGTACAATATGATTTAAAAACATTTCCCCAAACGGCCTTTAATGGTCTCTCAGGAGGGAGATAGAGTTGCGGATAATTATGATAATTGCAGCAGTCCTTCCTGATAAAGAAAATCAAGATCCACCACAAGGATTATAAGAGGAAAATCCGCAACGCCTCCTGAAATCTCTGATGTATATGATTGCGCATAAACCACCAGTAATCAACAACCAGCATTCAGCAGGATATTTCAGGAGAATAAGAAATTGAGACGACTATTGTCCGGCAATGAGGCCATAGCCCGGGGGGCCTTTGAGGCCGGTGTGACTGTGGGAGCGGGCNNGATGTTTATTGCGAGTGGTCGCCCAATGAGAAGGTGGCCTTTGAGGTCGCCGCCGGGGCCTCTTTAGCCGGGGCTCGCAGCATTGTAACCATGAAGCATGTGGGGCTTAATGTGGCGGCGGACCCCCTAATGACCTTGAGCTATATCGGGGTGGAAGCAAGCTTTGTGGCTTGCGTGGCCGACGATCCGGGAATGCACTCCTCGCAAAACGAGCAGGATACCCGCAATTACGCCCGGTTTGCCAAGGTCCCCATGTTCGAGCCATCCGACAGCCAGGAGGCCAAAGACTATACCATCCTGGCCTTGCAGATATCGGAAGAGTTCAAGACCCCGGTCATCTTGCGCACCACCACCAGAGTCAGCCACTCCCGCAGCCTGGTGGAGCTGGGAGAGCGAAAGCTGTCGGATAGGAAGGTGGGACTGGTCAAGAATCCGCCCCGCTATGTGCCCATACCGGTCTGGGGCCGGCCAATGCGCCAGAGGGTAGAGGAGAGGCTGGCTGCTCTGCAGAAAATTGCAGAGAGTTCCCCAGCCAATCGATTGGAATGGCGGGACAGGAGCCTGGGGATCATCACATCCTCCATAGCTTACCAGTACGTCAGAGAGGTCTGGCCGGAGGCATCAGTGCTCAAGTTGGGGATGTCCTATCCCTATCCTGACGCTCTGATCCGGGAGTTCGCTGCCGGTGTCGCAAGCCTGCTGGTGGTGGAGGAGCTGGACGACTTTTTGGAGCAGCATGTGAGGGCTTTGGGCATAGCCTGCCGGGGCAGGGACATTGTGCCCGGAATCATGGAGCTTTCTGTGGACCGGCTTCTGGAGTCGAAAGCCAGGCTGGAGGGAAGAGCCATCCCGGAAAGCCGTCCCCTTCTATTCACCCAGGACCTTCCTCCCCGCCCGCCTGTGCTCTGTCCCGGCTGCCCTCACCGGGGTATATTCTATGCTCTGGGCAAGAGGGATGTGGTGGTGACGGGAGACATCGGCTGCTACAGCCTGGGGGCCTTCCCGCCCCTGGACCGCATGGACAGCATCCTGTGCATGGGGGCGGGAGTCTCCATGGCCCAGGGCATGGAGAAGGCAGGAGAGCCCCGGCCGGTGGTGGGAGTGGTGGGAGACTCCACCTTCTTTCACTCCGGGATAACAGGACTATTGGATATAGCCTACAATCAGGGCCACTCTACCATCATTGTCCTGGACAACCGCACCACGGCCATGACCGGCCATCAGGACCATCCCGGCACCGGCCGGACACTTCAGGGCCAATCCACGAAAGAGGTAAGGATCGAGGACATTGGCCGGGCCTGCGGCCTGGAGAGGGTATTCACCATTGATCCCTACAACCTGGAGCAGTCAGAGGAGGTCATCTTTCGAGAGATAGATGCAAGAGAGCCGTCTCTTATCATCTCCCGCGCCCCCTGCCCCCTGCGGGAGAGAAAGAGGGTGGGTCCGGGAAGAAGCATTGATGAAGAGGAATGCCGGGGCTGCGAGCTGTGCTTGGATTTAGGCTGCCCGGCCATAGAAGGTGGAGAGGAGCATCCGCAGATCAATGCTGCACTGTGCGCCGGATGCGGCCTGTGCCAGCAGGTCTGTCCTGCCGGAGCCATACGAGGTGATGGGGCATGAGCGGCAAAGAGACCAAGATGGATATGGAAACCCAGACCGAGACAAAGAGCATAGTTCTGGTGGGCGTGGGGGGTCAGGGCATACTTTTAGCCAGCGAGATCCTGGCAAGGGCGGCCATGCTTGAAGGGCACGAGGTCAAGACCAATGAGGTTCACGGCATGGCCCAGAGGGGCGGATCGGTGGTGGCCCAGGTGAGGTACGGGCCGGTGGTTCACAGCCCTCTGGTTGCCAGGGGCATGGCTCAGGTGCTGGGGGCATTGGAGCAGATCGAGGCCCTGCGCTTTGCGGAGTACCTTAGGCCGGATGGGCTGGCTGTGGTCAATGCTCAGGCCATTGTGCCGGTGAGCGTCTCCTCTGGCTCTGCCAGGTATCCCGTTGATGTGGAAAGCCGCCTCAAGGCTGCCTTTCCCCGGCTGGCATACATCCAAGCGTCAGAGGAGGCGGCGGCTCTGGGAAGCATGCAGGCGACCAACATAGTTGTCCTGGGAGCAATGTCAAAGGGGCTGGACCTGCCGGAAAAAGCCTGGCAGGAGGCCATTGCCGCATCGGTCAAGGAGAAGTTTTTGGATCTGAATCTGAAGGCATTTGAGAAGGGGAGGAGCATGATATGAAGGGCAATTATCATAATGAGAAGATGGAGACCGCATCAAGAGCAGAGATAGAAGAGCTGCAGGCGAAAAGGCTGCGAGCGGTGGTGGATCATGTTTACAGCTCAAATCCGATTTACAGAAAGCTTTTTGACGCCCGAGGGGTGAAGCCGGAGGATATCCGGAGCCTGGAGGATGTGGCAAAGCTGCCTACGACCAACAAGAACCTCCTGCGGGAGAGCTATCCTCTGGGCCTGTCCTGCGTGCCGCGCCGGGAGGTGGCTGAGATGCATATGTCCAGCGGCTCCACAGGAACTCCGGTGATCATGCCTTATACCAATGCCGACCTGGCCCAGTGGGCGGAGTGCATGGCCCGATGCTACCGCATGGCAGGAGGTGTGCCGGGCGACGCAGTCCAGATAACTCCTTTATTCGGGCTATTCAACGGCGGCTTCGGCATGTACCACGGAGCCCGAGCGGCGGGGCTGTTCATCATACCTGCCGGACCGGGCAACACCCAGAGACAGGTCAAGCTGGCCAAGGACCTCGAGACCCGCATCCTCACCGGCGTGGTCTCCTACGGCATTCGCATCATCGAGGTGATGGAGGAGATGGGAGAGAAGCTGCCCGACCTGGAGATAGGCATCTTCGGAGCGGAGGCCTTCTCCGAGAGCATGAAGAAGAGAATCAGCGACGGTTTAGGCATAGAGGTCTTCGATATCTACGGCATGACCGAGACCGGCGGCGTTGGGACCCTGGGCCAGGACTGCCCGGCCCATGACGGCCTGCATGTCTGGGAGGACCACTACCTGCTGGAGGTCATCGACCCGCAAACCGGCGAAGTCGTAGCTGACGGAGAGACGGGAGAGCTGGTGGTGACGGCTTTGACCCGCCAGGCCCTGCCGGTGATACGCTTCCGCACCGCCGACCTGACCCGCATCATATCCCGAGAAAGGTGTGAGTGCGGCAGGACCCATCTGAGGATTGCTCCCATCACTGGGAGGATAGACGACATGATCATAGTCAAAGGAGTCAACTTCTTCCCCAAGCAGGTGGAGCAGACGTTGATGAATATACCCGGCGTGGGTAGCAACTACCAGATCATAGTGGAAGAGGCGGACGGGGTCAAGGATGTGCGGGTGAATGTCGAGGCCGAGGCGGGGGTGACAGGCTTCATGGTGGAGAAAGCGCTCAAGGAGGCTCTGGGCTTCTCGCCGCGGGGGGATGTCTATCACATAGGCGGGCTGCCCAGGACGGAGGGGAAGGCGCAGAGGGTGTTTTATAAGAATATGGGTACATAGGATTGGTGCGACTACTTATTAAACATGAAAGTCCTGGTTGGAGCCAGCGTGGAAATGGCTCTGCCAAGACGACTTTCAATAGACTTTAAATATTTGGCAGAACTAGTTGGTAAGCACTGAGAGGCAGATCATATGGAAATGGGCACAAAGCCACGTGAACTGATAAGAGACCAATTGCCATATGGCGGAGCGGTGAACATTCATGGTGAGATAGTCTGGCGAATCACCAAGGAAGAGCACGATGCCATGAAGGCCAGAGTCCTGAGTCTCTTCGAGAGCGATGATTAGATTAGCGGTTGACTCAAGCATCTTTTTCTTCTCTTTTAAGTCTCGCTCCAAAGATGTCAATCCCAGGGACGTAGAACGTCTCTTGAGAAAATTGAGTGGCGATCCAAGGATAGAGCTGTATGTGCCCATCACAGTCCTGGGCGAGAGTGTAATTGAGTGCCTTATCGGGGAAAAGAAGGATGATAGCAAACATGACCTAAATGAGCTCTATCGGTTGATCGAGCTGTGGGGTGCCCTGAATCTCTTGTATCTCTATCCCAATGATGTAGTTGCCGCAGTCTGTTATCGTTTGTCAAGAATAAAGTCGCAAAGATGCGACTTCAGATTGACCGACACGGATATGGTCCATCTGGGATATGCTCTGGCCCACGAAATGGATTATTTCCTGACTACAGATAAGGCCTTGAAGCATGTCGATCCCTATATCCCAGAGAAGGCAAAGCTGCAGGTAATCGGCCTGGAAGATGCGAAGAACATAGTTTAGCGGCTTGGCGAGGTGCGCCCCAGCAATGCGGTCCAGATCATTGTGGAATAGGCGGACGGAGCAAAGGACGTGAGAGTGAACGTGGAAGCCGAGGCGGGGGTGACAGGCTTCATGGTGGAGAAGGCCCTCAAGGAGGCGCTGGGCTTCTCGCCGCGGGGGGATGTCTACCCAATTGGAGGGCTGCCAGGACGGAGGGGAAGGCGCAGCGGGCGTAGGTGGTCATCCACTCCAGGGCGCGGTCTACAGCCGCCCAATCTATGGCCTCTCCTCCGACGACAAAGGGAGACCACATGGGGATCTGGCAGTCGGTTATATGCTTGCGAGTCTGGTCCGCGCTATCCGCTGCCGCGCCGCTACCAAGGGGGCAGGAACCGCAGAGGATGCCGCAGGGGCCGAATTGGTCTTGGATTGGATTTGAAGGTTCGGTCATGAGTGCAGAAAAGAACTCGAAAATATTTATATTATTCTCTCGGATTATCTCGAATAGCTTATTCTTTGTCTTATAATCCACTCACACGAGGCAGATCCTTTGCAATAACCCTTACCTTTACGATTAGCTTTTTATTTTAGAAAATTCAGATATAACTAAGATTTGATCTCTAGGAATGAGCATGGATACAATACTTCTCGCCTTGCCATTGTACAGGATTCTAGTCATATTAAAGGAATTGCTTGCTGATAGGCTAGAAAAACGAATGAAGCTATTAAAATTTTACATAAAATCAATTAAACATAAATTACATAGTTTCATTATATTTTCTAAGCAGAAATGGATAGTATTGGCTTCAGTTGGGTTTTCGCTTTATAGCTTAGCATTAATAATTCAAATAAATAATATTAATTTGCCAAATAATTTTATAAATACTTTTGTTTCATTGATTGCCTCCAATCCACATACGATTCCTATATTCCTTCTTTTGATATTTATTTCAATATTATTTATGCGAAGCACATCTTCGGTCCAAAAGAGTTTAGTGGCCATATCATTTACTTTATTGCTCATAGAACTATCAATATCATTGGATATTATCAATCTTTTTGGGAAAAACAGCTTCCTCGATGACTTCCATGCATGGTTCCTCTCTCAGCCACACATTAGTGAAGCTTATTTTTTGATTATTATAATTATATTGATTTTTGCATGGGAAGCTTTTCAAAAAAATAAAATTTTTATTTAATATATTTTTTTTTTTGCTTTCTTTATTTTAGTTTTACCATGAAAGCAATCCGATAAAGGAGGAAGATTCTGTCTATCCTCCCTCCTTCTCGGAT
>MTKX01014147.1_pt1 | contig 10467 bp, 12 predicted proteins | sample 1042771 | NCBI WGS metagenome assembly MTKX01 (sample SAMN06212183, study PRJNA360534) | anaerobic digester metagenome | biome: Wastewater treatment plant; material: sludge; isolation source: anaerobic digester fed with sludge from wastewater treatment plant | place: Denmark: WWTP Randers ... | reverse complement strand
ATCGGCAGAAATTTGAAAATTCGGTTTGATCCCGATGATATTTCGCTTGAAATGAGCATTGATTCTCCTAGACAGATTAGAATTAAAAAATTAAATATGTATTATAAAGGATATAGGGCGTATTTAAACGAAAACGGCGACCTTGAAATCCAATATCCTAGCGGTGGTATTAGTATTTTTAATGGAGCTAGTTTTATTGGCTGTACAAACGGCATTTCATTTTGACCGATGATCTCTCTTCCGGGGGTATAGCCAGGAGGCCCATGATCCGGCCTACACGGCGGCTTAAGTCCGGGTCCATGGTCAAGACGTAGGGCCGATGACATATTAAGGGCTCCCCTGGCTCCTGGCTGTAGGCAGGCTCTAAAGGCAAATTCGCTATCAGAGGTCCAAGAGGTCAAAATGACCTCGCGGGTTTTAGTTCTATGGCATTATGTAAAGCCTAGAAGAAAATGACATAGAACTTTTTGGGCTCCTCGCTGATGTCGATCATCCACCTGGTCTAAAGGGCCAGGTGGAGCATTATCTTTAAATAACCCCTTCGGCTCGGCTGCAAGTTATACATACTTGGTTATACTGCCTTATCCATCCGGGCCAAATCGGCCTAAATCCTCTTATGGCAAAGTGGTCATTCCAGGGAGTATAAGCACGATCTGGTTTTGATCGCTGCTATCGATCTGACCGATATGCAGCGCCATGATTTTCTAGCAGCATTTCCCATATCGTAAAGGTGGACTTATCGAGTTGAAAATGTAATTATAAAATTATGCTCTGCCGGGTTGGGTGGTAATTGCCAGGAAAAAGAGAGATGGATTCTTGCAGGTTGCACGCACTAATAGATCTGCAAGACTATTAGATTAAGCCGTCCCAAAATTGGATATCTGGCCTTCCCTTCACGATAGATCCGGTTGACACATTCCCCGCGCCTGGCCTGTTCATGTTTTGCCCTCTGGTGCTTTGCAATCTTGTACTTCTCTTGTTCGTGCGCCATAAGATATTTTTAAATTCATGGACATATTCCATTCACGCCTCTTTTAGAAACGAGTCCTGTGGACAAAGCAGTTTATTTTCCATAGTTAGACCTTCTTACTTTCGTCAGGCTTCTTGGAGAATAGAAGTATTGCAAACAAGCTAACAACTACGAATGGGACAAAGATTAGCATACAAATCCCTGCTACAGCCTTTCCAATACCCCCAATCAAAGGCATCCCTGATATCAAGACCCCTCCAACCGTTGCGACAATATATATTACCCATACGTGCGCTACGAAACCCTGTCTCTCCCACCATTCCTTAATCGAATTATTGAACATCTCCCACCTCATATGGCTTGCCATCTGGCATTAGGGCTCGGCTTATAAGCTTATATCTTCGAGAGCACCAAGCCAGCTAATTCCTCCGCCAAGATCTCCCTGGCCGCCTCCAGCTCCATTGCGCTCCGGTCCTGCACCGCTGTCTTTTGGGGCCTGAATAGATGCCCTAGAACTCCTGCCATGATGGCCATATTCTACGTGTAAGACTAAGTACCTTCGCCGGAAAACAATATCAATAAATTATATTTACATAATAGAAAGTATAGATAAGATACAAAAGAACGAATGAAGATCAAGAACGAGCAAAGCATTTTTCGGATGAGGCAACAATGGACTGCCTGATGAGAATAATAATCCCGATATTAGCTTTGGTCTTATTTCTGTACCTGCTGGCAGTCGGCGCGCCGGATGAGGCATATGGCAGGGTGTCAAAGGTTGTGGATGGAGACACCATAGATGTCACCCTGCAGCTCACCCAAAGCATCAGCCAGTTATCATTAAAGCCGGGAGATGAGGAGATCAAGAAGAAAGGCTGGTGGCGGTTCTGGAAGTAAAGAACTAAAGGCTATGTTCCCATTGACAATTAAGACAATGTAAATAATGGGTACCGCCTTTTGCGGCTGCTTTACTATTAGGAAGCCCCTTAAAATAGCTCTTCACCACAGAATAATAACCACACTTTGGACACTGAAACCCCTGCATTGGTTCGTCTGTCATTTGGTTCCGCGATGGGACTTAATGGATTTATCTTTTTTGGTTGATGTTCTCATAAAGCCACACACCAAAAACTTATTCATGATCTAATTCAATGTGCTAAAAAGTGATAACATATGACATGGAAAAAAGTAATAGGATACGAACTTGAATTGCATCTTTTCCCTGGTAATAGTGATAGTGGCCAAGGAAATGTTATATTGAATTTTGAAGAAGGCGATACTGCCACGATTACAAAACCGGCAGATTGTTTAAATGCGATAGTTAGTGTGCTTCAACATGATGAAAAAACGATATGGTTTGAAGATAAGAATAGAATTTTTAAAACTGGTGCCGAACGGCCCGAAGATCTGATATCAACAAAAACGATTATGCCCCCAAAGATGCCCAAGAAACCCGTTATGGTAAAAGACCACGACTTAGAGCGTCTGATGGAAAAATAATCTACATCTTTTTTAAAATCCTTTATTTCAATAACTTCTCCCATGTGATTTAGGGTATAATCCTCGATAAATTCCTATATTTGCTTTGATGATCTCTTTTCGAGCCACCAGTATAGCAAACCTGATAGACAATGATCACCTTTTCCTAAGTCAGCCTCTCCAGATAACTAATCGTTTTATTTGGCAACGGTCCGTAAACCAAATCTATCCCGATATCTGAATAATATCAAAGCACTATTATAATAGAATTATAACCGAATTGCCAATCTATCTACAACTAGAACAGATACATAACAGATACTATCCTTCTCGGACCATAGAATTTAATTGTATATTTTTCGACTATATTAACCTAGATCCCTCTTATACAGTCAAGCCGGACCGTTGCCAAAGGTCACAGTTTAGGAGATCCTTTGCAAAGCCGGTTAGCCTCATAGTCTGCCGTCCATCTCCGGGCCTATGGTCGCACTCCAGCGCCGGGCAAAGCTTCTCTGCTCTTCTCATGGCCCGGATGCACTCTTTTCGCGACACCTTCTCACCCGATCCGGCCAGCATCGCCCTGGCCTCGCTGGAGTCTAGGGAGATCTCCTTTCGACCTTCGGCTTTAGCCTGGATGTAATCAACCAGTTTAACCGCCCTGGCTTGGATCTTTGAGACCACTTGCACTATCCGCCCTGCCTGCCGTGGTTGGGCCTTCATAGCCTCGCGTAAACGGGCCAATAGCTGTCGGATGAAGGCATTTAAGAGAAGTAGCTTCTCAATGGGAGATCGAGCAGCCAGCAGGCTATCATTGGCCTTGGTGGTCAATCTGGCGAGGTCTCTTCCTCGGAGAATCCCGGAGTCTTTGACTAATTCGACCATTGCATTATAGGTGCTGACCATCTCGGATAGAAGGCCCTGGAGATCGGAAAGAGGGATCTCTAAAATAGGATCATCTGGTGGCGCATGGCGAGGGTGTCCACCCTGGCCAAAGGTATTTATGCTAGCTGTAGCTACGTTATCCATACGAAACACCCTTCCCTTCTCGGGAACTCCTGTCAGGGCTGGCAGGCCCTGGCCGGACCTAGTTTTTTATTTCAACTATTGTTCAGTCCGAATTATTTGAAATATTATTGAGTCATGCCTAGTAAGTGCTATATTCCATGATGGCCGAATTGGTTTGGCATTGTGTTTCACCAAAACCATGCCAGGGACGGGGTCAAACCCTGTCCTTCAAATTGCTTTCATGACGTTCTAAGAACTCTTCAATCGCTTCTGCGATCACGCCGGACTGTGAGCCCCTTAATGTCCCTTTTGTCTTTACAATATACTCTTTTAGCCTCTGGTTTACCTCAGGGCTAATCTCAGCACTGACTTTAGGCATGTTAGAACATAGGCTTTTAATTCTATATAACCTTTACTTCTTTAAGAGACTAAAATCTTAAATACTAAAAAGACTATGTTCTTATTGGTGAAACGCAATGTCTGGAAAGACCTTAATCAATATCGAGAAGCCACAAACGCAATCAGTAGCTGCGATCAAAGCCCTTCTATCCTGGGGTGGCCGGGCAGCTGATCCCCTGCCCTCATTTATCGAGATGGGCAAGGAAGAAAGCCGGTTGGTGCTGGTTTTGAGCAATAAGAAGGACTGCTTCTATGTGGTCACAGATCGCGAGTGCTCATGCCCTGCCCATAGCTGGCATCCAGGGCAGCGGTGCAAGCATCAGAGAGCCCATTTCCCAGAGGAGCGGACTATCACCAAGCAGACCATGGCAGAGACCCTGGAGCAGGCAGAGGCGAACTTGTCCAAGATGCCATACCGCTATAGGCAGATGGTCAAGGCAGCCAGGGAGGTGGCAGAATCCGAATCACAGCTTGAACTGGATCCAGAAAGAAAGTCATTTCGACCATTCATAGAGGACGACGGCAAGCCAACAGCGAGGGCCTGAGGATGCCCCGCCCTCTCTATTGTTAGCAGGGGAGAGGCGGAGGCGTGAGGATGGCCGAAATCGGTTTTTTATTTCTTTGTCTAATTACAGATTCAGCCGGATATCTGGCAGTCGATATATCTAAAAAAATACGAAATTCTGGTATTCTAGCTATAGCATGCCATCTATAGCATATTAGTTATAGCATATTACTTATAGCATATTAGTTATCTATAGCCGTCTATATGATCTACTGATTCTTTTTTTCTTTTTTATGAATAAATATATAAGCGATGAGGACAGTCCCTTTGCCATGAAACAACACCGATCGGAACGGCTTTGCGACACACTTTCGTATAGAATAACTCCAGTTCAACGGCTATTCTTGGAAAAATACGCAAGTGAGCACAACACATCAATTTGTGAAGCGGCACGGATTTTTTTAGATGAAGCTATGGCACGATCGGAGGACTCTCATGAAAAATTGTAATGGCCCGGTGTTGCCGCACCGGGGACCAGGAGTTGACACTGGTATGTATTCTTTGTTAAATATAAATCTTGTGGTGTGCTCCGCTTGCTGGAAGCTGTGTCGATGCGCGAATCCTCTTGTCAGAGAAGTCAGGCAGCCAGTGCGAGGGAGGCGGTGATGCATGGTCGTTCCAAGCTTCGACCGTGAGGATATCCTGCGGACATATCATATCTTTCATGTTTCCGGCGATGTCGTAGAAATGAGAATACCCCACGCAGGCCGGTATAAAACCATAAGCGGATACTTCAATGAGGCCGGAACCTTGGTGGATTGTGTTGTGGCGCTTGCGGATGAGAATTTTCCAGGCTACTATTTCACGATTAATCCCTGCAATCCTGATCTCCTCGCTAGATCGGCCAACAAATACACAAAATATGCCAAAAAAACAACAACCGACGCCGATATCATCAGGCGGCAATGGTTGCCGATAGACTTAGATCCTGTCCGGTCCTCTGGTATAAGCTCTAATGAGGAAGAGCATCAAGCCGCCTTGCAGAAGGCCCGGGACATCAGGGAATGGTTGATCTCCGAGGGATGGCCCGCCAATGCATTTATCCTGGCTGATAGTGGCAACGGTGGACACCTGGCGGTAAAGGTCGATCTGCCCAACGACACCACGGCAAGAGATCTAGTTAAAGCCTGCCTGGATGCCCTGAGTAGCACTTTCTCAGACGGTGCGGTCAAGGTGGACACCACCACCTACAACGCGGCCCGGATATGGAAAATATATGGAACTATGGCCCGTAAGGGCAGCAGCACCACCGACCGACCGCACCGGCTGGCATCTATCATAGAAGCCCCGGACGCAATGGAGACCGTCTGCAGGGAGCAGTTAGAAGCGCTGGCGGCAAAGCCGAAGGAGCAGACCACCGCCAAAAGCGGCCAGAACGGAGCAGCCTTCGACCCGGTGAGATACGCAGAAGATCATGGTGCCACTATCACGAAGGTAAAATCTGGCTGGGTGGACCCGACCGGCAAGCGGTGGACCCTGGCGGTTCTGGATACATGCCCATTCAATGCAGACCATAACCGCGGCGAGGCTTGGTTGGGTGTTGCTGAAGGCGGTGAACGTGGCTTTGGCTGCCCTCATGAGGGATGCCAGAGCAACGGCTGGCAAGAACTGAAGAGGCTATGGGGATCTCCCAACGGCAACGGCAGCGAGACCGCCAATGAAGCCGAGCCGCTCTATGATGAAATCTGCAAAGAAAGGGGCTCGGTGATCTCTGAGGATGAACTTAAGGAAATTCCAAGAGCTTTTAATCCGAGACTTGAAGTGCATCTTGAAGCGGATAATTTTCTGTCCAAATACATCGAATACGCAAAGACCACATCAGATGCTTATGAGGAATATCACTTTGCATCTGGACTTGTGCTCCTATCTGTAGCGGCAGATCGCCAAATCGTTATCTCGATGAGACACGGCGATATTTATCCTAACCTCTGGATATTTCCGCTTGGAGATAGCACCGTGAGCCGAAAGACCACGGCTCACAAGCTCTGCAAATTGATTCTGAAAAACAAATATCCTAGAAAATCGTTGCCCTCTTCCTTCTCGCCCGAGGCGCTAATGGATGCTATAGCATCTACACCTCAATGCTATTACCTGAAGGATGAAGCAGGAAGCTTGCTAGCTTCGATGTGCAAGGACTATATGCAAGAGACAAGGGACTTTTTGGCAGAGATCTTTGAGTGTGACGACTATTACCGCAAACTAAAGAAATCCGAGACCGACATCAGAGCGCCCTATATCACCCAGTACCTGATGACGACACCGGATAATCTCAAAGAGTACACGACTCCCTTAGACCTCACCTCTGGCTGGCTGCTCAGATATCTCTGGATGTATCCGAACTATCCTCGGGAATGGAAGCCCTTTGTTGAGAAGGACGCAGCCGATTTTGACAGATTCACCACTATCACAGGCGAGTACAATTTGGTAGCTGAGAAGCTAACCAGGCCCCGCACATTGAGCATGTCACCTGAATCAATGAGTTTCTTTCAGGAATGGCAGCGGGCGATAGAAGAGACGGCCATGGCGGAAGCCGATAACCTCACTAAAGCACTAGCTGGCAGACTCATGACTTATGCCGTCAAAATGGCAGCACTTTTCACCATCGGCAGAGCAGATTTTGATGAGAATTCAATAATCGAGCTTCACCATATTCAAGAGGCGGCGCGGCTGGTTGATGAGTATTTCCTTCCAATTGGAAAGATCATCATCGACGAAGTGGCCCGGGCAGAGTCCAAGAACGTCCAAGATAAGATCATAGGCACTATCAAACGGTCGAATGGACTGATAAAGCACAGGGATCTTCTCAGAGCTCTCCACATGAAGTTAAAAGATGTGGAAGAAGCTATTGAGGCTTTGATACTTTCGGAGGAAATAGAGAGTAAAACTGTAAAAAGCAAAAAGGGAAATATACTATATTACAGACTAAGGGAGTGTCATAGTGTCATAGTGTCCCATAAACCTGTATATAAAGGAAATAACGAAGGCGGTTTATATACTCCATCTATAGACACTATGACACTAAGACATATGGGACAGGTAAAAACTTCCAGCGGTGAAGGTGGTGACGGCGAACCATCCTCTTCCGCTGTTGGCCCATGCGAAGCTCGCCCATGCCCTCAAGCTGCCTTTGGTGGAGGTCTTGGCGTGGTTGGATGCTAACTATACAGCTTATGACCAGCCACGCGGCGGCATTGGCTACAGGCAGCGCGGCCCTCGAGGGGAGGCCAGAGCTTGATCATAAATAATAATTTTGAAAAGTGCGCCGAGAGTGAATTAAATGACTCATGAGCCGACAAAATCCGACAAAATCCGACCATTATCCGTCGAGCAGCAGAATGCCATCGAATTCCTGATACAGGGTAGGAGTGATAGATCCGTGGCTGAGGCCATCGGAGTAAACAGATCCACGATCTGGGAATGGCGCAAAAATCCAATTTTTGTTGCCGCCTTGAACAAGCAGCGGAATGATATGTGGAAAGAAAGCAGAGAGAGGCTTAAAACCCTAGCCAGTTCTGCTCTGGATACTATTGAGCAGCAACTCGCTAATGATGATGGCAGGGTCGCGCTGGCTGCTTCTAAATTAATATTACAGAGTAATCGGCTTCTAGGTGAAACTGATTTGCCCTTAAGCCGTTTGGAGGACCCCCGGGCGATTATTTTTGACCAGCTAAAAAGAGAGGCGCAAGACGAGTTGCTATCCAAAGCCGATTTACTGGATCGTAACCCATACCGAATCGCTCTCGAAGCAGAAGCTCTGGCGCGGAGCAGGATGGCGAAAGCAATGGAGGAAGCTGGACTTTAGACTGTTTAAGGTCTTTGCAACTCGATTACAGATCCCGTGTTGTGCCAATATGATGAAATCACAAAAACCATCTTGGCTAAAATCCATTATCAGCTTCCTTATCTCAATGCTTGTATACTAAACGCAGGGGTAAAATTGGAGTTCAATAGAAAATAGATATGCACTCCAGGTTCAACTCTGCAAGCTTGATCCCGGCGCACCTTCTCAGCCTGCTTCTATCCATCTTCCCGCCGCTGTTGGTGAGAATCCACAAGACGCGATCTCTCGGAGACTGAAGCGGGTTCATTTCCAGAATTGATACCAATGTTTCTTTTTCGCCTCTTCCTGGCTTGGTTGAACAGATTTTACAACATCCAAATTACCGTCCGAGCTAGTTTGTGTGACGATAGATCCTGCGAGCGGAACCTTCCAGGTCTCTCCTTTCTCGATCACTAATTCTCGTTTAATGGCCTTCTTTATTTCTTCCAATTCGCTCAAATCGCTAAATGGATAGGCATCAACTAATAAACTTGAAATTTTCGGGCTGCCATATGTTAAGACAAGAGCGACTCTTTCCTCTATCAATTCCGTATTTAATGCGGGGCTTTGCCATTCTTTGTTTACGACATTGAACTCGTATCCCCCTATTGGTGGTCTAATAGTTAAAAATTTTATATATGCTTGATTACGAAGCTCAATTTCTCGATACTTTTTATCAAGCCTGATTTTTTCTACTTCAATAGCACCTCTTTGTCGCTCGTTTCGGGAATTATAATACGAAACTATCACCGCAGCCATAAGGGTAGAAAAAGACGTTATCGCTGCTATTTGGATTGTATTTGTACTACTAAAATCCACCATCATTAATCACTTCCAGAATTGCCACCATCCTTTCCTTTTGGCCTCTTCTTCGCTTGGTGGTATGGCCTTAGGCATCTTCTCTAATGCTTGGTGTACTGTGGCCTCCAGGAATGAGATATGCTGATCCTTGAGTCTAACAGTGTCCTGGTAATGGGCTAGATCCTTCTGGAGGGCTTCGGCTTTAATACGGGCCTGTTCGGTCTCATCCCTTTTCTTGTCCATCTCTGCCTGGAGAGTTTCTGCCCTATTCCTTGCGGCCTCCAGCTCCCTCCGGGCCTGGGAGATCTCTGCTCTGAGTTGGGTTGTCTCTCTCCATTTCAGCTCGGCATCAGTCTTTAATTTTGACAGGTGATCCTCTTTTACCAGGAGATCACCTCTCAGGTGATCGGCTTCAGCTATTGATTCATCTAGTTTAGCCTTTAGGATCGTCACCTCTTGGGAGATCCTGTCGTCACCCTGGGTGATCTTATCGTCACCTTGCAGGTGATCGCCTATAGTTGTCGGTTTATATTCTTGGGCCTGAGAGATCATCACCTCTTGGGTGATCATGCCGTCACCCGAGGTGATCTTATCGTCACCTGGAAGTCGAAGAAAAGCATCAATCGCCTTGCCGATCCATTGGGACCGGGTGATCCCCATCACCTTGGCTCGATCATCTACCAGGTGAACTATCTCCTCCCTCACCACAGCATAGATCCGCTGCATACGTCACCTGGCAGGTGATCTTATCGGGTGACGATATTACTTTTGTGGTATCTACCGGGTGATCCATTTAGTAACCTTATGTTATCATAAATGGTTTAATAGATCTCTTTCTATCTTTAAATAATGGCGGCATCAAAAAATGAACATGGGCTTTCTAGACGCATCCCGGAAAAGGATAAGCGCAAGATTAGAAAAAGATGTGGTTTTGGTTGTGTAGTTTGCGGATTATCTCTATTTGCATACCATCACTTCGATCCACAATTCAAAGACGCAAAAAGGCATGACAAAGATGGTATAACTACGCTATGTCCTACGCACCATAGCAAAGCACATAATGGACAACTATCGCCAGGGGCTGTTAAGGCAGCTAACGCAAATCCAGAGTGCTGTAAGGTTGGATTTTCGCACGATACATTGGAAATCGATAGTCCTATCGTTTTTTTAGGCAACTTAACTTTTGTCGTCTCTCAATCAATTTTAGAATTAAATCGTGAAGCTGTAATAAAAATAGAGCCCCCTGAAGAGCGCGGTGCACCCAGTCAATTTAGTGCAATATTTCATGACAAAAGAGGAAAATTAATAGCAGCAATTCGTAAGAACGAATGGTATGCAATGACAGATAATTGTGATATTGAAATTATCGGCAGAAATTTGAAAATTCGGTTTGATCCCGATGATATTTCGCTTGAAATGAGCATTGAT
>MTKX01039148.1_pt1 | contig 10468 bp, 9 predicted proteins | sample 1042771 | NCBI WGS metagenome assembly MTKX01 (sample SAMN06212183, study PRJNA360534) | anaerobic digester metagenome | biome: Wastewater treatment plant; material: sludge; isolation source: anaerobic digester fed with sludge from wastewater treatment plant | place: Denmark: WWTP Randers ... | reverse complement strand
TTTATATCTGCTATAGTATTATATTTAGAATATTCCTCTGAGTATTTATTGAGATTTTGTTCTTGTATTTTTTCTTCTATCTTTTGTTCATTTAAATCAAAAAACATAGGTTTTTTTACTGAAATATTGGGAATTATAAACCTTTCTTCTAAGGATAATTGGAAAGGTATTCCTGGATCATGTGTATTAAATAAACACTTATAAAACGCTAAAAATTCTTTTCGAAATTCGGCAATTTCCTGAAAGCCTAATCTTTTATCTAATTTATTTGCAATTTCTTCTCCACAAAAAGCTTTTAGCCATGGTTTATCAAAAAAATCATCAACAATTTCTGGCAAATTTTTTAACTTGATAGATAATTCTTCAGCATCCCAAATAGATAATTTTATATTTTTTTTATTGAGTATTTCACGTTGATGTTCTATTTCTTTAATTCTTTTTGTATCTCTGAGACTTTCTGTTGTACAGAGAGTAAAAATAACAGTTTTATTTACCAAATCTCCATTTAGAAATTTTAAAACAGCATCTTTTATTTTTTTAGGATTAAAATTTTTTACACGTTTACATTGATAAACTATGTATTTATTTGAATATTGTCTTGCATAAATATCTATCCCTTCCTGTTTCTGACCTGGTTCGCCATAAAGTTTACAAGACTCTACATCAGCTTCTAATCGTGCCAGACGCAGACAAAGCCTTTCAAAATCATCCCAATTAAGCTCATTTAGAGGAAGCTTTTGTAACCTTGTTTTAACAGGAGGATTAACTTTTGATAACGGTGGAGTTTCCAACCACGAAGGTATATCGATACTTATCGAGTTACTGTTTATGAATTGTTGATTTAGTGTAACGGCAAGAAATAAACTGACTAAAAAATAAAGAGATAAACTGACTAAAAATCTGGTCAGAATAAATAGATATATAGGAATAAAATAACCAAAAAAATTGAAAAATTAAGAATTATTCTGTATTTTTTTGGCGTAAATTTTTGTTAATTTTGCATATTAAACCGTTTAAAAAATGCTATATAAAAAACACAGGTAACAAGCCATAAAACCTATAAAAAAAACTGGCCTATGAAGGCCAGTAAAAGAAATAATAAAAAAATAAAAATTAGAGTTCAGAAGAGATACTGTAAATGATTTCCTCAGTAATAACCTCCTGTTTAGTAGAAGCTCCCTGTATGAGAGCTTTAGTAGCAATAGTATTAATAACCCTGATAATTCCGGAAGAAAGATTATAAATAGCATTAATGGCATTATCATTAAAAATTCTGGAAGAACCGCCAGCCAGGTTTAACTGATGCTGAATATAGAGGAAGGTTTCCTCATTAGAGAGAGGTAAGAATTCGTATTTAACCCTTAATCTCTGGTTAATAGAAGATAAAGTAGGTCTGATGAATTTTTCTCTCATATGTGAATGTCCTGAAAGAACAACAATAGCAGGGTCCAGAGAGTCAAGGTTAAAATTAAGGAGCATCTGCAATTCAAAGAGATTATCATTTCTGAGGAAGTGAATTTCATCAAAAATAATGACAGGTATCTGTTTTTTAATTGTAGCATAATCAAGAATAAGCTTCTGAATGGAAGCAAAAAGAACAGATTTAAGTCTGTAATGTTCTCCTCCCAGTAAATGGTTGAGCTGATAATAAAAATCTGAAACAGAAACAGAAGCAAGAGGAATATATGCAGTTCTATAAAACTCTGTCTTAAGTCCCTCGATAAAAGCTCTGATAGCAGTTGTTTTACCAACACCTGAAGGTCCTGTAAGAAGAATAATGCCTCTTGATTGTTTCATGTATTCCATCCTGGAATTAAACTCTTTAATACCGTCAGATTTAAAGAGCAGGTCTTTTTTTATAGATTTTTCAAAAGGTATGGTTTTAAAATTATAAAATATAGAGAACATGAAAATCACTCCTGTTTACTAAATAAAGTTGAGTATGAAAGAGAAATGTGAGGTGGATTTGCATTTTGATGCAAGTCAAGAGGCCTTAATCTGACCGAGAGTGAATTGTTTTCAAAAATAAAAAGCTCATCAGGAGAAGAAGATGAATATCTTATTTCAATCTTAAGGCCGGTATATCTTGAAGGTACTTCATAAAGTTTTCCATCTACAGATATGGTGCAATCATTTTTTACAGTTCTTTTTATAGTCCTGTAAAATACAAGGTCAAGGCTATCAGGGTTTATCCTTTTAGGAGTTGTTTTCTGAACTTCTCTGAGATATCTGTCAATAGGAGGTTCTCCTATACCTTCATGAATTCTTTTATGATATTCCTTGTTTAACCAGTTAGAAAAGGATGAATTTAATTCTGATAAATTCATTTTCTCCTTATCAAGCAGGGGTATAAAGTTCTCTCTTACAGTTCTGAAGAAACGTTCGATCTTGCCGCGACTTGATGGGTCGTAAGGTTTAGAATGGATAAGAGCAATACCGAGTTTTGCACAGGGTCTGTGGATGGCTTCAGAGAGAAAAACCTTTGCATTATCACAGTAGAATTTTTCCGGTAATCCATAAGTAAGTATAGCTCCTTTGAAGGCTTCTTCCAGGGTAGAGAGATTTGAGTCAAAGCTCCAGAGAAAACCTGTAATAACCCTTGAATGGTCATCAATTATTGCACACAGGTAAGCTTTCTTTTTGCTTTTTCCGTTACGGATATGCATGCTGTGCATAAAGTCACATACCCAGAGCTGATTTATATGTTCTGTCTCGAATTTTTTCCTTGGTATTATTTCCCTGTTTTTTATAGAAATATTATTATCTTTTAGATATTTGATAAAAGTTGGCATAGTAAATTCCTGAGGTAATAATAAACCCTCACGGATAAGATAGTTGTAAAGCATTGCATAAGTTGTTATTGGCAGTTCTTTAAGGGTTTTAATTACCAGGTCTTTAAATACAGGGGAAATTTTTCTCGAAGTCCCTTTATCTCTTCTTATCCTGGGTTTTATTGTATCATAACCATATGCTCTGTAATTATAGAGCCAGGATTTAAAGGTCGATACAGAGAACTTCTTCATCCCAACACCGGGAACGAGGAATTCCTTCTCGGAAATCCTTTTGAAATAATGGTTCTGGCTTTCTTCTCCTGCGTGTAATACAGGCGAGATTATACCAAATCTGAAAAGACCTATCTTTTCTGCTCTTTCTTGTTTTTCCTGTTCATTCATAAAAACACCTCCGAATATTATAATAAAACTATTATATGAATTCCTGGAAAAGTCAGATATAAAAAGGTCTGTGCAGACTTCTTAATCAGAAAATAACATGACAGGGCAGGTTAGAAAATTACTTTAATTTTTAAAAATACTGAGTGGAAAATTAACATTATATTGAATTATTTCAATTTCCCAGCATGGTTGTAGAAAAATTGGGAAAATAAAAAAGAATCCTTTATGAGTATTCATCCAAATACTATGACCTGAATTGAGATGGAGTTCCAAATAAAAAATGGCTGTTTTTTCTGTAACCTCCACAGCGACGGTAGAAGTTATAGCCAAACACACAGGGGTCTCTGGCTTTTCCGTCAAACTTACCTTCAAGGTAACAGAAGAAATTCTTTATCATTGCCTTTTTTTCATAAGAATTAAGCAGACTGCAGAGTCTTCTGTAATGCCCACAGACAAAGAGTTTCTCTATGCCATTTAGTATATAAGCCAAAAAATTGTAAAGACTCACTGGCCCTGTACACAATACACCGGATTTATCCAATTCACTTATGTAATCAATTACCTCTTTTATGGATTTATTCTGTAATAACCATAATCTCATTATCCTCATGATAAATCCTGTTGAGTATTTACTGTAAGGGATGAGTCCAAAAGGTAAGAGGGAAAATGTTCTGTGACGCGGTTTCTTTTTGCCCTTTCTATTGCATTTAAATCTTAATATCTTGTAACTCTCATAATATGTTCCTTTTTCATCTACTACCTGTCTGCAGTAAAATCCAAGGTACGTCGGACAATTTTCACCTCCGCATACAGGGCAATAAGATTTATAAGGCTCCATCAATTCCTCAATTTTACACCTCTTGACTTTTGCTTTATATTCTGTTAATTTCAGATTGATTAAAATTTGTATAATGGTATTTTAACTCTAACGGGATAAGATACCAATATTTTTTATATATATTTTAATTTTATTTACTTATCACACAAATAAATAAAAAGTAAATATATTTATAATATGTAATACTATCGGTCAGAGGATTTCTTAACAGTTTTCAAATAATTATATTGACTACTACATCATATACTGGTCAGATTATTTCTATAGATTTTTCTCTATTTTGGGGTACTATAAAACTTGCCGTTACATTTAGTTTCATTTCTTAATTATACCTTCTTATATTTCTTCAATAATTTTAATTTCTTCTTCTGTTAGTTCATATAACTCATAAACCAGTTGATTTATCTGGCGATCCATCATTTCAATCTGTCTTTGAATTAGGTTTTTTTCCTGCGGTGTTCTGGTTGATTGCAATTTCTGATTTGATAAGAGCATACGGCTAACCAGTTCTACTATCTGATCATGTTTTATTTTATCGTTGGAATTGGAAAAATCTATATGATATATAGGCATATTTTTAATAAAGCGACATTCATAACTATAATAACCACCACGCATTTGAGTAGCACATTGACGTATAAACCATTCTAAGAGTTTACTGTTAAGTAATCCTAAGACATACTCTTTAGAATAAGATTGAGAAACTAAAATTCCGTAACCTCCTGCTGCACCGCCTGTAAAAAAAACATTACCTAATTGATCTGCAGAAAATGATGATTTTGCTGCAATATCTGGAGTAAATATCTTTGGAAATTTTATAACGTCTAAGGCTTGATTTCGACTATAAGCATACCAATTAAGACCACTCATTTTACCATTTTCTCGATTTTCTAAATATTTTTTATTCTCTAACAAGTATTTCCAAGTTAGAGGATAATCTGTTTTTAGTTTTATTTCAGGCATTAAAATCATTTTTCCAGAATCATTTACTATATATGGAAAAATTATACGACGATTAGTTGTTATTAAATTATAAGGTTTGCTATCTCCTCCCTTTATTAAGGGGTGTAATAGATGAGATTCAAGCCAATATTCTGATTGTTTTTCTTTAGAATAAATTTTTACTTGTTCATCTTGATTATCTATTTCATCTACAATATAAATTTTATCAGCACCTGTTTTTAGTCCTTGAAATATACGTTCAGTAACTTTCTCTAATGTCACTGGTAATTCACTTAATCTTTTAAATATTTGCAACCCTTCTCCTATAACAAAATTCCATTCTTTTGAAGTTACTCTTTCATTTGAAAAATTTTCATTCTGATCCTTTTTTGTACTACACCAATTACTTAAATCATTTATTTTTGTGAAATTAAAATTAATATTTTGAAATTTAGTTAAAAATAATAGGCAAGTGTATGTTGTAGCACCTGCAAATATTTGTTGATCTCCAAAATGAATTACTTTATTTAAGTGCTTACCCTGTGAGATAATTTCTCGTAAAGGTTCTCCATATTTTGAATTAAAAAATTTATGGGGTAATATAAATCCTATACATCCATTTTCATTTAATAATTGTAAACCACGTTCTACAAAGATAACATAAATATCATAATTTCCCTTGCTCGTTGATTTATACTTTTGCTTATAATAATCCAAATCAATTGAAGCCCATTCTTTCATAGTTTGAATACGGATATAAGGCGGATTACCTATAACAACATCAAAACCGCCATTTTTCATAATGTCAGGAAATTCACCCTGCCAGTCAAAAGGATTTATTCTATAAAGTTCATCTTCTGCCATGTCAAGATTATCTTTAAAAAAATCACTTCCAATAAGAGAATTGCCACACTTTATATTATTTCCCATATTCGGCAAAGCTCTTTCCTGAAACATCTTAAGCTGAGTAGAAAGCCTCTGATCAGATTCCCCTTCCAGAACCTTCAGAAGTAATGATAATTTCGTTACTTCTACTGCCTGATTATCAATATCAACGCCATAGATATTATTCAGGAGGATTTTCTTTCTCTCGCCTGTAGTTAAAAACCAGTCTCCTCCTTCTGTTTGATATAATTTAGGAGATTTCCCTCCTGCCCATTTCTCAGGATTATTCTCTATATACCAGTTTTTATGCCAGTCCAAGAGATATTGATAGGCTCCTATGAGGAATGAACCGGACCCGCAGGCAGGGTCAAGAATGGTTATTTTCTCTGCCTGTTTCGGTGTTTTGCCTTCCAGGAATTTTCCTACAGTTTCTTTAACTATATAATCNNACTGATACTCTCCGCCCTGGAGAGACGGCAATTATTTTGCCTAAAAATTGCTCGTAAATCTGGCCGAGTATTTCAGCGGGTAAGACTGAGAATTCATAAGGGCTTTCAGGATAGTAAAGGTTTTTAAGGATATCTTTCATCGTTTTATCGTCGATTGTCAGGTTTAATGTCAGATCGTCAGGTGCTTCCGGGTTGTCTTTTTCCCGGCGGAAGTGAAAGAGACCTGAGTTATATCGATCATCTGCCTGCTGGAATAATTTGGTGAGTTCTTTATAGATGTCTTTATATTTCTGGATCTCCTGGAGTCTGCCATAATTTTCTATGCCTCTATCCTCGCAGATCCGCAGGAAGATAATTCTGTCTATTATCATCTGAATTGAAAAATTAAGTTCTCTCTGGCTCAGAGCAGGATTTCTGAGAGCAATATTTCTGGCAAGTATTTCACGCCATGAGGAAATCTCTTCTAAAAATGCCGTATCTACTTCGGCAGTTCCTTTTTTGGATTTGTTCGATTCTGCATACCTATCGAAAGAACCTTTAAGAATGGATGAGCGGGAGAAGATGGAGGATATTTCTTCCCATCTGCTTTCATACTGGTCATAGGTGATATAGAGGACTCTTGCTTTTGAAGATTGGTCTGATTGTTCCGGCTTTATTCTGCAATCGTAGACGGCAAATTCTTCAAAGTCTGTCAGTATGCTTAAAGGGAGCTTTGCAGACCAGGCATAACGGCGGAGCTGGTAGGCAGGATGGGGTTCGTCTTTTATGTTTATTGATGGTTTCTTGGCTTCTACAAAGAATTTTCTTGTTCCGCCTATGCGAAAGCAGTAATCAGGGGCTTTGGTTTTGCCTCCGATTTTTATGGCATCTTCATGAACTACGTCTTTATAGGCTTCTGCGTAGCCTTGCTCATTGTCTACGTCCCAATCGAAAAGTTTAAAGAGAGGGTTAATAAACTCCTGCCTTGCCTGTGTTTCGTTATACTGGCCTGATTTGTATGATACTATGTTGTTTTTAAATCGTTCTGTTAGCTCTTTAAGTTTTTCTGTATTTGTTTGATTCATTTCTGTTATTCTGCTAATGCTTTCTTAAGTTATTTCAATGAAGTTCTTGTTATCTTTGCCTGTAACATTCAACGAATTTTTTTATAAATCCTTCTGTTTACAAGGTTTAAATTTAGTTAATATCACCTAATATAGTAAAATTATTTTTTATAAAATGTATCACTAATTCATTATTAGTGATACAGAATAGGTGAAGTAATGAGAAAAGTGGCTAAAATAAAGGAGATTATTGATAATGGTATAGAAGGCAATTTGAAGAGATTTGAGGCAATAATGGGTTATTCTCTTTCAGGTAAACTAAGTTTGAATATATTGAAATAGTCAGAGCCCTTTGATAAAAAAATTTCTTATACTTTGCCCCTGGTGACACGTATGCTCCTGGCACCCACAAATAAGGCATGATTAAGTTTATAAATACAGTTACCTTTTATATAAATTTTTTTAGGAACTCAATTACCCCTGATTTTTGATGAAATACTGCTTCTATAAAATCATTATTGTTATATCTAATTTCTACTTCATATTTTGTAAAATTTAATGAAGGATCATTTTGTTCTTGATACGTCTCTATAAAATTTATAGCTGTTTCGACTGAATATAAATCAAATGACTTACCGTAAAGAGGAAGTATCCTTATAAAAGATATCTGTCTGTCTAATTTATGTTCCAAAGCTTTAATAAATGCATTTATTTTATCTTTATTTATCTCTGTTAGTTTTTTACTTGCTCTTTGTTTTTCTTCTTCAGGCAGTTTCTCCCAGGCATTTATATAGTCTTTAAATTCTTTTTCTGTGGTATTTTCTTCATATATTACATCTATACCAACATGTTTAAAAGCCTGAATTACTGTTTCATACTCAAAATAAATTATCTCAAACCCTAAAGATTTTAGCTGTTTCAATGCCCCTTCTGTGTAAATTCCAGCTAAGATAACACCTAAAAAAGGATTATCATTTTTATACTTTTCTTTTAGAGGTATTATGGCACCCTGAATTTCTTGAGCTTTGTTTCTGGAGTGTTTTGTGTATCTTCTCCATGCTACTTCTATAAATGCAAAAGGTCTACCTACATGATCTTCACTTCCGTTTTTCTCTAAAACAAAATCTAAGTCATGCTGATTTCCATATGTATCAGTCAGGGAAACCTTTTGCTTACTACCTCTAGCTTTTNNACTCAGATAAAAAAGGTTCAACTGTATTTTCTAAGATCCAACCAACAATTTGCCCGAATTTATGAGATGTAGAATCTGCCATAGTAAAACTCCTTTTAACCGTTTACCCACAAATACCCCTCTTGTAATGGTACTTTGTGCTTTCTATTTTTCCATTTTATATTCCTATCTCTTGTTTTTTCAAATGTATAACTTTTAAACCCTGCTGCTAATGCTAATTCTCCTAACCATTTTTCAACCGGAACATATATACCATATGGAGCAGAATCACCTATAACAAAACCCACTAAAGAATTCTCTTTAGTTACCCTTCTCAGGGCTATCCAGACTTTTGCCATGTCATAAAAATAAGAAGCAATCATGGTATGATAATTTTTTTTCCCTCCATGATGTTCTTTTTCTGCCTCTAAATTTTGACATACTGTAGTCATTTCATCTTTTATAATACTTAATATAGGGTCATTAATTATGTCATAGGTTTCCTTAACAAGACTTGATACATGCTGAGTACAAGAGCGTACAAGGTAGTTTCTAACTTTTTCCTGAAGATCTCCCCACCCCTCAATTTCACCTAAAAAACTTAATTCAAGCCTTGTTGCATCGGCATAATCATAATTATTTGCATAAGGGGGTGAGGTTATAACCAGATCTCCCCACTGATCCGGTATGCAATTACAATTTCTGGCATCATCTTGAAACAGAATTACATCTTCAGAACTGGAATAAGTTAACTTTTGTAATATAGACAGATCTTTACTCATCATGAAAATCTGTTCTTCGAAAATTTCAAAGGGATCAACTTTTTTTTCTTTAAATTTATTAGGGAATACATATTGCTGTGTAGTTTTAGCGGATAAAGATTTTCTTAAGACAGTTATTATGGCTAAAAATGTAAGATCAGATATAGCTGAATTGTCTATATTATCATAATAGGTTTTTCTTAATGCGTCTAAACAAGTGAGTGTTGAAGGNNGTGAGTGTTGAAGGTGAAAAGCACCTTTCTATAAGTGAAGGGTACTTTGTCTCAGAGGATTTACATTGTTTTGCTTGTTCAAGTATAGAAAAAGCATAAGACTGAAAATCTTTCAAATTTACATCCCAGTGGAGTTTCGCTTTTGCTATTCTTGATACAAAAGGATGTGCTTCAATCCCTATAGCTTTTACATTACAGAATTTACTTTCTAATAGAACTGTTCCTGAACCTGCAAAGGGTTCTATTATATTAGTTCTACCTTTAAGTTTTTCTTTTTGAATAATTTCTCTGACCCATAAAGCAGAGAAACCTGCTGTATATCTGTACCATTTATGAATAGGTAATGATAAGTTATCAATAAATGTACAGTCAGTATTCTTTTTTCCCTTATATATAATGGGATCTCCAAATAAATCTAATTCTTCAATTAATGTTAACATATTTATCCTTTCAATACTTTATCCATAATACTTCTTTTCCATTTCTCTATTAATATTTATTATCCTGTAAAAGAGAAATAAGTTGAGTTCTTATAAATATGGATTTTTTATATTTTCACATAGCTTTAGCTTGTGCCATTTGTAACTATATATTTATATAGAGTAACTATCCAGTAACAAGTTAAGAGAAATAAAAATTTTTAATTCGATTTTTCTTTATTATCGTAACTTTTTCATGGAAGATTTACCCTGTTTATTTAATTATCCTTATTTTTAGGTTTATTTAAAGCTTTGTTCCTTGCTTCAAGCTCATCAAGTAAAGCCTTTATCTTATTATTATATTCTTCCCTCTCCGCCTGCAGTTCATTCCTTAAAGATTTCTCCTGTTCCAGGAGGGCCTTTTCTTTCTCAAAGGACTGCTGCTCTATTATGCTCTCTATCTGCACCTTATATCTCTCCTCTGTCTGGAATAATTTCTCTTTGTTTTTATTTAGTGCATCTTCTGCCTTCTTGAACTTATCTTCTGCTCCTGC
>MTKX01004193.1_pt1 | contig 10475 bp, 10 predicted proteins | sample 1042771 | NCBI WGS metagenome assembly MTKX01 (sample SAMN06212183, study PRJNA360534) | anaerobic digester metagenome | biome: Wastewater treatment plant; material: sludge; isolation source: anaerobic digester fed with sludge from wastewater treatment plant | place: Denmark: WWTP Randers ... | reverse complement strand
GGGAAGCGCTACCGCGGAAGGGCGGCGGAAATTTTTGTGGCGAACTATGGCATGGTGGGGTTGAACGTGATCGAAGCATCGCTGGATATCAAGCCGGATGACGGCAAGGTGGATCTGCTCATCTTGCGGGCGCGCAACCTGTTTGACCTGCCTGGGATGTTCTGGCAGATGTTTGTTCAGCGCAAGCGCCGATCGCCCAAGTACCGGCAGCTCTCCGCGGCTGAATCGCTGTTTATTCGCACTAACCCACCAGCGGCTGTACAGGCGGATGGCGAGTTGATTGGTAAAACCCCGGTCACGGTGCAGGTGTTACCCCGTTGCGTGAAGGTGATTGTGCCGCTTGAACCTCCCCTCTCATTTCCCCTTCAACCGCGACGGGTATAACGCTCCCACAACAAAAAGGTGACCTCCCTGAGCCGTTCACCGAGCGTTGTTCCACGCGCTGTGGTCACGTCATCCGAATTATCGAAAACCGCGTAGGGCACACGCCGACCCTGAATCTCCAGGTATTCCGGGTCAGCGGCGCTTAGCTCTTCCCAATCTGATTGGCGGTAGAGCCTTTCCAATTTATCATCGGGGATACCGTGCTCAAGGATGCTGTCTGGTTTTTCTGGGTTGAAGCGCAACCTGTTCTTGCGCAGTGATTCTTCCCAACTTACGTCAACATACAGCACCGCCATACGCTCCAGCATATCCGGGGAGAGGTGGCAGAAGGCAGAGCGGTATCCACCGTGTTCACTGCCGCGGGAGAATTCTATAAGCGTGGTGTATTCTCTCGCCAGCCCTGGCACGTCGCGCAGGCGCTTTTGATACTCTAAACAGATACGCTCGATCAACAGGTTCCATAAATGGTTCCCTAAAAAATACCCAGCGGGATCAGTATGCAGGCGGGGGTAGCCCATGCGTTCCAGCAACGCGTCTTCTTCGAACCAGGTCCACAACATGGGGAAGTCATCGATTTCTTCCAGTTTACCAATATGAAAGCGCTGCAGGCGCTGGCGGAGAGTGGTTTTCTTTAAATAATCAATGATCTCGCTCTTGCCCGCTGCCGGGCGGGCGATGAGCAGCAAAATTTCAAATCGGTCAGCGGCGGGCATGTTTTCCTCCTGTAGATGCATCTTGATGATTGTGGGCGAGATGTGACATACTGTCAAGACCCCGGTTTTGGCAAATGATATAATCGAGAACATCCTCCGCGGGGGATTTTTTCAACCATGATCGAATCTGAAACCGCTCACCGTAATAAATGGCTCATCCTGCTGGCGATCGGCATGGGCGTGTTTTTAGCCACCATCGACGGTGGGATTGTGAACATTGGATTGAACACGCTGGTGAAAGATTTCGGCACGCCGTTGGCAGTTACCGAGTGGGTCGTGTTGGCTTATATGCTTACAATCTCCAGCCTCATGCTTTCAATTGGGCGGCTGGGAGACATGATTGGCAAGAAATACCTTTATATTGCCGGGCTGGCCATTTTTACTGTTGGGTCTGTGCTTTGCGGGATGTCGGAGACCATTTACTGGCTGATCGCTTTTCGGGTACTGCAGGCGGTGGGGGCTTCGATTACCATGGCATTGGGCACAGCGATGATTACAGAGGCTTTTCCTGACCATCAGCGCGGCAAAGCCCTGGGCATTATGGGAACGCTGGTCTCTATTGGTATCATTGCCGGCCCAACGATTGGCGGATTGATACTGGAACATTTAACCTGGCACTGGCTTTTCTTTGTGAACCTACCGGTGGGCATCCTGGGGGTCTTGATGGTGTGGCACTATGTACCGCTTGACCGCCCGGGAAAGAAGCAGTCTTTCGATTTTTTAGGGGCTGGGTTGTTATTCATCACGCTCAGCACGTTGTTATTGGCCTTGTCCAGGATCCAGAGCGCAGGTTTGACCGACCCTTTGATCCCTGGCCTGTTATTCCTTTTTTTGATCGGGCTGATTGTTTTTATCCGCGTGGAAAAGCGCAGCGCTGAACCGATGATCGATCTCTCGATGTTTCGCAACCGTATGTTTTCTGTGAACCTTATCACCGGGTTCTTGACCTTTGTCGTTGGGGCAGGAACCATGATTCTCTTTCCTTTATATCTTCAAAATGTATTGGGGTTTGGCCCACAGCAATCAGGCTTAATGATGGCTGTCACCCCTCTTACAGTGGCTATCGTCGCTCCCTTCTCTGGGGCGTTATCAGACCGGGTGAGTTCACGGGTGTTAACTTCCATTGGGTTGGGGGTAATGCTTGTCGGGCATAGCCTGATTTCAACGTTGAGCACGGATACCAGTGTAACGGGGTACCTGCTGCGGTTTATCCCGCTGGGCATTGGCATCGGCCTGTTTCAGGCTCCGAATAACAACGCGATCATGGGATCGGCCGCGAGAGAACGCTCTGGCGTGGCTTCAAGCCTGCTGAGCCTTACGCGCACCGTGGGCCAGACCACGGGAATTGCGCTTTTGGGGGCATTTTGGGAGAGGCGCGCCACCACGCTGGCAGGAGACGACGCGTTGCACAGCGCGCTTGCGGCGCCACTTAAGGCGCAGGTGGGAGGGCTGCAGCAGACCATGTACCTGGTCATTGCCGTCATCATCGCGGCGCTGGGGCTCTCTCTATGGGCGCTTGCTGCCTGGTTGAGAGAGCGCAGCCCCCAAAACGCCTGACCAGCGAACCCAGGGAGAAAAGGCAGCCATGAGAGCAAGTATAATTAATTGGGTTGATTCCATTTAAAGACGAAAGGACGCTTATGATGCGTAAATATTTGATTTGGATTACGACGATCTTCATGCTTGCCTCATTTATGCTGGTATCCTGCAGTCTGCCTGAGGTTACCCCCCCGGCGGCAGGTGAAACAGCGCCAGTGGTCTCGACCCCCAGTGAGCAGACAGTGCCACTGCCTGCCCAGGTGATAACAGCCACCCCTGCTCAAACCCGGTTGATCAAAGCCAGCGAGGTTGGCAGGTTGGAGATTTCACAGCGCGTGGCGGTGAGCAATATCCAGGATATTTCCTGGTCGCCTGACAGCAACACCCTGGCGCTGGTCACTCAAAATACGGATGCTGCCCAGAATCAGGTTTTTAGCGTTACCCTGTTAAACGCGAAGGATCTCTCCACCCAGGCCGTTTACTCTGCAACCGGCAACCGGGTGACCTCCGTTGCCGCGGATGGAAAAACCGCAGCCGTGATCAACCAGGACCAGATGTCTTTCTCACTGGTGGATACCAGTGTGAAGGACGGCGCTTCGCGCAGCCGCGTTACCGATTTTCTGATTGGCAACGTGACGATATCACCCGATATGCGTTACGTGGCGGTGACCAAAGCTGAATTTTGGGAAGTGATCCTTTATGATTTTAACACGCTGGAAGAGGTGCGCTTTTTATCCGGGTTCTCAACGGCTGCCCCTGTTTTTGACGCGGGTTTTAACCACAGCCCACAATGGCTGGTGTGGCACGCCCGCGCCACCCTGCAGCTGCAGGAGGTGGAGACCGGGATGTTGAGCAACCTCTACTCGCACGAGGATTTCGTTACTGCTTACACNNTACCTGTGGTGATCCTTTGGGATACCTTGAATGGAACGGAATTGAAGGTGCTGGAAATCAGCCAACCGGTGAACGCTCTGCAGTTCTCGCCAGATGGGAAATTGCTGGCTGTGGCGGCAGGGAGTGACCTGCAGATTTGGGACGCCGCTGGCGGAAACTTGCTCACCACGCTCACTGGGCATTCAGATTTCATCCTGCAACTGGCTTTTTCACCAGACCAACACACCATTGCTTCTGCCGGGCAGGATAAGCAGCTTTATTTGTGGCAGATTCTGGAATAGACAAGGTCTGCATGACTGACCCGGCCATAAACGACCGGGTTTTTTCTTGAAATAATCCTTGTGGTATACTACCAGCGACTGTTCCAGGCTCAGGATCGCATATGCCGCTGCTGACCGCTGCCAATCTCTCCAAGTCTTACGGTGCTCTGGATATTTTTCCAGAGATTTCTTTCAGTATTCCTCACCGGGCGCGCATCGGGCTGGTAGGCGCCAACGGGGTCGGCAAGACGACCCTGTTGCGCGTTCTGATGGGCGAAGAGGAACCTTCCAGCGGCACCATTCACAAGGCGCGCGGTATTCGCATCGGTTACCTGCCGCAGGAAGCAGCCCTGGATTCGTCCCGGACGTTATGGGGGGAATGCATGACTGTTTTTGAACCGCTGCTCGCCCTACAGCAGGAGCTGCACGCCATGGAAGAGGCTCTTTCAGCCAACCCGGATTCGACTGACCTGATGCAGGTCTACGGCGAACGGCAAAGGGAATTTGAGCACCTGGGCGGGTATGAATTTGAAGCCCGCACCCGCATCACGCTTTCGGGATTGGGATTTAAGCGCGCGGATGAAAAACGCCCGGTCAGGCAGCTTTCAGGCGGGCAGCGCACACGGGTGCTGCTGGCTAAATTGCTGCTTTCAGAACCCGAGCTGCTGCTGCTGGACGAGCCCACCAATCACTTGGATATTTCTGCGGTTGAATGGCTGGAGGGGTTTTTTAAAGAATGGCAGGGAGCGGTGCTCATTGTTTCGCACGACCGTTACTTCTTAGACCAGACCACCACCACGATTTGGGAAATGACCCCCGCGCTTGAAGAGTATCGCGGTAATTACTCCGCATACCTGGCGCAACGCGAAGAGCGCTACCAGCGGCGACTGCAAGAATACCAGGCTCAGCAAGAATTTATTGAAAAAGAAGAGGAATATATCCGCCGCAATATCGCTGGGCAGAACACCCGCCAGGCGCAAGGAAGACGCACCCGCTTGGAACGCCTGTTAAGCGAAGCCAGGTTAACCCCGCCTTTGCAGCGCCGCACACTGCGCATGCAGCTGGTTTCTTCCGGCAGAAGCGGTGACCTGGTGCTGCGCACGCGTTCTCTCAGCGTGGGTTATGCGGATGAAGGCAAGCCCTTGTTTGAAGTGGATGACCTGACCCTCGTTCGTGGAGAATGCGCTGCCATCATTGGCCCCAACGGCGCAGGAAAGACCACCTTCCTTAAAACGATTCTTGAACAAATCCCCCCCTACGCGGGGGAAACCGTATTAGGCGCCAGCTTGAAGGTGGGTTACTTTGCACAGGCGCACGAAGGGCTGCACCCTGATTGGACATTAATGGATGAGATACAGGCGATGATGCCGAAATGGCTGCCGGGCGAAATTAGAGACTACCTGGCGAAGTTCCTGTTTACCGGAGAAAATGTGTTCAAGACGGTTCACCTGCTGTCAGGTGGAGAACGAGGGCGCCTGGCGCTGGCCTGCCTGGCGTTACAGGGCGCCAACCTGTTGCTGCTGGACGAACCCACCAACCACCTTGACCTGCCTTCACAGGAGATCCTGCAGAACATCCTGGGACAATTTCAGGGCACCATTCTACTGGTTTCGCACGACCGCTACCTTATTGACGCGCTCGCCACCCAGGTGTGGGAGGTGCTGCCGGAACAGCGCAAACTGGCGGTATTTGAAGGCAGTTATAGCGAATACCGCGCTTTAAAGCAGGCAAACCTGATGATACCTGATGGGAGACCGCAGCAGAAAGTGGGGTTAACCCGGGCGAAAAAACCCGCTGTGGGGAAAAGTAAAGACCAGTTGCAACGCATGAAGGCGCGCCTGCGCGCGCTGGAAGAAGAGATCGCCCGCCTGGAGATCGATGCGCGCGGCGTTGAACAACGTTTAAGCGATAGAGGGGTTGATCCTGGCGAGGTGCAGCAGCTCGCCAGCGAATACGCGCGCCTGCAGGCGCAGCTTGAAGCCAAAATTGAATTATGGAGCGATTTGGGAGATGAGTTGAGCGAGCCATAAACCCTGGCATTCCTCCGGGGTTTATCAGCGCTATCGAAACAACCCGTTCAGGTGCCCCAATCCCTCAGGTACAGGAAGTCATAACCGACAGTGCGACCGCTCAGTTTGGCGATGGGCGGCATGACGCGTTTGAACTGGTTCTTGCGCACGCGCTCGATGACAGCGTGAACAAATTTCACCTCAAATCCACTGTCAACACATTCCTGCGGCGTGTAACGCTGATCTACCAGCAAGTAGAGCAGCTGATCAACCGCAGCGTAAGTGAAGCCCAGCTCATCTTCATCTGTCTGCCCGGCCCACAGGTCGGCTGAAGGGGGTTTTTGCAGCAGTGGTTCAGGGACACCCACCGCCGCGGCGAGCTGTCGTAACTGGGTTTTATACAGGTCACCCAGGGGGTTGAGCGCACAGGCGGCATCGCCGTGCATGGTGGTATACCCCAGCAGAATCTCTGTTTTATTGCTGGTGCCCAGCACCAGACCTTTGAAGACCTCGGATTGGTCAAAAAGGATGATCATGCGCTGGCGCGCCATCACATTCCCCCTGCGGCGGTTTCCCATATCCGGATAGCGGTTGAACAATGGCTCGACCATATCGGTGATTGGAATCGTGAGTGTCTGGACTCCGAGCGCGTCAATCACCAGCTGAGCGTGAGCCAGTGAATCTGCTGAGGAGGTGGCATAAGGCATACGCACCGCCAGCACATTCTCTGGTTGTAACGCTTCTGCTGCCAGATAACAGGCGAGGGCTGAATCGAGACCGCCCGAAAGCCCCAGCACGGCGCGGCTGAAACCGGCACGCGTGATCTCAGTATGAATGAAGTCAGTTAGAATCTTGCGCGCCAGGTTGGTATCAATCGTCAGGTCGGGCATTTGCTCCTCCTCGTGCTTCTTCAGCCATCTGCATTACGGGTGATAATCCGCGTGATTTCGCGCTGCACCAGGCTGGTGCGTTCATCACGCAGCAGCGGCAGGCGGGTACGCGTACGGCGCAGCTGGCTTAGGTCCAGCTCGGCCAGCACCAGGGCTTCGGCGTGTTCCACACCATTCACCAGGGGTTCTCCATCTGGTGAAAAAGCGGAAGAACCGCCCCAAAAATGGATACCATCTTCGAAACCAGCGCGGTTCGTGTGCACCACGAAAGTGGTGAACATGCCGGCATACGCGCGGATGATATCATTCACCCAACGAGCGGATTCTGTTCTACCAGGGGCAGTATTGTGAGGTGTGGGGGTGATACCGCGCCCAGGAGAGGCGGAAGTAAAAAGAAAAAGGTCAGCGCCATCCAGCCAAAGCATATATGGAGAAGAGGCGTGCCAGAAGTCCTCGCAGATGAGCATGCCGACCCTGCCGAAACGGGTATCAAAGGCGCGCACACTTTCGCCGCGGGCGAAGAAACGACCTTCATCGAAAAACCCATAGGTTGGCAGGTAAACTTTGTGATGGATATGGCGCACCGCTCCTCCGGAGAGGAAGGCGGTTGCGATATAGAAAAGGTTGCGTTCGTCTTCTTCTACAAAACCTACCTGAATATCAATATCCTGGCTGGCAACGAGCAATGGGTTGAAAACCGGGTCATCTGGCAATGGACGACAGGCGACAGTTGGTGTAAGGTCTTGCAAAGCGTAACCGGTGAGAGAAAGCTCAGGGAAGGTGATGAGGTCAGCCCCCGCGCGCCTGGCTTGTTCGATTAAGTCCAGGTGTTTTTCCAGGTTCTGTTCTACATTCCCCAGCACGGTGTTTATTTGCGCCATCGCCACGTTCAGTTTCATACATTTTCCTCTGACTTCATTTTATCCTTTTTTTTTGATCAGATGTCAGCAACAACAGCACAGACAGAAGCGCGAAAGCCACCGCGAAGATTAAAGACAGAACCCCATCGCTCCTGATACCTCGAATCGGGAAAACCACATCTGCCCTGAAAAGAGAAAAAACAAGCGTGTGGGTAAAAAAAACCAGGCTGACCAGCGAAAAACGAAAACCGGGTCGTTTGAATTGGGTGATATGTTCAATCAAACCCAGCAAGAGGAGCAAGGAAAGCGCGGCTACCAGCTGCAGAGGAAAGCGGTTGCTCAGCATACCAGTTTCATCAAGGGCGGGGTACGAAAGAAATGCGCCGGAGGGGAGCGTCTGACCGTAGGCCACGCCTTCATACCACAGACCCAGCCAGATGAGCGCTGCCATAGGCAGCAGCATGCGGCTGGTGCTATCAAGCGCTGACAGTACATTCAGGCGCAGCGCAGCACTGCCCAACAGAGCGAAAAACACAGCGCCAGCGAACGCGCCAAACGCGTTGAACCCGCCCAGCCAGAATTGCCCCGCCTGTTCGGGGTGCAGCGAGTAGTAAAAGGGATGAGCGAGCACATAACCAACCCGGGCGCCTGTGAGCACTCCCAGCAGCGCGAACACGGCGCAAATCCATTGCCTGCTCTCCACACCAGCGGGAATGGAGCGGTAAACACGCCACAGACCGATGGCGGCGCCAAAACCAGCCAGGACGGAAAACAAGCGTAATGTGAGCATGTGAGTTTGGGGTTGAGGAGCTAACGCTGTGGCAAAAAAATAAAGCCCGTCATTCGATGGCTTCTACCCCTGTGATTTCTGGGAAGAACTGGCGAACGGTCCCCTCGACCCAGCCTTTAATGGTGGCGGGCGAATGCGGACAGCCAACACAAGCGCCGCCCATGCGCACTTTTACCACTTTCCCGTCGAAAGAAACGAACTCCACCTCGCCACCGTGGTAGGTATTGATATATGCGCTCAATTGCTCGATCAAACCGCGCAGTAGCTCAAGCTCAGAATAAGAACAGCAATTGTCAGACATCATCACTCCTCAGGGTTTTTACCTTCCGGACAGGCTATCACGGCGCGCAGCATGTGCATGATCTGGTCGTGCGCCTTGGCCGGCTGCTGCGCCACAGACATGGCGATTTTTTCCAATAATACCATGCCTGATTCCTGATGTTGTTCGCAAAAACGCTGAAGTTTATAAGCGGCGATACGGTATACCCGGGAGTCAGTGGTGGCAAACACTGAGGAGGAATAGGTCTTCCGGCCGAGAATGGAAGACCAACCAAACACACCCCCGGAAGTCAATTTGCCAATGGTCAGCTCCGGACCATCGTAAGGCACGTGGGTGATTTCCACTTCCCCGGTTACCAGGATGAAAAGATGAACTGCTTGCTGGCTCTGACGCAGAATGGTTTCGCCAGCAGGGTAGGTAAAAACCTCGATGATGGATCTCAATTCATCCTGTTCATCCAGCGAAAAACCCTCGAAAATCTGTACAGGCAGCGGGCTACCATTAAGCATATTTACATCATATCGATTGTATGATATGCCAGATAGTGGAGAATTTCCCTTATATCTTGATAAACCTCACCCCGTAAAATGGGCAGTGATGATGCATTGAACCCTGACCTTTTTTGCAAGAACAACTTGACCGTAGGGCGCTCGATTCGAAAAGGGTGTCGTTTTTTCCCGCTGTGGCAGGGTTGAAGTACGTTTGGGTAAATCTATGGTGTGGATGAAACGAATTCCCACGTAGAGGAAGGCGGGCCTGGTACAGCAATAAACAAGGAGTTCCTTCCCTCGCGCTGGTGTCGGCTGCAAGCTGAATGGTTTACCCCGGCACCACCTTCTGGCCGGGAGTTCCTTCATGCATTGCCTCCACGTCGTTCGTTTTTAGCTGTTGTTTCGTGCGGGAGTATGAGCGGGGATGACCAGGGTGTAGCCGTGTTCTTTTAGCACCTCCAGCGGCAGGTTATAGGCGACGCTGAGCAACCCGGCATTTAACACCTCTTCTGGTTTGCCCAAGGCTGCCAGCTTTCCACCCACCAGCAGGCCGACCTGGTCAGCAAAACGAGAAACAAGGTTAAGGTCATGAATGGCAACGACCACCGTTTTGGGCTGCATCCCTTTCACAAGCTCCTCTTTCGTGGGATGCGCCAACTGATGGATGCGCTGCATCAGGCTCACCTGGTACTGGAGGTCGAGGTGCGTGGTGGGCTCGTCCAGCAGCAACAGCGGCGACTCTTGCGCCAGAGCGCGTGCCAGGAAAAGCCGCTGCTGCTCTCCGCCAGAGAGCTCTGAAACGGCGCGCGAGCGCAGCGCCAGCAGGTCCATCTTCTCCAGCGCCTCTTCAATGATCAGCATATCTTTCCCGTTGACCTTGCCAAGCCAATTTAAATGAGGTGTCCTTCCCAGCGCCACCACTTCTTCAGCGCTGAACGCCGGCGGGATGCTGCGCGCCTGCGGTACCACCGCGATAATGCGCGCGCGCTGCTGCGGAGACAGGCTGTAGATATCCTGACCAGCCACTTTTACTGACCCGGCGCGCAAGGGTAAAACGCCGCTGATGGCCCGTATCAACGTGGTCTTGCCTGAGCCGTTGGGGCCAATCAGCGCCAGCACACTTCCCTGGGGAAGTTGTAATGAGATATCCTCAAGGACAAGCTCGTGATAGTAACCTGCGCTGAGCGCGTTAACTTCCAGCATTTTTTTCACCAATAGTTCTGTGCTTTCGCGAGTTTTAGCACCCAGAGAAAAAATGGCGCGCCCAGCAGAGCGGTGATAATTCCGACGGGTATCTCTTGAGGTGCGATAAGCGAACGCGCCGCCACGTCCGTCAGCAGCAGCAGGCTGGCACCGCCCAGCATC
>MTKX01040833.1_pt2 | contig 10504 bp, 7 predicted proteins | sample 1042771 | NCBI WGS metagenome assembly MTKX01 (sample SAMN06212183, study PRJNA360534) | anaerobic digester metagenome | biome: Wastewater treatment plant; material: sludge; isolation source: anaerobic digester fed with sludge from wastewater treatment plant | place: Denmark: WWTP Randers ... | reverse complement strand
CAGAAGACAGTTGAGACCATCAAGATCAAGTTCTCGCGTAAGCTAGCCAGAGCGTTTACTTCAAAGAATGGCAAGGACATGGTCGCCATCTCGATTCCTAACGAGGATTCAAACGACAAGCGGGCTTGGGAAGAGTTCGTGCTTCCCATTCAGATGGTCCACTCTGATCACTACGGCAGCAAGTCGTTGTGGGCTAAGATCCCTGAAGATGGCACAATCACTCTTACGAGATCCGTGAAACCGGATGTTGAGGGCGGCGAATGGACAAGAGAAGAAAGGACCGTCGACAACAAGACCTCAAAGGCGATGGTCGAGGCCTACAAGCTTAAGCCCAAGACTCAGGGTGCGAGATAACCTGATCGCAGATTGGCGGAATGCTTATAAATAAAGACGCGAGCGCGTGTCAATTAGCGTTCCCCTTTCTTCCCCCACACCCCTAACTAACCCTTTCGAATATATTAATATTTCAAGCTAAAAGAGAAGTGCTTAATCACTCAGGTAGTAAGCATAAACTTAAGTTAAACAAGTAATGCAGTAACCTGAAGGAATCGCACATTTAACCTTTATTGCTTGATGCATTAAGATTCAAGCAAGAGGATATGGAATTGACGGACTTAAAGCTAAATGCACACAGTTCATCTTTTCTTTTTAGCTTAGCAATTTGAAAGGGGGATTACTCCGATGAAGTCATTAGTAAGGTTGATACTCAGGTTAGCGATTACGGTAGCATTCATTGCATTGCTTTATTCGATTGCTATGGGATTCGTTGCTTCATGATCTTTTGGCATTCTATTTTAGCCAGGCATTATAATAAAATAAGAGGTATGAGCGTATGAAGATCCGCAATAAAGTGTTTATCGCAATAGCATTAGGTGTAGCAGTAATCGCCTTGATTGTTGCTTTGATCAGCTGCAATAGAAAGGCAGCACCGGATGTTTCTTCTTTTAGCACAGTAAATAATCAAGAAAGTGAAGTGATCGCTGAAACTTCTTCTGTTTTGCAGTCAGACGAAAGCGAGACGGAAGTAAGCACGGATATTGTGAATACAGACGAGGCCATACAGACGACGGCACAACAGACAGGACAAACAACACGCAATACTGAAGAAGCAGATAACAGTTCAGGAACGGAAGCAAGTTCACCGAAGCCAAGCACACAGACTGAGGCTGATCCGACACCGGCTCCTACTACTGTTTCTTCTGCCGAGCCAACAGCGACACCTACACCTGAGCCAACACCTACTTCTGAACCAACACCGGTGCCAACAAGTACACCAACACCGGTACCTACGGAAAGTCCAACCCCGGAACCTACGGCTATACCTACTCCGAAGCCATACAGTATCGAGATTGTTTGTAATAGTGAAGTCATCCTGACTTATACCTGGCCTTCCATAGACGACTATACGGACGAAAAGTACAATGAACTTTGTGATCAGGCAGAAGCCATTGTAATCGAGAAATATGGAGAGGATTACTTGCTGATGAATCCTATTCACTCAAGAACAGCGTAACGCTGTAACAACAATTTTCACTCAAGAAAGACGTTCTCAAATCGAGAGCGTCTTTTTTATGCAAAAAAATGAAACGAGGTAAAACGACAATGAGTATCAAACACAAGATAATATCGGGTGCGCTTGCCGCTTTTATGCTCTTCAATCCCATTGCTCCTTTTAGTACGGTTTTTGCTGATGAAATCAGTGAACCTACGGAGACAGTCACGATTGAAACTGAGGTCTCAGAAACCTCTGAAACCGAAGAGCAGGAAGAAACAGAACAGACTGAAGAGACTGTTGATAGTGAAACAGAGTATACTATCACTTCTGAAGAGTCGCAGCCCGAAGAAACGGAAATAGTCGTTTCAGAGACATCTGAAACAACTGAAACAAGAGCTCCGCCTACGGAGACAGAATCAACAGAGCCTTCTGAAACTGAGGCTGCAAACGTTATCGTTGAAGCTTCAGACAGTGAAGAAATGCTCAAACTTATCGCTGAAATGCCTTCATCTGACAGACTAATCGTTAGAACGTCTGCGGATCTTTCAGGTGTAAATGCCACTTATGGTGTGTATTTTGACGGATCCTATGTTCTTTGTTTTGGTGATCAGACTGACTGTGATGCAGCTGTTTCGTATTTTGAAAGTGAAGGCATTGAGTACAGTGTTGATGGCGAGTTCGGCATCTGTGGAAGATCAGGCATACTCAATAATGCCCAGATCAATCCTGATGCGCAGACAAAGATAGCTATTATCGATACCGGATCAGATATAGCTAATGAGGCTGTATCAGTAATCGGTGACGATGTGTCAGACGGTAACGGACATGGTACTGCTATGGCATCCTATGTTCTCGAGAACACAGACGATGCCTATATAATCTCCATCAAGGCCTTCGGTAGTAATGGTAAAGGCGACGTTTCTGACGTATACGCAGCAGTCCAGTACGCTATCAACAGTGATGTTGATGTCATACTTATGGCTTTCTCAATGAAGGACAATGGTGATTACGATGCTTTCAAAGCACTTGTAAATGAAGCCAACGACAACGGCATTACAGTAATAGTTGCTGCCGGCAACAAGAACGCTGATGCTTCTGGGTATATTCCTGCAGGTATCAACGGAGTTATAACTGTTGGAGCTGTCGATTCCGACGGATACAAGCTGTCTTCTTCTAATTACGGAGAAGCAGTTGATTATTACGTTAATGCTGAATCGACTTCTCAGGCGGCTGCTGTTTTTGCAGGTAAGTATATTGCTGGAACTACAAGCGACGTGGCAACTTCATACGAGACGGAAACTGATGCCGAATATGGAACAGGAGCTGAGACTCTTGATCCTGAAATGCTTTCCGATGATGCGGTTTTCGTTGTTGATGAAATAACCGTAAGAAAGCCTTCAACAATAAGTGCTAGCGGCGATTTGAGGTCAGCCCTCAATTATTATGGTTGGGTTACTGTTACCGGCGTTTATACAGTCGATGGAGTAAATGCTCTCTGTATCACACCTAAGTTCGATGATCCTGTAAGCAGTGGTTCCTACTACGAGAATCCTTTTACCGGAACAATTACGGCTTCGGCTGATGAGTACGGCGTTTTGGACAATCTCAGAACTCTAAGCTATGGTCAGGTTGCCTATGGAATGATCCAGGCATGCAATGATTACGGATGGTCAGGAAACAAGTACTTCATGGTCCATCTTATGTCTGGTTATCTCTTCGGTACAAAGTTCAACAGTGCTTATGCTACTGCAGATAAGAAGTCCCAAGGGGAGCCTTTTGCAGACGTTATCAATAACGACAATGTAAGAGCTATGGCTATTGAAGTTGCCGAAAAGATTTACGGATATGCTGTTACCGCTCCTTCGAATACTGACTACAAGATCTATTTCAACCCTAATGTAGGCGCACATGGCTCTGACGGATACAGCCAGGCTGTTCTTACAGCTGATATAGTTGCTCCCCGTTATAGCAATTTCTATGTCCAGAAGGAAGACCAGAATGGTACTGCTCTTGCAGGTGCAGTTTTCTCCATCTACAAGGATTTCAAGAACGGTAACGTTGTTGATTTAAGAGGAACTGTCACAGATTCAGACCTTAATGGTATCTGCAACACATGGGTACCCAGTTCATGGAACGGCGGTAATCAGTCATCAGGCGCTTTGTGGGATGCCAACAGAACATCAGAGGTGTTCTATGCTGTTGAGACAACGGCTCCTACTNNGGATCCAGGTTGATACGCGTGTGTTCAGAATAGAGGTTGCTGCTACAGGAACAGCCGGAACATATGAGTATTCCGTATCTGTTATGAATGCTGACGGAACACATAGTTCTCCCATCTATACTGGTGTTGATGTTGGTGGCGGTCTTAGAATCACGAATATCGAATTCACTTCTAATGGCAATGCTCCATTCATTAATACAAGCACGACAGACGTTACAGTTGTTAAGACTTCGTCTAATGCCACTGCGGTTGCAAATAACAATTGCTACAGTCTCGCTGGAACCACATATGGTCTTTATACAAGTAACGGAGTTCTTGTCCACACTTTCTTGATAAATGCATCCGGTACTACGGACACATTCAAGATCACTGATATGACAAAGAGCTACTATGTTCAGGAGATTACCGCTGGTCCGGGATATGCAATCGATACTGCAAAGCATAATGTTGACTTTTCAGCAGCTGTTAATGGTCTTGTTACTATAACGGTTGAGGATAAGCCTGTATTCGATCCTATCACATGGACAATAAGGAAGGTTGATCCCGAGAACTGGAATATTGTTCCGGATGTAAGATCATTCTCGGGTGCAGTATTCAGAGTTTACTACTATGACAGGACAGATATCATGTCCGCTGCTGATGGTCTGGCACTTAAGGAGTCTGATGCATTGGCAGTAGCCGAATTCACAATTGATTCTAACGGAAGCAGTTTCATGGTTGATGTTCCAGGTTTAAAGTCAAGTGCTGTTGCCGGTTCTCAGGGCGATTATTGGAGAAACTATGCAGGATCAGGAATTGATGCTCCTCTTGGAACTTATGTAGTTAAGGAAGTTACAGCACCGTCTGGATATAACCTTCCTAACGGCAATGCAAGTCAGGGCATCGTTTTCCGTGTTTATCAGGCTGATAATGGTAAGGCTGATGTAAAAACGTACTTTGGCACTGTTACTGGCAATTCTGCCTTCGGTTACCTTGACGGTAACTATATCGTAAATGAGCCTGTTCAGTATGGTTGGGCCCGACTTATCAAGAGAGCTGAGGATAACGGAACACCTGTAAATGGTAGTTTTGAGGTCTCTTTTGCAGGAACGACATACGGCATTTATGCTGATTCCAATGGAAACAAGGTCTATGATAACGGTGAATCACTCGTTGCTACCGTTGCCCTGGATGCTGATGGCAATATGGAATCCGTAACTTATGCTGACGGCTTTACGCCCAAGTTTGGCTTCCAGAAGTCAAATGACAGATTCGAGCTTCCTTCCGGCAACTATGTTGCAGTCGAGCTTAAAGCTGCTAAGGGATACTACCTTAACGATGAGAACCTTCCTTTCACTGTAGAGGATAACTCAACAAAGGTCACTGAGGTTACTGCTACAGATCCTCACGCATATGTACGTGTAAGCTTTATCCTTGATAAGGAAAGCGTACTTGGCAACAGCGTATCAGGAGCTGTGTTCACTGTTTATGCAGATCCTAAGTGCACAAAGGTAATCGGAACTCTCACTGATGACGGTGACGGACACTATGTTTTCTCTGCAGCTGACGGAATCCTTATTTCTCCTAACAGTGCCCTGCAGGGAGCTGACGGAGTGTGGACTTATGTTTTCGATACGTATCTTTATGTAAAGGAGACTGAGGGTCCTGACTATGTCATTCTCAAAGGCGGTAATCAGGAGCTTACTTCTGAAGATAGCAACGCCATTAGAGACACAAGCACATATACGATTCACATCAATCTTTCGGGAATCACTCAGAACGATCAGACAGGAACACTTTCCTATACGATCTCTTCTGATGCAATCTCCAACGACTTCACTTCAAAGATCGATAACTACGATGGTTTGAACGGTTACAAGACGAATCCTATAAGGATTGCTAACAACCTGACCGGCACCTTCTCTGAGACTAATGCTCTTTCTCTGGTAAAGAGGACAGAGACTCCTGACAACTTCGATATCACAGGCACAGTCTTCTCACTTTATGACGGCAGCATTCTGATTGCTACCTACAAGTACGAAGATGGTAAGTGGCAGTGGTTCGACAGAAACGGTAACGCAGTAGCAGGTACCTATTGGGAAGCTCTAGCGTTTGATACAACCTACACGGTATATGAGGACTTTGATCCTGGTTACTTTGAGGCTGATAGCGATGCAAAGATTCCTTATGAGGTCGTAAATGTTACTGAGGGTTGGGTCAAGGTTTCTGAGAGCAGATGGTCTTACACCTTCACAACTCCTTCTTTCCATGATATGCCCGAAGCATTTGACTTCGGTGCGACCAACAACAAGATCTACGGCAATGTCGAGATCAACAAGGTATGGTCACAGGAAAGAGCTCAGGGTGAGGATCTTTCAGGCTATGTATTCATCTTTGAGTATGGCGGAACCGGCGATGAGCCTTCTTGGACTGGTATTACCATTACAAGAATTACAGATGCTGACGGCAATATCGCTCTTAACGCCATTCCTATCGGATGGTACCGTGTTCGCGAGAACAACGAAGGTAACAGATGTGAGTGGTCTTCAGATACGAAGATCATGGTTGGTGATGACGGAAATGAGTATGCTGTTTTCAACCTGGAAGATAAGCAGACAATCGAGTATGACGTTATAAACATCATCAGAGTAAACATCGTGGTCAACAAGATCGACCTTTGGACCGGTGAGGTTATCTCCGACTACGAAGGAGATCCTGTAAGATTCAATCTTTACAGAGATGCCAATAACGATGGCATACTCCAGGACGAAGAGAGACTTCACAACTATACTATCGCTCCTGATGCTGACAAGGACGGCAAGGTCACCTTCACTAACATCGGAGTAGGAAACTACTTCATCGTTGAGCAGGTAGCTCCTTTTGGATTTTATCTGGAATCCGAGCCTTTCTATGTTCAGGTTAAGGATGCAAAGGATGTTGAGGTCAACGTTCCCGATACTCCTTATACGGCTTCTGTTACGATCCACAAGTTGGATTGTAAGACGTTAGGCGTCCTTGAGGGTGCTGAGTTCACCGTATATGAGGACGTTAACGGCAACGGTGTTTGGGATGAAGCAGACACGATTGCAAAAGTTTATGATGAAGCATCCGGCATGATGGTCAATTGCACTGTCACCTGGGACGCTGAAACAAAGACATATGTAACTAACGGTCTTAGAGCTGGAAAGTATATCATCGTCGAGACAAAACTCCCTGACGGATACTTCTACTGTGATAAGGACGGTAATGCTACCGAGAAGCCCAATGAGGTAGCCGTTGAGATCAAGAACAAGGATACTCAGGCAGCGGATTTCGTAGTTGATACCGATGAGGTAACTGTCTACAACACAAAGCCTGATATCAAGACAACGGCAACTGATGCCAATACCGGAACAAGCGTAATGACATACTCTGAAACGGTTACGATCGCTGATGAGGTTTATTACGAAGGACTTATTCCCGGCAAGAATTATGTCGTTGAAGGAACACTTATGGATACGACCACAGGTCTTCCTTATGTCCGTCCCAATGGTGAGACTTATGTAAGCAGCACGATCTTTAAGCCGGAGTTCTCCACTGGCACAACTCTCGTAGTCTTTGAGAATGTAGCTGTTCCTTATACAGTAGATTCTCTTGTCGTATTCGAAGATCTTTACAACGAGGATAAGACCATAAAGCTTGCAACTCACGCTGATATAAGCGATGAAAACCAGACAGTTCACAGACCTACAGCTTCAACGACTGCCACAATTGATGGTAATAAGGACATCTATCTTGGCTCAACCGAGGTAAGAAATATAACCATTACGGATACCATTTCTTATTCCGGTCTTGAGGTTGGTAAGGTCTTCAGAGCTGAAGCAACACTTTATAAGGCTGACGGAACTCAGATTCTGGTAAATGGCAATCCTCTTGTGGTTGTTCTCGAATTCATTCCTGAAACAACTGATGGAACTGTTGAAGTTCAGATCACATTCTCTTCTGAAGGACTTTCTGAAGGCGACAAGATCGTTGTTTTCGAGAAGATCTACGATGTAGCTGAGAATGGTGAGGATCAGAATGAGGATATTCTCATAGCTGTTCACGAAGACTTAAGTGATGAGGGACAGACTGTAACGATTCACTTCAGACCTTCGACAGGTGAAATTATGCCGACCTATACAAAGATCGGTGCGGCTATCCTCGCTCTTGGAACTTTCGTCCTCTCTATCGTAATAAGGAGAAAGAAGAAGCTCGCTGCTTGAGTGTTCTCTTTTTCCTAAGAAGTTTATATCCCCGTGGGGCATTCCTCACGGGGATTTTCTTATCCACAAGGAGGCTATATGAAAGATAACAGAACAATAACCATCGTTCTTCGAACGCTTGCGGTCGTGCTCTTTTTGTTTGGCTTTGTCCTCTGGGGCATACAGGCATATAAGAATCGCGTGCGACAGAACGTTTCCGATGATGCGATCAATGTAGTAGAGAGCGTGATCAATGAAGGTGGCGGAGAACCGATAACGTTTGAAGTTCCCAAGTCAGACTTTTATGCGGTCGATGGTGAAGCTGGAGAAGACGATACTTCCCTGGCTGAGCTTTTACGCGAGATGCAGGACATCTCTTCCGAGCATGAGACATTAACTCTTATCGGAATTATCGAGATCCCCTGTATCGATGTGAAAGAACCTATCTGGGATTCATGCTCTCCTACTGCCCTGAGATTCGGTGTTGGCAGATTTCCTCAGTCCGGACAAATCGGCGAGGATTGCAACTGCACGATCTTCGGTCACAGGATGAGGCAGAGCAAAACCNNAGAGCAAAACCATATTTTGGCAGCTCCAAACACTCGCAGAACAGATTGGCGAAGAAGTGATCGTTACGACGACCGACGGGGTAAGACACGTTTATACGATCGTCGATACCGTCTATGTAAAAGATGCTGCGATCGATCCGTATTTAAGTGCAGACCTTTTTGATACGGAACACCTCTGTATCGCAACATGCGGCTACGGCCAAGACCCCTACGACAAAAACATCTATAGGTCGAAGAACACGGAATTCATCGTGATCTGCGAGCCTGCAATCTAACTACAAGGAGAAAACTCATGAATAAAGAAATTGAAATCCTCGCTTTCCTTAATTCCAAGCATGTAGGCAAGGATAAAGCGATTCACAGCAAGAAACTGGAGAAGAAGTTCAACATCTGTCCCAGAACAGTCAGAACTTATATCAGCAACCTTCGCAAGTCAGGTGTCCCAATCTGCAGCGATGAAACCGGTTACTGGATCGCAAAAGATCCCAAGGAAGCAACCAAGACCGTTAAAAGGCTGGATAACTTCGTCGGTGAAGTAAACAGTGCCCGAACAGGTCTTGCTATTGCAGCAATTCAGATGAGGAGCATCACCAGAGTAACCGAAGAAAACATTCAGATAACAGTAAAAGTCATCTGATACAAAGACCTGCTTTCCAGTGATGTGGTAAGGCAGGTCGATTACATGCCCAAACAGGGCAAATAAAAACAAAGGAGGATCCAAATATGGGATCAGAATCAATCACCGTCCTTAAGCCGGAATGGTTAGAAGACAGCGGCAACGGGACAAGACTTTTCGCTTATTCGTGTGCACTGAGCGGAAAAGATGGAAGGGCTAAGTCTCCTAAGGAAGGCAAGGCTAAGGGCAGCTCCGGTATCACCGGACTTATGAAGGAGCTTGAGAAGACCAAGCTCGATGCATGCGATAAGGCATGAGAAAGGAAGGCAAGAAAATGGATTTCGAAGAATTCAAGAATGAACTGATGGACCTTATTACAGAGGAGATCAATGACAGAGGACTCGAAGACATCTCGCTCAAGTTCACTACGGTAGATTCACCTGACGGCGTTACCGACAGACTCATGGTATCGGTTGGTGACTCAAAGATGTCTATGGCATTCAGGCTCAACGATATCTTCAAGGATGTGCAGAACGGCGAAAGCATGGATGATGCGGTCTATAAGATGGTGAACACCATTGAGGCCAACGTCTCTGTTATCAAGACAAAAGAACAGGATGTAAAGTCTTTTGTTACCGACTATGAGAAGGTCAAGGATAACACTTATCTGAGACTTATCCCTGGTGACTCTCCTATCCTTAAGGACACACCTCACAAGATGATCGAGGACATGGCGCTCGTCGTAAACATCCACCTTGAGAGCTTCTCTGATGCTAACGGCAGGTCCGTTGTAGTGGTATCTAAGCCCCTTATGGAGATGTACGGTATCGATGAGAATCAGCTCTTTGCTGATGCGGAGAAGAATTCACTTGCAAATGAGCCTATGGTATTCACACCTCTTGGCGATATGATCAAGCACCTCATCGAGGCTGAAGAGCTTCCTTCTCCTGATGAGATGGGAATCGTTACCTATATCGCTTCCAACAAGAGCGGTTTCCAGGGCGCAGCTGTAGCTGCTTATCCCGACTTCTGCGAAAAGGCAGCTGAGGCTATCGGCGGTAGCTTCTATATGCTTCCTTCTTCCGTACACGAGTTCATTCTCATTAAGGATGATGGTACTCCGAAGGCGAAGGATCTCAACGCAATGGTCAAGAATGTCAACGAGACAGTACTTGAGGCAAAGGATTTCCTTTCCGACCAGTGCTACCACTACGATGCTAAGGCCAAGGTTCTCGAGACCGGTCTTCAGTATGCGGATAAGGTGAAGCAGAAGAAAGGCGGAGTAAGATGACCTACGAACAGTATATCGAAGAGACCAATGCCAACTGCATGAAGGTCTTATCCGATTGCAGCGCAGGCGAACTTCTGGACTTGGAGCACTTGAGGAAGATTCTTTGGGAA
>MTKX01004715.1_pt1 | contig 10525 bp, 20 predicted proteins | sample 1042771 | NCBI WGS metagenome assembly MTKX01 (sample SAMN06212183, study PRJNA360534) | anaerobic digester metagenome | biome: Wastewater treatment plant; material: sludge; isolation source: anaerobic digester fed with sludge from wastewater treatment plant | place: Denmark: WWTP Randers ... | reverse complement strand
CGGGCCGTTCCGGGATCGGTTCGCCGGCCATCACGGCTTTGATGGACGCACGGTTCGATCCACGGACGGCCGAGGCGATCCGGATCACATCCCAATCGGGATGGTTGGCAATGCATCGGCGGATACGATCCGCCAACGGCAATCGGTTCGTTGGGTTCGTCATCGTTCGGTTTCCCTCCGTTCAAAAAAATGGGAACGGGGCCGGCCGGCAATCGCCATTCCGCCCGGTCGTGCGATTGCGTGGTTCCGGGTTGGACGGTCGGCCCCGGACCGTGACGGTCAGGATGTGGCCCGGCGTGCGGCGATTTCCTTTTTGAACAACAGGCCGACGATGGCCGTCAGGACGGCGATGATGATCTCCGGCGAAATGGGCAGGGCGACTTCCTGCGCCAACGCCGTGACGATCGCCGTCACCATCGTGATCCAAAACTTCGGGTCGGTCCATTTTCCGGACTGCCCGAGTTTGGCGATGTCGGCCTTGGCTTCGCCGAGGATGTAAACGACGATGCCGGCGATGCCGGCGACCACGGCCCCGAGGTTCACCGACAGGCCGAATTCGGTGGACACCACGGCGGCCGCCGCCCCGAGGACGGCCAACACGGAAAAGATGGTTTTGCGTGACATTGCGTCACCTCCGTTTGGATTTATCCCGTGCCGTTTCCGGCATCGGTTCGATTTCGATTTCGACCCGGGGACGAACGCCGTCGATGCGTTCATCATACGACAAATCCAACCACGCCGGCGAATCGTCGTGGATCAACCGCAAATGTTTGATGGCATCGATCAACAGTTTCAATCCGCCGTGGGCGTTGTCCGGGTCCAAGTGGCGTTTGCGGAACGCCCGGATCGTCATCCGGCACCGCCGGGATTCGGGCCAATCGGCCGGGGGAATCGTTTTGTATTCGCCCGAATCCGTGGCGATGGCATCGATGATCCACATCCGCAAATGTTTTTCGGTTCGACGGCGGACGGCCCAATGCATCCGCATCAACTCGTTGGTCGATGGCGGGATATGGCCGTCCAATGTGAACCGGATCATCATTCCCCCCGATCGGGATCGACCCCGACTTCCCGGCGATATTCCCGGATGCGGTGATTGATCACGGCATCGGCGTATATGTTCGCCAACCGTGATGTGGCCCGGTCGACTTCCGCCAATTCGGCCGGGGTCATCATCGCCCGCATCCGTTTACGCAACCGCCGTGCGTCGATGAATATTCGCACCGCCCACACGACCACGGCGATCCCCATCACGCCGAACGGCACGACGACCAACATCCATTCGTTCCTCATTTTTGACCCTCCGTTTTATCCGATCGTATTCGTCCCCCAAAACCCGCCGGCGTTCCCGGGCCGTGGCCCGTTCGTCGGCCCACACGACGACCGTGATTCCCCCGGAATATGTTTCGAAACGGAACCGGTGGACGAACCCGCATCCGCAACACACGACACGGTGTTCGATCGACCGGCGCAAAAATATCGGCTTGTCGGGTTCGACCCGAACGACCTTCATCGGCGTGCCCCGGCGGCGGCATTGATCGCCATTTCCTCGTTCGTGTAATCGACATCATCCAATTGTTTGGACAACCTTTCGTCGATCACGACCATCATAACACAGGCCAATAAAATCAGTAGGATGATCCCGGCGATCAATGTGCCGATGGACGGGGCGATGTTGTGCCGGCGATACCACGGGACGATCGGGGCATACCACGGGCACCGGGTCACATAGGCGGCCCGGTATCCGTCCGGGACACGATGGCATCCCATAAACGGCGTTCCGTCGATCGGTTGCAACCCACGGCATTCGACGCACTTGTGGATTTTCATTTTGGATCGGCCGGCGGCGGTTGGATCAACGCCCGCATTTGCCGGGCGATGTCGAAAAACTGTTCGTCCGTATAGGCCGGGGAATCGCCGTTGACGGCCCGTTGGTCGTTCAACGCCATCATCCCTTCCCGTTCGGTGATTAGGGCCTCCAATTCGACCCGTTTTTCGAAGTCCATCATTTGCCTCCCCGCAACATTTTTTTGAACCTCCGGTGTTCCCGGTCCGGCCATTCGATTTCGAACGGGCCGACCGTGAAGGAGTGGGAAAAATGCCCGGTCGGCGGATAGATGCCTTTCCACATTTCGTTGTATCGATCATCCTTGTCGTCGGCCGGCGGCCAATCCCATCGCCGGGGCCGTTGCATCGCCCACCAAATCCGGACACGGTATCCGGCGATGTGGAACAAAGTGATCGACCCTTCGATGTGGCGGTGTTCGCATTCGGGGCACCGTTGGATTTCAAACATCGTTGCACCTCCGGAACGATACGACCCAAACCGCAGGATTCCGATCCCAACCGAAACCCCGGGCGGCGTTCAATTCGTCCCACAATTCCCGAAACCATTTCGTCGCCGGCTTGGTCACGGGGTCGATCGTGTGATCCATTCCCAATCCCTCGGCCAATGCGTCCCATTCGCCGATGTCCTGAACCCTTTCGACCCGGACCCGGACGATCTCCAAATATATCCGGGCGTATTTCCGGGGCATAAACATCGCCGGTTTCCATCGATACGGACGGATTTGAATCGGTTCGTCCGCCCGATAAAATGGCGTGCCGGCACATTCGCCCCAAGTTTCCCGGACCCACAACCGGCCGCCGGCCGTAAACGGACCCCACGCACTTTCGGGCGGCCGCCATTTGGTCCCTTTCCAAATCATCGATGCGTATGTGCCCGGGCCGGTGATGGCCGGCACCAATGTCGGTTCCGGCGTGATCACCCGGCGGGTCATCGTTTTTTTCCCGGCCAATATCGCCCGGACCATTTCGACCGAAAACAAAATCGGCTTGACGGTCATTTCCGTTTCCTTTTCGGGATGGCGATGAAACACCGGAACGACGATTCGCCCGGACCCCGTGCCCGCAATACCTTGCACGGCCGCCCGCATCGTTGGCATTGGGGTTGGATGCCCCGGATTTTGAACAACGCCCGGGCCGCCTTTTTTTGATGGTCCCGCATCGATGTGCCCATTTGTTCGATCGTCATTTGATCACCCGGATTTCCATCCCGCCGATGAACGCCGCAACCAACCGGTGCCGTTCGTCCAACGGATACCATCCCAATGTATTCAACAAATGGGCGATTTCCTCACGGCGGACAACCCATTCGCCGGCCGCACGGAACCGGGAACAATCGACCAAATCCCGGAACCGCACGCAATAAAAATCGGTCATCTTCGAACCGTCACGGCGTGTTTTGCCCGGCCGTAAATGGTCCGGGGCGAAAATCATTTTGCCCGGGGCCATCCCGACGATCGTGCCGAACGGTGGAACGCCGGCCGTGAATGGGAACTTGACCCCAACGAACCACGCCGGCCATTCGTTTTTGATCGTTTCGCATTGGATGGACAAATAAAAATTCCCGTCCTTCGGGTTGCACGATTTCACATCGATCGTTTCCCCGTCGATCGTGAAATCCATTTGGTGCCGGCGGTGGGGATCGGCGGACCAATCGCCGAATTGGTGGGCGTATTTGGCGAACACGATTTCGCCCAACGCCCCGATGAAGTTTTTCATTTCGGTGTTGTCGGTATCCTGCAATTTGTTCCGCAACCCGGCCCGTTCGCAATTGGCCCGGTGCCGTTTTTGGTAGATGTCCGCCAACTCGGCCATATCGGAATTCACCGGAATCGTGAACGGCTTCGGCCCGGGCGGGAACATCCGGTTCCACGCCGATTCGCCGACATCATCCGCCATTGGATCCTCGTTTCGATGCCCGGATGGAACGGATCATTCCGGGCGTGATCGTGACAACGCCCGCCCGTTCCTGATTCAACATCCCCAATTTCGAACCGACGATGATCGGATGGCACCATTCCCGTTGAAACGCCCGCCATCGGTGATCGTATTTGCCGGCATCGTTTCGATACAACATTGCGAACGGGATGATGCCCAACGACAAAATGAAATTCAACCGTTCGGTCGCCGCATCGAATGTGTCGGTCGGATAGCCGATCAACGCATACGCCGAAATGGTGTGATGGGATAATGTGAACCCGGCATCGACGCACATTTTGACGGCGGCCGCCAACGGTTCACGGTCCCGTGGCCGGTCATAGGCGAAATAAATTCGATCCGGTTTGATGTCGTGCAACCGGCGGGCGACCCACGGTTTCATCAACGCCGCCTCCAACCCGCCTTGAAACACGGCCCGTTTGGGTTGCCGGGCCAACATCGTGAACACCCGTTCGATGTGATCGGTCGAACACGCCAAAAGGTTGTTGTCTTGGACCCGCCATCCATCGGTGACGGGCAATTCCCGGATGCCCCCCTCCCGTTTTGGGACATAACAAAAATAACATTTATTCGGGCATCCCCGGGATGTGATCACATATCCCGTTTTTAAAAAACGGCCGGGCACGAAATCCCCACCGGGATCGCCGAATGCCGGCCCGGTCATCCGGACGGTCGGCCCGATCCGTTTCCATTGATCATACATCCGTTCGGCCAACGGGATGTCGTATGTGAAGGTGACGGAAATCCAATATTCGTCGGCCGGCGGCGGGAACAAATCAGGGAACCCGATTCGCACATCCGGATCGTCCGGCGTGGCGAATGTCCGGCGTGGGAATATCCGGACGATTTTCATTTCGATCGTTTCCGGGGAATCCGCATCCGGACGGCCGGGCCGCCCGGGCCGTGCGATGCCGGCTTGCGCCATTTTTTCCGTTTCCATTCGGGTTCGTCCGGGGTCCGTTCGTGATCGCCCCGGAACATTTTCCCGATCCCGGCCGTGGCGGCCAACAAAAGTGCGACCAACCCCATCGTGTGCGGGCGTGCCCGGATCGTCATTGCCGACCCCCGGGCTTGGGATGGTCACGGTCCCAATCGGCCATTACCTCGGCGACACGGCGTTCGAATTTTTCGGTCGTCACCTTGCCGTCGATCACTTGCCGCATCCCCTCGGATCGGACATTCCGTTCGATCAAATCCCGGGTTCGTTGCCATTCGTCCAATGTCCACTCCCGTTTTGGGTTCGCCCCTACCCGCATTTCCGATGATGGTGTTCGGGCGGACGGCGACGATCCGCCACGGTCCTGCGTCCGGGACAACCAATTGACGATGAACCGCCGATAATTCGATTTGGTTTTGGTCGGGTTGGCCAACAACCATTCGATCATCCGGTCCAATTCAACCGGGATGTCGCACGCCGGATATACTGATTTCCAACGATCGATGTCCTCCGGTTCGATTCCGATCCATCGACGGCCGGCGGCATCGAATTGAATTTCAGATTTTTTTTTATGGGATAAGACATTAGACGATACTATATTATAGGGTTCCGTTTTACCGGAACCCCGTTCCGTTTCGGCGGAACTATCGGGGGATTCACACATTTTATTCAACTTCCGGACCCACCGTTTGGAAAATTGATAATTTTCCCAATTGGTGATGTAAAGTGTGCCATCCCCCAATTTCGTGAGTTTCGGCTTTTCGTCCGGATCGGCGGAATGGATCCGCAAACACTTGTCGATCGTGCGTTCGATCAATTCGACGGGACGACCCAACAACCCGGCCAACGCCGGGATCGGATACGGGAATCCGATGTTCGCCCGGATGTGCCCGTTGTCCTTTGCCCCCAACGCCAAAAAATCGATCCACACGGCGCATTCATCGGCGGCCAATTCCAACCGGGTCGATCCGTAAAGCCACGAATCGACATCCAACGGGAACCATTTCATTGCGTCCGTTTTGCCCATCGTATCCTCATTCCACGCCGTTCGGGCGGCCGGCGGCCGGGGTCAATGGCCGTGGACCGTGCCCGGCCGCCGTCACACGGCGGCGGACGGCCGCCCTCGGGCGATTATTTTTTGTTGGCCTTGGCGACAACCGTGCGGACGGGGAACGCCCGAATGCCGGGTTCGTTGAATTGGTCCTTCAAACGGCTGACGATCAACCCGATCATCTTTTCGTCGATGACCATCACCTTGAATTTGTCCGGGACCAATTTCGGGTCGATGATTTCGAAATCCCATTTGGTCCGTGATGTGAACATTTCCGGTTCGGCGATGGGGCGTTGATCTGGGATCGATTTTTCCAACGCCTCGACCTCGGCATATCCGGAATTGACAACGGCGGCCGCCTCGTCGTTGCGGCCGGTCTTGGCCAACGAATATGCCTGGTCGGCCGTTTGGCCGGCCTTTTGTTCGATGGCCGTTTCGATCCGGGTTTTTTCCCGGGCCGCATCCAATTGCCGTTGATGTTCCCGATGCATCCAATCGGCCAATTTGGGTTTCAGTTCCCGTTCGGCCGCATCGATGGCATCGGTGAATTTCCGTTTGTCGGCGGTCAACGCCCGGTGTTGTTCGTATGCCCGTTTGATGTGCGGGTCCATAAACGCATCGACCCGTTTCCGGGCTTCCCGGCACCGGACCAACATCCCTTCCGCCACGGTCACATCGTCGGCCGTTTCGATCGTCAATTCCCGGGCCATTGCGGCGATCGAATGGACCGACAGTTTGATGGCGGATTCCTCGGCGATGGTGACGGAATCGTTGATGTCCATCAACGCCCCGCCTTTTCCTTGTCGGCCTTCGCCCGGTCGTCGATCAATTTGTGCCGCCACGAATTGATGTAGGCGATGGCCACGCCGATCCCGATGTTGTCGAGGTCGTTCAAATCGGCGATGACCATTTGTTTGTTGGCGACCAAATTGCGGTTGATCCCGATATAAATCTTTTCATCGGAAATCCCCATTTCCCGCAACTTGGCGATGGCCGTTTTCAGATCGGCCAATTTGTCCGGGTCGGCGATTGGGCCGACCGGGGCCGGGGTTTCCGCCGGCGGAGGTTCGTCGTCGAACGGCGCACGCCAATTCGGATCGTCCGGATCGTTGGTGGGGTCGGCGGCGGCCGGGGCGGGTTTGGCCTTTGCGGTGGATGGCGGCCGTCCGGGTCCACGCCGGGCCGGCGGATTGGCCGGATTTGGGGCCGGCTTGGCCGTGGCGGGCCNNCGGCCGGGGCGGCCGAAGGGGCGGGGGTCGCCGGCGGGGCCGTTTTGGGGGCGTTTCCGGGCGTTTCGTCGGGGGGATCGAATTCGTCCCGGGGCCGGCCCAACGGCTTGGCTTTCATCCGTTCATATTCGGCATCGGGGACGATTTCGGCCGTGGCCAATTTGTCGGGTTCGTCGATGCGTTCCTCGGCGATGTAGGGCATCCCGCCCATTTCGTCCGGGAACGCCATCCGGATGGCTTGGGCGATGGCGACCTTTTTCAACATCGTCCGGGGCTTTTCGGCCCAAAAACGGGTCCGGACCTTTTTGCCGGTTTTCCGGGATTGCCCGTTTTCCCAAACCACCTCGTCCTTGTATTGGCAATATTCGTTGAAATAAACCTCGTGGAACAACGGTTTATCCCAACCCCGCCGATACACCTTGACCCACGCCGTGATCGGTTGGCCATCCGGACCATCGGTCGTTCCCGATTCCATCCCCATCCACAACCCGGTCCGGTCGGCCCGTTTCAGATACGATTCGTATCCGACGACGAATGTGGCGGGTTCGTTCGGCTTGTATTTGATCAAATAGATTTCCCGTTTGAACGGGTTCAGGCCGAACATCACGCATTGGTTTAGGAACAATGCGATTTCCTGAGGATTGGCGTGTTGGTTCACATACCGGTGAACCGTGTCGGCGGTCAATTCGATGGCCGCCGATTCGGCCACACGCACGATGGCCGATCCCGTTTTTTCATCCGACATCGAAACCTCCTAAATGGAATTATCGGCACCGGTCAGTTCGGCGATGCGCCGTTTCAACCGGTCGATTTCGTTGGGGTCCACATAATGCCGGCATTGCCATTCCCGGACCCGGCAGTTGGCGGAATGGAATTTGTGTTCCCGTTGTTTCGGGTTGGGCACGAACATCACGGTGCAATGGCGGTAGCCGCATTTTATCCGGGCCGGCCGATGGGTTGGATTCGTTTGGGGCATTCACGACCTCCGGAAATTATGCGGCCCCGGTCCACCGAAACACGGGCGACCCGACGATGGGCCGGCCGTGATCGTCGTCATTGCGATGGGACCGGGGCCGCATTTGAATCGTTGTGGTCCGACCGGGACGGGCGGTGAGGAACGATGAAGCCGCCGCCCGTGTCTCCCCGTGTCGGACATCGCCGGCATTATAACGCCGAATGCCCGAAAAAATCAAGTGGGGAATTTTAGGCAAAAAAAATGCCCGGGGCGGACGGCCGCCTCCGGGCATTGTTGGGGGTCACGATTTTTTCGTTTTCGTGTCGGGAGTCGTGAACCCGACCGGCCCGATCCCGGGCACCGTGATGATGTTCATCCGCCGGCCCGGGGCCATTTTCCCGGCCGCCCGTTTCGCCGCCCGTTTCCGTTTCAGTTCACGGGCGATGTCGGTCATCCCCGTGCGGTCGGCGAACTGTTTGTCGGTTTCCGGATGTGCGCCGGGATGGTCGTCGATCGGGGCGTGGCGTTCGTCCAATTTGGTCCCCGTGACCAACTCGGCCGCCGGCCGGCGGACCCGGCCGGATTCCGATCCCCGCACGACCCGGCGATGTTCACGGACCTTGACCCGGAACGCCGCCCGTTGTTCCCGGGCCGCAACCTTGATGGTCGCCCGGGCCTCCCGTTCACGATAAAACGCATCGGTTTCGATGTCGTGGAACGAAACCGATTTGGTCGTCACCGATGCGTCGAGGATGATGGGCACCTCGTGATCGATGAAGGCGTTCAATTGGGTTTGCCGGGCGGCGTTGCGATACAACGCCAACCCGTTCATCAGTTCGGTCGTGGCCCCGTGCCATCCGTGCAGGGTCGGCGTGTATTTGGCCGGCACGCCGTTGCCGTGATACAGGTCGTTCCATTCGCCGAAATGGGCCGGCGAAATGATGCCCCGGCGCATCGCCGCCACGGTGATCATCGATGCGGACCGGATGTCCAACTCGACCGATTTCATCCGGTCGTGCCACGCCTGAATGCGTGACCAATTGGGGATGACGGCGGCCACGGCCTCCCGGGCCATCAGGGTCAATTCGTCCGTGTCCAACCAACCGGTGTGTTTCCGGAACAGGATGAACTCGGACGAAAAAACCATATTGTCGCACACGAACACCCGTTCGCCGGCGCACAACCCGACCGCCATCGATTTGGCGATCGAATTGCGGATGCCGATGGCGAACCGCAGTTCGTCGTTCGACTTGTTGATTTCCCACACGCCGAACATCTTGTCGTTCGGCGACATCGAATATTCCCGGCGTTCGATGGCGAACCCGGCATCGGCCACGGCCCCGGCCATCGCATCCAACACGGCGGCGTGCGAATACGGATGCCAAGTGGCCGTGAAGTCCGGGCACGGTTCCGCCCGGACGATTTCCTCCGTGACCCGGTTGGTGCCCCGGTGGGCGATCAATGTGGCGTTGGCGTTCATCGGTCCTCCTCGTTCGGTGAATTTAAAACCCGGTCGATCATCGTTTCGATCGTTCGATCCATCGTGTCGCACGGCCCCATCCGCACGCCCGACCGGCGGCGTGTGACATAGGCGGCGATTTCCTCGACCCAATCCGGTTCCCGATCGATTTGGGGATACCGGGCGACGATCCGGGCGGCGGTGTCAACCAATGACAGGATCCGCCTCCGGATCGCCCGCATCCGTTTGATGTCCCGTTTGATGTCCGGCATCGTCATTCCCCGGCCCGGATGTATCGCCGCAACCGGTCGATGGTGTCGTCCATCGTTTCGGCGGCGCACACATTCGAATAGCCGTGTTTGTTGGTCGTGTTGATCCGGATTTCCCGAATCCAACTGTCCTCGGCGAATTCGATGATGCCGGTGTCGATGATCCGTTTCGGGAGTTCGTCCAACACGGATTTGGCCTCGCCGACCAAATCCAAAATGGACGACCGGATAAAGGCGAGCCGTTCGACCGATTCCTTGATGTCCATCGTCGTCACCCGACTTGGACGATCTGCCGGGAATCGGCATCGACCCATCCGTGCCAACGGCGGATGATGATCAACCCGTTGGCGGTGTTGACCTCCCGGATGATGAAATCGCAATATGCGATCGTGCCGTTGGGCGTGTTCCCCTTGAACCAATCCATCGACACATACTTGGCGAACCGTTCCGGGGCGACGACCCCGAACACGGCCCCGCATCCGCAATGGGCGATCCAATTGTTGTTGTCGATGGACTCCCGGTCGATCGTTTGTTCCCGGTTGCAACACGGGCATTTGACGATCGCATCCGGTTGGCGAATGTCGTAGGCGGCCAAATAATTGTTCATCGTTCCTCCATTCAAACGACTTTGATGATCTCGACGGACCGTTTCCGCCGTTCCCGCATCCGTTGTTTGACCCGGGCGATTGCGTCCTCCACGGACCGTGCGATGACCCGATAGGTTCCGATCCCGTAATCCCGGGCCATCAAATCGCCTTCCCAAGTGACCGTGACCGAATACGACCGGTTGTTGACGGTCATATCCGGCCCGCCCGATCGGCGGCGGTTGCGGCCGCCGCCCG
>MTKX01023541.1_pt1 | contig 10527 bp, 10 predicted proteins | sample 1042771 | NCBI WGS metagenome assembly MTKX01 (sample SAMN06212183, study PRJNA360534) | anaerobic digester metagenome | biome: Wastewater treatment plant; material: sludge; isolation source: anaerobic digester fed with sludge from wastewater treatment plant | place: Denmark: WWTP Randers ... | reverse complement strand
ATTTTCGCGGCGGCTGTCGGATTTTCCCATTCGCGTGGAGGCGCTCAACCGTTTTCGAAGCCCCGCCGAAATCAAAAAAACGCTGGCGGACCTTCTCAGGGGAAGGGTCGATGTCGTCGTCGGAACGCACCGCCTGCTGCAGAAAGATGTGGCGTTTAAAAATCTGGGGCTGGTGATCATCGACGAGGAACAGCGCTTCGGCGTGGCGCACAAGGAAAAGCTCAAGAAAATGCGAACGCTGGTGGATGTACTGACGCTCTCGGCCACGCCGATTCCGCGCACGCTGCACCTGTCGCTTGCCGGCATCCGCGACCTGTCCATCATCAACACGCCGCCTGCGGACCGGCGGCCCATCAAGACCTACGTGATGGAATTTGACGAGGACGTCATTCGGACCGCCGTCGAGGCGGAGATTTCCCGGGGCGGCCAGGTGTTTTTTGTCCATGACCGGGTGCGCTCCATTTACGGGATCGCAAATTTGGTGCAGCGGCTGGTTCCCCGCGCGCGCGTAGGCGTGGTGCACGGCCAGATGAAGCCCGCGGAAATCGAAAAAACCATGGCGCGGTTTATCCGGCGGGAATTCGACGTCCTGGTCTGCACGACGATCATCGGAGCGGGGCTGGACATTCCTTCCGCCAATACGATTTTCATCAACCGCGCCGACCGCTTCGGCCTGTCCCAGCTTTACCAGATCCGGGGCCGCGTGGGGCGCGGCAGCGAGGAGGCTGCGGCCTATCTNNAAGGCTGCGGCCTATCTGCTTCTGCCCCGCGGGGCGCTGCTCTCGCGGGACGCCCTGCGCAGGCTTCAGGCCATCAAGGAGTTTTCCGAGCCGGGCTGCGGGTTCCGCATCGCCCACAACGATCTGGAAATCCGCGGAGGCGGCAATCTGCTGGGCCTTTCGCAGGCAGGGCACATCTCCGCCGTCGGGTATGAGCTCTACACCGAACTGATGGAAAAGACCGTGCGGGAAATCCAGGGCCTTCCGGCGCCGGTCGAAGAAGCTCTTCCGGAGATCCAGATGGGAATTTCCGCCTTTCTGCCGGAAGACTACGTGCAGGACGTTCACCGGCGCCTGGTCCTGTACAAGAGAATATCGCTTGCGTCCGGCCCCGAAGACCTTCAGGACCTCCGTGCCGAACTGACGGAATGCTACGGCCCCCTGCCGCAGACGGCGGAAAATCTGCTGCGCGTGATCGGCCTGCGCAATCTTCTCGCGCCGCTCAACGCCAGGAAAATGGGTTTCGACGGAAAATATTTTTATATTTATTTCAGCGAAACCTCCCCGATTGATCCGGCCAGAATCACCGCGCTGGCCCGAAAGAAAATCAGGGACCTGCGCTTTACCCCTGATTTCAGGCTGTTTCTGCCGGCCCGTCCGGCCGGTGCGCCGGAGATTTTGGACCAGGCGGAGGAGCTTCTAAAGATGCTTGCCCAATAGCCTTTATCGGGATATGCATAAAGGCGTTTTCCGGCGCGGTGAATCAGGCGCGCGGGAATGACAAAATTCTTGGTTTTCTGTAGTGGTGCAAACGTCTCGGGGAAACGGCGCATGATGAAGCGGACGGTTTGGCAAAATCTGGTTTGGCAAGTAAGGCCGCTTGCGCCGCTGGCAATGCTTTGCGCCCTGTGCCTCGTTTCCGCGTGCGGACGGCAGGAAGCCGAGCGTCCGCATGTCGCGACGGTCAACGGCGAAAAAATTTACCTGGAGGAATACCAGGCGAGGCTCGGCGACCGCAGGGGGCTGTTTTCGCTTCGGGCCCTTCAGAACGAATCCGGCAAACGCAAGCGCCTGGAAGAGGAAATACTGGAGACGCTCATTACGGAAAAAATCATTCTGCAGCGGGCGCGCGAGCTGGGCCTGTCGGTCAGCCAAACGGAGCTGGAAGAGAGGCTTCTGTAAATCCGCAAAGATTACGGAGAGAATTTTTTGGACTTGCTCGCCCGGCAAAATGTGCGCTATGAAGACTGGTGCGAAGCCCTGAGAAAAGAGATGCTGCTCGAAAAGCTTGTGGCCGGGGACGTTCATGCGGCCCTGCGCGTTTCGGAAGACGAAGCGGAGGATTTTTTTCACGGGAATCCCGGTTTCTGCCGCTCCGGGGAAAAGGTCCGGGCGTTCCAGATTGTCACGCCCGACCTGGAACGGGCGCGGGAAGTCAAGGGAAGGCTGGAAAAGGGCGAAGACTTTTCCGAACTGGCCAAAGCGTTTTCCATCGGGCCGGAAGCGGTCCGCGGCGGAGACCTGGGCCTGATCGCCCGGGAAACCATGCCGGAGCCGCTGGACAGGACGCTCTTTTCCCTTCGGCCCGGCAAAACGGGCCCCATTGTCAAAAGCGCCTACGGATACCATATTTTCAGGATTGCGGAGCGTCAGCCGGCCCATGCCCGTTCCTTCGACCAATGCCGGCAGGATATTCTGGATTTTCTCCGGGCGCAAAAGGAAGAAGAGGCGTTCAGGGCCTGGCTGAACGCGTTGAAGATGAAGGCCGTCGTGAAAAAGGAAACGAATGTTTCCGGGCGCGGCACGCCGTCATCATGATTTGAACAGGGGGAATCAAGTGAAGATTTACAGAAAAGGTTTGGCGGTCATTCTCGCCGTTTTGCTGATCAGTGCGCCGGCGGCCGCGGAATTGGCGGACCGAATCGTCGCCGTCGTGAACGGAGAAGTGATCACGCTTTCCGATCTCAACCGGGCTTTCGAGCCCTATTCCGACCAGATCGAGGAAAAGTACAAAGGCCCGGACAAGGGGGCCTTTCTCCAGAAGAACCGGGAAGCTTTTCTGCAGCGCCTGATCGATCAGATGCTGATCGAGCAGGAGGCGAAAAAACCGGGCGCCGGCGTCGCGGACGTCAAGGATGAAGAAGTCATGGGCGTGATTCGGGACATGCTGGTGAAAAACCAGATGACGATGCCGGCCTATGTAAAAAAGCTGGCCGAGGAAGGCCAGACGCTGGAAGGCGTCAAAAAGGAAATCCGGGGACAGATGCTGCGCATGCGTCTTCTGCGCCGGGAGGTGCAGTCCCGGATTCTGGTGACGGATGAGGAAATCGGCGAATACTACGACAAGCACCGGCAGGAATACGAAGGCCGGGAAGCGTTGCATATCCGGCTGATTCNNTTTTTCTGCCGGCGCCCCGGGGGGCGGACCGCGCGGCGCGCGACGGGGTCGGGGCCGAGGCGAACCGGCTTCGCGAGCGAATCCTGAAGGGCGAGCGGTTTGAAGTCATCGCCGCCCGCTATTCGAAGGGGCCGGCCGCGGCCGAAGGCGGCGACATCGGCTTTGTGGAACGGGGCGTCATGATGCCGGAAGTCGAAAAGGCGGCCTTTGACCTGCCCGTGGGGGAGGTCAGCGGCGTCATCGATACGGAAGAGGGATTTCAGCTCCTGACGGTCGTGGACAGAAAAGGAGCGGGGCTGAAGCCTCTGTCCGTGGTGCGCGATGAAATCAAATCGAAGATTGAAGATGAAAAGGTCGCCAAAAAATATGACGAATGGATGGACGGCATCCGCAAAAAATCCTTCATTGACGTCCGGCTTTAGGAAACGGCAATGGATTGCATAAGAATCAAGGGCGCCTGCCAGCACAATCTCAAAAAGGTTTCTCTGGACATTCCCCGCGACCGGCTGGTGGTGATCACCGGCGTTTCCGGCTCCGGCAAATCCTCCCTGGCCTTTAACACCATCTACGCCGAGGGCCAGCGCCGCTACGTCGAATCGCTTTCGACCTACGCGCGCCAGTTCATCGGCCAGATGGACAAGCCGGAGGTGGAATCCATCGAAGGCCTTTCGCCCGCCATCGCCATCGAACAGCGGGCGGCCGGCCACAATCCTCGCTCCACCGTGGGCACGGTCACGGAAATCTACGATTATTTCCGGCTGCTGTTCGCCGGCATCGGCGTATGCCACTGCAGCGGCTGCGGGCGGGAGATTCACTCGCAGACCATCGACAGCATTCTGCACAGCGTGCTCGACCTGCCCGAAGGGACGCGCTTCAGCATTTTGTCGCCGCTGGTGCGGGGCAAAAAAGGCGAGTTTGCCAAAGAATTGAAAAAGCTTCAGAAGGAAGGTTTTGCGCGGGTCCGCATCGACGGAGAAATCCGCGACCTGGCGGAGGACATCGTCCTTGCCAAAACCAAACGCCACGACATCGACCTGATCGTGGACCGCCTGGTCCTGAAAGACGGCATCCGAAAGCGGCTTCGGGATTCCCTGGAGATTGCCGCCCACAAGAGCGACGGACTGGTCCGCATTGCCGCCGCCGAGGGCCGGGAAACCCTGTATTCCGAAAAATACGCCTGTCCGGACTGCGGCATCAGCATGCCGCCTCTCGCCCCCCGCGTGTTTTCATTCAACAATCCCTACGGTGCCTGCCCCCAGTGCAACGGCCTGGGATCGCGGATGCACTTCGCGCCGGACCTGGTGGTGCCCGATCCGGGCCTGTCGCTTCGCGAAGGCGCCATCGCGCCCTGGGCCAACCGCAGTTCGCTGTACTACTTTAACCTGCTCGACGCGCTTTCCTCGCATTATAAATTCGACCTGAACATGCCCTTCGACAAACTCGCGGAAAAAATCCGCCATGTCCTCCTGTACGGGTCGGGAAAGGAAGCCATCCGTTTTCACCACGACCGCGACAACATGCGCTACTTCGCCGAGCGCCCTTTTGAAGGCGTGATTCCGCAGCTTGAGCGGCGCTGGAAAGAAACGGCCTCGCAGGTGATCCGCAACGACCTGGCGCGCTTTATTGATCTGCGCCCCTGCGAAGCCTGCGGCGGCGCGCGGCTGAAAAAGGAAAGCCTGGCCGTGACCGTGGGCGGCAAGAACATTTACGAGCTGTGCCTGATGTCCATCCGCGAGTGCTTCGGTTTTTTTGAAGCCCTCCGTCTTACCGGCCTGGAAGAGCAAATCGTCGAGCGCGTTTTGAAGGAAATCAAAAACCGGCTTTCCTTTCTGCTCAACGTCGGCATGGATTATCTGAGCCTGGCGCGGTCCACCGCCACGCTGTCCGGCGGAGAGAGCCAGCGCATCCGGCTGGCCACGCAGATCGGCTCCGGGCTGATGGGCGTGCTGTACGTTCTGGACGAACCGACCGTCGGCCTGCACCAGCGGGACAACCTGCGCCTGATCGACACGCTCAAGAAGCTGCGCGACATGGGCAACACGGTGCTGGTGGTGGAGCACGACGCCGACATGATGCTGGCCTGCGACCACATCGTCGATATGGGGCCGGGCGCGGGCACCCAGGGCGGCGAGGTGATTTTTCAGGGCAGCCCCGCCGAAGTGCTGCAAAGCGAAACGTCGCTCACCGGGCTCTACCTCTCCGGCCGGAAATCCATCGGGCTTCCCGCCTGGCGCAAGGTCAGGGGCCGCCACATCGTTCTGGAAGGCGCGTCGGAAAACAACCTCAAAGACATCGACATTCGGATTCCGACGGGCGTCCTGACCGCCGTAACCGGCGTTTCCGGCTCCGGCAAAAGCACGATGGTGATCGAAACGCTCTGCAAGGTGATGGCGCGCCGCCTGAACCAGCACAGCGGCGCCATGGCCAGAATCCGGCGCGTAAAGGATATGGGGGGCATCGAGCGGGTCATCATGATCAATCAGCAGCCGATCGGACGAACGCCGCGGTCCAATCCCGTAACCTACACCGGCATTTTTTCCTTTATCCGCGAATTGTTCACCGGACTTCCGGAAGCGCGCGTCCGCGGCTACAAGCCGGGGCGCTTCAGCTTCAACGTCAAGGGCGGCCGCTGCGCAGCCTGCGAGGGAAACGGGCTCATCAAAATTGAAATGCACTTCCTTCCGGATNNCCTGCGACGTCTGCCGGGGCAAGCGCTTCAACGCGGACACGCTGGACATCAAATACAAGGATAAAAACATCGCCGAGGTTCTGGACCTGACCGTTCACCAGGCGCTGGATTTTTTTTCCAACATTCCGTTCATCCGCTCCCATCTTCAACTGCTGGCCGATGTCGGCCTCGGGTACATTCGCCTCGGACAATCGGCCACGACGCTCTCCGGCGGCGAAGCCCAGCGCATCAAGCTGGCGAGGGAGCTGGGGAAAAAGCTGAACCGGAATACCCTGTACATTCTGGACGAGCCCACTATCGGCCTGCACTTCGCGGACATTCAGAAGCTCCTGGACGTGCTGATGCGCCTGGTGGACATGGGCAACACCATGGTGGTGATCGAACACAACCTGGATGTCATCAAGTCCGCGGATCATATCATCGACCTGGGGCCCGAAGGCGGTCCGGGCGGCGGGCGGATTATCGCCTCCGGCACGGTGGAAGAGGTGGCGCGAAACCCGCGGTCTTTCACCGGCGCTTTTCTGAAGAAAGCGCTCGACGACCTGCGGAAGCGGCGCGCCGAAGAAGCATGAACGCGCCGCCTTCCGGATAACGGCCGGTTTTTTATTTTGTGTACGGCGCGCTTTTCAGGTATAGAGCAGGCGTTTTCGGCCGGCGCGCAAAAGACGGGCCGGAAAAAACGAAGGGTCTTTGGAGACGAAAGCAAGTGAATTCCATGGCGTTGTCGCCTTTAAAATACCGGCATTCGATCCTGCTGATTGACGACGAGGAAGCCATCCTCGAGATCATGGCGGCGATGCTGGCCGATGAGGGATATGATTTGCTGACGGCCGGCTCCGCGGAAGAAGGGCTGGCCCTTCTGAAAAAAACCCCGGACGTTTCCCTGATCATTTCCGACCAGCACATGCCCGGCATGACGGGCGTGCAGTTTTTCGCCCAGGCCCGCCATATCAGTCCCGACGCCCTGCGGGTNNGCTGACGGGCTACACGGACACGGACGCCATCATCGACGCGATCAACAGCGGAGGCATTCACCGGTATCTGACCAAGCCCTGGAGCAGGGAGGATTTTCTTCACACGATCCGGCAGATGCTGGGCAAGGCGGATCTGATGCGGGAAAACCGCCGGCTGGATGAGCTGGTCAAAAAACAGAATGCCGAGCTTCTGGACCTCAACAAGGGACTGGAAGAGAAAGTGCGGCAGAAAACCCGGCACCTGAACCAAAGCCTGGAAGAACTCCGGTCCAGCCTGGAAAAAATCCGGATGATTCTGGGAGGGACGGTGCTGGCCATGTCCAGAATCGTGGAAAGCCGGGACCCTTACACGGCCGGCCACGAACAGCAGGTGGCCAGAATCGCCTGCGTCATCTCGGAGAAGCTGCTCCTGCCCGTGGACCGGGTGGAAGCCATTCGGATCGCGGGCCAGCTTCATGACATCGGCAAGATTGCCGTCCCGTCCGAGATTCTGACCAAGCCGGGGCGATTGAGCCCCCTGGAAATGGAGATGGTCAAAACCCACTGCCGGAACGCCTACGATATTCTCAAGGCGATTGAATTTCCCTATCCGGTTGCGAAGATCATCCTGCAGCACCACGAACGGATGGACGGGTCCGGCTATCCGCAGGGATTGAAGGGGGAGGACATTCTTCTGGAGGCGCGGATCATCGCCTGCGCCGACGTGATTGAAGCCATCTCCTCGCACCGGCCGTACCGCCCCGCCATGGACATCGACACGGCCATGAAGGAAATCACCGACCACCGCGGAATCCTTTACGACGCAAACGTGGTCGATGCCTGCCTCGACATCTACCGGACGCAGGGACGGCAGGGCTTCCTGCCCGCCAGTGATCCCTGAAATACCGACTATTCTATTGGTAAAGCCGGTTGGCTTCCATGTAGCCAATGACGCTGTCCGGCGTCAGATAGCGCACACAGCGGCCCTGCTGAATTCTTTTGCGGATTTCCGACGATGAAATGTCCAGAAACGTAGTCTGCCGGAAAAAAATCGAGCCGCCCTGTGAATCCTTAAAAACATCGCCCGCCGCGTCGTACTCATAGCGGCCGGCAACGTCCGGCGGCAGAATCCGATCGAGTCCGAGGTTCTCATACCCCGGGCGGGTCATGACCACGAAACGGCACATCCGCAAAAGGTTTTTCCAGTCATGCCAGGTGGCGATGGCGTCAAACGCATCCTGCCCGGTGATGAAAAACAATTCGAGATCCGGGTTGGCGGCCTCCTGGAAATGTCTCACGGTGTCGATGGAGTAGGATTTTCCCGGCCGCGAATTTTCCACGTCCGAAATCGAAAAAGAATCGTTTCCGGCAACGGCCAGTTGCAGCATCCGCAGGCGGTGTTCAAAGGAGACGATTCCGCCGTTTTCCTTGTGCGGCGGCGTCGCGGCGGGAATGAAGACGACGCGGTCCAGCTTCAGAATCTCCGCGAGCTCCAGGGCGGCCCGCAGGTGTCCGAAATGGACCGGGTTGAATGTTCCGCCAAAGAGCCCGAGCTTCATGAGCGAACCTGTCCGTCGCCGTAAATGATAAACTTGGAGGTCGTCAGCTCTTCCAGGCCCATCGGCCCGTAGGCGTGCAGCTTGGTGGTGGAAATGCCGATTTCCGCGCCGAGGCCCAGCTCAAAGCCGTCGGAAAATCGCGTGGACGCGTTGACCAGCACCGTGGAGGAATTGACCTCGTTTAAAAACCGCTGCGCGTTGGCGTAGTCTTTCGTAAGAATCGATTCCGTGTGCAGCGACCCGTATTTTTCGATATGCGCGACGGCTTCGTCCATCGACGCCACCACCCGGACGGCCAGAATCAGGTCCAGGTATTCCGCGTACCAGTCTTCTTCCGTCGCCGCGTCGATATTTTTCAAAATCTTTCTGGTGATGCCGCAGCCCCGAAGCCGCACGCCTTTTTGTTCCAGCGCTTCGGCCGCCTTCGGCAGAAAGTCGCCGGCAATGTCCGCGTGCACCAGCAGCGTCTCCAGCGCGTTGCAGACGCCGGGGCGCTGCGCCTTGGCGTTGACGCAGATGTTCACGGCCATGTCCATGTCGGCCGAGGCGTCCACGAAAATGTGGCAGACGCCCTTGTAGTGCTTGATGACGGGGATTTTGGACTGGGACACGACGGCGCGGATCAGCTCCTCGCCGCCCCGCGGAATGATCAGATCGATCTGCTCGTCAAGCGTGAGCAGAACCGAAACCGCCTCGCGGTCGGTAAACGGAATGACCTGAATGGCGTGGTCCGGAAGAGAGCTTTTCTTGAGCACCTCCTGCAGGACGGACGCAATAGCCAGGTTGGAATGGATGGCTTCCGATCCGCCGCGCAGAATGACCGCATTGCCGGATTTGAGGCACAGGGCGGAGGCGTCCACCGTGACATTGGGGCGCGACTCGTAGATGATGCCGATGACGCCCAGGGGAATCCGCATCCGTCCCACCAGCAAACCGTTGGGGCGGCGCCACATGGACGTTACCCTGCCCACCGGATCGGGCAGGGCCGCAACTTCCCGAAGCCCCCGGGCCATGGCTTCCAGTGTGGCGTCCTGAAGGGTCAGCCGGTCGATCATGGCCGCCGAAAGCCCCTTTTCCCTCGCGGCGGCAACATCGCGCTGATTCCCGGCGAGAATCCGGTCCCGGCTGTGAAGAAGTTCTTCGGCCATGCGCATCAGGGCGGCATTTTTCTCTCCGGCGGTGCAGCGGGAAAGAAGGCGCGACGCCGCGAGCGCATCGGCGGCTATTTGTTGAACACGGGCGGAAATATCCATGGCTTCCCTCGATTTGAATTCCGGTAAAAGACCTTGCAATTTCTGCAAATATTGATAAAAAGCCGCATCAACTTCCGAAAGAAGGACCGTCGGGGAAATCACGATCAGCGGCAGGTTGTCCGGCGGCTTGTGTGCTACTTACAAAACAAAAAGACAGGTGTCAAGATTTTTGCCCGGGAACTTTTCATGAGCCGATTGCGCGTCAAAGCCGGAAAAAAAGCTTACGAAATCATCAGGGACGGCGGCTTCCATTTTGACGCCGTTTCCGCCTGCTTCGGCGCGGCGGTCGGTCCCCGCTGGCTGGTCGCGAGCGGTTTCGATCAGACGCTTCTGACCCAGGGCCTGCTGGGGCGCTCCCGACCGGTGCATCTCATCGGTTCGTCCGCCGGCGCCTGGCGCTTCGCCGCCTGGATTCAGCCGCAGGCCGCCGACAGCTACCGGCGGTTCATGAACGCTTACATTTCGGCCCGCTTTACAAGGCAGGACACCCCCGCGACGATTCTGGAAAAATTTTCCGGCATTCTGGGTTCGTACATCGAAGACGACGCGCTTTCCTTTGCCCTGGCCAGCAAGCGCTACCGCCTGTCGGTGATCACGGCCCGCTCGCGGGGGCTGGTCGCGTCCGAAGCGCTTCCGCTTCAGAAAACCGCTCTGGCCGCCTGCTTCGCGCTGAATTATTTCAGCCGCAGCCAACTGCACCGCTTTGCCGAAAGGGTGGTTTTCTACCAAGGCTCGAAGCCGCCGCCTTTCTGTTTTCAGCCCGGCTTCCGGGGACGGTATGTGCGGCTCAACGAAGCCAACTTCAAGCATGCCGTGATGGCCTCCGGCGCGATTCCGCTGGTAGTCGCGGGCGTGAAGAATATTTTCGGAGCGCCGGAAGGCGTGTACCGCGACGGCGGACTGATCGATTATCATTTGTCGCACCAGTTTGCGGGGAAGGAAGACGATCTGGTCCT
>MTKX01034381.1_pt1 | contig 10533 bp, 7 predicted proteins | sample 1042771 | NCBI WGS metagenome assembly MTKX01 (sample SAMN06212183, study PRJNA360534) | anaerobic digester metagenome | biome: Wastewater treatment plant; material: sludge; isolation source: anaerobic digester fed with sludge from wastewater treatment plant | place: Denmark: WWTP Randers ... | reverse complement strand
GCGATTTATCGCCAAAGAACCGCGCTGAAGCGCGCACTACGAACGGGCTCTGCGATGGGGTGCTAGTGGGGGAGGGATGCTGTGGCGGACCTGCTGAAAACGAGCGTGTGCCGGGCTCTCGCCGTGCTGCTGCTCCTTGGGCTCGCCGGCTGCGCCCGGGGCGGCAGCGGCCTGCCGGACGTGGAGGTCGGGGCGGCCGTCGAGCCGCAACNNGGCCGTCGTCGTGGTGACCCTGACGGGCGACGACGGCCAGCCCCTCACCGGGGCGCAGGTGGAGCTGGAGGGGAACATGACCCACGCCGGCATGGTGCCCGTCCTGGCAACGGCCGCCGAAGTGGAGCCCGGGCAGTACCGCGCCGAGCTCGAGTTCACCATGGGCGGCGACTGGTTCATCCTGGTGCGCGCCACCCTGGCCGATGGACGCTCGCTGGAAGAGCAGGTGGACGTCCCCGGCGTCGGCGACGTGTGCATCGTGACCCCGGCCCCGTAGTGCGTCCCTCGCGCCCCTCCGCGATCGGGCTATCTCTCACCAGGTGGCCCCACGGGCCACTCGGTGATGCCTCACTCCGGGCACTCGAGCTCGATGCCAAAGAGCCAGTCGATGAACTCGTCCTGGATGGCGGGATCGTCCGGCCGGTCGCTGAGGAAGGCGACGTGGGGCGTGCCGTAGCGATCCAGCACAAAGAACAGCGCCGCCCCATCGTCTATCTCGCCGGGCAGGAGGCCGGCATAGGTGGCCCGGGTCGAGCCGCCCGGGTCGGCGAGGACCGCCGCAAAGCGCGCTTCCGCCCCTTCGCCGGCCGAGATTTCTGCCGGGGGGGCGTCGACGATGGCCAGCACCCTGGTGTTCTGCGCCTGGTAGTCAAAGCGGCGCGCGTAAAAGTTGTCCATGACCCGCCGCAGCGTCTCGTCGTCGACGCCGTCGGCGAAAAAGAGCACCAGGTTGGACCGGTCGCGATAGTCCACCAGGGCCACCGGCTTGCCGGCGGCCGAGTCCAGGCGGAAATCGGGCGCCGGCGCGCGGCGCTGGGAGCCCGGGAATTGAACCCGTTTCATGCGTGCATTCCTCCGGAAACCGGCGCCCCGCGCGTCGAGCAGGTGCGCTGCTGGACGGCGATGGTCGAGGGGTCGGGCGCCGGCGATGGTCGTCCTGTCGAGTCAAGGCAGAGACTCTGCCGCCATTGTAGCATGGCGGTTTCCGGCTGTCAAGGGCCGGCCGGAGCGGCCGGTGAGTGTTATGGAAGTTGTTTATGACCCATGTGCGGGGGCTACATAGGGTAGATGCGCAGCCATGACTTTGCGGGAGGGCCGGGCGACGGAAGCACCGAACCGTACGGTTGTTGCGTGGGCTCTTGACTACTGCTGGGAGCGCCGAGCGCCAGCTCGGCAGGTTGCGTGTGGGGAGAAACGCCGAGCCGGCGCTCAGCGATCCCAGGCAATAGGACCGACCTGGCAGCGACCCTGCACCGAACCGGGCGCCCACTCGACACGCCTGCCGGATGGGAGTATAATGGCCCCATGAAGACGGACGTCGGCCTTCAGACCAGCGGCCCGGACCGTGACCCGGGGCCGGGCCCGCGCCTGGCGCCGGGAGCCACCGGCCTGTCGGGCGTCTTGCGCTGGCGCCACCTGCGCACAGCGCTGCAGGTGCCCCTCTTTCTCGTCGCGCTGCTCATGGTGGGCGACGGGCTGGCCGGCCCCCAGTTGGCGCCCAGGAACCTGGCCACCGTGGGGGTGTGGGTCCACTACCGGGGCCTGGTCGTCCTGGCCCTGCTCCTGGCCGGCAATCTCTTTTGCCTGGCCTGCCCGTTCATGCTGGTGCGCAACGCCGGCCGCCACCTGTTTCGCCCCACGCGGCTGTGGCCCCGGCGCCTGCGCAACAAGTGGCTGGCCGTGGGGCTCTTTGCCGGGCTGCTCTTTGCCTACGAGCTGTTCGACCTGTGGGCCTCTCCCCGCTGGACGGCGTGGCTCATCGTCGCCTACTTTGCCGGGGCCCTCGTGGCCGACAGCCTGTTCCGCGGCGCGAACTTTTGCAAGTACCTGTGCCCCCTGGGCCAGTTCAACTTTTGCTCCTCCCTCGTCTCTCCCCTGGAGGTGAGGATTCGCAGCCACGAGACCTGTGCCCAATGCCCGACCAAGGACTGCATCCGGGGCTCGCCCCCGGCCCGGGACCCGGCCCTCGAGGCCGCCGCGTCGGCCCCGGGCACGGCGCCGCTCCCCGGGTGCCAGCTCTGGCTCTACCAACCGGCCAAGTTTGGCAACATGGACTGCACCTTCTGCCTGGACTGCGTGCGCGCCTGCCCCTACGACAACGTGACCGTCGCCCCGCGACTGCCGGGCGCCGAGCTGTGGCAGGATCCGCGCCGGTCGGGCATCGGTCGCTTCTCGCAGCGGGCCGACCTGGCCGTCCTGGCCGTGGTATTCACCTTTGGCGCCCTGTTGAACGCCTTTGCCATGGTCTCGCCGGTCTATGCCCTGGAGGACTGGCTGGCCGGCGTGCTGAACACGACGCGCGAGCTGCCCGTGCTGGCCCTGATCTTCTCCGGGGGGCTGGTGGTCCTGCCGGCCCTGCTCCTGCTGCCGGCGGGCTGGCTCTCGCTGCGCTGGAGCCGGGCAAAGGGGGGCTTTGCGCGCGGCGGGCTGCGAACCTGGATCGTGCGGTTCTCCTATGCCCTGGTGCCCCTGGGCCTGGGGGTGTGGCTGGCCCACTACAGCTTTCACTTCCTGACCGGCTTCTGGACCTGGGTGCCGGTGCTGCAAAGCTTTGTGGCCGACCTGGCCGGGACGCCCTTGCTGGGCGCGCCTCGCTGGAGCCTCGGCCCGCTGCTGCCGTCCGCCTTCCTCTACCCCCTGGAGATCGGTTTCCTGGGGCTGGGCTGGTTCGGCTCGCTCCTGGCGGCCCACCGCATCGCCGGGGGTCGGGTGCGGGCCTGGCTGCCCTGGGCCGTCGTGCTCTCCCTGCTGTTCGCCGCCGCCGTGTGGCTCATGGGGCAGCCCATGGAGATGCGGGGCACCTTCCTGGTGGGATAGGCGGCTGGGCAGGCAAGACATGGCCGGAAGATCGAGGAGTCGTTCGATGGGAAAGAGAAGGGGAAGGATGGGGGGAGGCGCGAGGATCGGGGCGATGGCGGCCCTCCTGCTCCTGCTCCTGGCCCTGTTGGCCTGGCCGGGGGCTGCCCTGGCGCACACCGGGGCGCCCTATCCCGTCCTCCTGGAAGAGCCCGCCGGCCCCTACCTGGTGTCGGCGCTGGCCGACCCCGACGTGGGCGAGGGCACCTTTTACGTCCAGGTGGCCCTGGCCGACGGCGGGCCCGTACCGGCGGGCACGCGGCTCAGCCTCCGCACCTGGCCCGACGACGGGCACCTGCCCGCGGCTGCTTACGAGGGCGCGCGGGACGACACGCGCTATGGCGAGCGTTTCGTGGTCGAGGTCCCCTTTGACGCCACGGGCACGTGGCAGGTCGAGCTGGCCGTGGACGGCCCCGCCGGCCAGGGGCAAGCCGCCTTTGGCGTGGAGGTCACCCCGGCGGGCATCAATTGGCTGACCACCGTGGCGTGCCTGGTGCCCTTTGTCATCGCCGCCCTCGTCTGGCTGCGGGCCACCCTGCGCCGCCGCCCGCCGGCGGAAGACCCCGGGACGTAGTTACGTCGGACAGGGCGTACCGACGAGTGGCCAATGGTGGATCGGGGACTGCGCACGATGTGCTGCCAACGAATCAAGAAACGAATAAACGAATGAGGGGACGCCAGAATTCGTTTATTCGTTGCTCATTCGTTGACAACTCGTTGCCGCCCCCCGTCGCGCGGGCGTGCCGCGAACCGGAACCTCGATTTCCCGCTTTTCGTCCCCAATTTGTCTTTCCCCCAGACTGTGGTATAATGGGCCGCGTTCTGCCCGCCGCACCCGGTGGGGCGATACAACTGTATCCTTGCGCTGAGGACGCAGCGGCCCTCAGCGCAACTCTATGTCGGGCCGCCGGGTGAAATCAATGGGGAGGAGTAATGAAGAGTATGAGGAATCGCATGGTTATCCTGGCGTTGGCGATAACCGTCATCCTGGGGCTATTGGCCTGCTCGACCACGGGAGGGCTCATTTCCCGAAACGACCCCACGGCCACCCCGACCAAGACACCCAAACCAACCTTTACCATAACGCCGACGCCGACGGACACACCCATTCCCACCGATACGCCGACTCCGACCGCCACGTTCACGCCCACGCCCGAGGCGACCAATACGCCCATCGTTCTGACGGCCACGCCGACGGAAGAGCCCACGGAGACACCGGTGCCGACCAACACCACGGCGCCGCCGACGGCTACCCGCCGGCCGCCTACCCGGGTGCCGGCCACGGCCACCCCCGCCCCGCCGACGAATACGCCGGCGCCACAGTTCGCCTGGAGGGGAGAAGTCACAGCTACATTCCCCAACTGTGCTTTCACCGGTCTGTTTGGTCACACGCTGGACCGAAACGGTGGATTGGCCGGCAACGTCTGGATCCATTACTGGACAGACGGATGGAACGGTGCTTGGGCGCTATCCTCCTGGACTGAGGACAAGGGACAGTCATACGTGGGCGACGAGAAGAACTGGGACGCTTACCTGGCCGATGGTCCACGAGCTGCCACCTGGTATGCTTGTGTAGTGGCAGAACAGAACAGCTGGGACTGCATCTCGAACACGATGACGGTCCAAACAGTCGCCGAGCCCTGTGACTCAACCAGCAACGGGATCCAAGTAGTGCGCATTACGTTCAGGCAGAACTAGGTCGCAGTTTGGGACCTGGATGATCGCCTGCCTGCAAAAGCAGAGGTCCTTGTGACGCGAAGAGCTGGGCACCTGGTGCCCAGCTCTAACTGATCCTGTTCGGCCTGGTATGCGATTCTTTCTGCAACGCGCCGCTGTTTAGCCGGGGCCTCGTTCTGCTCCTAGTTGTCCGCCATCCACGGCGGCCGGGCCTGTCGTCCGGCCGGCAGCATAGTTCTCGCGCGCCTCGCGGGCCATGTCGGTCAACAAATGCTGGGCATCGGGCCTTGCGAGCAGGGCGTCCCATTCTTCGCCCTCTGGATCCGGATCGCTGCCAGCCTTCCATCGGTCGAGTTGAGCGCTCGACACCCCAAGGTCCGAAGATTCCAAAGCCGACAGTGGAAGCGAAATCACGTGGATGTCGTAGCTTTCCTCGCTCAGGATCTCGACCTCGCGCTCTGCCACGAGGTCCATGACGAGGAAGCCATCCTCCTCCAATCTCACCCCATGGCCTCCTGCAACGTGGTCGTGAACTCCCGGGCGATGGGCTGCTCCGCGTCTATTATTCCCGAGGACCGGCGAAAGATCGGCCACTACTATTGCAGCAACTCCAAATGCAACTTATTTGGCCCACTCGCTCCCGCCAGATCGCCAGATCTGGCGTCTTCTGCCTGGATCTGGCGATCCAGACCGAGCGAGGGGGGGGCAACGGCGGTTCTGGTCCCGATCTGGCAATCGGGACCGAGCGAGGGGCCAACGGCGGTGCTGGCCCCGATCTGGCGACCCAGCGTCCCCGCATGTGCTCGCGCCGGATTATTGCATCTTTAGAAAATAGCACGGGTATGGCCGTCACTTGCTCGGCGCGGACAACAGTCCGCGCTCTAGTCCAGCGTTGCCTGGACAAACCAACCGTCTTGTTGTACACTCGGGCCCTACCCAAGGGGTTACGCTGGGTCGAGGGTGAACCGTGACAAACCGCGTGAGCGGCGTGATGCTGCCCGTTCTGGTAGGGCTGATGGTCCTCCTGGGCGTGCCGGCGGCTGCCCAGGAGCAGCCGGGGCTGACCCTCTATTACTACCGCGATGGGCAGGCCGTGGCCGTCGAGCGGCCGCTGGCCCTGCGCGGGGCGGCCGGGGCCGATGCCAAGGCCGCCCTCCGCGCGCTGCTGGCCGGCCCGAGCCCCGCCGAGCGGGACGCCGGCCTGGCGTCGGCCCTGCCCGCGGGCGCCGAGCTGGCCGCCGTGGTGGTCGATGGCGAGGAGGCAACCGTCGACCTGCGCCTGCCCCTTACCTTCCTGCGGGGCGAGCTGGAGGCCGCCGGCAGCGACGCCATCGTCGAGCAGGTCGTCAAGACGCTCCATCCCCTGGGCCTGCACCGCGTCCATGTGCGGGCCGCCGACGAGGGCGGCGCCTGGCAGCCCCTGTCGTCCTTTTTCCCGCGGCCGGAGGTTCCCGCCCCCTCCCTGCCCGAAAACGGCGAGCCGCTGCCCGCCCGGGCGGCCCCTGCCCTGGAAGCGGCCGGCCAGCCGCCCGCCGGCGGCCAGGGCCGGCCCCGGGGTGCCCTCACGGGCAAGACGGTCTGGCTCAGCGGGGGGCACGGCTGGTATTGGAGCGCCACGCTCAACCGCTGGACGACCCAGCGTGGCAACAACTATGGCCTGGTGGAGGACCTGTCCAACGCCGAGGCGGTCAACTATTACCTGGCGCGCTACCTGTGGAACGCCGGCGCCGACGTCTGGCTGGTCCGCGAGCGGGCCATGAGCCAGGCCGAGGTGATCGTCGACAATGACGCCGGCTCCCCAGCCTACAGTGAGACCGGTTCGTGGGCGGTGAGCAGCACCCCGGGCTACAACGGCGGCACCTATCGCTGGGCGAGCACCTACAGCAGCCAGACCTCGACCGCCACCTGGCGGCCGGACCTGCCCCGGGCGGACTGGTACGCCGTGTGGGCCTGGTACCTGGAAGGGGCCAACCGGCCCTTTGACGCCCGCTACCAGGTGCAACACGCCGGCGGCGTGACCGAGGTGCGCCTGTCGCAGGAGGTGCACGGCCGTACCTGGCGCTACCTGGGCGAGTACTATTTCGAGTCCGGCACGGCCGGCGCCGTGACCCTGATCAACGCTTCGGACGAGACGGGGCAGGCCGTCATCGCCGACGCCGTGCGCTTTGGGGGCGGCATGGGCAGCATCGCCGTGGGGGGAGGCACCAGCGGCCGGCCGCGCTGGGAGGAGCAGGCCACCTACTGGGCCCGCTACCAGGGCGCGCCGCCCGAGGTGGTGCCCAACGACGTCACCGCCCGGCCCCTCTATGCCGAGTGGGAGACGGCCAGGGGCTATCCGGGCGAGGCGCAGAACGCCGTCTTCATCTCGTGGCACACCAACGCCGGCGGCGGCACCGGCTCGGAGAGCTATATCCACGTCAGCGAGCCGACGCCGGGCAGCGCCCAGCTCCAGGATTGGATCCACGCCGAGCTCATCGCCGACCTGCGGGCGGGCTGGGACCCGGAGTGGCGGGATCGGGGCCAGAAGGCCGCCGATTTCGGCGAGCTGCGGGAGCTGTCGGCCATTCCCGGTGTGCTGCTGGAGGTGGCCTTTCACGACAGCGACGACCCGGGCGACGCCGACGACCTCCGCGAGCCGATCTTCCGGCAGGTGGCCGCCCGGGCCGTGGCCCAGGGCATCGTCCGCTACTTTGCCGCCCGTGACGGCCAGCCGGCCCAGCTCGCGCCGGAACCGCCCGGGCGCCTGGTGGCCCGCAACACATCCCCCGGGCAGGTGACCCTCTCCTGGGCGCCGCCACCCTGCTGCGACGGCCTGGTGGGCGACGCGGCGGCGGGCTACAAGGTCTATCACAGCGCCAACGGCCGCGCCTTTGACAACGGGCGCGAGACGACGGCCACGAGCCTGGCCTTCGAGGACCTGTCGCCCGGCTCGCTGCACTTTTTCCGCGTCACCGCCCTCAACGCCGGCGGCGAGTCGTTCCCGACGGCGGTGGTGGCGGCCCGCACCCCGGCGGGCACCGAGGGGGCGCCGCTCCTGGTCGTGGACGGCTTTGACCGGCTGGACCAGGCGGCGATGGTCCCCGAACGGATCGCGATCTATCCCGATCCCATCGTGAAGCGCATGTTCCTGGAGCAGATGAACAGCTACAGCTATGCCGTGGAGCACGGCCAGGCCCTCCACGCCTGCGACCTGGCCTTTGACGGCGCCCTGGACGAGGCGGTGACGGCCGGCGACGTGGCCCTGGGCGCCTACGATGCCCTGGACTGGTTCACGGGCGAGGACTCGACGGCCGACGCGTCGCTGGACGGCGCCCAGCGTGCGCTGCTGGCCGCCTATCTCGACGATGGCGGGGGGCTGCTCCTGTCGGGTGCCGAGATCGGCTACGACCTGGTGGAGCGGGGCCGCGATCCAGGGTTCTTTGCCGGCTACTTGCGGGCCGGCTACGCGGGCGACAGCGCGGGCACTTACGAGTTTCGCGGCACGGGCGGGACCTCCTTCGAAGGGCTGGCCGGCCGGTTCGACGGGGGTTATGACGCCGCCAGCGCCGATCTGCTGGCCCCTGGCCCGGGCGCGCGAGAGGTGCTGAGCTACGTGGGGGGCGAGGCCGGGGCCGCGGCCATCGCCTACGACGGCGACTACCGCCTGCTGTACGCCGGCTTCCCCCTGGAGACCGTGGCAGACCCGGCGACGAGGGACGCCCTCGTCTGCCAGGCCGCCCATTATCTCCTGGGCGCGCCGCCGGCGGCGCCTGGCGTCGAGCGCCTCATCAACCCTGGCTTTGAAGGCGGGCTCGCCCAGGCGGCCTGGACGGCCGATGCTGCCCCCGGCCTGCCGGTCCTGGCCTCGCGGGATGCGCTGCCCGCCGGCGTCGAGCCCCACGATGGCGACTGGGTGGCCTGGTTGGGGGGATACCAGGCCGGGGTGGCCTCGCAGGCGGCCCTGGCCCAAACCGTGGCCCTGCCCGCCGGCGAGCCGGCCGTCACCCTTAGCCTGGCCTGGCGGGTAGAGCCGGGGGCCGGCGCCGCCCCGGGCGACAGCCTGGCGGTGGGCATCTATGACCTGGCGGGCAACCTGCGCGCCACGGCCCTCACCCTGAGCGCCGGCTCGGCACCGGGGGCCTGGCAGAGGGCCGAGTTCGACCTATCGCCCTTTGCCGGGCAGGCGGTGCAGGTGGTCCTGCGCGCCGCCTCGCAGGGCACGGCCTTTTTCGTGGACGACGTCACCGTGCGCAGCCAGGGGTCTCCCGGCCCCGCCGAGTTCCGCGGCCTGTGGGTAGACGCCTACCACCCCGGGTTCAAGACGCCGCAAGAGATCGACGAGCTGGTCGAGACGGCGCGGGCGGGCAACCTGAACGCGCTGGTCGTCCAGGTGCGGCGCCGGGGCGACACCTACTATCCCTCCGGCATCGATCCCTGGGCGCCCGACGCCCTGCCCGGCTTTGACGCCCTGGCCCACCTGGTGGCGCGGGCCCACGCCGCCGGCCTGGAGGTCCACGCCTGGCTGCCGGCCCTGGCCATCTGGGGCGGCAGCGCTCCCCCGGCGGCGCCCGGCCACGTCTACAACCTCCACGGCCCGGGTGCCACGGGCGAGGACTACTGGCTCATGGTCAGCGACGGCTGGTCCACCGACGCCGAGGGCGTGTCCTATCTCGATCCGGGCCACCCGGCCGTGGCCGACTACCTGGCGGCCGTGGTGGCCGAGCTGCAAGCGGGCTACGACCTGGACGGCATCCACCTGGACCGCCTGCGGTATCCGGGGCAGGACTGGGGCTACAACCCCACGGCCCTGGCCCGCTTCCAGGCCGACACCGGCCGCGACGACGTCCCCTCCCCCGGAGACGCCGCCTGGCTGCAGTGGCGGCGCGACCAGGTGACGGCCCTCCTGCGCCGGCTCTACCTGGCGGCCACGGCGGCGGACCCCGGCGTGCAGGTGAGCGTTGCCCTGTCGGCGGCCGGGGCGGCGCCCACCAGCCTGGCCACGTGGCAGGCGTCGACGCCCTACGCGGCCCACCTCCAGGACTGGCGCGCCTGGCTGGAGGAGGGGATCCTGGACCTGGGGCTGCCCATGACCTACCGCGACGCGGAGACGGAGGCGGCCGACCTTCAAGCGTGGATCACCTGGCAGAAGGACCACCAATACGGCCGCGGCGTGGTGGTGGGCACCGGCCTGTACAAGAACACGCTGGAGGGCAGCGTGGCCCAATGGCAGCTCGTGCGGCAGCCTTCTGGCGCCGGCTACCGGGCCCTGGGCGCCTGCGGCTACAGCTATGCCTCGCCCGCCAGCGTGCCGGCAACGGGCCGGGAGCTGGCGAATGCCCTCGTGGAGGGGGTCCTGGACCAGTGGGCTCCGCCGCCGGCTCTGGCCTGGAAGGCGGCGCCGGCCCGCGGGCACCTCCTGGGCCAGTTGGTGGGCCTGGAAGCATGCACGAGGGCCGCCGGCCTGCGGCTGGTCCTCGAAGGCCCGGAGACACGGGCCCTGGCCGTCGACGGCGGGGGCTGGTTCGGCGCCGTGGACCTGCCGCCGGGCGAGTACACGCTCGTCGTCCAGGTCGACCCGCCGGCCACGAGCGTCCGCCTGCCCGTGCAGGTCATGGCCGGCGCCGTGGCCCGGATCCGGCTGCCCGTGCCCGGCTGCGTGCCCTACGGTCTCCATGTGCCGCTGTTGTACCGGTAGGCTGGGCAACCGCGAGGGTTGCCCCTACGGGGTGGGGTGCCGCGTGCATGGTAGGGGCAGGGCTTGCTGTAGATACTCGTAGGGTTTTACCCCGAGTTGCTCATTAACAATTT
>MTKX01007157.1_pt2 | contig 10540 bp, 7 predicted proteins | sample 1042771 | NCBI WGS metagenome assembly MTKX01 (sample SAMN06212183, study PRJNA360534) | anaerobic digester metagenome | biome: Wastewater treatment plant; material: sludge; isolation source: anaerobic digester fed with sludge from wastewater treatment plant | place: Denmark: WWTP Randers ... | reverse complement strand
AATAAGCTTTCTTGCCGACTACGATCTTTTTAAGAAAGTCCACGACGAAGGCTGGCATAAAGAATTTATTACTGAACTTGAGGAGCGCATCATCAGAGTACTTTCAGATTCTGTATATCCTGTACTGAAGGAAAAGGTTATTGACAGGTTTTCGTTCACCCCGCTAAGCTACGAAAAACGGGTTGGTTCGTCTGAGGGTGCAATTACCGGATGGTCTTTCTGCGAACCCATCCCTGTAATCAATAAAATAACTGCAGCCGGCAAGGCAGTTTTAACTCCGGTACCTTCAATATACCAGGCAGGACAGTGGACATACAGCCCGGCCGGAGTGCCAATGTCTATCCTCACAGGCAAGCTTGCTGCACAAAGAATATTAAGTTCCTGAGAATTTCAAATCACACGGAATTTTCAGATGAAAGTCAAAAATTTGCTTTGAGAATATCCTGTGTGGTCAGCAAATTCAACAACTAAAAAATCAAAGAAAGTAGTAAAACTGCAATTGCCGTGATAACAATTCCGGCTACGACTTGATTTATTATTGTTCTGGCAGAGAAGGTTTTAAACTCGCCGGAGTCTGCAATACGGTTATACATGCTTATAAGTTCTTCGCGGTCCTTAATTTTAGTGTAACACCCCGGGCTGTCAGCTATATAGTGTTGTGCATAAGGAAAACAGATTGCTGCACTGATTTCCTGCCGTGCCAATCCCGGGAAAAGGGTATTTTCTTTAATATGAATATCCTCCACTGGAATATCCAGGGCTTCCTTTACTTCCGCCGGATCAAAGATCACTGCAAAAGGAATATCTTCCCCTTTTACATAGCTCTTACAGTGACCTATCGATGTATTTCCCATTAACCAGAGCTGCTGATCAAGGATTCGAATTTTACCTCTTTTTATGATTCCTTTAAATTGAAGTTTTCTCTTTGTCCTTTTTTCCTCGATGTCAAAGAAGACCTCTCCCTGTGAACTTGTAGTTAAAATTGCCCTTTCACAGTTTGGATCAGCAATGCCTTTTGTCGGCAGTGCTATAATGGTGTTGGATAAAATATCTATGAAAATAAAAGACAACAATCCTGTTTCTTTATCTTTTGCAATCAGGTAGGCCTCCATTCTTGTTCCCCAGAATGTGCTTGCACGCGTACTTAGATTACCAATACCCATGTAATAATCGGGCACGTCATCAGCAAACAATCTTGTTTTTGAAAGTTCATACCTACCAGGAAGCATCGATTTTGCAAGTTCAATATCGGCCAGTTTAAAAAACAGAAAAAGACTATAGGGATCAATTATAAAGCCTATATAAGGAGTATTTTTGGAAGCCCTGTGAAGCATAAACTTTAAAACAGCCGTGGGCAATAATCCTTTTAGCTTCTGGAAGAAAAGGAGATTGCTGACTTCCATAGGATTGATCAGGCTTTCAACCCTTTTAATAAATTTTTCATCGTTTTGAATTTCCATACGTAAGTTTGAAACAAAATATCAAGAACTGTGCATAAATCTAAGTTATATATTTCACATTTGAAAACGCAGGCAGTGCATTAAAAATAGTCTATGAACCTTTCATTAAAAATTTTTTATATAATCGATTAAAAATGATCAATTTTGAATATATATTGTTAACCAATTTGTTAAGAATCTTTTATAGCAATTATTCTTTGATTTAATAGACCTTTTATGAAAATCCTTCTTACCGGTGCGACCGGATATATTGCCCAAAGATTATTACCGGTACTATTAAGAAACGGGCATGAGGTTATCTGTTGTGTCAGGGACAGGATCAGGTTTAACGATAAATACAATTCTCCTTTATTAAATGTAATTGAAGCAGATTTTTTAAAGAAGGAGACTCTTACTGTAATCCCAAAGGATATAGATGCAGCCTATTATTTAATACATTCGATGTCTTTATCAAAAGGTGATTTTGAAATCCTCGAAAGTATATCTGCCCAAAATTTTAAGGACATTATTCAGCAGACAAGTGCAAGGCAGGTAATATACCTTAGCGGGATAGTTAATGAAGCAAGGTTATCAAAGCATCTTTCAAGCCGCAAGAATGTTGAGGCGATTCTGACGGGAGGTAGTTATTCTCTTACTACCCTGCGTGCAGGTATCATTATTGGATCAGGGAGCGCTTCATTTGAAATAATAAGGGATCTTGTCGAAAAACTCCCTTTAATGATAGCACCGAAATGGTTAAACACCTTATCCCAGCCCATTGCCATAAGAAATGTCATTGAATTCCTATCAGGCGTATTGTTGAATGAAAGTACATTCAATCATAGTTATGATATTGGTGGACCTGATATCCTCACCTATAAACAGATGCTGTTGGGGTTTGCAAAGGTAAGGGGACTCAGACGATATATAGGAATTGTCCCGGTAATGACGCCAAAGCTCTCATCCTACTGGCTTTATTTCATCACATCCACTTCTTACAGGCTTGCACAAAACCTGGTCGACAGTATGAAAGTTGAAGTTATTTGCAAAGAAAACAATCTCGGGGAAATTTTAGGGATTAAACCTGTCGGGTATGATGAAGCGGTAGCTGAAGCATTGGAAAAGATCGAATTGAATCAGGTAATATCGAGCTGGAAAGATGCATTGACATCAGATACTCTTAATGNNATACTCTTAACGGAGGTATTCTGAAACATCTGGATGTACCTGCATATGGCTGCTATTTTGATTACAGAAAACGAAAGGTAAGGGATCCTGAATGTACCTTACAAAAGATCTGGTCTGTTGGAGGAACTGTCGGATGGTATTACGGCGACTGGTTATGGGCGATCAGGGGTTTTATTGATAAGTTATTTGGCGGGGTTGGACTCAGGAGGGGCCGTAAAAGCCAATCTGAAATCTCACCTGGCGAGGCATTGGATTTCTGGAGAGTACTGGCAGCTGACAAAAGTGAGAAAAGGCTTTTATTATATGCTGAAATGAAGTTACCAGGTGAAGCCTGGCTGGAATTCAAAATAGATAAAGATAATATACTGCACCAGACTGCTACATTCAGACCACTCGGACTAACAGGGAGATTATACTGGTACCTTGTACTGCCCCTGCATTTCTTTATTTTCAGAGGAATGATAAAAAAGCTGGCATGTTAATGTGAACGGTTATTATCCAACAGGAATGAATTCGATTGGAATGGGATGTACCTAAACTAAATATTGGCTGACATCCTGTAAGATAGATAAATTTTTTTTCAACTAACCATAATAGCAAAATATCAATTAATAAGCGGGATTTAATCTCAAATCGGACAAATACTACCTTTGGATGTAGATTTACAACTATAAGTAGCGAAATAACAACTATAAGTAATTGATATATTTTGATTATGGAAATTCTCCAAAATAACTTTGCCGTATCAAACAATTTTAAAAAATAAAAGATATGGTAAACTTTAAATTGATTGGCAATAAGATTGCCGAAGCACGAAAAAAAGTAAATATTTCTCAGGCACAACTTGCCCAGCGACTTTTCATAAGCTCACAAGCAGTAGGAAAATGGGAACGCGGAGAATCAATGCCTGACATCATTACTTTTAACCGTCTTGCAGAAATTTTGGGTGTTGACCTTAACTATTTTTCAGAAGGCTTATTCCCTGTCCCAGCAGAAAAAGTTCTAATTGATTCTTCAGAAAATAAGACAAACGATTTACTCTCCGCAAAACCGAAAATTAATCGCAGCTGGGATATGTCACGCGGGAACTGGATGGATGCTGACTTCTCCGGATTAAAGAATCTGCACGAAAGATTCAGTTCATCTAACATGCTTCGCTGCAAGTTTGTTGGTTCTGATATGTCAGGACTTCTTCTAAAAAGCAATAACGTGCAAACCTGTGACTTTTCAGGTTCTGACTTCAGCAGAAGCCAAATCCAAAACTCCAATTTATCAAACAACCTTTTTAAAGACTGTCCGATGAAAGAAACTGAATTCTCACAAACCAATATCATTGATTGCGATTTTACCGGTGCAGATTTTACAGGAGTGATAATTAAAGCTGGTGGTTTTGGGAAAAATACAATTGTGGATGCAATTTGGAATTGTACTTCCTTTGTTGATTCACACTTAGCAGATGTAATTTTCACTGGTACATTAAAGGACTGCTCCTTTGAAAACTGCTCGTTTACCAAGTTGATTTTCAAAAATGCGACTATTCTAAACACTTTCTTTAAAAACAAAAGTCTAAAAAGGATCCGGTTCATTGACTGTCAGGCAGACCGGATAACCTACGAATTCCTGAAAAACGGAAAAGCAAATTTAACCGGGATCACTTTGATACCAAAAGGAGATGAAAAATAAAATTGTCCCGAAATGCTAACACAGACGGTATAATTAATGGGCTCGTCCACTAAATTATACCGCCTGGTTCAGCGTTCATTGCCACCCAACAACAGCATGCAAATGAATAAAATAGCTTACTGCATTTCAATTTTAATTATCGGAATTGTCGCATATTTATTCCTTTTCGGAAAGCTTTTTGCCTTTTCCCCTATAATTATCGGATTTGATAAACATGAGTCAAAAAATGCAATATTTTATATTCAAAAAGATTCAAAGTACAATGATTTTGAATTAATTGATACATTAATTCCTTCTGTCGAAAATTTTCACGAATTAAACTTTATCAGGAAGCCCAGGATTTTTACTTTTCAAGATAGCTTGACATATATTCACCATTCACTTTCTAAGGCCAGATTCTGTGCTTTTTCAAGTGGCAGGTTATTTATTTCTCCATGGGCATTAAAAGAGGCAAAACAAGGAAAGATCTCAATACCAATCTACACAAAACATGAACTTTCGCATGTCTTAATTTTACAAAATAAAGGTATATTTTCGGAATTAAAATTCCCAGAATGGTTACTTGAAGGAATCGCAGTTTATAGTGCAAATCAATTGGGAACTTCATTCTATCCTGGTAAAGAAGAAACATACAAGGCGATTGCCCAGGGGAATTTCATGCCTCCTTTTGATTTCAAAACAAAAAGAGAAAGCAAAATCAATCTAGATGTAAAATACCGGATCACATTCATGTATTCAGAGTTTGCTTGTATTGTAGATTATCTTATCAAAAAGTATGGAAAAGATAAATTCCTGTCCTACATGAAAGCTTTAATCAAGGAAAATGACCATGACGAAATTTTTAAGAAAATATATGGAGTTGACTTTGATGAATCAATAGAAGAATTTTTGAGATATGTAACCACAGGTATATAAAATTACTGAAATACATTGAGTTTCATAAATGCAAAATAATAATATTTGTAAGATTAAAATCAGTAAATTTAAACTCCGAAATACTTTTAATATAACCTGAAAAAAATAGATTATGATCAACAGAAAATTGATTACCAGCTTTTTCCTGATTGTGGCAATAGTTGTCCCTGCATACGGACAGGCCAATACTCAAAAAGCATTAAAAGATGCATACGCAGGGAAATTCCTGATAGGAGCTGCAAATGACCTGACAAAAATCTCTGATGCTGAAGCGGCAAATATTAAAATGCATTACGACATCATCACCCCGGAAAACTGCATGAAACCACAACCAATTCATCCTTCGGAGGATAAGTACAACTTTGTAACCAGCGATGCAATGGTTGAGTGGTGTCAGAAGAATGGTTTAAAGGTTTGGGGACATACCTTAGCCTGGCATTCTCAATCTCCGGCATGGTTCTTTCAGGAAAAGAATGCAGCGACAGGAGAAGCAGCTGCTCCTACCCCTCAACCTGCAACTACGCCTGCAGCAGCACCGGATCCTAATGGTCCACGTCCCGGCATGGGAGGTTTTGGTGATCGCGCTAACACTGGCCCCCAGGCAAGCCGGGAAGTCATCCTGGAACGTCTGAAGAGTCATATTATGACTGTTGTTGGGCGATACAAAGGAAAAATAACTGGATGGGATGTATTTAATGAATCAATTGCTGACGGTGGTGACGGTAAAACAGAAAATCTCCGGACCTCCAGCTGGTATAAGGCCGTCGGGCCCGATGTTATTACACTGGCTTTCAAGTGGGCACATGAAGCCGATCCAAATGCTCAGCTATACTACAACGACTACAACATCGAGCAGGGCGCTGTTAAAAACACAGGGAAACACGCCAGTTCCATTTTGCTTCTAAAGCGGCTCATTGCAGAAGGTGCCCCGATCACCGGCGTGGGAATTCAGGGACATTGGCACCTGGACACTAACCTTGAAGACGTTGAAAAAGCTATCGAGAATTACGCTTCCCTGGGCTTGAAAGTATCTATTACAGAACTGGACGTGACAGCAACAGGTACAAATAGTGGCGCTTTTGGCGCAGGGCAGGGAAATAGAACAATCCCGCCCGAGAACTACCAGAAGCAGGCTGAGGTATACAAAAAGCTGTTCGAAATTTTCATGCGTCATGCAGATGTCATCGACCGCGTAACCTTCTGGGGTCTTAGCGATACAAGGTCGTGGCGCAGGGGACAGGATGCACTTTTGTTTGATGGCCAGTTGAATCCCAAACCGGCATTCAATGCTGTTATTGAAGCAAGCTCGTCTAAGTAAATTCTGTTCTGTCAGAATACTAAGGTTTACAAATGCTCTCAATTAATGGGCTTCCCTCCGAAACGGGCCAATTACCCGCATGTTTCGCAGGGGAGCTCTTTCTTTTGTACCACGCTGTTATAATTGATATTCATTTACAGTCACTTAGATTAATAACCAACATAACATGAAATCGATTATAGCAGGAATAAATCTATTGATTCTAATACTAATAGTGAGTTGCGGCAGAGACCTTGACCAATCAAAAAGATATTCTGATATGAAATCGGAATATGATAGTCTTATTGCTCAGGCCAATTTGATTATTAATGAGCAAAAGACTATTGCTGATAGCTTAAAAAATATCAGGGACGATATAGTAAGGAACAAGGCACTGAATTATAAATTACCAGAAATAAACAGGAAAATTACGAATGCAAGAGAAATTGAGTCCAATATTGAGGAGATAAGAAAACATCTGGAGGCAATAAGACTCTTTGCAAACAATGGCGAGAAAGTAACTAAAAGAATCATATACTTTAAAAGAAAATATATAGCCTATTCAATTACTATTCAGATACATGACGAAAATATTATGATCCGGGATATAACAGGTGATATATCAGCAAAGCAATACTTATCAAGGTATTTATCTAGTGAAAGAAAATAGGTACACAACCTGATACGAATAATTAAGCTCATCTTATATCATACTTTTTGTTTCCTTCTACCAATAATAAACCGTTTGCAGAGAGAAGAAACCAGTCGATGCAATCGAGAAGGAAGGGAGGAAAATATTTTTGCTTGCTGTAGTATTTTAAATTGATTTGTTTACTTTTACACTTTAGCGGCCGGAGCAAAGAGTTTTTTATCTACAGAATCCTAAGTCATTACTTTATTCCATGACTATCAGATATTTATTGCAACATATCTTTATATTTAAATCACTACCTGAAACTTAAATTTTTTAAAATGAGAAGACTGTCATTTCTATTTCTTGTATTGTTGCTGGCAGTAGCATGCAATAAGGGTCCGAACCAGGATTCGAACCAGGATTTGAAACTCAATGATCTTGGGTATTTCGAGACGCAAGGTGTAAATGTCCTTGTGTATAATAATCTCTTTACCGGAGGTTTTAACGATGAAAAGACTGCCGGTATAGAACTGATTCACCATGGAGTCAGAACTGCACAGGGAGGTGCTGTAAGACTTTCCAACACTCCGGAGCAGTGGGACCTTGTCCCGGCAATACCAATCCGAACAGTCGACACCCTGGCGAATAAAATTGAGTCCACCTTAAGGTATGAAGATTACGATTTTGATTCGCGGGTTATTGTCTCAGCCAGGGGAAAAGGTGTTGAGATATCTGTTTACCTTGATAAACCAGTTCCGGCTGCACTTGAAGGCGCTGCCGGATTCAATCTTGAGTTCCTTCCCTCTCAGTACTGGAATAAGACCTTTCTGATGGATGGGCGTCCCAATCGATTCCCGCGCTATGTTGTAGGCAACACAATTACAAGGCCCAACAGTGAAAAAATCAAGCAATTCAAAGGGTATAAAACTTATGACGACAGGGGAACCGGCAAATTTATCGATCCTCTTCCACTTGAAACAGGCCGTACAATCCTCATGGCACCTGAAGACCCCGAACGTTTGGTAAAAATAACCTCCGAAGATGCCGATCTTATGCTTTTCGACGGCCGTATTCTGGCACAAAACGGATGGTTCGTAGTTCGCAGTTTACTTCCGGCAGGAAAAACAGGCAAGGTTCTGACATGGACAGTTGAACCCAATGCAATTAAAGGTTGGATAAGAGAGCCAAATATTGGTTTCTCCCAGGTGGGCTATATACCTTCGCAACCAAAAGTCTCTGTAATTGAACTCGATAAGAAAGACAAACCGCTCGCAAAAGCATCGATATATAAAGTAGGCGACGATGGCAATGCTACTGAAGTATTCAGTGGTAAAATCGTACCCTGGGGTGACTATTTTAAATATCATTATGTAAAATTCGATTTTTCTTCAGTCAATACCCCCGGCATATACTACATACAGTATGGTGACATTAAAACAAATAACTTTTTAATAGAAAATAACGTTTACGACAAAATGACCGACGCCACGAGCGATATATGGATCCCGATACATATGAATCATATGTTCGTAAACGAGGCTTACAGGGTTTGGCACGGTGAGCCTTTCAAGGAGGGCTATCTACAGGCTCCGGCACCCACCGATCATTTCGACATGCACCGCCAGGGACCGACCACCGACACAAAGTATAAAGGGTTGGAATTGATCCCCGGATTAAACATAGGAGGTTTCTTCGATGCCGGAGATTTTGATATCGAGACAGGGTCGAATATTGGTGTGGTGCAGAACTTTGTTCAGACATGGGAATATTTCAAACCCCTGCGAGATCAGACTTTTGTTGATCAGAAACAGCGTTATGTTGATCTTCACCGCCCGGACGGGACACCAGACATCCTGCAGTTTATCGAGCATGGTACATTGAACCTGTTAGCACAGGCAGAGATAATCGGACACATGGCATCAACTCTATCTAACTCTGTTCTAGATAATTACCATCATCTTGGAGATGCAGCCTCAATAACAGACGGCCTTCCCTATAATCCTAATCTTGGTCCTTACGAAGTAGCCCGTGATGGCCGGTCGAGCGGGCTTAAGGATGATATGTGGGCATTTACAAGCCGCAATCCAGGCACCGATCTCAGGGCAGCAACTATGTTNNCAGCAACTATGTTTGCTGCAGCAAGCCGGGCGCTAAAAGGATATAACGACAATCTTTCAGCAAGAGCGTTGAAACAGTCAAAAAGGCTTCTGAAAGAGGCAACGGAATTGCTTGCCAAACAGCCACAGGGTCCTGCCGGCAGAAGCTTCGGATCAGCAGACATGGGCACCAATCTTCAACTCTACATCTCAACCGGGGAGCAACAATATATCGATAAATTTCAGGAGCTTTTATGGCCCGCACTTGAGCGTAACGTTAGTGGCAGCATATTGACAGCATTGCATGCTATACCGCACATGGACGCATCCTATAAAGAAAAGCTGCGGCCCTATGTTGTAAAGTACAAAGAATATGTCGACGAGATGGAACAGGATAATCCGTACGGAGTACCCATCGGCCTTGGCAACTGGGCAGGAAGCGGAGGCGTTGTGAGCTTTGGTACAACTATTTGCTTTGCTAACATGCATTTTCCTGATATCATTGATGCCAGTCATGCTTTCAAGACTACTAATTGGCTGTTTGGCTGTCATCCCTATCATAATTATTCCCTGGTGGCTACATTGGGCGCTACTCGTCCCAAAGCTGTCTTCTATGGAAATAACAGGGCTGATTTCTCATTTATTCCGGGGAATGTTGCTCCTGGTATATTATTCAGGCAACCCGACCATTTTGAAAACTACGACGACTGGCCATTTCTTTGGGGCCAGAACGAAGGAACAATTGGTGGAAATACAAGCTATTTAATTTTTGGATCTGCTTTTAAGAATATGTTAAAATAAAGATCCCGCTTTTGTTAGCATTATAAAAAGCTTTCTCCATATCTACTCGGTTACTATTTACTGGAAAAACAGTTTAGAGTGATAATTCTTTTTGTAGATTTGCTAAATAAGTAGTCATATTTTTCGTAGCCATAATCGATAACCCTGTAAAAATTTACTATGAACATTAAACCAAAAACATTCTTATCGGCGGTAATCACTGTAATTCTGGCAGTATCCGGATTACAGGGATACGCTGCTATGTCAGGCGACAAAACTGATAGCGCTCAACAAAGCGATAATAAACGCAGTATCGCTCCCTACTTCATTCGGGCCACTAAAGCGAAAAAGACACCGGATACAGATGGATTCATTCAACGCTGGTTACTACTGGAGCCAATTAACAAACCAAACCGCAGCAATACTGTTTTTACAGACAGCTACATAAGAACAGCCTTCACAACCGAGTATTTCCCAAACCAGTTTACCGGTATTCCCAAAGACGGTG
>MTKX01022662.1_pt3 | contig 10588 bp, 10 predicted proteins | sample 1042771 | NCBI WGS metagenome assembly MTKX01 (sample SAMN06212183, study PRJNA360534) | anaerobic digester metagenome | biome: Wastewater treatment plant; material: sludge; isolation source: anaerobic digester fed with sludge from wastewater treatment plant | place: Denmark: WWTP Randers ... | reverse complement strand
GAGAATTTGAATCATTTCTGACAGTCGAGTTTTAATTTCTTCTGCATGTGTGAGTAAAGAGAGTTCGTTTTCGATCTTAGCTTTTTCTCCTGGTTCGATATGGGCTTCATGAAGTTCATCGAGCTGGAAGTGAATAAAATCCTGTTCGGCCATCGATTTTGCTTCTTGTTCGCTGAGTAACTCCAGTTTGGTGGTTTTATTGCGATAATCCAGATATTGGGCATAATAACTCGATAGGATTTCTTTATTACGGGCAAAGTCGTCGAGAACGGCAAGCTGGAATTGGGCTTCATTTACCAGGAGGTTTTCATGCTGTGAATGAATGTCGACCAACATATCTCCAATAATTTTCAATGCATTGAGATTAACGGGTGTATCGTTGACGAAGGCCCGTGATTTTCCTCCTGGCAGGATTTCCCTTCTCATGATGAGCTCATCGCAAACATCCAGATTGTTTTCGTGAAGGAATCGATTTACGGGTTCGAGGTTTACTTTGAAAGTGCCTTCCACAATACATTTTTGTGAGTTATCGCGTAATGCCTGCATATCGGCCCTATTTCCAAGAATAAGCCCCAGAGCTCCGAGTAAGATAGATTTTCCTGCACCGGTTTCGCCTGTAATAATATTGAATCCCGGCCCGGGTTCGAACTCGAGTTCTTCGATTAAAGCATAATTTTTGACGCTCAGCCTGCAAAGCATAGTGTTATTCCTAATTGTTCAAAATTACGAATAGCATTTTGAAATTCGAATTGTGGCAAGATTATTTTGTGAGGACAGTTTGGTATTTTGTAGAATTGGCAGGGTCGATTTCTTTGAGAAGATTGACTGCTTTCACCTTATCCTGATCGGGAGCTCCGGTCAATATATTGATAAATTCGTCACGCTTGGCATCTAGGATTAATTGCAAGAGGAAAGAATTGGGTTTATCGCGGTAAGCCTGACGCATAAGTTCGAGGCTCTCGATAATATTCGTTCTGCCCTGATCCACATTTTCGGACATCAAGTCGAGTCCCTGACGGTGATATTGATAAATGAACTGCCTAATTTTATTATAACTTGTATTGTTGAAATTCTCTGCCAGCCAATAACGATTGCGCATGCTTTCGAACGATTTCCATCCTTTTTGTGGAAGGTTCTGGGCCATGTTGACAATGGTCTGAGCTTTTTCATAAAAGGGGGTTCCTCCATATAACGAAAACGAATCGAAATCGAGACCAATAAGGATGTAGGCGTAATAAGCCAATATAGCCGTTAGATTCGAAGTAATGGCACTTTCCTGAAAATCAAGAGGTTCGAATTCGACATAATTGAATTGAATATCTTTATCTACATGATTGAGTAATATGGAATTGTAACTGCTTTTATATACTGGCCTGCGGAGAACCACATTCATGGTTCCTTTGAATTCATCTACAGACAGCCTTTCAGAGATTTGAATGAGCATGGTGCATTCGATACGTTCCTCCAATTTAAATTGATAGTTGGTCCATCGTTTGTTGTTCATGAATTCGAACAAAGCCGTTTGCAAGGTGTTATAGACCTGACGGTCGGTGCCTTCTACCTGACGTGTCGAGACAGAAATCTGGCAATCGAGCTCCTGACCAATTGAAGCAATGGATAAAAGTAAAATGCCGATAAAAATTCCAAAACGACGCATTTGACGCAATAGTTTTAAAAATGATGTTGAATGATAAAATCGAGAATCATTTGAGCAATTTCNNTTCTGTTTTGGGTAGAAGTTCTGATTGTGCCCTATCACCATTTTTATGAAAGATAGTTACACGATTGGTGGTAAACCCAAAGGTTGCCCCTTTGTCGCGTGTCGAGTTCAAAACGATGATATCGGCATTTTTATTTCTTAGTTTGAAGAGGGCATTGTCTTTTTCGTTGTTTGTTTCGAGAGCAAACCCCACTAGGATCTGATCATTCTTTTTTCGGCGGCCCATTTCGGCAAGAATATCCATTGTAGGTTTCAAATTCAAAACCAGTGTTTCCTGCTCATGTTTCTTGATTTTCTCAGGGGAGGGTTCAACTGGAGAAAAATCGGAGATGGCAGCAGCCATTATAATGATGTTGGATTCAGAAAAGTAATGTAGGGCGGTTTCTGCCATTTGCTGGGCAGTTTCGACATTTATGCGTCGAATCTCTGGATGGGTTGTTTCCAATTTTACCGGACCACTAATCAAAGTTACTTTGGCACCCATTTCCGCGGCTTTTTCAGCCAAAGCGAAACCCATTAAACCCGAAGAATGATTGCTGATATATCGCACCGGATCTATGGGTTCTCGAGTGGGACCTGCAGTAATCAGGACTTTTCTATCCTTTAGTGTGGTTTTTTTTTTAAAGAAATCGTCGAGGACAGAAATTATTACTTCGGGCTCTTCGAGTCGTCCGGTTCCCGTCAGGCCGCTGGCAAGTTCTCCTGTTTGTGGAGCAATAAGATGCAATCCGATTTCCTGAAGTTTTCTGATATTGGCTTGTGTAGATGGATGCTGATACATGTCGACGTCCATTGCCGGTGCGAAGAATACGGGGCAACGAGCTGCCATAAAAGTACAAAGTAGCAAGTTGTCGGCCTGTCCTGAAGCCATTTTCGAAATCGTGTTGGCAGACGTGGGAGCAATCAACATCAAATCGGCCCAATTACCCAATTCTACANNTCGAACATATCTACTATGGCTCGACGCCTCGAGAGAGTAGATATCGTTAAAGGTGTAACGAAATTGCAGGCTGTCGGGGTAAGAATTGCCTGAACACACGCACCCTTCTTGATCAATAACCGGATAAGAAAAGGGATTTTGTAAGCGGCAATGCTACCCGTGATGCCAATCAGAATATTTTTCCCTTCGAGCATTAGGCTCTATTATTAGATTTCTTTGACAGGATTACGCCAATAAAGTTTGCCGTTGAGATATTCGGCAATGGCTAATAAAGTAGGCTTTGGCATTTGTTCATACTTGCACGAAACCTCAATCTGGTCTTTATTTTCATATACTTCGTCGAGGGTTTCGCTTGTAGTTTGAAAAGCTTTTAGTTCGGCATCCAATGCTTCCTTCAATTCGTTGCTGATCTGGTTGGCACGTTTGGCCAGAATGGCGACCGTTTCGTAGATATTACCCGTTTGTGCATCAAAATCATTAATACGACGAGTAACGGCGGTGGTATCGGCATGTAGCCTCTTATATTTATGTAACATAAAGAAATTTAAAGAATTATAAATTCAAATTTTGATTTTTGCTATTTTATACGAATTTTTGATCAAATTCTGTGCATTTTGTAAATATCTACTTTCGGGATACTGAGCCTTGAAATCGTTAAATGCATCAATGGCTGCCTGATGTCGTTCGATACGTTTTTCGGGTATACTTTTTTCGGCATATTTATACCATGCTTCAACAATATAGTACATGGCCTCTTCTCTGAATTTCGTATCGGGATAATCTTTCATCAGGTTTTGAAACGAAACTATGGCGGCTTTATATTCCTCCATTTGTAAATATAATAGAGAAATTCTGTAATATTTTTCTTCGAGTTTCAACCTGAGCTGGTCTATTAATTCATTGGCCCTGGGAACTCGACTGCTAGTGGGATAGCGGTTGATGAAAACCTGAAAATCGCGTATGGCATCCACTGTGCTTGTCTGGTCAAGATAATAGGGGGGAGAGTTCAAATATGAACAATAAGCCGTCATGAACAAGCATTCCTCATTATACCGGCTCGTAGGGTAGGTATCGGCAAAACGTTTGAAATAATATCCGGCCAGAATATAATCTTTTTGATAATAATAAGCATAGGCATAGTAATACGAGATTTTTTCCTCTCTTTCGGTACCTCTGAAAGCTGGTATGATTTGGTCGAATAGCTGCAAAGCTCTGTAATAATCCTTTTTCTCGTAAAATGCAATGGCTGCTTCATATTTCAGGTCGTTATCCGTACTTTTATATATTTTTTGATACTTCGAACAACCTGTTAATATAATGACAGTCAGCAAGATAAAGCTAATCAGGTAAGCGTTCTTTTGCATGGTGCAAAGGTATGAAAAATCGTATTATGAATTGTTGTTTCTATTAGATATTTTAGAGTATCTTGCTCATAAAGAAATTTTCAACTAAATTTTCAATGGCCTCGTAACGGGCTTCACCCATTCGGCCATATTCTTTTGAAGTTATTAATCCACAATATGGGTTTAATCGATTAATTGATAATCAAATTCAATGAATAAGGATTTTGGATTTTTGAAAAATGGCAATTAAACCATAGTTTTGCCAATTTTTAAGAGATAAACTTATATGAGAGATATATTCGAGAAAATAGCAACAAACAAGGGGCCACTCGGACAATATGGAGAGGATGCTTTTGGATATTACATGTTTCCGAAACTCGAAGGGGAGATTGGTCATCGGATGATTTTTGGTGGCAGGGAAAGAATCATCTGGAGTTTGAATAATTATCTTGCCTTGGCCAATCATCCTGAGGTTAGGAAGGTGGATGCCGAGGCTGCTGCCAGATGGGGTCTGGCTTATCCTATGGGAGCCCGGATGATGTCGGGACAAACGATTTATCACGAACAACTGGAAAGGGAATTAGCCGAATTTGTTCGAAAAGAAGACGCTTTTGTGCTCAATTATGGTTATCAGGGAATGATTTCGGTGATTGATTCATTGGTTGACCGTAAGGATGTAATCGTTTACGATAGCGATGCTCATGCCTGTATTATAGATGGTGTAAGACTACATCTTGGCAAACGTTTTGTTTTTCCACATAATCACATGGAAAATCTCGAAAAACAACTTCAGCGGGCGGCTCATCTTGCCGAAGAAAACAGAGGAGGAATTTTGGTGATTACCGAAGGAGTGTACGGGATGTCGGGCGATTTGGGAAAACTCTGCGAAATTATAGAGTTAAAAAAGAAATACCCTTTCAGACTTTTGGTGGATGAGGCACATGGTTTTGGAACGATGGGAGAAACAGGGGCTGGTACGGGGCAGTATCTGGGAGTTCAGGAGGGCATAGATATCTATTTTGGCACCTTTGCCAAGGCCATGGCTGGAATTGGGGGATTTGTGGCAGGCTCGAAATTGGTTACCGATTATCTCCGTTTTAATATGCGTTCGCAAACCTATGCAAAATCATTGCCTCTGGCCATGGTAATAGGAGCATTGAAACGACTCGAAATTATCCGTACTCATCCCGAATTAAGAGAAAAACTCTGGCTTATTGCAAATGAACTTCAAAAAGGTTTATTGAATGCAGGTTTCAATATCGGGAATACTCAATCACCGGTTACTCCGGTTATTTTGTCGGGAAGCGTATCCGAGGCTACCGGACTTATTTACGATATGCGCGAATCGTTCGATATTTTCTGTAGCATCGTAACTTATCCGGTGATTCCCGGAGGGCAGATTCTCGTCCGCCTTATTCCCACCGCTGACCATACGCTCGAAGATGTATCCTATACCATAGAGGCATTTTCGAAACTTAAGGATAAGCTCGAGAGAGGTGAATATGGCCACGATAATACCGTGAGAAGCTTTTAGAACCCCTTTTTGTATCTATCCGAGTCAAAAACATGGCTTGGATTTTTTTAAATTTATCATGGATTTNNATGGATTTTGTGTAGCAAGGTGAATGACCGTTGCAGATAGTTTATAGGTAACCTCCACTCAGGAGGATGGATTGAAGGGGGCAATTCGATATTTATTTTGGTCTATGTAGATTTTTTGGAGAAGGGATAAAACTTGAATGGTTGGTATTTTATTTTGGGAGAAGATAAAAAAGTTGATGGGTGTGGAGCTCTGCTCCACACCCATCAAATACAAGCCACAATGTGAGTAAAATGAATGATGAGCTCCATGCACAAGCGGCCAAAATTCTTTATTCCTTTTCCTCTTCCTTCTCTCCCTTGTATTCTTTCCATTTCCCTACTTTTTCACCATTCTTGTATTGGCCCGAAATAATCAGGTTCCCTGCATCGTCCCATTCTGAATAATTTCCATGGAGAACACCCTTGGAATATTCTTCCGACTTTATGAGTATTCCTGCATCGTTGTAAGTTTTTTGCACACCATCGAATTCACCTTCAAAGTAGTTGAATTCAGCTATCACCTGCCCCTTGGGATTGTACCAGCGTGATATGCCATGACGTTTCCCATTTTTGTAATTCGATTCTTCCTGCACTTTGCCGTTGTCGTAGTAAATTTTTTTCAAGCCATCGGGCTGTCCATTCTTATACCATTGCTCTACCCGAGGATGAGCTCCCATGGAGTAATTGATAGAACGGCCATGAAGCTGGTCATTTTCGAAGTATTCTTCCACTGCCAGATATCCACGGCTATCTATTTCGAGCCTCAAACCACCGCGCTTCCCATCTTTATATTCGATCACTTCGTGTAAAAATCCCTTTGGATAATAAGTTCTCCAAACGCCCTCTCTTTTGTTGTCGACGTACCATCCTTTCTCCAGTTGGCGATTGATGTTTTCTTCCCAATACCCTTGCTTTGAGCCTTTATCGTCTCGAGTGTTTTTTATGGAGTCGTAGGTTTGGGCAAAAACGGGTTTCATGCTCAGACAAATTACTGATATGAAAATAAAAGTTCTTAAGTGTTTCATATTGCAATGGTTTAATCATTTATAGGGTTTTCCAAAAGTTTCGTAAAGATCGGCTTTTTCGATGATTATCGGATAGAATTGGCCGACTTGTAGTGATGTATGCGTAGCATCTATTATCACTTCATTATCCACCTCGGGAGAATCATAAATTGTACGTCCTATGAAATATTTTTCTTCTTTTCTATCAATAAGCACCTTCATGGTTTTTCCGATAAGTGATTCATTTTTTTCGAAACTGATTTCCGATTGAATTTCCATGAGTAATTCTGCTCGCCGTTTTTTAGTAAATTCGTTCACATCATCTTTCAGGAGGGCTGCCGGTGTTCCTTCCTCTTCCGAATAGGTGAAAACACCCAGGCGTTCGAATCTGACTTCATTAATAAAGTTTAAAAGTTCGTCGAATTCTTTTTCGGTTTCGCCAGGATATCCAACGATGAATGTCGAACGAAGTGCGGCATGAGGCACGAGAGTTCTGAATTTTTCGATCAGAGCCATAGTAGAAGCCTTATCAATTCCTCTATGCATGGATTTCAGAATCCTTTCTGAAATATGTTGCAGGGGGATATCGATATAAGGACAGATGTTGTCTTTTGTTGCCATTAAATGCAAGAGGTCTTCTGGAAAAGAGGTCGGGAAAAGATAATGAAGCCTGATCCACGGGAAGAGATTGCTTTCGCTCAGATGCTTCACCAGTTGAGTAATCATCTGCTTTTTATATAGATCGATTCCATACGAAGTGAGATCTTGAGAGATCAGGATAATTTCTTTAACTCCCTTTGAGGCGAGCCCTTCGGCTTCTTCCATGATTTCGTCGATGGGGCGCGAACGATGTGAGCCACGAATATTTGGAATGGCACAAAATGAACATCTCCGGCTGCAACCTTCCGCTATTTTCAGATAGGCATAGTGCGGGGGATTGGCTAATTTGCGAATAATTCTTCTTTCTCGATATTCAGGCAAATTGAGCCATTGTATGATCTGTTCAATGGATTCCACACCAAACCATGNNTGTTCGATGGATTCCACACCAAACCATGCATCCACTTCGGGAATTTCTTCCCGTAGCTCCTTTTTGTAGCGCTCCGACAGGCAACCCATAACGACGATTCGCCCAATCCTGCCTCTCTTTTTAGCCTCTATGGCCTGCATGATGACCTCTATGGATTCCTCCTTTGCATCTTTAATAAATCCACATGTATTGATAATCAATGTATTCCCTTCGAACTTATCAGTATGCATTGCATTTATTCCTGCCGATTCTATCTTGCCAGCAAGTTTTTCACTATCTACCTGATTCTTATAACATCCTAAAGTATAAATCTTTATACCCTTCGATTCCATTTATTTCAATATGCGAGGTGGTTCTTCATTTTGAATTTTTCCCTGATGTCTCCTGCTACCCTCTTTAAGTCTTTTAACAGTGATTCCTCGTCGAGCGTGAGAATTTTTCGATCTTTCATCACAATTTTACCGTTGATCATCACGGTATCGATATCGGATGAATGCAAGCTAAAAACAAGTGTAGAATAAATGTTGTAGATGGGCTGAAGATGGGGTTTATCGAGTGGTATGATAATCAAATCGGCTGCCTTGCCAGCTTCTAACGATCCTGTAATCTGGTCGGCTCCTAAAACTTTGGCTCCTCCAATAGTAGCCATTTTAACGATTTGGAATGCCTGGTCTGATTCGCGGTTTTGATGGAGCAACCGGTCTACCAGCGCAGTATGACGCATTTCGACCGGGATGCTAAGATTATTGTTCGAACCAGCTCCATCGGTGCCCAGTCCTAAAGGAATTTTATATTGTATTTGTTTGTGAATAGGAGGGAAGCCTGAGTTTAGTTTCAGGTTGCTCGAGGGATTGTGTGCAATACGAACTCCCTTGTGAGTCAGAAGTTTCAAATGTTCTTCTTCGACGTGGACAACATGAGCAGCGATTAACCTTTGATCGAGCAAACCTATTTCAANNCATCGAGATAATCCACAGGATGTTTCCCCGTCGATGCAATGCAGTTTTCGACTTCTTCGGCGGTTTCGGCCAGATGAATATGTACCGGTAAATGATTCTTTTCTGAACGCAGAGCGACTTCGCTCAGAATTTCTCTTGGACAGGTGTAAACAGCGTGAGGTGCATAGGCTACCTCGATGAGTGAATGATTCTTATATTGTTCGGCCAGTGTTTCAGTAAAATCGATTCCCTGATAAGGAGTGGTAAAATGCGGGGTGTGGTTACCCAATAATCCTTCACCTAATAAAACACGCATACCTGCTTCTTCACAAGCTCTGGCTACTTCGTCCTNNACTTCGTCCTCGAAGAAATACATATCGGAAAACATTACCGTTCCGGAGGCTATCATTTCGAGGATTGCCAGCCTTGTTCCCAGAGCAATATTTTCACGATTCATGAATACGGCTTCGGCTGGCCAGATATAATCGCTCAACCATTCATGCAAAGGCTTGTCGTCGGCAAAACCACGCAAAAGAGTCATGGCTGCATGAGTATGACAATTGATGAATCCAGGCATTACCAAACTGCCCGAAGCATTGATTACTCGAATACCATGATCATCTTTCGAACTTTCGACTGGAAGAATTTCTTGGATAATTCCGTCGATAATTCTAATGCTGTGATGGGGCAAAATCCGAGCTTCTCTATCCATTGTCAAAAGAAGCCCATTGTGTATGATTGTATCTTGTTGTTCCATTTTTGGGTTTATTCCGGAATTCTACTTTCCTGCACTTCTATCTGAACAATTTCATATCCCTTCCATACTTCACGGGCAGCAAAAATAATTCCTATCAATACGCTAATCATACCTGCCAGGAAGAAAGCCATAGAAAAGGATTCAGCCCATCTGCTCTCGATAATATAGCTCAACCCAATGCTCAATGAACTCAGTACAAACAAGGCTACTGACAAGGTGTAAAAAAACACTACATTGCGAATGAGTTTCACTCTGTATTCGAAACGAACAATTTGCGACTGAATGGATTCTAAACGCTTGCTTTGGTATATATTCAGGGTTTTTTCCACAAAACCAGGAATGAGGCTTCGCTTTTCTTCTTCGAGTACCCGGATGCGATTTACTACAATGCTGTATTTATTGTGAATGCCTAATAAAAGTAGTCCACAGGCCGAAATCATAATACCCGGCGCCAGCATGGTTTCGATAAGCTTAACAGAATCAATTGATATCATTCTTTCTTGAGATTTATTGATTATGGTGCAAAATTAGTCAGAACATAACAACCAACCAGAGTCATCTTTATCCTTTCGAAATTTCCTTCCATCACAAGGTTTAACTCAAATTTATTATTAGTGTGGAGATTCTGACAACGGTCAATAGAATAATATGATGTAATAATTTGGATTACAATAAAATATAATAAAAAGAATTCATTCTATCCNNTGTTTGGCCACCTATTATCCATCGATCGTCAAGTACTCCATCGGGGTGTATCGAGATAACAGATCTGTCGAATTTTTTAATAAAAATATGTGGGTATAATTCTTCCCTCGGAACATTTCGTTATTTTTCGAAGAGATTGTCCTAATTTTGTATTCAATATGAAATGACAACCAGTTATGTTACTTTCGAATGCCTTTTATTGAAAGTGGTGAAAGGGTTTCGTTTGTTTTTCGGTAATAACGAAATATTTGTACCTAATGAAGTGATGAATAAGCTGTTTTTTAATGTTTTAAGTTCGTAATATGATAGAATGAAGAAGAAATATAAATATTATGTAATCTGGAGGGGAACGCAGCCAGGAGTTGTGGATTCCTGGGAAGAATGCCTGGAAAGAGTGAAAGGTTTTCAAGGAGCATTTTACAAGGGTTTTTATGATGAGGAATCTGCCAGAGAGGCATTCGCCCAATCCCCCGAAAAATATATCAAACCGAGTGAGCCATCTCGAGAGGACGAAGATCATAAAGAAATTGTCAGCTCTGAGATTATTTTACCGAGCATTTGTGTCGATTA